>Ga0080064_1007472_pt1 | contig 10999 bp, 12 predicted proteins | sample Subgrocontami54m_FD_69260 | JGI IMG/M metagenome (GOLD analysis project Ga0080064, IMG submission 69260) | Subsurface groundwater microbial communities from S. Glens Falls, New York, USA - GMW46 contaminated, 5.4 m (SPADES assembly) (version 2) ... | reverse complement strand
GCCACCGTTGGGTATCCGTGGTGAGGGGCGGAAGCCGCGGGGACATCGCCGCCTTGGAGGCGATCATGCCGCCGCCTCGCGTTCCAGCGTTCGGCGACCGGTTCGATCCCCGAGCTACCGCCGAGACCCTGGGGGTCGAGCTGCCCAGCGACTACCTGGCGTTCGTGAACACCTACGGAGCCGGAAACGTCGATGACTTCCTCCTGGTTCTCATGCCGGGCTCGGAGAATCGCTATGTCGATCTATGCCGGCAGGCGGCTGCGCAGGGCGCGGTGTTGAAGCAGCTGGTCGCGCAGGATCTGCCACGAACGTGCCTGCCATTCCCTTCACCCGGCGGCTTGCTGCCCTGGGCGATCACGGACAACGGCGATGTCTGCTTCTGGCGAACCGGCGACCCCGACCCAGATCGGTGGTCGGTCGTGGTCTGCGACGGGAAGATGCTGGAGTGGGAAGCGTTCGACGGTGGGATGGCGCAGTTCCTCCATGCCGTCCTGTCGAGGCAGTACCGCTGTCCGATCTTTCCAGACGACTTCCCATCCGATGCTCCGGCGTTTACCGGATTTCCGGAACCCGCACAACCATTGACCTGATCCCCGCCCCTCGCTGTATGGTGGCGCTATTCCTTTAGGAGACGTGATGCCCGCCAAGAAGCCCTCGCCCGTGATCGAGTTTGTCCTTGCGCAGCTCAAGAAGAACCCCAACTCGCCCTACGCCGAGATCGTCGAGGCGGGTAAGAAGGCTGGGCACAAGATCGTGCCGGTCGTCTACGGACGCGCCCGTGTCATGGCGGGGTTGTCGCCCAAGAAGGGCAAGGCGGCGGTGAAGAAGCAGGCTGCCGCGAAAAAGCAGGCAGCGAAGGCGGCTGCACCGGCGATCGTCAAGCGGGGACCGGGACGTCCGCGCAAGGACGCGGCGCCGGCCATGGCGAAGCGTGGACCTGGGCGCCCGCGAAAGTCCGACGAGCTGGCACACTTGGTCGCTCGACTGCAACAGGCAGAACGCCTTGAGGCTGCCCTGCGGCAGATCCAGCAGATCGTCGCGTCGGTGTAGCGGCGGCATCGCGTCCACCAGCGCACAACCTGAGCGATCCATGAGTGCTCGGTGATGCTCTGGGAGCACCCGAGCGGTACCGATCGGGGATGCGGTTGTCTCTCCTGCTGTCGTTGGTGTCGTGCGCTGGTCTCCATCCGATCGAACCGTTACTTCCGCCCTCGGAATCGCGCGACACCGTGGTGTCGGACCTGGGCAGCCGGGTCGAAGGCGCGGTCGTGATCGACGCGGCTCCCTCGGAGGTGGTAGCTGCCCTGCTGACCTTCAACCGTTGGATGGTTGGGCTCGGCGACATCTACGCGGTTGTCGAGCTGCCGGGCAAGCTGGTGGACGGTGTTCGGTTGCTGCCGGACGGCATCGAGGTCCAGGGCGCCATCGAGCCGATCGATATCGCCGTGTTCTCGAACCGGTTCCTGGAGCCGGTGGTCATGCGGGTACGGGTACTGCCGGAGCGGGTCGTCTGGGGCACGGTGGTGATGGGTCCGCCGCTCATGCATGGTGCGTTTGCGTTCTGGCTCGATGAACTCGACCAGGGCAGGCGGACGCGCGTGCGGGCGTGCTTCCAGATCGGCGCGCTCGGTTCGCTGTCAGATGTCGTTGCGGTCCTGAAACCCATCCGAGATCTCCGGCAAGACCTCGGGCGGCTCATCGCGACGTTGCCGGCGGTCGTGCGGGAGGCGTCGGGTACCGCTGTGTCGGCGGCGGCGCCACCTGGACCATAATGGCGGGGTGGCGGGTCGGGCGATTGATCATGAAGGTGTCCGCAGCCGGTTCGACCGGGCTCTGCGGCGCGCGAATCGAAGGGCGGATCGGCGCCAGCTCAGTACGCCGTACCGGGACCTGTTGCCGCCGCTATCGACCGAGGAGTTCGACGCCCTCGAAGCCGACATCCTCGCGCATGGGCTCCAGAACGCCATCGTGGTCGACGAGGACGGCAACATCCTGGATGGGCACAACCGCTATGCCGTGCTTCGACGTCACCGCCTGCCCCTGCAGGTCCGCACCATCGAGGGGCTGACGGAGGCTGAGCGGAGGGCTTGCGTATACAGGTCCAACCTGGCGCGGCGGAATCTGTCGCCCTCGCAGAAGCGCGAGCTGCGGAAGCAGATGCAACGGATCGCCCGGCAACTTCGACAGGAAGGGCGGAGTCAGTCGGAGCTCGCCACGACGCTGGGCGTACCGCGCGAGACCGTCCGGGACTGGATCCGAAACATTGGCGGGTCCGCCAATACTTCCGGTCCGGATTGCCGCGTCAAGGTTCACGCCGGGGGGCGCCGGGAGATCGTACGACGGGTCAGCCGGGGCGAGCTGCAGGCGCAGATCGCAGCCGACTACGGTATTACCAGCCGGCAGGTCTCCAACATCGTACGGCGGGAAGGCGAATCGTCCGCTCAGGAGGAGCCGGCGGCGCCATCGGATGCCAGGGCGAACGGCATCATCGTCGGGGACTACAGGATCGCGGGTAGGCGGGTTCAGGACGGCACCGTCGACTTGATCTTCTGCGATCCCGTCTGGGGAACCCACGAGAAGCCCGAGCTGGTCGACCGGAACTACCGGGACCTCGCTAGGTTCGCCAGCAGGGTGTTGAAGCCCTCAGGCTGGTGTCTGGCATACGTGGGCGGCAGCTTCTGGCTGCAGGCGGGTATGGCGATGAAGCAGCACCTGGAGCCGGGACCCTTGTTCGCCGCCGTGCATGGCGGTCCCGGCGCACTTGCCTCGATCTCCCGGCACTTCAACGTGATCGCCAAGTTCAAGCCGGTGCTGGCGTTTTTCAAGCCGCCCTTTGCGGCTCCGTCGAAAGCGTTTTCCGATGTCGTATTTGGAAAACGGGAGAAGGGGTTGCACGAGTGGCAGCAGAGCTTGGTCGAAGCCGAGCATTTCATCGGGCACCTGTGCGCGCCCGGTGGGCTCGTGCTTGACCCGTTCTGCGGTAGCGGTACCACCTGTGCGGCTGCCAAGCGGATCGGGCGCAGGTGGCTGGCGTTCGAGATCGACGCCAAGACCGCCGCTGCTGCGCGCGCGCGGGTCCAGCGTGCTGGTCGGCGTTCGGGCGCGTGATGCCGGCTGCCACGACGAAACGAAGGCGTCGACACCGGTACCGATGGACTTGCACGGGCTGCGGATACGTTATCGAGCTGGCGCCTTCGCCCCACGATCAGCCTCGGGACTGGGCGCGGATCGAATTGGTCAGGCTCGGGGAGCTGCACCTCCAGGCATGCAGCGCCGAAAGGTTCGTCGATGTCGATGGGCGCTACGATGCCGATGCCTGCCTGCATCCCTACGTCCGTCCGGTTGTGCGTCGTACTCGCAAGATCGCGCTGGTGAGGGTCGCCAAGAACCACACCCTCCACCTGGACTACGGCGCTGAGCAGACGCGCTGCGGGCTTGTCCTCGGGAAGCCCGACATGGTGGAGGTGTCGGCTGCCCTGTTCTTCAGCGGTGCCGCACCGCGATCACGGATGTGCATGCCGTGCCTGGCGAGCAGCCGCCCGGAGGTCAGGGCGGAGCTGGCGGAGCTGGAAGCCCGGTACCGGATCGAGCCGGTCCAGCTGGATCGTCCTGGGCTCCGGCGGCTTCTCGCCCACCCCTCCGTGCCCCGCCAGGGCGAGGTGCTGGAGCTGGGCTGCGGCACTGGGGAGGTGTCGGCGTGGCTGACCCAGATGGGCTATTGGGTACGGGGCATCGACGTGTCGCCCATGTCGGTCGAGACTGCCAGGTCGAAGTGGCATAGCCGGGATCGTGGTCCCTGGTTTGTTGCTGACAACGTGACCAGGATCCGGCACTACCCCGATCCGGAGTTCGACATCGTGATCGACGCAAGGTGCCTGCACTGCGTGGTGGGTGCTGATCGGGCTGCTGCCCTCCGATCGATCCGGCGGGTCCTACGTCCCGGCGGGATCTTCCTGGTCGAGACGATGGTGGGGGATCCGACGGCGCCGGAGGTGCTGGCGGACTTCGACCGGGGGACCCGATGCGTTGTTCGTGATGGCGTCGCGGTCCGGTATCTCGGGCTCGCCGATGATGTCGTCGGGGAGATCGAGGCGGCGGGGTTCAACGTACTGGAGCGATGGGTCGTACCTCCCGATCGGGACGGAGACCAGGATGACCTGCTGCTGGTCGCTGAGCGCTCCCAATAATTCACATGTCGAGTATTTCATCTGGACCATCATGGTCCAGAGGGACGACGCGCATTCTGCACAGCGGGACTTAGCGACGCCATGATCAATGCGGAGCGTTGTCAATACGACAATGTCTGCATTGGTGCCCAGCCCGGTGCTGCATGCGCGCGCAGGCGCGGAGTCGGGGCGAGGGCGCGGCTGCGGCAAGGTGCGATCACCTGATTTCGCAGGGTTGCTGTGGAGAGAAATCCTCAGGCGTTCTCCAGTCTGAAAATGCAAATCGACGGGTTGACCGTTTCGAACTCCCATGCGAGAAGCTCGGAGATGGACGACATAGACGACGAGGACGCGCCCGGCGTGGCGAGCAGTGAACCCGAACCGGAGCCGCAACCACCTGATGTGCCGTCCCCGCAGCCCGAGCCCGCCGCCTGGGCACGTACACCTGCCCACCCGGTACCCGAGAAGCCGAAATCAAACAAGAAACGGGCAGCGAAGGGAACGGCTCCCCGAAACCAGTTGCTTCGGTCCCCTATGCGATCAGTTCTGGGGCTGGAGCATTCCGAGCACCCGAACGGGCTGTTCGTCCCAGTTCGATTTCCATTGCTCCGAGAGTCCGGGCTCATTGAGGCGGTCGGGGATGGTCCGCTCATTACGCTGCTGGCGCTCTACAGTTATGCCTGGCGGGGAGATGGGCCATCGGCGGTCCCGCTGGTCAATGTGCTCAAGGAACACGGATACGTGTGTGGAGCCGTCGGACAGGATCAAATCGCGGATGAGCTGGGTCGATCGCGTTCGACGGTGGAGGAGCACGTCAAGCTCTGGAAGAAGCTGTGCGCCCTCCGTGTTGCCCGCCCGCCCCGTCCGGGCGAGACCAACGTGTACGTGATGGGTCACAAGCACAAACACCCGAGCCTGACGTATGCCGGCGGAGTGCCACTCTATTACGAGTTCTTCTTTCTCGATGTGATCGTGAACGTCGTGTGCCACCGTTTGGAATCCTCTTCAAGGAGAACCCAGGGCAGTACACGGTAGGGCGACGTCCCGCGCTGGTGGCTGACGTGCTGAACTATCTAGAGCGTGTATCACCGACGTTTGAGAGCCGTGACTTGTTCACGAAGGGGGCGCTAGAGTTTCCCATGTGAGGGATAGGGGATTATCCCCTGCATGCTGGGGACGACTCGGCTGTATCGGGGACGGATCGCCTGCGCATCGGGGACACTCGGTCCCCTATTGGGCAGGGATCTAGCGTCCCATACACATCGGGGATGCCAGTTCCCCAATGAATCGGGTGTTGTAAGAAGAGATAACACCATTGAAGAGAGAACAGGTTTGAAGAGAGAACAGATCTGAATAGAGAACAGGGAGAATATACGGGCGAGCAAGCTCGCCGTAGAGATCTCCAGAGTGGAAGGGTAGAGGGGATGATAAATATCCAGATCCGGAGCAGATCCGGAAGCGGACCAGCCCCTTCCCTGATGTTATCGGAGAGTTTCGCCCGGCGCCTACATCGACCCACATGCGCAGCCAAGGCATCGATTCGACGAGATCGCGCCTGGCAATGCCAGTCTATCCAGGATCGACCCTGGAGGCTGCCCTGCCTTACCCCTTCGCTGCTGCGCGGACGAAGCTATATCGATTGCCAGGCGGTCCAACGGCACCGTTGGGCATTCCGGACCATCCGGAGCGGGTCTTCCGGTCCGCCCCTCCCCCCCTACCCATCTGCATGGCGGAGCCGCACACCGATTGGGCGATTGGGCGCCAGCCGTGGTAGCCAACCGGTGTCTACACCTTGCTTGAGGTGCCTGAGGGACCACATAGACCGAAATGAATCCCGAGCGCGCCAGAGCGCGCCGGGACCACCGTCAGTTGTTTACACCGGTCGGCTCAATGAAAACGAGGTCACCTCGTTCGGCAGCCTCCACGGTACGGAGGTACCGGAGGAACACGCGCCTGGGATCGTAAGAGCTGCTGTCCTGCAGCAAGGAATATGCAACCGAGATCAAGACCGAGGCAACCAGGTGGGCGCCTTCTTCGACCTCATCGAGGTCATCCGAATCGGGCAGCAACGCCAGGGCACAATCCCGAAGTCGCTCTTCGAGGCGTTCGTACCGAGCCAGAACCTCGGGGTCGAGGACTTCGTACCGGACCTTCGGCGCCACCTGTACCACCGTAGCGATGGCGACGGCGTTGTCAACATGGGCACGTGAGAGGCAACGCATTCCCGCGACCGGCTGGAAGGAACGTGTATCGTACCGGCGAACCCGGGGCAGGTTCTTCGTATTGACTCCGACCGTCGACTACCCCGCCCGTTCGTTCCAAAACCGTTTGGCGACGTCCTGGAAGCGCCGCGGGTTCGCGGCGGCTGGTCAGGCGCGGGCGGCGTGGCGAGCCGCTGAGCAGCGTCTACGGATTCGTCGCGCCGAAGTACGTTGGGTACTTTTCTGGCGTCACCGATGCGACAACCGTCAGGATGAACGGTTTGGCGGTGCTGTCGAAGCGAGTCCAAAAATGGACCTCGCCGATTCGCTGCGCCCGGATGCGGTTGACCCCAGGGGCGAAGCCCTCGCCCACCCATCGAACCACCTCTTCCGGACTGCACCGGCTGCCGCACGCCCATTCGGCGAACGACTTCATCTCTGGCGCCAAGGTCAGCCGGGATGCCATCGTCAGCATGGCGGTAGTCGGTGCGTCCGGGCTTCCGGCGATCAGGGACGAGACCCTGCCACCCTTCCCGCTGAAGTTTCGGGTTGGCGTCCCCTCTGCGGTCACGGCTTCATCCTGCAACCGGAGCTTCAGCTTCCGAAGCCGCGCCATCAAGGCAGACTCGCTGCCGCCCAGTGAGTCCGCGCGCGGTGGTTGAGCCGGAGCCGATTCAGCCCAGGGACCGACGCGCGCCATCCGTTGGCACTCGTGCTTGATGTCTTCGGCGCTGTCGTAGTCCGTTCTTGTGCCCGGGGGAGGGTCGCCCAGGATCTCAAGGCACTTCCTGGCGTGCTGCTGCTCGGCAGCGTCGTTGACTCGCGTCCACGCATACGCCCTGCGCCGCTCCAGATCAGCCGCCTTCGCCCTTGCGTACCAGTCGATCTGGGGCTTCTCCGCCACCCAAGGGCATCCACTGGACGCCACTCTTGTGCCCGCAGGAGTCCCGGGGCACTCGTCCGAGCCATCCAGGACACCGTCGCCATCCGAGTCCGCGGGCGATGGTTCAGGCACGGACGGTGACGTCGACACAGGCTGAACCGATGAGCTGGCACAGCCAAGCGCCCAGAGTCCGATTACCCCCCGCAAGAAATGGGACCTCTGGAGTCCGCTCATGATCACTTCGTGATCACGATGCAGTCCGACAAGGTCACCTCTGCCCTCACCGTGCCCAGTGTCTTCTCGAACCCCAGGTGTGCATTGCGGCAGGCGTGACCTCGTGACCTCGTGACCACACATTCCGCAAGTCTCATTATCTTACCTGCACGACGCAGTCTTCCAGCGTGACGGTCGAGCGCAGCGTCCCCATCTCCTTTTGAAAGCCTTCGAGGCGCCCGAAGACCGTAATGGGCTGCCACCGCGGCAGGTGTCCCAGGGCGTCCATTGCCTCCTTGCGACCCTCGGAATGCAGAGTGCAGTCGATGTCGACGCTCTTGCCTGCGGTGGCGTAGAAGCCGGTCGCGAGTCCCTTATCCTTGAACTTCCCCTGCCACCGCACCCAGTTGCCCTTGTACTTCGCGTCCCAGGTTTCCTCCTGGTCATGGCTGAACAGCACCTTGGTTGCCAGCGCATCGGGCGATACGGACATCGGCTTCGGGAGAGCCGCATCCAGTGCCTTCTGTGCTTGCTTGGCTGCCACGGCACGGTCCTTTTCCGCCTTCGCAGTTTCGACGACGCCGATGCGCTGTCCCTGCTTCGCGATAGCATCCCTGATGCTATCGGCTGCCGCCAGATGCTTGTATGGCTCGAACTTCGTAGTCAACTCCTGTAATTGGCGCTGAACGTCTGCGAGGTTCGTTTTCAGATTCGTACGAGCCAGGCGCTTGATGCCCGCCTCAAGGTCGGGTCGCTCCCCATCGAAGCGCACCTGCAGTTGCTTCGAAGCAGCCTCATCAGCCACCGCCCCCACCCGTTTGATTTGCGCTTGCAGTCGGTTCATCAGGGCAGTCGGTGGAGCTGGCATCGTCACCGTGGGATCCGGTGGCGTCGAGAGGCTGCGGGACACGGCATCCAGCTTCGCTTTCGCGTCGGCAGCGTCCTGCGGCATGTTCATCTTCTCGATCGCTACAAGTTCGGTGTCGACCTTTGCGAAGACCTCCTGCAACGCTTTCGCGGCGCTGGCTCTAGCCTGCTCGGCTGCAGCTGCCTCCTTGCGCTCTTCTACTTCCCGACGAGCCCTGCTCTCGTTCAGCTCCTTCGAATCCTTCCACGCGCTGTAGCGGATCATGCCGAAGCCGATGATGCCCAAGAGGGCGCATGCGCCGATGAGGATGCCAGCAACGAGAACGGCGTGAGACTTGCCCTGTTCTTGAGCAGCGCCACCTGCCGGCGCGGGGCGTACGCCGGCGGCACTCACATCACTGCGCAGGAAGGTTGCGAGGCTCACGGGCTTGGGCGTGGCGGCGGATACTGCCGGTGCCGCTGGCTGCTGCGGCGGTGCCGGGATGTCCGTCAGGCAGTGCTTGCACTTGACCGCCACGGCAAGAATCGTCTCACCGCAGAAAGGACAGGGACGCTCGTTCCGCTGTTCGACCGTCTCAGCCATGACGCCCTCCGACGAGGTTAACCGCCGCCGTGTGCCTCACGAACCCCTCCTAGACCGAGTGCCGGATAACGTTACCCACGGAGGGAACGTTAGTCCAGAGGCAAGCGCGGGACGCTGGCGCCGGTGCCGGCTCCGCGCAACAAGCTACTCCTGCGAGTCTTCCGCCGCGTCCAGGAGGTGCGGCAGGAGGCAGGGTGGACGCAGGTCCAGGTGGCTGAGCGGCTCGGCGTGTCGCCCGGCTACTACCGCAGGCTCGAAGGCGCTTGGCACAACATCACGATCGTCACGCTCGGCGAGTTGGCGGGCGTCATGAAGGTCGATGTCTCGACCTTCTTCGTTCCGCCGAAGACGTTGAAGGCGAGGACCGGGAGACCCAAGGGCACGACCAGGCGACCCCACCGTCCCCGGTAGGGTGCCTCGTGCGCGGTGAGCACGCTCCTCCGCAAGCGCCGCACGGTCAAGCCGAGGAAGCCCGGGCGTCCCGCTCGGAAACCTGTCCGTACGATTCGACGACAGCGTTCTGCCCCCGGCATCCGGGACCGCCCAGGGTGAGGGGTGTGCCGGGTTGGTGTCCGTCGCTCCGACGCGCGATAGTCTCACGATGGACCGACGGATCACCCTTCCGAGAACGATCGAAGGGCAGCAAGAGCTGTTGGACAAGTTCTACGCCGGTCTGGCGCAGAAGGGCTGCCCGGTACTGAGCACCGCCCTCATGCTGATCCTTGCGAATGAGCAGGCTCGCTTTCCAACCGACACCCCCCCGCCACCTGCACCTGAACCCGATGCTGAGGACCTGCCGCCGCCTGCCGAGGTCGCAACCAAGGCATGCGCAGAGCATGCTGAGTGGCACAGACTACTCGATCCGGAGCAGGCTGAGGATTGCTCGTTCCAGGCGTTTACGAAAGTGAAACACTCTTGTCGTTCCCGGGTCGATGCACTGCAAAGACACCACGATGCGTGCAGGCGGATCATTCTGACTGTGATGTTTGATTACGGAGATAGATGGGTGAGGCGCTTGCGAGGATTTCGGAAGATGATGGACCTGACGGCAGCGGTGCCTGCCACGGACCGCGGCGATATCCTGCGGTTCTTTCGCGAGAAGGGCTACCCACACAGCAGCATTGCTCTCGCCAGCCTTGCGGCGCGCGGATACACTTTTCCGATTGACATCAAGTTGTGGCGCCGAGTGATTGACGCTCAGGAATCGGCGATCACGCCCCGAAGTGCCACGGCTCGCAAGCCCGTATAGTCTCGCGTGCAGCGGTGCGCCGCCAGACAGTGGCAGTGTGCCAGTAACCAGATCTGGCATTCGTGGTCGTCTGCTTGCGCGCATGGGCTGCGTCCCAGGCAGGGGGAACACTTACCAGTAAGAGCGACGCGCCCTGTCGTCCATCTGCTTGCCAGCAAGAGCACGCGCCCTGTGGTCCATCTGCTTGCCAGCAAGGTGTCGGGTGCAACCTGCGAGACCGATTGCGGATATGCACGACATGCAGAGCGTGGCGTAATCGCGTGATGAAAGGAGTCTCTGCATGAACACTTCAAATGAAGCTAGCCCCCATGAGCAGATTGCCGATGCCACCGATAGGTGGTGCTCAGATCCCGAGGACGGCGACCGCGAGTTGACCGACAACGACTATATGATCTGCTGTGTGGTCATCAAGAACCGCCAGACGAGCGAGGTCGACGATCGTGTGTTCCTCGTCGAGTCGGATCGCCAGTGCCACGACGAGGGCGATGAGCTGGAGCGCTCGCTGTGTAATGACGAGTGGATCGTGGCGACGTGCGGTGTCACGCGCGAAACCCACGAGGTGCTGGCGTGCCGGGCGTTCGACTACGAGTTCCTGGAGCAGTGGGCGCATCGCTATCGCCCGGTGCCGCTCAGTTCGGTCCGGTCGGATGACGAAGACGGGTAACTGTCGATTACATTCAAATCGGACCGCCCGCCCGACGTAGCCGAACGCAGCGTGCCATACCCCAGCATAGTCGCCTGTCCTCGCCCCAGCCGTCTCCCGCTTGCGCGGCACTCAACAGATAATCGAGCCTGCTCCTGATAACTAATGCCGTAATCGGGACGACAGCGGCATGG
>Ga0080064_1007470_pt1 | contig 11004 bp, 9 predicted proteins | sample Subgrocontami54m_FD_69260 | JGI IMG/M metagenome (GOLD analysis project Ga0080064, IMG submission 69260) | Subsurface groundwater microbial communities from S. Glens Falls, New York, USA - GMW46 contaminated, 5.4 m (SPADES assembly) (version 2) ... | reverse complement strand
CGGCGGCCGGGGTCGCCGCGCGCCTCGTGCCGGCGGCCCCCGGCCCCGACACCGGCGGCTCGATCCGCCAGCCGGCGGCATTCACCGGCGTGTGCGGGCTGAAGCCCACTTACGGCGTGGTGTCGCGCTACGGCATGATCGCCTTCGCCTCCAGCCTAGACCAGGGCGGGCCGTTTGGCAGGACCGCCGAAGACCTCGCGCTGCTGTTGAACGCCATGGCGGGGTTCGACGCGCGCGATTCGACCAGCTTGCGGCGCGAGCCCGAAGACTACGCGCGGGAGTTGGTGCAGTCGTTGCAGGGGCTGCGGATCGGACTGCCGGCGGAGTTTTTCGCTGCCGGCCTCGCGCCCGATGTCGCGCGGGCAGTGGATGCGGCGATTGCCGAATTCAGGCGGCTCGGCTGCGAGACGGTCGAGGTGCGGCTGCCCAACATGCGGCTCGCGGTGCCGGTGTATTACGTGCTGGCATCGGCCGAGGCGTCGAGCAACCTGGCGCGCTTCGACGGCGTGCGCTACGGCTACCGCGCGCCGGAGTATTCCGACGTGCTCGACATGTACTGCAAGACCCGCACCCAGGGATTCGGCGAAGAAGTGAAGCGCCGCATCCTGATCGGCACCTACGTGTTGTCGCACGGCTACTACGATGCCTATTACATCAAGGCGCAGAAGCTGCGGCGGCTGATCGCGCAGGATTTTGCGGCGGCGTTCGGGCAGTGCGATGTGATCATGGGGCCGACCACTCCCACCACGGCGTTCAAGCTCGGCGAAAAAGCCGGCGACCCGGTGCAGATGTACCTGTCGGACATTTATACGATTGCCGTCAATCTCGCCGGGCTGCCGGGTATGTCGATTCCGGCCGGCTTCGGCGCCAGCAACCATCCGGTAGGATTGCAGCTCATCGGCAATTATTTCGGCGAAGCGAAAATGCTCAACGTCGCGCACCAGTATCAGCAGGTGACCGACTGGCATCTGCGCATGCCGCCGGGCATCTGCGGCTAACGGGGTTGCAGATGAAATGGGAAACGGTCATCGGGCTTGAGACGCACGCGCAGCTGTCGACGCGCTCGAAGATTTTTTCGGGTGCGCCGACCGCGTTCGGCGCGGCGCCCAACACGCAGGCGTGCGAGGTCGACATCGCGTTGCCGGGCGTGCTGCCCGTGCTCAATCGCGGCGCGGTCGAGCGCGCGATCCGCTTCGGCCTTGCCGTCGGCGGCAGGATCAATCCGCGCTCGATATTCGCGCGCAAGAATTATTTTTACCCGGACCTGCCGAAGGGCTACCAGATCAGCCAGTACGAGTTGCCGATCGTCGCAGGCGGTACGCTCGAGATCGTCGTCGGCGACCAGCAGAAGACCGTGCACCTGACACGCGCGCACCTCGAGGAAGACGCCGGAAAATCAATTCACGGTGGCTTTGGAGAAGGTGGATTTGGTGAGGGACCGTTTGGTGGCTTTTCCACTGGAAATTTTACTGGCATCGATCTGAACCGCGCCGGCACGCCGTTGCTCGAAATCGTGTCCGAGCCGGATCTGCGCTCGTCCGCCGAGGCGGTCGCCTACGCGAGGACGCTGCACGCGCTGGTGCGCTGGATCGACATCTGCGACGGCAACATGCAGGAAGGCTCGTTCCGCTGCGATGCCAACGTGTCGGTGCGCCCGGCAGGCTCGGAGACGCTGGGCACACGTTGTGAAATAAAAAACCTCAACTCGTTCCGGTTTCTCGAGCGCGCCATCGAGTTCGAAGTGCGGCGCCAGATCGAGGTGCTCGAAGACGGCGGCCGCATCGTGCAGGAGACGCGGCTTTACGATCCCGACCGGGATGAGACGCGCCCGATGCGCAGCAAGGAAGATGCGATGGATTATCGCTACTTCCCCGATCCGGATTTGCTGCCGCTCGAGGTGGAGCCACAGATGTTGCAGGCAATTCGGTCCGCAATGCCGGAGTTACCGCGCGCGATGCGGGAGCGCTTCATGCACGACTTCGGATTGTCGGCTTACGATGCGGCTTTATTGACCGCGTCCAGGGAACTGGCCTCATATTATGAGACGGTCGCAACACAGGTCGACGCGAAGCTGGCCGCGAACTGGATCACGGGAGAGTTGTCGAGCCGGTTGAATGAACAGAATATCGGCATCGCGGACTCCCCGGTCAAGCCCGCCGCTTTGATCTGGCTTGTTGGCCGTATCGTCGACGGCACGATTTCCGGAAAAATCGGCAAGGATGTATTTCGCGACCTGTGGGAAGGCAAAGTGGCCCCGGCCGATCTGAGCCTGCCGGAACTGCAGGTCGAGGCCGACCGCTACATCGAGAACATGGGCCTGAAGCAGATTTCGGACAGTGGCGAGATCGGGAAAATCGTCGATCAGATTATCGCCGCGAATCCGCAACAGGTCGCCGATTACCGTGGTGGCAAGGAGAAGGCGTTCAACGCGCTGGTCGGGCAGGTGATGAAGGCGACCAAAGGCAAGGCCAATCCGGCCCAGGTCAATTCATTGCTGAAGCAAAAGCTCGGTGGCTAGCGCAGCGCGCGGTTGTAGAGCGCAGCTGTAGGGCACGGCTTTAGCGTGCCGAATGCGTCGAACACCGGACGCAATCACCTTCGACGGCGCGATAAATCTGCGCCCTACGCATCAACGGCGCGATAAATCCGCGCCCTACGGCGAGAGGCGCCGCTATTTCTTGGCGGGCGCCGGTTGTGGCGCGGGCTTGGTGGTGCCGCGCGTAAGTTCCACAAAGCGTATCTTGATCTCGTCGTACTTTTGATTCAGCGCCACAACGTCTTTGCGCCGCTGGGCGATCTGGGTTGCAATCTTCGCTTTGTTGGCTTCGGATCGGTCGAATTCCTCCTGCACCGCCGGCGGCACCGGTTTCTGGTCTTTCTTGAATTGCTCGATGCGCGCGCGCACCTCGGCCTGGCGATTGTTGGCGTTCTTGAGGTTGGTTTGCAGCGTCTCGATACCCGCTTCGAGTGGCTGCACGTCGCGCGCGCGTTTGAGATCGATTTCCTTCTCGTTCGTGAAGGTATCGAGGATCGCGTTGTCGCTGCGCCGTTGCACTTCCCGTTTCTGGTCTTCGGCCTGCCTGCGCTCGGCGTCGGCCTGCTGCGCTTTGCGTTGCTCCGCGGTCAGCGGCGCGTCGGACTGCTTGATGGTAACGCCGCGCTGATTGAGCTCCTTGGTGGCGCTGTCCTGATACTCGGGCGGCACCTTGTCGCCGCAGCCGACGACCTTGCCGGCTTTGTCCTTCCAGCAAATGATCTTGCCGCTGCCTTGGCTCTGTGTCTGCGCCGGTGCAACGCCGGCGGCGAACAGCAACGCCGTCGGCAACACCGCAATCAGCAATACCGTGCGTGGGTTATGCATGTGCCGCCACTCCATATTGCGCGCGGTATTTTTTGACCGCAGCGAGGTTGAGGGACATCGTTTCGTCCCGTTGCAAATAAGCGACCAGGTCTTCCAGCGTCGCGATACTGATCACCGGCAGATGGTGATTCTGCTCCACTTCCTGCACCGCGGAGAGCTCGCCCGTGCCGCGCTCCATGCGGTCCAGCGCGATCACCACCCCACACGGAATAGCGCGCGAGGCCTTGATCAGGTTGACAGACTGGCGCACCGAGGTGCCGGCGGAAATCACGTCGTCGATGATCAACACGCGTCCGGCGAGCGGCGCCCCGATCACGCTGCCGCCTTCGCCGTGGTCTTTTTCCTCTTTGCGATTGAAACTGTAGCGCACGTTGCGGCCGGCGTCCGCAAGCGCGATCGCAACCGCCGCCGCCAGGGGTATGCCCTTGTACGCCGGGCCGAACAGCATGTCGAACTCGATGCCCGCCGCGAGAATCGCTTTCGCGTAGAATTGCGCAAGCCGCTTGAGCGACTGGCCGTCGAAAAACAACCCGGCGTCGAAAAAATACGGCGACAGGCGGCCTGCCTTGGTTTTGTACTCCCCGAAATGAAGTACTTTCTGCGCCAACGTGAATTCGATGAACGCGTGCGTGAAATTTTCCGCCATAAGCCGCCGACGTAACCATTAAAGCCCGTAAAACATCATGTTACGCGTAATCACTCTCAACCTCAACGGCATTCGCTCAGCAGCGCGCAAGGGTGTGTTCCGCTGGCTGGCGCGGCAGAAGGCCGATATTTTCTGCGCGCAGGAACTCAAGGCGCAGGCCAAGGATATGACCGCCGAACTGCTTGCACCCGCCGGCTTGCATGGCTATTTTCATTACGCCGAGAAAAAAGGCTACAGCGGGGTCGGCCTGTATTGCAGGCGCGAGCCGGAACGCGTAATCGAAGGCTTCGGCATCCGCGAGTTCGACGCCGAAGGGCGCTACCTGCGCGCCGATTTCGGCAAGCTGTCCGTGATCTCGGCGTATCTGCCTTCGGGTTCCAGCGGGGAGCATCGCCAACAGTCAAAGTTCCGTTTCATGGAACAGGTTTATCCGCATCTCGCGCGGCTTGCGAAGGAGGGCCGCGAATTCATCCTGTGTGGCGACTGGAACATCGCGCATCGGGAAATCGATCTCAAGAACTGGCGCGGCAACCGGAAAAATTCAGGCTTTCTGCCCGAGGAGCGGCAATGGCTGACACAGGTGTTCGACGAACTCGGCTGGGTGGACGTGTTCCGCCGCGTCGACCCGCGCGCCGAGCAGTACACCTGGTGGTCGAACCGCGGCCAGGCGTGGGCCAAGAACGTCGGTTGGCGCATCGATTACCAGATCGCGACTCCCGGCATCGCGGCGTGTGCGCGCAAAGTGAAAATCTACAAAGATCAACGCTATTCCGACCACGCGCCGCTGACGATCGATTACGATTACAAGCTGTAGAGACGGTGAAGTTTGGTGGATTCCGCTGCGCTCCATCCACCCTACGATATGCTGCTACTTTTTTGTGAACTGACTGACAACCGACTATGACTTTCCGCCCGGCCGCCGCAGTCGGCATGTCGCTTGCAGAAGTCGACACGCCTTGCCTGATCCTCGAACTCGACGCCTTCGAGCGCAATCTCAAGCGTCTGCCCGAGTCGCTCGCGGGGAAGAGCATCCGTCTGCGGCCACACGCCAAAAGCCACAAGTGTCCTGAAATCGCGCTGCGGCAGATCGCGCTCGGTGCCGTCGGGGTGTGCTGCCAGAAAGTGAGCGAGGCCGAGGCACTCGTCGCCGGCGGAGTCACCGACGTGTTGATCGCGAACGAAGTGGTCGGCGCGCCGAAACTCAGGCAACTGACCGCGCTCGCCAAACACGCGAAAGTCAAAGTGTGCGTGGACGACGCGGGCAACATCCACGATCTCGACGCGGCGGCGCGCACGGCCGGCGTCACGCTCGATGTGCTCATCGAAATCGATGTCGGCGCGCACCGCTGCGGAGTCGTGCCGGGAGAGCCCGCGGTCGCGCTCGCCCGGCTAATCGCGGCCTGTCGTAATCTGCGCTTTGCCGGGCTGCAGGCATATCAGGGCGCAGCACAACACGTGCGTAAAGTCGCCGAGCGGCGCGAGGCGATCGCGCGCGCGGTCGGGCAAGTGCAAGCCACCACGCGCCTGCTTGCCGCGACAGGCATCGAGTGCGACACCGTGACAGGCGCCGGCACCGGCAGCTACATGTTCGAAGCCGCGAGCAGCGTCTATCACGAACTGCAGGCGGGTTCGTACATTTTCATGGACGCCGATTACGCCCGCAACGAATGGACGGAAAGCGGCATCCCGCAGTTCGAGCACAGCCTGTTCGTGTGGACGACGGTGATGAGCGCGCCGGTGCCCGATCGGGCAGTGGTCGATGCCGGGCTCAAGGCTTCCAGCGTGGATTCCGGAATGCCGCGCGTCGCGGATTACAGCGATGTCGATTACGTGAAAGCGTCGGACGAACACGGCGTGCTGCAGCTCAAGGGCGCAACGCGCTTCAAGGTCGGCGACAAGCTGAAGCTCATCCCCGGGCATTGCGATCCGACCGTGAATCTCTACGAATGGTACGTGTGCGTCCGCAACGGCCGGGTCGAGGCACTGTGGCCGATTGCTGCGCGCGGCGCGGTGTTGTAGCCGCCCGCACGTCGCCGGCCGTCAGGGCATGATTTCGACGTATTCGTACGCTTCGCAATTGGTCACGGTGTTGCGCACGGGCAGGGGCGCACGCGCGAACCAGGCATGGGGATCGTGCCGGTCCACTTCCGCGCCGAGAAACCGCACCAGATCGCAGATGGGTTCGACCACATTGCGGCGATAGCCGCCGGCGCCCCTGACGTATGCCAGGTACAGGTTCTTCATGCAATTGCGGCGGCAGTAAGCAAAAGCGGAACAACTGTCGCACGGCATGTTGGGATGCGGCTGCAGCGGACTGCGCTTCAGCCAGTTTCCGGCGATGTCTCCCTGCAGCATCTCGGGCATGTACATCATGTCCGGGCACGGAAATATCCTGCCGTCGGGCATGACGTTCAGGATATGGGTGGATACGCGGCACTGGGTCAATCCTGCGTACAGCTCCTGCGCGCGCGACGGCAGCACTTTGTTGCGCACCGTGCCCATGATGGGGATGAAGGGGTACAGCGTCTTGCTGGAGAAAAACCGCTCGATCAGCCTCGCCAGTACCGCGCGTTTTTTCGCCATCGCCGGCTGCGAGTAGGCGCCGTCCTGGGCGACGAACTGAAAGTAGACGTAATCGAAGTATTCCGTCAGCTCGTCCAGTTCCTCAAAACTGGTGTCTTCATCGCTCCAGGTCACGCGGGCGGTCAGCGTGCCGCCAATCCGGTCGCGCACTGCACCGACGTTCTTCACCACCTTGCGGTAGATGCCTCGTCCACGGTAGCCGTCGGTGACCCGCTCGCCGCCGTCGATGGACACCAGAATGTTGGAGAGCTTGGCGAGGACCCGGTCCGGAAGCTTGGCGAGCAGCGTGCCGTTGGTTTGAAGCTGGAAGCGGAAAGCGGGATAGCGGTCCATCACGGCGGTGATGAAGCCGAGATTCAGGGTCGGCTCGCCGCCGTAGAACGTGACGTAGATCTCATGCCCGGAGAGATGTTTCGCGATGAAGGCGTCCAGCGCCTCCAGGGAATAACTGACCTTGCGCCGCGAGCCGAGGACCTCGCCGACGCCGAGCGAACAGTAACTGCACCGGAGATTGCAGCGCAGCGTGGTCAGGAGCTGCAGCTCGACGCGGCTGCCGACGATGGCAGGGACGCGCTCGAGTCCCTCGATGGGGTCGGACGGTTTCACATTCTAGAAAGGATTGAGGGTCTTGGTCCTGGTGTAATGCATGTAGCCGATGCTCGCGCCGGCGCGCAGACCCACTCCCAGCCGGATGGGCGCCAGAATGATCTTGTCGCGCTGCTGATAGTTGATGCCCACGCCCCCGACGTAGTAGAAGCTGCCGTCCACCGAAGGAAAGCGCTGGAAAATCTTCTCGGTGGCGGGAAGATGGTAGACCAGCACAAATACCTTGGATACGTTGCCCCCCAGGTCGAACCCGATGGAGGGCCCCTGCCAGTAGACCTTTCTGGTTGCGCCGCTTTTCAGTTTCAGCGTGCCATTGCCGTAGCGCAGTCCCACCGTGATGGCGCCGCTCGCTTCCTCGCCCTTGATGTAGCCATTAGGCCGGCCGTGGTCCTTGAATGCTTTCTCGATCACCTTGGCGAGCCCCTCCGTGCTCTTGCCGAAAAACTCGGTCGCATCCTTGATGATCGAATCCTGATCATACGTGTCCTTGTCCGCATCCTTCCGGTCGTCGGCCCCGAGGGCAGGGGCCGCGGCCAGCAATCCGGACAGCAGGACGAAGTGCAGGAGCGTCGCGCACCAGCGCGCTTGCCAGTTTGGGGTGTGTCTTGACATGGTGATCTCCGATTATTGGCTGAAAGATAACGGTCCAATATCGTTTAGAACATGATAATTATACTTTAGTGCCTTGGGTCAAGCGTTCAATGCAAACAGCCTCCGGTACGGATTCCGTGCGCGCGAGCATCGCCTTGACCCACGGCAGAAAAAAATAGGCCGGAAACGCAAGGAAAAAGGTGAGCAGGAAATACGCCGAGTAACCCAGCTCTTCGGCGCCGAAACCGCTCGCCCAGCCGGCGAACGAGCGCGACAGCGCGAACACCGACGACAGCAGCGCGAATTCGGTCGCGGCGCGCTGCTGGCTGACGATCGCCATCAGGAATGCCAGAAATGCGGCGGTGCCGAGCCCGCTGGTGAACGATTCGATCGCGCTCGCCGAGTAGAGCAGCGCGCGATGCTCGAGCAGCAGCGTGCTGCCGGTCGCGGCAGCGGGGATGATCGCGGCGGCGAGCGCGTAGCCGAGATTGGACACGGCCTGGAACAGTCCCAGCACCCACAGTGCGCGGTAGATGCCGGCGCGATCGGTATACCAGCCGCCGGCGAGGCCGCCCGCGATCGACAGCCCGAGCCCGAGGTTGACCGAGACCAGCCCGATCTCGGTCGCGGTGAAGCCGCTGTCGACCCAGAACGGTTTGACCATGAATCCCATCGAGGCGTCGGCGAGCTTGAAAATCAGGATGAAAATCAGCACCGGCACGATGCCGGGACGTCTCAGGAGTTCCATCAGCGCGCCGAACATCGGACCCTGCAGCGGCTCGGCGGCCGGCGTGGGGGCGCGCGATGCAAGACGGCGCGCGAGGGTGATTGTCACAAATACAGTGAGCGCGATGCCCCATGCGGCCGGCCAGAAGTTCGGATGGTGCAGCGACCAGCGCGTGGCATTGTTGACGAGCCACACGCAGCCGAGCACGAGCAGGAGCACCGGCGCCAGCGCGCGCGGATCGAGCACGATGGCGCGCAACTCGGCGCGCACCGTCTGGCCGTCGCGCGGCGCCAGCAGTCGCTCGTGGGGCGCCGCGAGGCAGAACAGCCCACACGCCGCAAACACAATCGCGGCGCACACGAAAGCACCGCGCCAGCCGAGATAGTCGGACAGGACCAGCACGCCGCCGGCGGCGAGCATGCCGACGCGATAAAGACCGATGCGCACGCCATTGGCGAGCCCCAGTTCATTGCGGTCGAGCAATTCGATGGTGTAGCCGTCGATCGCAATATCGTTGGTGGCTGACAGCAGAGTGAACACGCCGATCGCAAGCCACACCCACCATGGCAGGCCGGCGGCGACCGCGAACGCGAGCATCACCGTGCCCATCAGGATGTCGACCGCGGCCATCCACAGCCGGTGCCGGCGATAGTGATCGATCGCCGGCGCCCACAGAAATTTCAGCGTCCAGGCGAGTCCCAGCAAACTGATGATGCCGATGTTTCTGAGCTCGACGCCCTGCTGGCGGAACCACACCGGGAAGATGTCGTAGAAAATGCCGAGCGGAAAACCCTCGGAGAAATACAGCACCCCGACCCAGAAGAGCTTGGATCGCAGCAGCGCGGGACGCTCGGTCCGGGCCTCAGGCGCGTTCAAAGCGGTAAACCGCGAGACTGCCGAGCAGGTTCGGGAGCAGGGTCACGGCGCTGCCATGGCGCATCACGATGCGCTCCAGGATGCGCACGCCATGGCTGCGGCAGAAATCCTCGAAGTCGGTGATGGTGCAAAGGTGGATGTTGGGCGTGTCGAACCAGCGGTAGGGCAGGTTGTCCGACACCGGCATGTTGCCGAACGCCACGTGCAGCCGGTTGCGCCAGTAGCCGAAGTTGGGAAAGGTGACGATGCCCTCGCGGCCGACGCGCAGCATCTCGCCGATGATGCGCTCGCTGCTCCTCACCGCCTGCAGCGTTTGCGACAGGATAACGTAATCGAACGAGCCGTCGGCAAAGCCCGACAGCCCGCGCTCGAGGTCGCCCTGGATCACGTTGACGCCATTCCTCGCGCACGCGAGGATGCCCTCGTCATCGATCTCGACGCCGTAGCCGGCGCCGCCGCGCTGCTCGCTGAGATAACGCAGCAGCGACCCGTCGCCACAGCCCAGATCGAGAATGCGTGCGTCCGGTTTCACCCAGTTGGCAATCGCCGCAAAATCGGGCCGTTGCATCGCATTCGTTCTCATACGCCCACCCCCAAGCCGACGCGGTCGTAGTAGGCGGCGATCAGCCGGTGATAGCGCGCGTCATCGAGCAGAAACGCATCGTGACCGTGTGGCGCTTCGATCTCGGCGTAGGTCACATCGCGCCGGTTGTCGAGCAGCGCTTTGATAATTTCGCGCGAGCGCTCCGGCGAGAAGCGCCAGTCGGTGGTGAACGACACGACCAGGAAGCTCGCGGTCGCGGGCTCGAGCGCGAGGGTCAGGTTGCCGCCGTGCGCGGCCGCGGGGTCGAAGTAATCGAGCGCCTTGGTGATCCGCAAGTACGTGTTGGCGTCGAAGTAATCCGAGAATTTAAGGCTCTGGTGGCGCAGATACGATTCGATTTCGAACTCGACGTCGAACGTGTAATTGAGTTTGCCGTGGCGCAGCTGGCGGCCGAATTTGCTCGCCATTTCATCATCCGACAGGTAGGTGATGTGGCCGACCATGCGCGCCACCCGCAGGCCGCGGGTCGGCTTGGTGTTGTGCTCGTAATAATGGCCGTCGTGGAAATCGGGGTCGGTGATGATGGCCTGGCGCGCGACCTCGTTGAACGCGATGTTTTGCGCCGACAGGTTGGGCGCGCACGCGATCACCAGCGCGTGGCCGATGCGCTCCGGGTACTGGATCGTCCACGACAGTGCTTGCATTGCGCCGAGGCTGCCGCCCATCACCGCGGCGAAGCGGTGGATGCCGAGATGGTCGGCAAGACGCGCCTGGGTGTCGACCCAGTCTTCGACCGTGACCACCGGGAAGTCCGCACCCCACGCGCGGCCGGTCGCCGGATTGATGCTCTGCGGGCCGGTCGAGCCAAAGCAACCGCCGAGGTTGTTGACGCCGATCACGCAGAAGCGGTTGGTGTCGAGCGGCTTGCCCGGCCCGATCATGTTGTCCCACCAGCCGACGTTGTCCGGGTCGCCGGCGTAGCACCCGGCGACATGGTGCGAGGCGTTCAGCGCGTGGCACACCAGCACCGCGTTCGAGCGCCCGGCATTGAGCTTGCCGTAAGTCTCGTA
>Ga0080064_1007469_pt1 | contig 11007 bp, 9 predicted proteins | sample Subgrocontami54m_FD_69260 | JGI IMG/M metagenome (GOLD analysis project Ga0080064, IMG submission 69260) | Subsurface groundwater microbial communities from S. Glens Falls, New York, USA - GMW46 contaminated, 5.4 m (SPADES assembly) (version 2) ... | reverse complement strand
CCTCGCCGCCGCGGCGGCCAAGTTCGACGCCGCGCCGGAGAGCCTGGAGCTGCGCGGCGGCTTCATCGTCCGCGCCGACACGGGCGAGTCGCTGGTCGACCTCTCGAAGTTCGTGCGCTCGCTGCACTTCTCGGACAAGGCGGAACTGGTCATGACCTCGTTCTACTACGAGCCGCCCTCGAAGCACCAGGACAAGGAGTTCAAGGGCGACGTGTCCGCCGCCTACGCCTGGGCGACGCAGGTGGTCGAGGTGGAGGTCGACATGGAAACCGGCATGGTGCGCCTGCTCAAGGTGACCGGTGCGCACGACGTGGGCCGCGTGCTCAACCGCCTGGGCATCGAGGGGCAGGTGGAGGGCGGCATCGTCATGGGGCAGGGCTACGCGCTCACCGAGGAGATGATCGTCGAGGACGGGGTGGTGAAGAACCCCGCGTTCCGCGACTACAAGCTCGTGACCGCGCCCGAGATCCCGGAGATGGAGGTGCATTTCATCGAGACCATGGACGGCGAGGGACCGCAGGGCGCGAAAGGCGTCGGCGAGGCGCCGGCGATCTGCGTCGCCGCGGCGACCGCGAACGCGATCCACAACGCCACCGGCGTGCGCATCTACGAGCTGCCCTTCACGCCCGAGAAGGTCTACCGTGCGCTGAACGGCATGCTCGAGAAATTCACCTGGAAGGCCACGCCGTGACGGTTTTCGCATGTCATCCCGAGCGGAGCGAGGGATCTGCTTTTCGAAAAGCAGATTCCTCGTCGCTTCGCTCCTCGGAATGACAGGGGCGAACGGTACAGATGAAACGCTACACGGTACTGAGCATGGAGCAGGCGCTGTCGCTCCCCTCGGCGACGCTGCGCTTCGCCCAGCTGGGCTGGCGTGTGATCCGCATCGAAGCGGTGGGCGGCTCGGGACTCCAGGGCGACCCGAACCGCTACATCGGGTCTCGCACCGATCCGAAGATGCGCGACGACGACCGCCGCAGCTACTTCATCGCGCCCAACGTCGGCAAGGAGGCGATCGCGCTCAACCTCAAGGACCCGCGCGGGCAGGAGGTTCTGCGGCGCCTGGTGCGCGAGCTGAAGGCCGACGTGTTCTGCTGCAACACCGTGCCCTCGCGCTACAAGGCCCTGGGCATCGACTATGCGACGCTCTCCGCGGTCAAGCCCGATCTGATCTGGGCGGGCATCTCGGCGATGGGTCCCGCGTATCCCGACGTTCCGGGTTACGACCCGGTGATCCAGGGGCTCGCAGGCTACATGGAAGTCACGGGCGACGCGAAGGGGCCGCCGACCGCGGTGGGGCTGCCGGTGATCGACCTGAAGGCGGGCGACGAGGTGTTCGCGAACGTGATGCTCGCGCTGCTCGAGCGCGCCGAGACCGGCCGCGGCAAGGAGATCCACGTCTCGATGCTTCAGGCGGCGGCCTCCTGGCTGATCACGGTGCTGCCGCTGGTGGACTTCGACTGCGACCCGAGCGAGATCACACGTTCGGGCAACGAGCACCGCAAGTTCATCCCGACCAATGTTTACCCTGTGAAGGACGGCTTCATCTACATGGCGATCGGCAGCGACGTGCAGTGGAAGCGCCTGTCCGAGCTGCCGCGCTTCGCATCCATCGCGCATCCGTCGCGCGCAACCAACGAGGGCCGCGCGAAGCAGCGCGAGGCGCTCTACCGCGACATCGGCGCGGTGACCTCGCGCTTCGCCCTGGCGGAGATCGAGGCCGACCTGAAGCTGGCGACCATCCCGAACGCGCGGATCAGCGACATTCCCAAGGTGCTCGGCCTCGAGCAGTTGCGCGACAAGCTGACCACGACGCTCACCCCCGCGGGCAAGACGGTGCGTATGCAGCCCATGGCGGTGGACCAGGCGGGCGCGCAGACGCAACTGCACTTCCCGCACAAGTACGGCGAGGACAACCGCGCCGTGCTCGCCGAGGCGGGCTATGCCGAGGCGGAGATCGCCGCACTCGCGAAGGGCGGCGTGATCTCCGGATAGAATTTCGGGCGTGATCAGGGACATTCAGGTCAATCCGCTTTCGCCCGCCCTGGGCGCCGAGATCACCGGCGTCGATGCCGGGCGCACGATCGACGACGCGACCTTCGCGGCGATCCTCGACGCCTGGCACCGGCACCTGGTGATCGTGCTGCGCAGGCAGGCGCTCGACGAGGAAAGCCAGGTGCGCTTCGCCGAGCGCTTCGGCGAGCTTTCGCCCATCCATACTTCGCACCATTCCAGCACCAACCGCGCCGTGATGTACATCGGCAACCTCAAGAAGGACGGCAGGATGATCGGCGCGCTCCCGCTCGGGGAGATGCACTTCCACAGCGACCAGTGCTACCAGGAACGGCCCGCGCTGGGGACGATGCTGTACTCGATCGAGGTGCCGGCCTCGGGAGGCGACACGCTGTTCGCGAACGGCTACAAGGCCTACGAAACGCTGCCGGCCGAGGTGAAGGAGCGCGTTCGCGGCCTCAAGGCGCTGAACGTCTACGACTACGACGGCGGCGTGGTCGAGCGCAGCAAGATGGTGAGCCCGGAGCGGGGAATCGCATTCGCGCATCCGGTCGTCCGCACGCATCCGGCGACCGGGCGCAAGAGCCTGTACGTGAACCGCCTGATGACCCACCACATCGAGGGCCTGCCGCCGGAGGAGAGCGAGCGGCTGCTCGCGCTCATGTTCGAGACCATCGAACGGCCCGAAAACGTCCACGAGCACCGCTGGCGGGTAGGCGACGTCCTGTTGTGGGACAACCGCTGCACCCTGCATGCGCGCCGCGATTTCGATGCGAACGCGCGGCGCTGGATGAGGCGGGTGACGATCCGGGGCGACAAGCCGTACTGAACCCCTCCGCCTGCGGCTCGAATCAAATCGGAGGCGTCGTGTCCGGAGTTTCCAACCTACCGTCAACGTCCGCCGGATCCGAGACGGCTGAAGCGCATGTCCCGTGACGAGCAATTTCGGAAAGGGCGTCGCGCTGCGCTGACGGCTCTCGCCGCGCTTGCGGCGGGCGCGATGCTCCCCACCGGGGCCGGCGCCGCGCAGGCGAAGCGCCGCTTCGATCGGGGACTGCTGTGGCGGGTGTCGCGGGGCGGCGTGGCGCCGAGTTACATCTTCGGCACCATCCATCTGGCCGATCCCCGCGTGCTCGATCTTCCGCAATCGGTGCTCGACGCTTTCGCGCGCTGCAAGCGCCTGCTGGTCGAATCCGTGCAGGGAAGGTCGGAGCAAGCGCGGCTGTTCGAGGCGGCGCAGTTCGAGGACGGCACCCGGCTCGAGGCGCTGATCGGCGCCGATGCATTCGGAAAGGTCGCCGCTCAGCTGCATGCACGCGGGATCCCCGGGGACGTCATTGCCCGGCTCAAGCCTTGGGCAGCGCTCGCGAATCTCACCGTCACGCCCGAGGACTACGAAGGAATGACCCTCGACCAGGATCTGGTTCGCCTCGCCCGCGAGCGGGGAATGCGCGTGCTGGGCCTCGAAGGCATCGAGGAGCACATCTCGGTGTTCGAGGGCATCCCGATGGACACCCAGATCGCGCTGCTCAAGCATGGCCTGGAGAGCAGGGCTTTCCTCGTGTCCATGATCGAGCCGACCCTGCAGGCCTGGCTCAAGCGCGACTTGCGCGGGATGCGCGCGACGGCGGAAAGGGTCGATGCCCGATTTCCCGAGGTCGCCGCCCATTACCGGATTCTGCGGCAGCACGTCGTGCGCAACCGTTCGGTGGTCATGGCACACCGGCTGTTCCTTCCGCTGCGGGAGGGGCGGAACTTCATCGCCGTCGGCGCCGATCACCTGCCCGGCGATGACGGCGTGCTCGCGCTCGTTCAGGCACAGGGCTGGCGGCTCGCGCGCGGGTATTGAGCGCCGGTTCGGCAGCGCGCCGGCCCCGGCCGGTTGATCCAGATCAAGTCATTTCCTTTAGGCTGGCTTAGTTTTCGTCCATCGGGTTTCCGTGGTCCAACCGCGGGCCGTCAAGTATGCGAGGTGGCCGATGAAAGCGCATAGCGTGCTGGACATGAGAAAGGCGCTCGAGGTTTTCATATTGCTCGCGGGCGCCGCGGTGATGAGTGCGGCCGCGGTCGACACGGCGCGGGGCGCCGAGAGCCCGCCGGCGCAGCCGATCGAGCGCGAGCTGATCCCGGGCGCGGACCGCATGACCAGCGCCGAGCGCGACACCTATCGGCGCCGCATGCAGGCGGCCGCCACAGCCGAGGAGAAAGCACGGATCCGCGCCGAGTACGTGAAAGCGGCGCAAGCCCCCGCGCCGGGCCAGGCGCTGGTCGGTGACCCGGCAAGAGGCGCGACGCTGCACCGGGCGTGCTTCGGCTGCCACGGCATCGAGCGCTACGTGGCGCCGGTGACCTACGCGGCGGCCACCTTCATGGATTCGGTGCTCCGGGCGAGCGGGCTCTCCGACCTGCCGCCTGCCGAGCCCGTCAAGTTCAAGGGAAGGGCCAGCTCGCTTGCGGCGGTGCGCGACGGCGTGACCCGGCGCAACGAGTATCTCAACCCGAAGATGACGCCGCAGGAGATCGAGGACGTCGTCGCCTACCTGAACGCGACGTACTACAACTTCCCGAAGTAATCAACGCCTCGCCTGGCGGGACCGCGTCCCGCAGCCGACGGCCCTTGCATGCGTGCGACGCGTGCGCTAGTGTGGCCGCGGACGCGATGCAATGGCGCTTTCCCCTGTCACGCTGGACGACAAGTACACCCTCGAACGCGGGCGGGTGTATGTCTCCGGCGTGCAGGCGCTGGCGCGGCTGCTGATCCTGCAGCGCCAGCGCGATGCCGCCGCGGGACTGAAAACCGCGGGCTTCGTCTCCGGCTACCGCGGCTCGCCGCTCGGCGGCCTGGACCGCGCGCTCGTGGACGCGCGCAGGCACCTCGAGGCGCACGACATCCGCTTCCATCCCGGGGTCAACGAAGAACTCGCCGCCACCAGCATCTGGGGCACGCAGCAGTTGCACTTCTTCCCCAAGCCGCAGTACGACGGGGTCTTCGCGATGTGGTACGGCAAGGGGCCCGGCGTGGACCGGTGCGGGGACGTGTTCAAGCACGCGAACTACGCGGGCACCTCGCGGTATGGCGGCGTGCTCGCGGTGGCCGGGGACGATCACGCGGCCAAGTCCTCCTCGGTCCCGCACCAGAGCGAGCACCAGTTCACCGCCGCCGCCATTCCGGTGCTCGCGCCCGCCGGCATCCAGGACATCCTCGACCTGGGCATCCACGGCTGGGCGATGTCGCGCTATTCCGGCCTGTGGGTGGCATTCAAGACCACGGCCGAAACGGTCGAGAGCTCGGCCTCGGTGTGGGTCGATCCGGACCGCATGCAGGTGAGGCTGCCGGAGGACTTCGCGCTGCCGCCGGACGGCGTGCACGCGCGCTGGCCGGACCCGCCGCTGACGCAGGAGCGGCGCATCGTCGACTACAAGGTCTATGCGGCGCAGGCCTATGCGCGCGCCAACCGGCTCGACCACACTGTGTTCGACAGCCCCAATCCGCGCCTGGGCATCATCAGCTGCGGCAAGGCCTACCTCGACGTGCGCCAGGCGCTCGAGGACCTCGGCATCAACCGGGAGGAAGCGGCGCGCATCGGCATCCGGCTCTACAAGGTCGGCCTCGTCTGGCCGCTCGAGGCAGAAGGGGTGCGCGCCTTCGCCCGCGGGCTGGAGGAGATCCTCGTCGTCGAGGAGAAGCGCCAGGTCATCGAGTACCAGCTGAAGGAGCACCTCTACAACTGGCGCGAGGATGTGCGGCCGCGCGTGGTCGGCAAGTACGACGAGCGCGGCGAGTGGGGCGTCGCGCACGGCAGCGTGCTGCTGCCGCATGCCGCCGACCTCACGCCCGCGATCATCGCGAGGGCGATCGCCTCGCGCATCGCGCGCTTTCACACCAGCGAGACGATACGCGAGCGCGTGGCGCTCATCGATGCGAAGGAGCGCTCGCTCGCCGAGCCGCGCCTTGCGCTGCAGCGCCTGCCGTTCTACTGCCCGGGCTGCCCGCACAACCGCTCGACCAAGGTCCCCGAGGGAAGCTGCGCGCTCGGCGGGGTCGGCTGCCACCTGATGGCGATCTGGATGGGGCGCAACACGCTCACGATCAGCCAGATGGGCGGGGAGGGCGCCTCGTGGATCGGTACCGCGCCCTACAGCGGCACGCGCCACGTGTTCGCGAACCTCGGCGACGGCACCTATTTCCACTCGGGCCTGCTCGCGATCCGCGCCGCGGTCGCGGCGGGCGTCAACATCACCTACAAGATCCTCTACAACGACGCGGTGGCGATGACCGGCGGGCAGCCGCTGGATGGCACGCTCACGGTGCCGCAGCTCACGCGCCAGCTCGAAGCCGAGGGCGTGGGGCGCATCGCCGTGCTCTCCGAGGAGCCGGGGCGCTATCGCGGGGAAACCGGGTTCGCGCCCGGCGTGAAGGTCAGGGAGCGCGACGACCTCGAGGCCGTGCAGCGCGAGTTGCGCGAGCTGCCCGGGGTGACGGCGCTCGTCTACGACCAGACCTGCGCCGCGGAAAAGCGCCGCCGGCGCAAGCGCGGCAGCTTTCCCGATCCGGCGCGGCGCGTATTCATCAACGAATTGGTATGCGAAGGCTGCGGGGATTGCAGCGTCAAGTCGAACTGCCTCGCCATCGTGCCGGTCGAGACCGAATTCGGGCGCAAGCGCGCGATCGACCAGTCCGGCTGCAACAAGGACTATTCCTGTCTCGACGGCCTGTGCCCGAGCCTGGTGAGCGTGGAAGGCGGGGCGCCGCGCCGGGGCCGCGCCGCGGCAGCCGATGCGGCGGCTTTTCCGGAGCCGCCGGAGCCCCGGCTCCCCTCGACGGCGCGGCCCTGGGACCTGCTCGTCACCGGCATCGGCGGCACGGGCGTGGTGACCATCGGCGCGCTGCTCGGCATGGCCGCACACCTGGAAGGCAAGGGCGTCTCGGTGGTCGACATGACGGGGCTTTCGCAGAAGGGCGGCGCGGTGTTCTCGCACGTGCGCGTCGCCGATACGCCCGAGGCCATCCATTCGGCGCGCATCGCGGCGGGCGAAGCCGATGCGGTGATAGGCTGCGACCTCGTTGCCACGGTGTCCGAGGAGCCGCTTGCGCGCATGCGCGCGGGCGCCACGCGCGCGGTGGTGAATGCCTCGCCCGTGATGACGGGCGACTTCATCCGCAATCCGGACCTGCAATTTTCCCCCGGCGGGATGGAGCAGGAGATCCGCGACGCGGTCGGGGAGGGCAACGCCGAATTCCTGGACGCGGGCCGGATTGCCACCGCGCTCATGGGCGATGCCATCGCGACCAACCTGTTCATGCTCGGGTTCGCGTACCAGAAGGCGCTCGTGCCGGTGTCCTCGCAGGCGATCCGGCGCGCGATCGAATTGAATGCCGTCGCGGTGGAATCCAACAAGGCGAGCTTCGAGTGGGGCCGCCGCGCGGCCTGCGATCCCGCCGCCGTCGAGGCGATCGCGGTGCCGGAGGCGGCCCGCGACGAGCATCGGCGGCTGTCCGCAAGCCTCGAGGAGTTGATCGAGCGCCGCGTGCGGTTCCTGACCGGTTACCAGGACGCGCGCTACGCGCGGCGTTACCGCGAGCTGGTCGAGCGGGCGCGGCGCGCCGAGGAAGGCGCATCGCCGGGGGCCTCGGCGCTCGGCGAGGCGGTGGCGCGCAACTACTTCAAGCTGCTCGCCTGCAAGGACGAGTACGAGGTCGCGCGCCTCTACACCGACGGCCGTTTCGCGCGGGAAGTGGCCGCAGCTTTCGAAGGCGACTACCGGATCGCGTTCCACTTCGCGCCGCCGCTCTTCGCGCGGGTGGATCCGGTTACGCACGAACCCCGCAAGCGGCGCTTCGGCCCCTGGATGCTGCCGGTCCTGCGCGTGGTCGCGCGGCTCAAGGTCCTGCGCGGCACGCCGATCGATCCGTTCGCGCACTCCGCGGAACGCAGGCTCGATCGCGCGCTGCTTGCCGAATACGAGTCGGCGATGGCCGAGGTGTTCGGCGTCATGCACAGGGACAATCACGCGCTCGCGGCGGAAATCGCAGGGCTGCCGGGTGGCGTGCGCGGGTTCGGGGCGGTGCGGGAACGCACGGCGCGGGAGATGCGCGCGCGCCGCGCGGAGCTGCTCGAGCGGTTGCGCCGCTGATCAGCCTGCCTGCGCCGAGGTGGAAAGCGTCGCGGGGGATTTCGCCTGCTGTCCCCGCGCGACCAGCTTCAGCAGCGTCTCGATGGTGATCGAGCGAAAAGTCGCCTTGGCGATGTCGTCGATTTCCGTGAGCACGCGCACGATGGCCGAGCCGATGTCGGTTTCGGCCATTCCCGGTTCGGGCGCGCGCGCGCCGATGTCCTCGAAATGCTCGATGATGTCCATGAGCGTCAGGCGCTTGGCGTTTCCGCAGAAACGATAGCCGCCGCCGACGCCGCGCGAGGAATCGAGGATGCCGGCCCGCCCCAGTTCGCGCAGCACTTTCGCCAGGTGGTGTGCGGACACGCCGTAGCGCTCCGCGATCTCCGCGGCGGAGACCTGCTTCTCCGGGCGCGCGGCGGCTTCAAGGACGCTGTAGAGGGCGAGCATGGTGCTGGTCTGGAGCTTCATTCCCCGCGCCCTTTCACTTCAGGTCCAGCTCGAGGGGAATGAACGGCGCCGCCATCATCCCCTGGCTGCGGAAGAACGACAGCACCAGGTTGTTGTCCCGTCCCGTCATCGTGCGCACCTTGTCCACGCCGGCGCGGCGGAAGCACTCCAGTATCGCCCCGGTCAGCGCGCTGCCGATGCCGCCGAGACGGGCATTGCGCCGCACGGCGACGCCGAACACCCAGCCGCAGGGGGGCGATCCGAACTCCCAGTCGCGGACCTCGCCGATGATGAAGCCCTGGATCCTGTTGCCTTCCTCGGCCACGAGGAAGAAGCGCTGCCGCTGGCCCCGCGATCCGTAGCGGTGGAACAGTTCGTACCAGTAGTCGACCTTCTCCAATCCGCTTGCTTCGGCATCGATGGCGATCACTTCGCTCAGGTCGCGGGATTCGATGGCGCGGACGCTGATTGCAGGCGCGGCCTTGCCCGCATCCGCGGCGCCGCGAGCCGATTTGGAATCGGATGTCAAATCAGGCATTTAAGTACTAGGTTACCATATTTCATTCCTCAGGGGCGAGAATGAAATTCGGATTTCGGATCGAGCAGGAATCGGGGCAGATGGGTAGAAACAGGTATTCTGGTACTAAATTACGTCTTACGCGGCGCTGGGGTACAATTGAGCGGCGCAAAATTCGGAATCTTGCACAAGGAGAGAACACGTGGGCACCCCTACCCAGAAGCAATCGGCCGGGATCAAGATCCGGCGCCTCACCCCGCAGGATCGCGATGCGGTGGTCGCGCTCGACGAGGCGAACATCGGTCACCCGCGCAGATTCTATTTCGAGCGGCGCGTCAAGGCCGGTCTCGCCCAGCCCGAGCTGCACCTCCAGTTCGCCGCCGAGCGCGACGGCAAGGTCGTCGGCTTCATGACGGCGCGCCAGTTGCTGGGCCAGTTCGGGCGTGCCGGGCCCGAATTGCGGCTCGAGGCGATGGGCGTCGCCTCGGGCGACCAGGGCCAGGGCATCGGCACGGCGCTGTTGGCCCGTGTCGAGACCGAGGCGAAGCGCCTGGGCGTGGTCTGCATACGCACGACCGCGACCTGGCGCAATCACATGATCATGCAGTTCCTCGACCACTGCGGCTTCGCGCTGGGAAACGATCTGGTGATCGACTGTCCGGTTCACAACCAGCGCATCGCCGCGCACGACGGCGACAAGGTCCTCGCGCCCGAGCACCGCAAGTTCTCCGCCGAGGTGGACTACGGCGCCGAGGCCGGCAACGATTTCGAGGCGCTGGCGCACGACCGGGCCGATGTGCGCACGCTCAAGGCCGAGGATCTGGAGGGCGTCATCCACATCGACCAGCGTGTGAACGGCCGCAGGCGCGAGAGCTATATCCGCGAACTGGTCCAGGAAGCTCTCACCGATTCGGACGTCAGGGTTTCCCTGGTGACGCGGGTGGACGGGACCGCGGCCGGGTTCGTCGCGGCGCGCACCGACTTCGGGGATTTCGGCCGTGCCGAGCCGGTGGCGATCCTGGACACGATAGGCGTCGACCCGGACTATGCGCACGCGGGTCTCGGCCACGCGCTGCTGTCGCAGCTGTTCGTGAATCTGGAGGGGCTGCGCGTCGAGCGCGTCGAGACCGTGGCTGCGCGCGAGAACTTCGGCCTGCTGGGGTTCCTCTACGACATCGGCTTCGCGCCGTCGCAGCGTCTCTCGTTCGTCAAGCGCCTGGCCTGAACGGGGACACGAAAACGGCGGGATCGCCTCCCGCCGTCTCCGCGCGAATCCGCGCCGCTTCTATCAGCCGTGCAGGCTCTGGTACTTCTCCTGCAGCTGCTCGGGCGTTTCCTGGAAGTCCGGGTTCACGACGATGCAGTCGGCCGGGCAGACGAGCTTGCATTGCGGCTCGTCGTGGGCACCGACGCACTCCGTGCAGCGCGCCGCATCGATCACATAATAGGGATCACCCGCGCTGATTGCTTCGTTCGGACAGGCCGGCTTGCACGCGTCGCAGGCAGTGCAGCTGTCGTTGATCATCAAGGCCATGTTTGTCTCCGTGGTTGGCCGGTTCGTGGAAAACGCGCTCGGGACCGCAAGCCTAAGCCGCGGCGCGCTGCTCGAGCTCGCGCAGCTTACCGTAGCGGAACGCGCCCCACAATGCCGCGCCGATCGCGCCGGCGCAGATCGAATCGGGGTGGCTCACCGCCTCGATGCCGGTGATCTTCTCGTTCACCAGCTCTTCCTGGAGGGCGGCCAGAAGGCCGGTGTCCAGCGCGAGACCTCCGGTGAGCAGCACCTTGCCCTTGGTGATCCCGGTCACCTTCAGCAGCTTCGCCAGCCGCGAGGCCATCGACAGGTGGATGCCCTTCAGGATGTCGGGCGTGGCGATGCCGCGCGAGACCATGTTGATGACGTCGGTCTCGGC
>Ga0080064_1007461_pt1 | contig 11016 bp, 11 predicted proteins | sample Subgrocontami54m_FD_69260 | JGI IMG/M metagenome (GOLD analysis project Ga0080064, IMG submission 69260) | Subsurface groundwater microbial communities from S. Glens Falls, New York, USA - GMW46 contaminated, 5.4 m (SPADES assembly) (version 2) ... | reverse complement strand
CGCGCGTGTTCATCTCGCATACGCACTGGGATCACATCAACACCATCCCGTTCTTCGGGCCGCTGTACGCCCGCGGCAATCAGATCGAGGTGTTCGGCCCTTATCAGGGCGATCTCACCATCGAGCGCGCGATCGCCGCCCAGATGGAGAGCGTGTATTTCCCGGTCACGATCCGGGAATTCGGCGCAAGGCTGGTGTTCCGCGACCTGCGCGAGGAATCCCTGGAGTTCGGTGGGGTCCGGGTCGATACGATCCTGCTCAAGCACCCGGGCTATTGCCTCGGCTACCGGCTGAGCTGCCACGGCCGGTCCGTCTGCTATATCACCGACAATGAACTCTACCTCCATTCGGATCCCCGCTATGACGTGGCCTATGTCGAACGGCTGGCCAACTTCGTGCGCGGCGCCGACCTGCTGATCACCGATACCACCTACCGCGACCACGAATATCCTGCCAAAGTGGATTGGGGCCACTCCTGCGTGAGCGAGGTTGCCGATCTTGCGGCAAGGGCGAAAGTCAAGCGGCTGCACCTGTTCCACCACGATCCGGACCAGAGCGATGACGATATCGATCTCAAAGTGAACGAGGCCCGGGTAGCCCTCACACGGCTGGGCTCCAATGTCGAGTGCGATGCACCGGCCGAGGGATCGAGACTGGTTCTCTAGCGCGTGCGCGGCGCACGCGAATTCCCGCAGGAAGTTACCCAGCGCGCGCCCGAACCCGGCGTCGGCGCGGCACTTTTCGTATAGAATTGCGCGTCTCGCCCCGGTAGCTCAGTGGATAGAGCGGCCCCCTCCTAAGCGTTCCGGCCTCAGCAAAAACCCCAGCGCTGACAGCTACTTAGAATCTTACTCTTTTTATTTAAATAGTTATGGCGCAACGGTGCTCAGCACTGCGCATCGAAATGCGCCCATTGAACACCCTGCGCGGAAGCCTGGCGGAAATTCCGGGCGCCCGGATTGTATAAAGGCCGATTTCCATACTTCTTGCGGTACTTTTCACTAACGCAAGGAGTCTGCCATGGAATTGGTCACGATTGATGAAGTTTGCAAGATGTTGTCATGCTGTCGCCGCACGCTCGAATATGCCGTGGCGAGAGGGGATATCCTGGCGCCAAAGCGAATTAGGAAAATGCGCCGCCGGTACTGGCTCGCGAGAGAAATCGACGGCTTTCTGAAGCGAGAGATTGCGGGCCGTGGGCGCGCAGCTTCCTCCTAGATTTGGCCTTTTCCGGCTGAGAAGATAATTTCCCCTTTTCCCTCGGCAACTCGGTGCCCGTGCAGCAGGCTGTTGTAACGGGCGGTGGGGTACTTTGCGTCGGCTACTCAAAGTCTGGCGTGGACGTCCCGTCATATAAAGCGGGTCATGCGGGTCGGATTGGATTCGACGCGTACCGCAGCCTGATTGCATCAATTTTCCCCACCTGGACACGCCGAGCAAACTTCAATTTGAGGTCTACCAGATGTTTGCTATCGCCGCGTTCGGCGAAAGAGGCATCAACGAAGCGCCCCTCTTCGAACTCTTTGAACGCAACACTGCGGAAAGTCTCCCGCGAAAGCAAAATGGACTGACCGGGAGGAATTGGAGCTATGTACACCTCGATTTCGTTGAAGTGGCAGAGCCAGAGAAGAACCCAATGGGCATAGGAATGATGCTTCTGGTCGTCCTGGTGCTGGACTCATCCGGTATCACCTTCAAGCACCTGATGTCCTCATGCTAATATCTTTCGATTGCCCTGGGAGGAGAGAATGAAACGCTGGGAATGGAGGGATGACTATTCGCTTGGGATACCGGCGATAGACTTGCAGCACAAGCGAATCTTCGACTGCATTGCGAAAATAGCGCGTGGCGCAACCGATGACGATAGATTGCGCGCCGAAGCTGAAATTATCAAGCTCCTCCGCTTGCTTCAGGAGCATTTTTCTCTTGAAGAAAGTATGATGCAAAAATTCTACTATCCTGACCTTGAGCACCATATTGAAGAACATCGGCAGTTTTATTCCGATGTGCACCATCTGGCGCAAACATCCCTCATGAAGAAGGGGGGCGTGCCGCGTGAGGCGCTAAAGACTGCTCATAAGTGGCTGACGGAACACATCACGGTAAGTGACAAGCATTACTTTGACTTCTTTTCGAATCCGATTCAGAAGCGCCGCGGTAAGAAAAGCGTTGCAAAGTAGTCGGGCATTTTCACTCCACCCGGACCGGACAGCTACGCACAGAAGGCTCGACTCCTACCCTGAGCCGCCGGTGGCCGCTGTGTAGTGTGAATGGCAAGTTACGCGGGATTCTGTTGAAAAACTCGACGTTGTGGGTGAAGTGGTACTCGGATATCGGCGGTAATGACACGGGATGATGGGCCTTGGTGCCCACCGCTGGGCTTGATTGCTTGTTTTGTTGGTTAATCGAGAGGGTTTCGCCTCAAGTGGACGCACGTATCCCCTGAAGCGGTGGTGCCTGTGCGACGAACTTGGCCAGACGCCGCAAATTCTGCGCGATGGCAGCAAGAGTGAATTCATCCGTGGCTCCACTGAGTCCGCGAAGCCGTAAGCGATCAAGCTTGAGGATGGATTTGAGGTGTGCGAAAAGCATCTCCACCTTCTTGCGCTCGCAGCGCGAGCGTTGATACTGCGCTGTGGTGGCGATGCGCCGGGCCACGTCACGCGCTGACTCATGAATGCTGCGGGTAATCTTTCGAAATGGCATATTCGGACAGCACCGAGGTTTCATTGGACAGGTGGTGCACCTGCGCTCACTTGCCCGATAGATGACGGTGTCTGCTTTGGTAACGTGCGTACGTGCGTTCTTGAACGGACGCCATTGGCGACGCAACGCGTGGCCCCGCGGGCAACGGTACTCGTCGGCCGCTTCGTCCCATTGAAACTCGTCACGCTCGAAGGTGCCATCCTTGCGTTCGGTCTTGTCCCACACCGGCACATGCGGTTCGATCGCCTTCTCCTCGACCATCCAGCCCAACATCGGTGCCGTGCCATAGGCCGTGTCCGCGATGAGCCGCTCGGGTTTCAGATCGAAGTGCTCTTCGACCCGCTCGACCATGGTCTTGGTGGATTCGACTTCCATCGTGCGGTGAGCAGGCGTCGCCTCCACGTCGAGGATCACCCCGTGGGCAGTATCAATCAGGTAGTTGGTCGAGTAGGCGAAGAAGGCGATGCCTCCGGTGGCCGCCGTCCAGCGCGACTGCGGGTCACTTAGCGAGACCTTGCGCGACGGTGCCGCGGCAAGATCCTCATCATCTAGTGCCGCCAGATACTCGCGCATGGCACGCGTGTCGATTTGGGGATTGTTCCAATCGCAATGCTCACCTGGCGCAACGCTGTGCTGGTGGCTTGCGTTGGCGGCCACCAGACTGGCGTCCACCGCAAACCCTTCCCCCTTGACTAGGCCCGCTACCATGCAGCGACGGACCACCTCATCAAACATCCATCGAAACACGCCGCTCTCACGAAATCGTCCATGCCGATTCTTGGAGAAGGTGGAATGGTCCGGTACAGCATCCTCCAGGCCAAGACGACAGAACCAGCGATAGGCCAGGTTCAGATGCACTTCCTCGCACAGACGACGCTCCGAACGAATGCCGTAGCTGTAGCCGATGATCAGCATCCGCATCATCAGCTCTGGATCGATTGAGGGCCGACCCGTGTGGCTGTAGTACTCAGTAAGATGCTGACGCAACTCGCGCAGATCAAGGCACTGGTCAATGCCACGCAGGAGATGGCCCGCTGGAACGTGATCTTCGAGATTGAACGAATAGAACAATCGCTCCTGTCCGCCTGCTTGTTGTCCCATCATCTTGAAGCGCTCCGTCAATGCACTGCAAGATCAGACACTTCACGGAATCAAAAATTCGATGATCACGAGAGTTTTTCAACAGAATCCGGCCATTGCTGCCGTTGGCTTCAGGCAAGTCTGGCGACACGTATGGATTCGTTACCGGCCGTGGACAAGGAACTTGGGCCGAACGGCAGCGTTCCATATCGGCGAATTCACACGCCCGACCCGGAACCACTGTCGATGGACTACGCTTCCCGCAGACCGTGGTGTCCGCGTGAACGAATCCGGTTCACCGATATACTTAGGCTTCAGTGAAGGCTAAATGCAAAAGAGAGGACATACATTGAACAAGCTCAAACGGGAAAACTTTGGACAACTGCCGCTATCAGCCACCGACGGCGCCTGGGGTACCGAACTGATCAAGGTCGGCGGCACATCCACCGAATTGAAAGATCTCTGGAATATTTCGGCGCCGGACAAAGTGCTTCAGGTCGCGAGGTCCTATGTGGAAGCGGGGGCTGACATCATCCTGACGAATACTTTTTCCTCGAATCGCATTGTGCTCGAACGACATCGGATAACTGGTCGTTCGGCTGAACTGTCCCGAGCCGGCGCTGCCATATCGCGCCAAGCCGCCGGTGATAGAGCGCTGGTCTTCGCATCCATTGGCCCAACCGGGAAACTGGTTTCGCTGGACGAATTATCCGTTGCAGAAGCCGAGTCCGCGTTCGCCGAACAGGCTTTCGCGTTGGCTGAGGGAGGTGCCGATGCAATCGTGATCGAAACCATGGCCGATCTCGAAGAGGCAAAAGCTGCGTTAAGAGCTTGTCTGGGCGCCTGCGACCTGCCGGTCGGGGTGAGCTTCACCTTTGACTCGGGCAAGGACAAGAATCGGACCATGATGGGCGTCAGCCCGGCGGAGGCCTGGAAGGCTGCAAAAGAAGGCGGCGCCAGCTTCGTTGGCGCCAACTGTGGCATCGGCATCGACGCCTACCTCAACGTGGCGCGTGAACTGGCGCAGTGTGGCAGCGATCTGCCCCTGTGGATCAAGGGCAATGCCGGTCGCCCCGAGATGGCCGCCGATGGTTCAACGCATTACAAGGCTGGTCCGGAAGACTTTAGCCGTGCCGTGCCTGAACTCGTCGCGGCCGGTGTCCGTTTCATCGGAGGCTGTTGCGGATCGACGCCGGCACACGTCGCTGCCATCGTCGCCGCTATCGATAGAATTCGAGCGTCCGCGAGTGACCGCTAAACGGACCGGTCTTTTGGCCGTACGCATTAGGCAGATTCGGGAATGAGATTTCGGTACCGGGCTGCTCGGCATGCTCGCGTGCTCCGGGGACATTCCCTATCGTTACTCCTTGATTTGCACTTGCGGCAGGGGCGTCGCGGATTGATTTGATTATCCCTCTGAGGTAACTTACGGCTTTCGGTGGACCTGTGCGCCGTTTCTTTCGAAAGCGGTCTTGAATATTCGGCATAAAGGAGGAGGCGCGTGCCCATGAAGGATACGTCCTACAATCTGATCATGGCGGCCCTGTTCAACGGTCGCAAGGGGCAGCGCCCGCCAGTGGGCAACCCCACTTCGATCGTCTGCCATGGCCTGATGGACGCCTGCGGCGTTCCCTTTCCCGCCGCCCATCTCAATGCCAACGCCATGGCGGAGCTTGCCCTCGCGGGCCACGAGGTGCTGGGTTTTGACACGGTGATGCCGGAATACAGCGTGCACCAGGAGTCGCAGGCTCTGGGGTGCACCGTGGACTGGGGAGACCGGGACAACATGCCCGACGCGAAAGATTCCCCGTACGCGGACTTTTCGGACGTTCGGATTCCCGACAATTTCCTGGAGAAGGATTCGGTTCGGGTCGTGCTCGACGCGATCTCCATCCTGCGCAAGCACGTCGGCGGCCGCGCCGCCATCTGGGGCAAAGTCATGGGCCCGTGGACCCTCTCGTACCACATGGCCGGGACGCAGAATCTTCTGCTTCAGGTCGGGATGGGGGAGAAGGACAAGGTGGTGAAGATGCTGCGCCAGTTGATGGAAGTGCCCATCCAGTATGCCAATGCGCAACTGCGCGCCGGCGCGGACGCGGTGGTGTTGGCCGACCACGCTACCGGCAATCTGGTGGGGCCGTACACGTATCAGGAATATCTCCTGCCCATTCATCAGGAAATCATGGCGCGGATCGGCGGGCCGGTCATCCTTCACGTGTGCGGCAATTGTGCCGACCGGCTGCATTTGTTCGCGCAGTCCGGAGCGGATGCATATCACTTCGAGTGGCAGGTGGATGCCAGGAAGACGGTGAAGAAGATCGGCAAGCAGGTCTCGCTGATCGGAAACGTGAACAATCCCCAGGTCCTGTTCCTGGGAACCCCGGAGCAGGTGTACGAGCAGGCCCGATACGCCATCCAGGCGGGGGTCAACATCATCGGACCGGAGTGCGCGATTCCGCTGGCCACGCCCATCGAGAACCTCAAGGCCATCGTGTCCGCGGCGCGGGAGGGATACTAAGCATGGCGCATCATCTGACTACGATCAAACAGGCGGTTGTCGCATGCAAGCACAAGCAGATCGAGGCTCTGGTGAAGGCAGCAATTGCAGACGGCGAGGACCTGCAGAGCTTGATCAGTGACGGGCTCATCAGCGCCATGGACGTGGTGGGGAAGAAGTTCGGTGACGGAAAGATCTTCGTGCCCGAGATGCTCGTATCGGCGCTGACCATGAAGAAAGCGCTGGACCTCATCAAGCCGCTGCTGAAAGGGGACCGCAGCTCCAGCGGCCGGATCGTCATCGGCACGGTCAAGGGGGATATGCACGACATCGGCAAGAACCTGGTCACCATGATGCTGGAGGGGGCCGGCTTCCAGGTGACGGACCTCGGCGTGAGCATCACCGTGCAGACTGTGATCGACAAAGTCGAGGAGCTCAATCCCGACGTCCTGTGCCTGTCGACACTGCTCACCATAACCATGCCGGAGATGAGGCGGGTCATCGAGGAACTCAAGGCTCGCGGACTGCGCGACAAGGTGAAGGTGATCGTGGGCGGTGCGCCCGTGGATCAGCGGTACGCCGACCAGATCGGCGCCGACGGCTACGGCAAGGACGCGGTCGAGGCGGTCGCGCTGGCCCGCCGCCTGGTCGCATCGACATAGTTGGTCGTGCGAATCTGCGCGTCCCCGCTTTGCTTGAGCCAGGCCCATGCCGCGTCCTCGCGCGCGAGGTCAAAATGCTGCACCTGTGCGTGGATGAAATGTTTTCCAATGTTCGGCACGATATTCTTACAACGCTCAGGGCACCACCGTCCGATCCCGCCAAGCCTCCTTTACTCGCCGCAAGCATAAGGACTTAGGCCACCCGCGCGGTGGCCTTTTCCTTTAACGTAGGGAAGATTTCCCTACGTCTAATTCTCAGATTGTCCTACCCTGGCATTTTCACTTGCGGCTGCTATGCATTGCGTCGACCGCGTGCTGCCGACCCAATGGAGCGGTACGACCATCGGCGTCATGAAAAGCAGCTGTCCGAACTCAAGCTGCCACTCGCCAGTTGGCCTGGAACTTCGGCTTGTCGGCCATTGCGGTCGGAGTGAACATGCGTCAGCTTGGTCCGCTATGCGCTGCCTATCAGCCGCCGATCAGGAATGTATATTGAGCGGCAGCATCCAAATACTGCGAACGCGCACTTCCGACCCTGAACCGCCATTGGCCGCTGTGTGGTGTGAAAGGCAAGTTACGCGGTGAAGCAGCCATTCGCTTGTGCTCCGTCTCTGTTGTCGCGCCTTTTGTGCGTAGTTACCCAATCTGGTTGGAGTGAAAATATGCCATCACTTCGCAATGACTTTCTTACCGCGGCTCTTCTGCATTGGATTCGAAAAAAACTCAAAGTAATGCTTGTCACTTACCATGATGTGTTCCGTTAGCCACTTATGAGCAATCTTTAGCGCCTCACGCGGCACGCCCCCCTTCTTCATGAGGGATGTTCGCGCCAGATGGTGCACATCGGAATGAAACTGCCGGTGTTCTTCAATATGGTGCTCAAGGTCAGGATAGTAGAATTTTTGCATCATGCTTTCTTCAAGCAAAAAATGCTGCTGAAGCAAGCCGAGGAGCTTGATAATTTCAGCTTCAGCGCGCAACCTATCGTCATCGGTCGCACCCTGCGCTATTCGCGAAATGCAGGCGAAGATGCGCTTGTGCTGCAAATCTATCGCCGGTATCCCAAGCAGATATTCGTCCTTCCATTCCCAGCTTTGCATTCTCTCCTCCCAGAGTGGTCGAAGAATACTAACATGGGGACATTAGGCAATTAAGAGTGAGACTGGATAAAAGGGGGCCCGGCAAGCCCACGAGTGGCCGCTGACAGATTGGAGCTTGCCGCTCGGTAACACGATTTCGTAGCTCCGCGAGCGTCTGGAAATGGCCGTAAGCGGCGGTAGCATATATTCGCCGAAAGTGGACCTTAGAAGAACGTGCGGTCCTGCGTCTGACCGGTTACGGTCTCAACTGCAAATTTACACTATCGGCCATGACCTGCCACTGGGGCATATCGCTCGATAGCGGGCATTGAACCAATGGTCCTGCTCCAAACCGGTAATCCAATACGGGTTCTTCATCCGCTGCTCAAGTTTGGCCGCTGTGCAGCGGTTGCATCCACTGATCCCGACTAAATGCATTTCGGCACCGTGGCCACGTCCCGTCATTGGCGGCGCCGGCGAACATCGCATAGTTCTACTGGCAGGTTCGTGACCTGCCCAGGTTTTCAGGACCACCCATAAGTTGAGAGAATGGCTCCCGCAACCAGAGAGGGAGCCCATGAAGAAAAGCCGATTTACCGAGGAACAGTTGGTCGCGATCCTGCGCGAGGCAGATCGCAGTTCGGTTACAGAGGTTGCCAAGAAGCATAAGGTCAGCGAGCAGGCCATTTACACTTGGCGCAAGCGTTTTGGAGAGCTGCAGCCCGCCGACATCAAGCGGCTGCGCGCCTTGGAATCCGAGAACGCGAGGTTGAAGAAACTCGTCGCCGAGCGCGATCTTGAGATCGAGACCATGAAGGAGATCAATCGGCGAAAGTGGTGAGCTCGCAGGCGCGTCGCGAGCAGGTCGCGCTCGCTTGCGAGCGTGGCCTGTCGAAGCGGCGTGCCTGCGGGCTGCTCGAAGTGGCACGCTCGGGGCTGAGTTACCGCTCTGTGCGTAACGAGCGTGATGCGCCGACGATCGAGGCGATGAAGCGCCTGGCGGCGCAGTACCCACGCTACGGATATAGGAGGATTCGGGTGTTTCTGAGACGAGAAGGCCATGGCATGAGCCGGCACCGGGCACACCGGTTGTGGTGCTTGGCGGGCTTGCAACTGCCCCGCAGGCGCCCCCGGCGACGCGTGGCGGCATCCCGGCCACGCCCGCTGCCGGCAGCGGCGCCCAACCATGTCTGGGCCTACGACTTCGTCTTCGATGCGTGCGCTAATGGCCAGCAACTGAAGTGCCTGACCGTCATTGACGAGTTCACCCGAGAGTGCCTGGCCATCGATGTCGCTGGTTCGATCCGCTCCAAACGCGTTATCGAGGTCCTGGCGCGCCTGATTACCGCGCACGGTGCGCCGTGCTACCTGCGTTCGGATAACGGCCCGGAGTTCGTCAGCCATGCAATCCTTGAGTGGCTGGCAGGCGAGCGCATCGAGACTGCACTGATCGATCCGGGCAAACCCTGGCAGAACGGCATGGATGAAAGCTTCAACGGCAAGTTCCGTGACGAATGCCTTTCCATCGAATGGTTTCGTAGCCGCGCCGAAGCGCGTGTCGTGATCCAAACCTGGCGTCGCCACTACAATCACGTTCGTCCTCATTCGAGCCTGCAAGAACTGACACCAATCGAATTCAAAACGCATTACCATTCCACCAACCCGGGGGCCGTTCTCCAGTTATGAATGGTCCAAAAATCCCTGGGCAGGTCATTCGGACCTGGCGAGTTGGGTGGCGAAAAAGATCAACTTCCGCTTGCTGACGAGTGCCACCCTCGCGCAGTTGGACATGCGCTCGACGTTCAGCAAGGAGGTTCAGGGCTTGAAGGAACTTGCCAGGACGCTCGCGACCAGCTTAGATCGCGACCCAGGTGAGTCGAATACCACGCGGAGACGCTCGCCATGGATGAAGAGCTAGTCGGCTTGGCGACGGTTTCTACTTGATGTAATTTAGGGGCAATGCCGTTGTGTATTTCAGTTGCTCCATGGCGAAACTGGAGCTCACGTCAAAAAGCTCTGTCACCTTAATCAGTTTTTTGTAGACGGTATCGTACCCCTCGATATCCGGTACCACTACGCGTAGCAAATAGTCCACCTCGCCGCTCATCCGATAAAACTCGACCACTTCCGGTATTTGGCTTACGCCCCTAGCGAACGTTTCTAGCCAATCGGCATGGTGTCGATTCGTCTTAACAGAGACGAAAACTGTGACGCCGACATTCAGCTTCTTCGGATCAAGCAACGTAACCTGTTTTCGAATGACCCCATCTTTCTTGAGTTTCTCGATACGTCTCCAGCACGGCGTTGAAGAAAGGTTGACCTTGGAGGCGAGCTTCGCCAGCGGAACCATGGCGTCCTCTTGTAGTTGCTCGAGTATTATTCGGTCAAGTTTATCCGTGACTTTTCTCCTTTATCTGGCAATGTAGATAAATATACTCGTAAATACCCAATCTTTAGATTCAAATCGTGGGTGAAAAGAGGAATGGGATATTCCCGAAGTTCAATGTGTGCGTTAAGAACTGGAAAGACCTTCACCAATCTCGTCACAGAAAAACCTCAGTGAACCGAGTCCCGTCGCTACTGCGTGTCAGCTACATGACAATGCCACCGTCCCGCAACAGGCGCGCGACCGTGCGATTTTTCTTCAGTTGCCTAAGCTAGGATAAATTTTTTTAAAATAACACATTTGTTGAGTATATTCTTGCGCCTCTTCGCCTAAATAGTTCTATTTTTGGAAGTTCATTTCCCGTTGCCTCCGGCATCATGTGGATGTTCGTCAACATGAGCGGAGAGCAACTTGAGGATCGGGGTTCCCAAAGAAGTCAAGGTTCATGAGTATCGGGTCGGCATGACACCGGCAGCTGTGCGTGAAGCGGTGATGCACGGGCATGAAGTCTACGTCGAAACCGGAGCGGGACGCGGAATAGCTTGCGACGACGATGCTTACCGTGCAACCGGAGCTTGCATCGTCGCAAGCTCCGAGGAATTGTTC
>Ga0080064_1003992_pt1 | contig 11019 bp, 12 predicted proteins | sample Subgrocontami54m_FD_69260 | JGI IMG/M metagenome (GOLD analysis project Ga0080064, IMG submission 69260) | Subsurface groundwater microbial communities from S. Glens Falls, New York, USA - GMW46 contaminated, 5.4 m (SPADES assembly) (version 2) ... | reverse complement strand
CGGATCTTGATCGGGGCCGGATCCAGTTCAGGGACTTGATCCGGCACCGGGATTTCTTCCGTTCGCCCTGAGCTTGTCGAAGGGCGAATGGTCTCTGCTCGTGGTTCGACAGGCTCACCACGAGCGGCCGGTTTCCCGGCCTGGGGTGGCTGCTGTTTCGGCCTTGCGAAGAAAAACCAGAAGATGGCTCCCGCGGCCACCAGTAACAGGATCGCGATCAGTCCCTTTTTCATGAGTCCGCCTTTCCTTTCATTAAATTCACGAACCGTTCAAAGAGGTACCGGGCGTCGTGCGGGCCGGGGGAGGCCTCCGGGTGGTACTGCACCGAGAAGACCGGCAGTTTCTTGTGCCGCATCCCCTCGCAGGTCTTGTCGTTCAGGTTCAGGTGGGTCATCTCAACGTCGTTGCCGGGGATCGTGGCCGGATCCACCGAGAAGCCGTGGTTCTGCGAGGTGATCTCCACCTTGGCCGTGCGCACATCCAGCACCGGATGGTTCGCCCCGTGGTGCCCGAACTTCAATTTGTAGGTTTTCCCTCCCAGCGCCAACCCCAGAATCTGGTGCCCGAGGCAGATCCCGAAGACCGGCATTTTCCCGATACACTGCTTGACCGTGGAGACCAAGTAAGGCATCCCCTCCGGATCCCCGGGCCCGTTGGAGAGGAATAAGCCATCTGCTTTCAATTCCATGATCTCCTCATGTCTCACGGTGGCCGGCACCACGGTGACCCGGCAGCCGCTCCGCGTGAGCATGCGCGGGATGTGCGCTTTCATTCCGCAGTCCACCGCCGCCACGTGCAAGGGTTTGCCTCCCGCTGTCCTTGGGAGGCCACCAGCCCCACTCGTCATTCCGAGGCCGCCAGGCCGAGGAATCTCGTCTTTCCATTCATAGATCTTCCCGCAGGTGACCTCTTTCACCAGGTCCCGGCCCACCAATCCCGGCGACTCCCTCGCCTTCTTCACCAGCCGGGCCGAGTCCAGATCCTCCGTCGAGAGGATCCCCTTCAGCGCCCCCTTCTCCCGCAGCAGATTAGTCAGCGCCCGCGTATCCACTCCCTGGATCGCGACGGTGCCGTTCTGCTTCAGCCATTCCTCGAGCGTCTGCTGCTTGCGCCAATTCGAGGCCACCGGGCTCAACGCCCGGACCACAAACCCCTCCGCCTGCGGCCGCGGCGACTCGTTGTCCTCGGCGTTGACACCGTAGTTACCGATCAGCGGGTAGGTCATCGTGACGATCTGCCCCTTGTAGGAGGGATCGGTCAGGATCTCCTGGTAGCCGGTCATCGCGGTGTTAAAGATCACCTCGCCGGCCACCTCACCCGGAGCGCCGAACGACTCCCCCCGGAAGACCGTCCCGTCTTCCAAGGCCAAGATCGCCGGCTTGATTTTAGCTACGGCCATGTGAAGAAATCGAAGAGTTCTTGGGTCCATGAAACCGGGTCGTCGGAGGCCGGCGACCGGTCCGGCTCCAGCGCCCACGCCCGCATCTGGCGCGCCCGCGAGGCCCCCAGCCGGCCGTGTGGCGTCCCGGGGAAAAAATCGGCCAGCATCAGGTACCTTGGATACGCGATGTCCCATTGCCGTCCGGCCCGGGCGAGGTCCCCCTCCCGCTGCCAACGGTCCGCCTCGCGGACCCCTTGAGGCGATGCGCCCGTCCCCACGGCCAACAGACCCGCGAGCAAGCTCATCTTCAGCCAGTCCGTTCGCATTTTAATTTCCTCCTTTTTCCTCCGGTTGGACCGCGGGCAGCTGCGTCACCGTCACCCCTTCCGGCGCCTTGAATTGGAACTGGCCGTCCGGCACCGTGACACCCGTTTCCAGGCCCGTGAACCTCTGCGTCAGCACCGGCTCCCCCTTGTCGTCCAGCATCACCATCTCCCGCAGCAGGCCGTCCTTTTCAGAAAGATCCAGCCGGACCGTCTTCACCGGCACTGGGGACCCTTCCACCGACTGCGGGCGGGGCTCCGCCTCAAACCGGAGCAGACCTCCGTCGGCCCCCTCCACCTTCTTCACGAACCGGACGGTTTCCGGCTTCACGTCATTAAACGGGCGGTGGGGTCCCGGCGCCTCCGGCGGGTTGTCGATCTGGTAAACCATGTTGGCCTTCGGGTAATACTGCCATTCCACCTTGCCATCGGAGACCAGCGTCTGCGTGGTCTCCGTGGCTTCCCCCTCCCGGATCTCCAGGCGGCGCTGCCCCGGTTTCCGGTAGGTCAGCGTCCCGCGCAGCGTGAAGGAGGTTCCGTCCTCCTCCTGGGTATCCAGCGCGAAGTCGGTTTTGTAGCTGGGCCAGCTCAGCGCCTTCTCCACCGCCTGCTGCGCCTCTTTAGGCAACCCCCCCTCTTCACACCACGCCGGTGAAGAAACCAGCCCGATCACGGCCAACCCAAGCAGCAGCCCCCTTTTTCCCATTTAAGTTCCCCCATTCGTGAATTGACCGCTCCGATAAATTTCCCGCCCGCCCGCCAGAACATCCGTGACCTTGCCCTTCAAGCGCCACCCGGTGAACGGCGTGTTGGCGCTTTTCGACGCGAAGCCGGCCGTTTCCACCGCCCACTCCGCTTCCAGATCCAGCACCGTCACATCGGCGGGAGCCCCCACCGCCAGCGTGCCCCGATTCACCCCAAGCACCTTGGCCGGCCGGCAGGTGAGCGCCTCGATCAGCGTGCCCAAGGGGATGATCCCCCGGTGCACCAGCTCGGTCAGCAGCACCGACACCGCGGTCTCCAGCCCCACCACGCCGAACGGGGCCTGCGCCAGTCCCGCCTCCTTTTCGGCGGCGGAGTGCGGCGCGTGGTCGGTGGCCACCGCGTCGATCGTCCCGTCTTTTAAACCCTCCCGCAGCGCTTCCAGGTCTTTCTGGGTCCGCAGCGGAGGGTTCATCTTGAACCGGGAATCGTAGGTGGAGAGGGCCTCCTCGCTCAGGGCAAGGTGGTGCGGCGTCACCTCCGCGGTCACCCGGACCCCCCGTTTCTTCGCGGCCCGGACCAGCTCCACCCCGCACGCCGTGCTCAGATGGGCCAGGTGCAGCCGGCCGCCGGTCGCCTCCGCGAGCAGCAGGTCCCGGGCCACCATCACCGTCTCCGCCTCCGACGGGATGCCGGCCAGCCCCAGCCGGGCCGCCGTCAGCCCCTCATGCACCACGCCATGCCCGCTCAAGGTTTTCTCCTCGCAATGGCTGATCACCGGCAAACCGGTCATCCGGCTGTATTCCAGCGCGCGGCGCATCATGCCGGCGCTCTCGACCGGCATCCCATCGTCCGAGAAGCCGGCGGCGCCCGCGGCCCGCAGCTCCCCCATCTCGGTGAGGTCCTCTCCCTTAAGCCCCATCGTGACGGCGCCGTAGGGCAACAGGTTGATGAGCCCCGCCTTGGCGTTCTCCGCCTTCAGGAACTCGATGACATTGGCGGAGTCCACCACCGGGTCGGTGTTGGCCATCGTGCAGATCGTGGTAAACCCGCCCCGCACGGCGGCGCGGGAGCCGGTCAGGACGGTCTCCTTGTGCTCCTGCCCCGGCGTGCGCAGGTGGACGTGGAGGTCCATGAACCCGGGTGATACCACCTTGCCCTTAGCACTCAGCACCTGGGCACCGTTGGGTTTAAGGTTCTTCCCGATCTTGGTGATTTTCCCGCCGTCCACCAGAAGGTCGGTGACCTCATCCAGCCCCTGGGAGGGATCCACGACCCGCCCGCCTTGGATCAGCACGCAATTCGTCATTTCGAACCCGCCCCGGGCGGGTGAGAAATCTCGTTTTCTGCGGTGAGATCTCTCGTCGCTTCGCTCCTCGAGATGACCTCCGGCGAATCCTGGTGCGCGCCGGCCACCAGGTAGAGGGCCGCCATCCGGACCGCAATCCCGTTGGTCACCTGGTCCAGGATCACCGACTGCGGACCGTCCGCCACCTCCGGGGAAAGCTCCACTCCCCGGTTGACCGGGCCCGGGTGCATCACGATCAGCTCCGGCTTGGCCCTCTCCAGTTTCGCGCGGTCCAGCCCGTAAGCCCTAGTGTATTCCCGGAAGGAGGGGATGTATTTTTCCTGCTGCCGCTCCAGCTGCAGCCGCAGCGCGATCACCACGTCCGCCTGCGGCAGCGCCTCCTCCAGCCGGTAAGAGATCTTGGCCCCCAGCCCTTCCATCGCCGGCGGGACCAGGGTCGGCGGGCCGCAGAGGGTCACCTTCGCCCCCATCTTGGTCAGCCCCCAGAGATCGGAGCGGGCCACCCGCGAGTGCAGGATGTCTCCGACGATCAGCACGTTCAAGCCCTCGATCCGTCCCTTCTTTTCCTTGATGGTGTAGAGATCCACGAGCCCCTGCGTCGGGTGCTCGTGCGAGCCGTCGCCGGCGTTGACCACGCTGCACTTCACGCCGCGCGCCACCTGCGCCGCCGCGCCGCTCGTGCTGTGGCGCAGCACCAGCACGTCCACCCGCATCGCCTCGATGTTGCGGGCGGTGTCCAGTACGCTCTCCCCCTTGGCGATGCTCGACGAGGAACCCTGGAAGGAGAGGAGGTCCGCCGACAGCCGTTTGGCGGCCAGCTCGAAGGAGGCCCGGGTCCGCGTGGAGGGCTCCAGGAAACAGAGGGCCACGGTCCGGCCGCGGAGTGCGGGCACCTTCTTGATCGGCCGGAGGGAGACTTCCTTAAAGGCCTCCGCCTGATCAAGGAGGAGGGAGATTTCATCCTTAGAGAGCTCCTCTAATCCGAGTAAATCCTTCCGTCTCCATATCATCGCAGGCGCCCTCCGCCCCGCTTCAGCGGGGCTCCGGGTCGGCCATCCGCCGTGCTTTCGCTCGGCCAGACGGCCTCGCTTTTCCTCGCTTCGCTCGGCGCACAGCTCCCCTGAGCCGCCGAAGAGGAGAAAACCCGCGGCAGCTCAGCTTTGCGCGTCCAGCGTGTCATTAGGCCACCTTTTCCCCTATGACGACTTCGTCCAGGCCGTCCGTCTCCACCAGATGGACCTGCACCAAATCCTCCTTGGAGGTCGGCAGGTTTTTGCCCACGTAGTCGGGTTTGATCGGCAGCTCCCGGTGCCCCCGGTCCACCAGCACCGCCAGCTCCACCGATTCCGGCCGGCCCAGGTCGGTCAGGGCGTCCATCGCCGCCCGGACCGTCCGGCCGGTGAACAGCACATCGTCCATCACGATCACCCGGCGGCCCGTCACGTCGAAGGGAATCTCCGTCGAGTGGACCACGGGGCTGGCTTCCAGCCGGCTCAGGTCATCCCGGTAAAGAGTGATGTCCAGCGCCCCGACCGGCACCTCGCCGCCGGTCATCTCCCGCAGCGCCTGAGCCAGCCGCCGGGCCAGGAAATCCCCCCGGGTCCGGATCCCCACCACGCAGAGCCGGCCGTTGGCCCGGTTGCGCTCGACAATCTCATGCGCGATCCGGACTAAGCTCTTTCGTATCCCTTCGGAGTCCAGGATGGGCGTGTTCATGGCTTCAGGGCAGCAAAAAAGGGCTCACCCAGGCGCGGTCGCTTGGATGAACCCTCATGTCGAAATCTTTGTCGTTCCACCTTACCCCCCTTTTCCGGCCTCTCGGGACCGGTTTAAAAGGACAACTCCACTACAACTATACCATTACATCACGTCCTCTTCATCCACGTCAAGGCTGTCCTCCGGCATCCGGATGTGGTGGCGGCAGATCCCGCGGCGGCTTTCCTGAACGAACCGGACCAGCCGGTCCACCTCGGGCGGCAGCTGCCCCGCCGCCTGGATCGCCTTGAGGGCCTGCGTGGTGTTCAAGCCGGACCGGTACAGCAACCGGTAGGCCTCCCGGATGCCGGCCCGCCCCTGCTCGGAAATCCCGGCCCGCTTCAAGCCCACCGCGTTGAGCGCCCAGACCTCCGAGTCCCCCTTCACCAGAAAATAGGGCGGCACGTCCTTGTTCACCCGGGCCAGCCCCCCCACCATCGCCAGCGTCCCGATCCGGACGAACTGGTGCACCGCCACATGGCCGGAGAGGATCGCCTTCTCCTCGACGGTCACGTGCCCGGCCACCAGCGCCCCGTTGGCCAGGATCACCTTGTTGCCGATCGAGCAGTCGTGCGCGACGTGGGCGAACCCCATCAGCAGGCAGTCGGAACCGATCGAGGTCCAGCCGCCCTTCTGAGAGGCGCGGTGCACCGTGGCGTACTCCCGCACGATTGTGCGGGCCCCGATCCGGACGCCGCCGGCCTGCGGCTCCCGAAGCGCCTGGTGCTGGTGCCCCAGGATCGCCCCGACGTGGACTTGGGCCTGCTCCCCGATCTCCAGCGGCGCCGCAAGGTAGGCATGCGGCCAGACCTTGGTCCCCGCGCCGATCCGGACCGCCCCCTCGATGACGGCATACGGCCCGATCTCCACGTCGGAATCAATCTCCGCGCGCGGGTCAATGACGGCTGTGGGATGGATGTCGGTTGCGCTCATGGCTCTTTTTTCGGGCAGAAAACCAGCGTGACTTCTCCTTTGGCTGGACGCTCAGTATAACGCTTCAAGACTTGGCTTGTCGAGCCGCGCGTCGCCTCCTCGTGCAGCTTGGTCAGCTCCCGCGCGACGACGACCGGCACCTCCCCCAGCACCTTCCGGATCGCCTCCAAAGTTTTCACTACCCGGTAAGGGGATTCGTAGCAGATGACCGGCGTCTCCTCGGCCTTCAGCCCCTCCAGCCACCGCTCCATCGCAGCTGACTTCTTCGGGGGGAACCCCTCGAACCGGAACTTTTCGCCCCGGAACCCGGAGAGGGCCAGGGCCGCCACGGCGGCGTTCGCCCCCGGCACCGCGGTCACCGGAATCCCGGCCGCCGCCGCCTGCTCAACGAGAAAAGCCCCCGGATCGGAGATGACCGGCATCCCGGCGTCGGTCACCAGCGCCACCGACTCGCCGGCTTTCAACCGCGCGACCAGCTCCGGCCCCCTAGTCCTCTCGTTGTGCTCGTGCAGCGAGACCATCGGCGTGGAGATCTCGTACCTCTTGAGCAACAACCCGGTCCGGCGGGTGTCCTCCGCGGCGATCACCGCGACCGCCTTCAAGGTCTCCAGCGCCCGCAGCGTGATGTCGCCGAGGTTGCCGATCGGCGTGCCGACGAGGTAGAGCGTGCCGGGATTCACCGACTAAGGGACAACCTCGAAACCATGCTGCTTGAAATGGCTGTCGAAGGCAAGGGCTCGGCGGATACCGGCCTGGCGCATGGCTGCAAAACTTGTGCAGTCAACCAGGCTAAGCCCTCGAGCCTTAGCTTCCGACCCAATGGTGACGGCTTTATGCTGGAGGACTTCATCGACCCAGATGATTTCCAACGTTTCCGTCGCCTCGGCCAAAAATCCGCGCGCTGTGACAAAATCCTTGCGCCTCTGAATCAAGCTGGCAGATTCCAGCAGGACGTAGTTTGTGGTTATCAGTTTCATTCCAGCTTCCCGGAATTCTTGCAGGACCCGCTCAGCTTTGGAATGGTGTTCGTCCTCTGCATGCAGAGAGGCATAGAAGGCGCTGGTATCTACGAAAACCTTCACTCCTCCTCTCCCCATAAGTAATCGTCATGGCGCTCAGCGACGTCAGGTTTCGGATCATGGATCGTTCCGGACAGAGAAAGCAGCCATTCCACGGCGTCTTTCTTTTTCTTTTTGCGCTTGCCCAGCAACTGCTCGTCCACCAGCCGCCGCATGAAAGCCGAAATGGAGATCCTTTCCTTGAAAGCTTCTTTTCTTACGGCTTCATATTCCTGCTCATCAAAATACACCTGCGCGCGCACCATGGGGTTTTCCCTCCTAATACAGTTATAGCGCTATAGCTCTATAATGTCAAGCTACACCGCCTGCCGCAGCTCCTCCGCCCCGGCGGCCAGCGCTTCAATCCCCGCGGCAATCATCCCCTGGGGAACGCCCGCTTTCAGGAAGCTATTCCCGAGTTGTGCCAGGAACTCCGGATCGCCGGCCGACCGGATTTGAGCGGAAAGAAGCCCGGCGACCATGGCCCCGAACCGCCGCCCCTCTCGGGCGGACCCATAGTATTGGACCTCTTCCACCCCCGCCTCCAGCAGCCGCACGATGGTCTCCTCCGACTCCTCGTCAATCCAGATCCGCTCCTGGATTCCGGGCAGGGTTTTCAGTCCGGCGAACTTATCCGCCACGCTGGGCCCGATCACCACCCGGACGCGTTCCTCCACCCCGGCGGTTTTTATGAGAACGGAAAACGGTTCGGCCAAATGGAGATTTAAGCCGGCCGCCGCCCCGGCTTCACCGGACAAGAAAAACGTGGAACCTCCGGAAGGATTCGTCCCGAGCCGTTCATTGGCTTGCTTAATATTTTGCAGGGCGGAGGCGGGAACATTCTCCGAGGTCCAATAATCGACGTATCCGGCAGAGCGGAGAGCCGCCTCCACTATCGGATCATCAAACACCACCACGCGGTCTCCCGGCAAAAGCAGGGGATGAATCCGGTCCAAAATATGCTGCTGCAGCTCGCCGATCCACCCGGCGCTGTGGAAATACAGCGTGACCGGTCCCTCCGCATGGCTGTCCCCGATAAAACGGGCCAGTTCGTCATGACTGTCTTGCAATCTTGCATTGACGATTTTCAAACTAGCGGAGATTTCCTCCGGAGAGCGGAGAAACGGCCCGAAGCGCTGCTTCATCGCCGCGTGTGCTGTCCCTATCCTCGCAGGCGTGGTGCGGGGATCAATCGCGAGGGTTTTTGTAGCCGCATCCAGCATAAAAAGGTCAATGCCAAACGCCGGATAAACAACCCGTTCCAGAAGACCGCTTTGTCTCAGCATATGGACTTGCAGTCGGTAAGCTTCCGAAAGGAACTGGATTTCCTGCTCCCGCTGGCGCCTCCAGGAGCTGTCTTTTTCAAACCAATCTGCCGGCAGTGGGGTGATGCTCCGCCTGTCGTGAATAAGCCGCGCTTGACTGGCTTGATCCACCAGTTCTTCTGAAAGCCGTTCCAGGGTTTCCTCCGCCCCGGCGGCTCGAGCCGCGGTCCGGTCGGACAGCCGGATGAGCGCCGGTCCGGTCCTGCCTTGTTCTTTGTTTACCTTTTCCGCGATCTCCCAATAGCGATGGTTCCGCAGAGTCTCATACGTGATATCCAGCTCTCCGGCCAGCTTGTTTCCTTCCAGCAAACCCCCGGGATGCTTCCGGAGGACCTCCAGGATCGCCTCTTCCACGCTTGTATAAATCGGATCCCCGGGAGGATCCCGTTTCGCCCGCAGTTCGTTCTCTTCCTGCGCCCAAACCCGCCAGCGGGATCTTGCGACGGTGACGTAGGGGATCTTCGTTCGACGAGACAACGTTGTTTGGCTTAGGAGACCTCCGGGGCTCCTGGCAATAGCCGCCCGCAATGTCTCCTCATCGGTTCCTGGGGGCCTCTGTGGACGCTGTTCGAAGATGAATGGTTTCTTCAACTTCAGTCCGGCTCGCCGGATATTCTCCTGGCGGACCAGCTCAAGCAAAAAATCTTTGTGTTTGTAATAACGGTCTTGGGAAATCTCGAAGATCGTCTTCAGGCGCTCTGCCGTGAGTCTGCCGCCGGGCGCTTTCCGCAGGCGGAACAGCGACCGCTGCAGAGAGGCCTTGACCAGCTCCTTCCTGAAAGCTTTAAGTGTGTCTTCCAGACCGGCGGCCCGCGTTTCGGCCTCCTGGCCGGCGCGCAGCGTGTCGGCAGCATGAGCAGGCAGACCCCAGCTCAATTGGCCGGCGATTAGAAAACCGGCAAGGAACCGGGCAAAAAAAGAGGCCTTTCGGCAGGCGGACGGCTTCATCTTCTATTAAGTATGGCTGATTTTCTAAGATAAAGTGTGTAAAAATTTACCGGTCTTTCAAGTCTTGAGGGAGAGTGCCCCCGACGGGATTCGAACCCGTGTTTCAGCCTTGAAAGGGCCGCGTCCTAGGCCGGGCTAGACGACGGGGACAAAGAGGGTTCGGCGGCGACGCCGTCTTCTTCCGGCACGACGGTGGCGACGGCGGCCAGCGTGTCCTTCTCGCCCAGGCGCATCAGGCGGACCCCCTGGGCGTTGCGGCCGGTGGTGCGGATGTCCTTCACCGGGCAGCGGATCAGCTGGCCCTTCTGCGCGATGAGCATCACCTCATCCTTGTCGGCCACGGTCAGCAGCGTGAGCGCCTCACCGTTCTTCTGGGTGACATTCAGGTTGATGATCCCTTTGCCGCCGCGGGACTGCACCCGGTACTGTTCCACCGGGGTCCGCTTGCCGAACCCGTGCGCGGTGACCGTCAGCACCGTTGAGCTTTTCGTGCAGAAGGCCATCCCGATCACCTTGTCCTTTTTGGCCAGCGTGATCGCCTTGACCCCCTTGGCGCCGCGTCCCATGTCCCGCACCTGGGCTTCGGGGAACCGGATTGCTTTGCCCTGCTCGGTGGCCAGCAGCAGCTCCTGGTGGCCGTCGCTCAAGACCACGCGGATCAGCTTGTCGCCGTCCTCCAATCCCATCCCCACGATGCCGCCGCGCCGCGGGTTGCCGTAGGCCGAGAGGGCGGTTTTCTTGATGAGCCCTTTTTCCGTCAACATGATGAGGAACTGGTCCTCGGGGAAGCCGCGCACCGGCACGAAGGCGGCCATCTGCTCGCCGGAGCCCAGCTCCAGCAGGTTGATGATCGCTTTCCCCTTGGCCTGGCGGCTCCCCTGCGGGATGTCGTAGACCCGCAGCCAATGGACCCGCCCCTTGTCGGTGAAGCAGAGCAGGTAATCGTGCGTTGAAGCGATGAATAGGTGCTCGATGAAGTCCTCTTCCCTCAGCTCCGCGCCGCTCGAGCCCTTGCCCCCGCGGCCCTGTTTGCGGTAGGCCGAGACCTGCAGGCGCTTGAGGTAGCCGGTGTGGCTGATCGTGATCACCACGTCCTCGTCGGCGATCAGGTCCTCGATGGCCATCTCCTTCGCCTCGGCCGCGACAACCTGCGTGCCGCGCTCATCGCCGTACTTGGCCGCGACGTCCCGGAGCTCCCCCTTCACGATCGCCAGGATCCTCTCTTCGGAACCGAGGATCGCCTCCAGCTCGGCGATCTTCTTGATCAGCTCCAGGTACTCCTGCT
>Ga0080064_1007459_pt1 | contig 11020 bp, 11 predicted proteins | sample Subgrocontami54m_FD_69260 | JGI IMG/M metagenome (GOLD analysis project Ga0080064, IMG submission 69260) | Subsurface groundwater microbial communities from S. Glens Falls, New York, USA - GMW46 contaminated, 5.4 m (SPADES assembly) (version 2) ... | reverse complement strand
CGCCATAAAAAAGCCCGCCTATGTCGAGGAGAAGGATTCCGGCGAATTGCGCCGCCCGCATCACATCGATCTGAAGACCGGCATGTACAAGGGCCGCCAGGTTCTCAAGCCGAAGAAGGCCGAGGCTTAACAGCGGGACATTGGCGGAACGGCGGAGGAGGAGACTACGCCCATGTTTCTGATCGGGTTCCCGCTGCTGATCATCCCCTTCGCGATCTACAACATATTCGCATTTCTCTTCGGCGTGACCGACTGGACCGGGCCGGTCGTGTCCATTCACATCATCTCGGGCGTCGATTGGTCCATCTCCTACGGCGATATGCTGATCGGTTTCGGCATCCTCGTGCTGTTCGCCGAGATGTTGAAGGCCACGCGGATCGGCGTGCGAAGCATCATCGATCACATGCTGTCGATGGTGATTTTTGTCGCGATGCTGCTTGAATTTCTTTTGGTGCAGCGGGCCGCGACGTCGACCTTTTTCCTGCTGATGGTCATTGCCTTTGTCGACGTGCTCGGCGGCTTCACCATCACCATCCGCACCGCGGAGCGCGATATCAACCTCGCGGCGGCCGACAAGATCGTTTCTTCCTAGGGGACGGTGTAAGCGGCGGCGCTTACGTCAGGCGCGAGATATTCCGTGGCGCTCTGGTGGCCAAAGCCATGCGGTAGGCGTGCACGGCCTCGCCCGGTTCGGCACGGCGCAGGTCCCGCATCTGCGGCAGGCGTTGCGCGGCGGCAATCAACTGGGCGAGGAAGGCCGCGGCAGGCCGCGCGGTCAGCCGTGGAAGCCGGGACAAAGCGGGCAGGCCTTTGATGGCTTTCGTACTGTCCAGACGCATGTTCATCGCGCTCCTGTCTCATTTCGGGACATTGCAGCCCCGTTGAACAGGAAGTCGCAATTGCCGTGCCATCAGGGCACGGGCGTTCTTAGCCTTTGTCCTTGTCGCCGAGACGATCGAGCCGCCTCTGCATCTCGTCGAGCTGGCGCTTGAGATCGTCGATCTCGTCGCCGCCGCGCGGCGGAGGTTTTTCGCCCTCTTCCTGGTTCTCCCGGCGCGCGAAGGGCGCGAACATCGTGAAGGCGCGCTCGAACATCTCCATGTTCCGGCGCACCTGCTCCTCCAGCGTGCCGAAACCGCTCACCCCGAAGGCCTGCGCCACCTGTTCGCGCATTTTCTCCTGCTCGCGGGTCAGCGAACTTATGGAAACCTCGAGGAAGCGCGGCACCAATGTCTGCATGCTGTCGCCATAGAAGCGGATGAGCTGCCGCAGGAAGGCGATTGGCAGAAGGCTCTGCCCTTCCTTGTTTTCCTGCTCGAAAATGATCTGGGCCAGTACCGACCGGGTAATGTCCTCGCCGGTCTTGGCGTCGTAGACGACGAAATCCTCGCCGTCCTTGACCATGGAGGCAAGGTCCTCGAGCGTGACATAGGTGCTCGTGCCGGTGTTGTAGAGCCGCCGGTTGGCGTATTTCTTGATGGTGATGGGTTCTTCGGACTTTGCCATTCGGAGGATATCGGTCCCGGCCTTGCTGCTGCCCGGAGAATAACCATTTTCCTTCGGGGCGGGCCACCGTTTTGTCACGATGCCGTCGGAACTGCCGTCTAAGCGGGCCGCAGCCTCCGCAACGGGCATTTATCTTGCATAGAAGGCCTATGATAACAGGAGTTTTCCGATGAGAGACGACATCGTCATTGTCAGCGCCGCCCGGACGCCGGTAGGCGCCTTCAATGGGGCGCTTGCCAGCCTGCCCGCCCATGACCTCGGCAAGCTGGCGATCAAAGCCGCTCTCGAGCGTGCGGGTGTCGCGGGGGAGCAGGTGTCCGAGGTCATCATGGGCCAGATCCTCACGGCGGGGCAGGGGCAGAATCCGGCGCGCCAGGCCTCGGTCGCGGCCGGGGTCCCGGTTCAGACTCCGGCCTGGGGGGTGAATCAGCTTTGCGGTTCGGGGCTGCGCGCGGTCGCGCTCGGCTACCAGGCCATCCTCAACGGCGACTCCGACATCGTGGTGGCCGGCGGCCAGGAATCCATGAGCCAGGCCCCGCACTGCCAGCATCTTCGCAACGGCGTGAAGATGGGCAACTTTGAGATGATCGACACCATGATCAAGGACGGGCTGTGGGACGCCTTCAACGGCTATCACATGGGCAACACGGCCGAGAACGTCGCCAAGCAATGGCAGATCACGCGCCAGCAGCAGGATGAGTTCGCCGTCAAATCGCAGAACAAGGCGGAGGCGGCGCAGAAAGCCGGAAGGTTCAAGGACGAGATCGTTCCGGTAACGGTGAAGTCGCGCAAGGGCGACGTGGTGGTCGATGCCGACGAATATCCCAAGCACGGCACCACTATGGAAGGCATTGCGAAACTTCGTCCCGCTTTCGACAAGGAAGGCAGCGTGACCGCGGCCAATGCGTCGGGCATCAATGACGGCGCTGCCGCAGTGGTGCTGATGAAGGCGAGCCAAGCGCAAAAGGAAGGCCGCAAGGTGCTGGCGCGCATCGTCTCCTGGGCGCAGGCGGGCGTCGATCCTTCGATCATGGGCACGGGACCGATCCCCGCCTCGCGCGCCGCCTTGAAGAAAGCCGGATGGAAAATCGAAGATCTTGATCTGATCGAGGCCAATGAGGCCTTCGCAGCGCAAGCTTGCGCGGTCAACAAGGATCTCGGCTGGGATACCGCCAAGGTCAACGTCAACGGCGGCGCGATTGCGATCGGCCATCCGATCGGCGCTTCCGGAGCGCGCGTGCTGGTGACGTTGCTGCATGAGATGAGCAAGCGCGACGCCAAGAAAGGCCTCGCCACGCTTTGCATCGGCGGCGGCATGGGCATCGCCATGTGTTTGGAACGATAAAACAGTAAAGGAATTGCGTGATGGCACGGGTTGCGGTGATCACCGGCGGTACGCGCGGGATCGGGGCGGCGATAGCGAAAGCATTGAAGGCGGCGGGCTACAAAGTGGCCGCGAGCTATGCCGGCAATGACGAAGCGGCGAGGAAGTTCAAGGCTGAAACAGATATTCTCGTATACAAGTGGGACGTCTCCTCCTACGAGGCCTGCGCCGCCGGATTAAAACAGATCGAAACCGACCTCGGGCCTGTTGAGATTCTGGTCAATAACGCGGGCATCACCCGCGACGGCATGTTCCACAAAATGACCGTCGATCAATGGCGCGCGGTGATCGATACCAATCTGAATTCACTGTTCAACATGTGCCGCCCCGTGATCGAGGGTATGCGCGACCGGGGCTTCGGCCGCATCATCAACATCTCTTCGGTCAATGGACAGAAGGGGCAGATGGGTCAGTCGAATTATTCCGCCGCCAAGGCGGGGGAGATCGGCTTCACCAAAGCTCTGGCGCAGGAGACGGCGCGCAACGGCATTACCGTCAATGCCATCGCGCCCGGCTATATCGGCACCGAGATGGTGCAGGCCATGCCGCAGGACGTGCTGGAAAAACGCATCCTGCCGCAAATCCCGATGGGCCGTCTCGGCACGCCGGAAGAGATCGCGCGCTGCGTGGTCTTTCTCGCCGCCGATGAGGCCGGCTTCATTACCGGCTCCACGCTGTCCGCCAATGGCGGGCAATACATGGCGTGAGCCGCGCGTGCGCTGGCGAAAGCTAAAATCTATTTTTGCGCGCCCGAATTTCCGCAAACACCTCCGCGGGCGGCCTGCGCGCTAAGCCCATTGCCGCCGCCACCTCGGGCACATCGGCGCGCAGGAAGGGGTTGGCTGCCTTCTCCTGCGCCATTGTTGTCGGGATTGTCGGTTTGCCGGCACCGAGCAACTTCTCCACTTCGGCTTCACGTTCCGCCAACGCCCGGTTGCGAGGCTCGATGGTCTTTGCGAAGCGGATATTTGCCTGCGTATATTCATGGCCGCAGAAGATGCGGGTATCCTCCGGCAAATCGCGCAGCTTCGTCAGCGAGTGCCACATCATGTCCGGCGTTCCTTCAATGACGCGGCCGCAACCGATGGAAAATAGCGTGTCGCCCACGAACGCCAATTTGTCCGCATGCAGCCAATAAGCGATGTGGCCGAGCGTGTGGCCAGGCGTTTCCAGCACATGCGCGGAAAGCCCGCCGACCTGAACCGTGTCGCCTTCCTTCACCGCCATGTCGACCAGCGGGATTTTTTCAGCTTCAGCACGCGGAGCGATGACGCGGCAGCGGTGGCGTTGCTTCAACTCTGCGATGCCGCCGGTGTGGTCGCCGTGGTGATGGGTGACGAGGATGTCCGTGAGCTTCCATCCGTTGCCTTTAAGAGCCGCTTCCACCGGCGCAGCCTCCGGCGCGTCGATGGCCGCGGTCGCGCCGCTCGCCGGATCGTGAACGAGAACGCCGAAGTTATCCTGAAGGCATAGAAAAAGGCGGAGCTGCGCGGGCATGTTCGGTTTAATTCCTTTAACGCGATCCATGTTAGCATAGCGCCATGTCGATGGATGTTGTCGATCTGCGGAATTTCTATGCCCAGCGCCTCGGCGTGGTGGCGCGGCGTTTCGTCGGCCGCGGCATTCGCCGGCGATGGAAGGATATGCGCGCGTTGCGCGTGCTCGGCATCGGCTATCCGACACCGTATCTCGGACTTTTTCGCGAGGACGCGGAACGCTGCATCGCTTTCATGCCCGGTGCGCAGGGCGTGGTGAAATGGCCGCTGGCGCGGCCGGCGCTCACGGCATTGGTGGAGGAAGGCGAGATGCCGCTGCCCGATGGCGCGGTGGATCGCGTTCTGCTCGTGCACGCGCTGGAAATGTCGCAGGACCCAGCGCAATTGCTGCGCGAGGTCTGGCGCGTTCTGGCGTCGGGCGGCCAACTGCTGGCCGTGGTGCCGAACCGGCAGGGGCTATGGGCGCGCATGGACACGACGCCCTTCGGTCATGGCCGGCCCTATTCGCGCTCGCAAATCACGCATCTTTTGCGCGAGACCTGGTTCACGCCTATGGGCTGGGACGAGGCACTCTACGTGCCGCCGATCGCGCGTGGCTGGTTCTTACGTTCGGCTGTTGCCTGGGAACGCGCGGGCGCGACGATCTCCGCGCCATTCGCCGGCGTGCACATCGTGGAAGCGACGAAGCAGGTCTATCGCGCCATTCCCGCGCGGCGGGAAAAGCAGCGCCTTGTGCCCGCGCTGAAGCCGGCGCTTGCGCCCTCGCCGGGCGGCGCCGCGCGCGACCTCGGCGGGGATTAAAGCCGAAAAGCTCAGTCGTTGATCGGACGCGGACCCGGTGTGAAATCGTCTCCGCCTTGGGAGCCGCCACCTTGCCCTGGCATGTCGCCGCGATGGCCGCGGTGGCGGCGGCGCCGGCGATGCAACGGAAAGCGGTCGGGCTGGCCCTCATGGCCATTCTGTCCATAGGACTGCTGGGGAGGCTGCTGCTGCGGTTGCCCCCCGCCGGTGATGAAGGAGGGCAGGCCCATCTCGCTTTGGCTATCTCCGCCCGCCCCGGCGGTGGGCTGGTTCTGACGGGGCTGCTGGTCGCGTGGCGGATAAGACTGTTGATCGCGCCCGTAATGCGGTTGCTGATCCCGATGCTGATGGTGTTGATGATGTTGGCCATCGCGCGGCGGGTATGACTGATTATCACGCGGAGGATAGGGCTGCTGCTGCTCGCGATTGCCATAGCTCGGCTCGCTGCCGCCCATCATGGGATGACCCTGATCCTCACCCTCATCATCGAAGCTTTCCTCGCTCGGGGCGCCTCCGCCTTCAGGCCGGTAAAACGGCGGTTGCTGTTGTCCCTGACGGAACTGCTCCTGCGCGGCGGCGATCAGGCGGAAATAATGCTCGGCGTGCTGATAGTAATTCTCCGCCGCTACCGGATCGCCCGATCCCTGCGCATCGCGTGCAAGCTGGATGTATTTTTCGGCGATATGGGAGGCTGCGCCGCGGATCTTCACGTCCGGCCCGTTCGATTCATATACCCGTGAGAGAGGATTCTGATTCTTGCGGTTGTTGTTATTGTTGTTACGTCCGCGCATCCGCTTATTCTGACCGTTTCTCATGATCTACCTTTTTGCCAAACTCCGATTTTCGAACGGCCTTCGCCCCCCGCAAACGAGATCCGAAAGCACACACAACCACCACACCAGCTCCGCCCAAAAGGGTCGAAGCCAATGGACTTCAACGAAACTTTGCGATCCGTATTGCGATAGCCGCAACAACCCCTTGGCCGCACTTATGGCGGCGATGGCCAACCCCTCATCCCGCGCGCCGGTTACCTGGCGTAATACCGATGCGCGCTTAACCCGATGAAGCGTCTGACCCGAATTCGGCGTGCCGTTGCCGTGTAACCGGCTATCTTCGTCCGCCTTTTGCACCGCTCGCCTGCTGGAAGCCTCGCTCCGGGCGTTGACGCGATGCGGTCGTCTCGGGTCGATGTCGTGTTTCAAAGCTAGTCGCTATTACCGCATAATCCAAGTGCTATTTTTGCCGTGGGGAATGCTTTTCCCGCATGGACGGGGCGGCCCAGAAGAGCCCGTGGATGGCCGGAAAGGTCATTCACCGGGGGCCCGGCCTCAATTCCGCCATCGAGCAAAACGGCCGCTACCGGCACAGCTTGCCCGGCGCCAAGTTCCACGATCAGCATTCCGCCCGGAACAAGAATGCGCCGCGTATCGGCGGTAATAGCCCGGTAGGCGGCCAAGCCGTCGGGGCCGCCGTCCAGCGCCAGCAGCGGATCATACTCGCGAACTTCCGGCGCAAGGCCGCTGATTTCGCCGCTCGCGATATACGGCGGGTTGGAGACCACCAGATCGAAGAGGCCACCCAACCCGGCGGCGAAATCGCAGGCCAGGAAATCCGCCCGCGCGGCCAAGCCGAGGCGGGCCGCGTTGTCCCGCGCCGTTTCCAATGCGGCCAGGCTGATATCGGTGCCAACGCCTGACGCATTGGGCAATTCAGACAGCAGCGCGAGCAACAAAGCGCCGGACCCGGTTCCGAGATCGGCAATGCGGAAAGCCCGTGTTCGGGGTCCACTCGCATCGATCGCGGCCAGCGCCGTCTCGACGACGGTTTCGGTTTCCGGCCGCGGCACCAGCGTCGCCAAGCTCAGGCGGAATTCGAGACCCCAGAATTCCTTGCTGCCGATAATGCGCGCCACCGGCTCATGCACCAACCGGCGCGCCGCCAGCGCGGAAACTGCCTGAGTTTCGTCGGCGTTCAATAGCCGATCCGCATTTGATGCAAGCGCCGCATGATCGAGGTCGAGTGCATGACCGATAAGAATGCGCGCGTCGAGTTCTGGGGAGTCGAGGTTATGCTTCCGAAAAATGTCCGCGATAATGCGCCGCGCCGTGGCGATGGACACGCCGGCGTTCAGGCCCGCAATCACTGAACCCTATCCTCTGCCGCCAGCAACTCGGCCTGATGTTCGGTGGCGAGTGCCTCGATGATCTCGCCCAGCGCCTCGCCTTCCATGATCTGCGGCAGCTTGTAGAGAGTCAGATTGATGCGGTGATCGCTGACGCGGCCTTGCGGAAAATTATAGGTGCGGATGCGTTCGGAACGGTCGCCCGAGCCGATCTGGCCGCGCCGCTCTGCGGCGCGCTCCGCATCGAGCTTGCTGCGCTCGGTCTCGTAGAGCTTGCTGCGCAGATAGCCCATCGCCTTGGCCTTGTTTTTGTGCTGGGAGCGCTCCTCCTGCACGGCGACGACGATCCCGCTCGGGATATGAGTAATGCGGATGGCGGATTCGGTCTTGTTGACGTGCTGGCCGCCCGCGCCGCTTGAGCGCATGGTTTCGATCTTCAAATCGCTCTCGTTGATTTTGATATCGACGTCTTCCGCCTCGGGCAGCACCGCGACTGTGGCGGCTGATGTGTGGATGCGGCCCTGCGCCTCGGTGTTCGGCACCCGCTGCACGCGGTGTACGCCCGATTCGAATTTCAGCCGGGCGAAAGCACCGCGCCCGCGGATTTCCGCGACGATTTCCTTGTAGCCGCCCATGGTCCCTTCACTTGCGGAGATCACTTCCACCTTCCAGCCCTGCTTGGCGGCGTAACGCTCATACATGCGAAACAGGTCTCCTGCGAAAAGCGAAGCCTCGTCGCCGCCGGTGCCGGCGCGGATTTCGATCATCACATTGCGCTCGTCCATGGCATCCTTGGGGATGAGCGAGGTGCGGACTTCCTGTTCGAGCTTTGCGATGCGGTCTTGCAGCGGACCTTTTTCTCCCTCCGCCAGCGCGCGCATTTCCGAGTCCGTTTTCGGATCGGCGATGAGCGCTTCCAGCTCGGCGAGTTCGCCGGCCGCCGCGCGATAGGCTTTGATCGTTTCCACGACCGGACCAAGCTCGGCGAATTCACGCGAGAGCTTCACATAAGTTTCGGAATTGTGCTGACCGGAAAGCTCCGCCTCCACCGCGGCGTGGCGGGCGAGCAATACGTCGAGTTTTTGTTCAGGAAGCATGATCAATTTCCGTCATGCCCGGCCTTGTGCCGGGCATCCACGCCTTCGCACAAAGCTAGTAAAAGACGTGGATGGCCGGGACAAGCCCGGCCATGACGAAGGACTTTACAACTGCAAACCCTCGGCCTCGGCGAAAGCCTTCAGCCGCTCGTGGATTGGCACGCTGCCGGCGGGACTGTCGATCAGCGGCTGCAACATCTTCTCCGCTTTGCGGCAATCGAGATCGAGCAGCATGGCCTTGACCGGGCCGAGCGCGGACGGCGTCAGCGACAGCGAGCGGTAACCGATGGCAACGAGCGCCAGCGCCCCGATAGGCTTGGAAGCGAGCTCTCCGCACAAGGTGACGGGCTTGCCATGCGCGCGGGCGGAAGTAGCGATGGTGCGCAACGCACGCAGCACCGGCGCCGAGAGCGGATCGAACCGGCTCGATACCCGTGCATTGCCGCGATCCGCCGCGAAGAGGAACTGCAACAGATCGTTGGAGCCGACAGATAAGAAATCTACCCGCGTCAGCAATTCGTCAAGCTGGAACAGCAACGAAGGTACTTCCAGCATGGTGCCGACATCCACCAACTCGGGCAATTTATGCCCGTGACGGCGCAGGTGTGTCAGCTCCCGCTCGACCATGACCTTCGCCTGGTCAAACTCTTCCACGGTGGCGATCATCGGGAACATAAGCCGCAGTTTGCGTCCGCCGGCGGCCTTCAGCAGCGCGCGCAACTGAATGCGGAGTAGGCCGGGCCGGTCGAGACCGAGCCGGATGGCGCGCCAGCCAAGCGCGGGATTTTCCTCCTCGAAGGAGCGCATATAAGGCAGCACTTTGTCGCCGCCGATGTCGAGCGTGCGGAACGTCACCGGCCGGTCGCCCGCGCCTTGCAGTACCGCGCGATAGAGCGTGAGTTGTTCGCTGGTGCGCGGGAAAGCAGGCGAGACCATGAATTGCAATTCGGTGCGGAAAAGGCCGATGCCCGCCGCGCCGGTTTCCTCGATATGCGGCAAATCCAGCAAGAGGCCGGCATTGAGCATCAGCGTCACCGGCTGGCCGTCCTTGGTGACGCAAGGCTTGTCGCGCAGCGCCCGGTATTGCGCCTGCTTGCGCGCCCGCAGCCGTACCCGTTCCGCATAGGCATTTTCTACCTCGGGCGAAGGCCGCAGATGTACCTCGCCGTTGGTGCCGTCCAAGATGATGGCGTCGCCGGAATCGGCCAGCCCGGTGGCGTTTTCTATCTCACCGACCGCCGGAATACCGAGAGCGCGCGCGACGATCGAAACATGCGAGGTGGGCCCGCCTTCCTCCAGCACCAGGCCGCGCAGCCGCTTGCGATCATAATCAAGCAACGCTGCCGGCCCCATGGATCGCGCCACGAGGATGGCATTTTCGGGCAGTTGCTCGCGCGTGGGCGCGTGGTCGCGCCCCATCAATTGCCGCATCAGGCGATTGGCTAGATCGTCGAGGTCGTGCAGACGGTCGCGCAGATAATGATCGGTCTGCCGCAGCATGCGCGCGCGCGTATCGGACTGCACGCGCTCCACGGCAGCTTCGGCGGTGAGGCCGGTCAAGACCGCTTCGCGCATGCGATGCATCCAGCCGTGGTCATAGGCAAACATGCGATAGGCCTCGAGCACGTCACGGTGCTCGCCGCCGTCGGCCACATCGCCGCGCTCAAGCATAAGATCGAGGTCAGCGCGCACGGCCGTGATTGCGTCCTCCAGACGCTTGATCTCCTTTTGCACGTCGTCGGCAATAAAATTGGTCACCACCACGCGCGGCTCGTGCAGAACCACATGGCCGAGCGCGATGCCTTCGGCGAGAACGGTGCCGGTGAGACGAAGGGCATGATGCGCCACCGGTTCAGCGCCCGGCTTCGCGAGCGAGGAGAGCTCGCCCGAGGCGATCATTTCGGCGAGCACCATCGCCGTCGTTTGCAGCGCCTCCTCTTCTTCTTCGGAATAGGTACGCCGCGCGCGGTTCTGCACCACCAGCACGCCAAGCGTGTTGCCGGCGCGCAGGATCGGAACGCCCAGGAACGAGTGGTAAATTTCCTCGCCCGTCTCCGGCCGGTAGGAGAAGGCGGGATGCTTATGCGCTTCGGAGAGATTGACGGAACTGGCTTCACGCGCCACCAGGCCGACGAGGCCTTCGTCGGCGCGCAGCACGGTCAAATGCACGGCTTTGCGGTTCAAGCCTTCGGTGGCGTAGAGCTCAAGCGTGTTGTCCACGCGCAGCACGTAGACAGAGCAGACCTCCGCCACCATGTTGGCGGCGATCAGCACCACGATCTTGTCCAGGCGTTCCTGCGCGCTGACCGGCTCCGCCATTACCTCGCGAAGCCGGCGCAACAATACGCGCGGACCACCGAGCGCGCCTCGCATGGCGTGAGGTCCTTTAACCCGATCTCCCCGCCGCCCCATGGCAACGGTACGAACTGAAGAGGAAAAGCCCGCGGAACCGGCCACCCGCGGAGTCTTCGCTTAGGTCATAGCGAATACAGGATGCAAACCGCAAGCCAAAGACGGGCTTCTGCACGGCCACAAAAAACTGTCATCCCGGACGGCCCGCCGATCTCGGGGTTACCCGAGCTCGGTCTAGTAGTTGGCCCAGTCGTCTGGAGCC
>Ga0080064_1007455_pt1 | contig 11030 bp, 11 predicted proteins | sample Subgrocontami54m_FD_69260 | JGI IMG/M metagenome (GOLD analysis project Ga0080064, IMG submission 69260) | Subsurface groundwater microbial communities from S. Glens Falls, New York, USA - GMW46 contaminated, 5.4 m (SPADES assembly) (version 2) ... | reverse complement strand
CCCGCCGTCCCCCGCGACGCCGACGCGCGCTTCAGAGCATCGACCAGCACCAGCACTTCCATCAGGTTGTCGTTCGGCGGCGAGCAGATCGATTGCAGCACGAACACGTCCTTGCCACGGACGTTTTCCTGCACCTCGATCATGACCTCGCCATCGCTGAAGCGGCCGACCTTGGCCTTGCCGAGATGGATGTTCAGATGCCTGACCACGTCCGCGGCGAGTTTCGGCGTCGCGTTGCCGGTGAACACCATCAGACGGTCGTAAGCCATGCCGTGTCGCCCTTAACCCAGACCCGCAAAAAATATGGCTGGGGAGGTAGGGATCGAACCTACGAATGCCGGAATCAAAATCCGGTGCCTTACCACTTGGCGACTCCCCAAACGCTAGCAATACTCATGGCGCGCAACGCTGACCAGCCCTTCGTCAGGCGCACAACGGCCATAATGGATGGCGGTCCAGCCCGCGGGCAACCACACCCCGCATCGTCGCCGGCAACTGCCGCCATACCGCGCGCGCTTCAGCTTCCGTGCTGAATTCGGCAAACACGCACGCGCCGGACCCTGTCATCCGCGCCGCGCCGCGCTGTCTGATCCATGCCAGATGCCGCGCGACCTCGGGATAATGACGGCAAACCACCGGTTCGAGGTCGTTTCGACCCGCATCAACTGAAAAGGGCGGTATTCTAATCGGAATCGAATCCCTTTTCAAATCCGGGTCTTGGAAAATCATCGCGGTAGACACGCTGATGGGCGGAATAAGCACCAGATACCAGGCCGGCGGCAGCCTGAGCGGCCGCAATTGCTCGCCTACCCCCTCGCCCAGCGCCGACTCGCCGAATACGAACGCGGGCACATCGGCGCCGAGTCCGAGCGCCAGTTCCTGCAGCCGTGCGCGCGGCAACGCGAGATCCCACAGGCGGTTTAGCGCGATCAGGGTGGTCGCGGCGTCCGAACTGCCGCCCCCCAGCCCGCCGCCTAGCGGCAGGCGCTTCTCGAGCACGATATCCGCGCCCAGCCGGGTTCCTGCCGTCCGCTGCAGCAAAGCCGCCGCGCGCAGCGTGAGATCGTCGGCCTGCGCCACTCCGGCCACCTGATTCGCGCGCGTGATCGCGCCGTCCGCGCGCACCGTAAAGCGCAGCGTGTCGCCGTAATCGATGAAGCGGAACACCGTCTGCAGCAGGTGGTAGCCGTCGGCGCGTCTGCCAGTTACGCGCAGCATCAAATTAAGCTTGGCGGGCGCGGGCCAGGCCCTGTCAGCGCTCATGGCGGCCCGGGAGTCCAGCGGTCAATCACAAAGCGGATATTGGCGTCGCTGCTGACCATCTCAAGCCGGGTGGGTGCGGGACCGGTGGCGGCATAATTGAACGCGACCTGCCAATCGTCCTGCGTGAACCGCATGATGCGGCCGGCGTCATTGCGCTCGACTGCGCTAAGCGCCATCCCCGGCGCCGGCTGGCCGAGCACCCAGTAACGCATGCCGGCAACCGGAAAACGCCACCCCAGCGCGCTGCGGGTAAGGCTTTCGATCGAACCCGCGCGATACTGTTTCTGGTCGGCGGTGGTGAGTATCGCACCCGCAGCGTCCGCCTGCAGGTGCGCGATGGTCTGCCCGAGCGGCGCGGTGAGCCAGATTTCATCGCTGCCGCCCTGCTGCTTCCACTGCACGGCGCTCGAGAAACCGCGATCCTGAAAGCGCACCGCGACGCGGCCGGCGAGATCGAAAGCCGGCGCATCCGGCGCAACGGCCGGGCCCGCGCACGCGGCGAGCAATGCCGCGCACAGCGCAACCCAGCACCGGAACATCGAATTCATGGTCTCAACCGGGCGCACACGCGCCGGGTTTACGGAGAAAACTTCTTGACCGTCGCCAGCAGCACTTCGTTGGCGGGACTAAGCTTCAGCGCGCTATCCCAGATCCTGCGCGCTTCATCACGCTGGCCGGCCGCCCACAGCACTTCACCGAGATGCGCCGCGATTTCGGCGTCCGGGCGCAGCTCGAAAGCGCGCTTCAGAAACACGAGCGCGGAATCGTGCTGGCCCATGCGGTAGAGCACCCAGCCCATGCTGTCCATGATGAACGGGTCTTCCGGCGCAATCTTCAGCGCCTGCTCGATCAGCGTATAGGCTTCCTGCAGCCGCGTGTTGCGATCGGCCAGTGTGTAGCCGAGCGCATTGTAGGCGTGCGCGTGATCCGGCTTGATCTGGATCACCTGGCGCAGGTTCGACTCCAGTACATCGACGCGGTCGATTTTTTCCGCCGCCATCGCGTGGTCGTACAGCAATTCCGGCGATTTGGGATTTTTCTCGAGCGCCTGGCCCAGCACGTCGTATGCGCCGCGATAATCGCTGGCGTCGCGCAACAGCTGCGCCTCGGCCTGGACGAACTGCACGCGCTGCTGCGCGTTTTGCCCCGACTCCTGCAGATACCTGCGCGCTTCATCGAGCCTGCCCTGCTTCGCGAGTATCGTCGCGTAGTGCGAACGCGCCGGCACGTACTGATCGCCGCCTTTGATGCTGCCGTACCAGCGCAATGCCTCGTCGAAACGCTGGTGCTGCTCGTTGGCCTGCCCGAGGTAGAAGCGCACCGCGTCGGGGTCTTTGTAATTGGTTTCGAGCGCGCGCAGCAGCTGCGCCTCGGCCGCATCGAAATCGCGCAACTGCAGCGACAGCAATCCGACCGCCAGCGCCACATCGGAATTGTCGGGAAACTCCTTCATCAGCGTCTGGAACTCGCCGCGCGCTTCGGAATACTTCTGGTCGGTCACCAGCAGCCGTGCGTAGCTGAGCCGCACGTCCATCGCGCGCGGATGGCGTTTGAGATACTCCTGGTAGTAGGCGACCGCATCGGCGCTCGAAGTGCGCTGCAGCAGCTGCCCCTGCAGGAGCGCCCCCTGCTCCCACTCCGGGCGTAACAGCAGCGCGGCGCGGACTTCGGTCAGCGCGAGATCGCTCTGGCCGGCGCCCAGCGCTGCCTGTGCCACGCTGTAATGGGATTCCGGCAACTTCGGATACGGCAGGGCGAGGGCCTGCGTCAACTGCAGCACCGCCGCCTTGTCGGAATGAGTCGCAAGAGACCTCTGCAATTGCAGAAAATTGGCGCCGACATTTTCCGGGTCCGCGGCGAGGGTCTGCGCGAGGTGCGGCTGGGCCTCTGCGAGCCGGCCCTGACTGACCAGCAGCATTGCGAGCACTTGACGCGCATGCAGCGACTCCGGCTCGGCGGCAAGCCAGATTCCGGCGGTCTCGAGCGCAACGCGGATGAAACGCGCGTTCCACGCCACTTCGGTCGCCCGCTGCGCGATGCGCGGGTCCCTGGTTTCGCGCGCGACCTCGAGCAAAGACTGCACGGCAACATTGACCTGCCCGCGCTGCAACGCGATCTCGGCGAGCAGCATCTTGAACAGGACCGCCGTGCTCAGATCCTGGTTCGGAAGCACCCTCGGCTGCGCGGGCGGCCGCACCGCGACGCGGGGTTTCGGCGCCGGAGCCTGGACCGCGGGCTGCGCGGGTTGCGCGGGTTGCGCGGGTGGCACGGGTTGCGCGTCACCGGGCTGCAGCGGCTGCTGGGCACAGGCAGCCAGCGCCAGAACCGGCGCCCATACTGCGAGCTTGAGAATCTTCATCAATGAGGGTGTAGGGATGGGGGGCAAGTCGCCGAAACAACGGTTAGAGCGGATAATAGACCGCAAGTTCTTTGGTAAACCGTTACATCTTAGGTATATTTGGCGCCCACGACAAGCAACCCGCGCACCGTGGCTTGCATCATGGCGAAAACAATGACCAACCCGGCCGCTGAGATTACCGTTTCCGCCCAAGGGCTTTCGCGCAGATTCGGCGCTCACACCGCAGTCGATGATGTCAGCCTGGAACTGAGGCGTGGCGAGATTCTCGGTTTCCTCGGCCCGAACGGCGCCGGCAAAACGACCACGATGCAGATGTTGACGGGCAATCTGGCGCCGTCGCGCGGGGCGGTCAGCATTTGCGGCGTGGATCTGTTCGAGCACCCGACGGCCGCCAAAGCACGCATCGGCTACCTGCCCGAAACACCTCCGCTGTATCGCGAACTCACCGTCAGAGAATACGTGGACCTCGCCGCGCGCCTGCACCGTGTCGCCAAGTCCGCACGCGCCGCGGCGGTTGACGATTCGCTCGCACGCTGCGGCCTCACCGCGGTCGCAAAGCAGCTGATCGGGACGCTGTCCAAAGGCTATCAGCAGCGCGTCGGCCTGGCTCAGGCGGTCGTGCACCGCCCCGACGTGGTCATCCTGGATGAGCCGACGATCGGACTTGACCCCAACCAGATCCGCGAGATCCGCGGGCTGATCCGCGAACTCGGCGCGAATCACAGCGTGATACTGTCGACGCACATCCTGCCCGAAGTGGAGAGCGTGTGCGACCGCGTGCAGATTCTGCATCATGGCTGCACCGTATTCAGCGACTCGATTGCCGGCCTCAAGCAATTCCACGGCGGGCGCATGGTGCTGCTGGGACTTAAGCACCCGCCGGCGGCGGCGGTGCTCGCTGCGATCAGCGGCGTGGCGCGCGCCGAAGCCGCGTCCGCAACGGTGTTTCGCGTGAGCTTCGCGAACGGCGCCGATCCGACCGATGAGCTGGTGCAGCGCGCGGTCAGGGAATCATGGGGGCTGTACCAGCTCGCGCCGGCGCAGTCGAGCCTGGAGGACGTGTTCGTGCATCTCACGCAGAAAGAAGACCAGTCATGATTTTTACGATTGCAGGCAAGGAACTGAAAGCATTGTTCGCTTCGCCGCTCGCGTGGGTGGTGCTCACGCTCATGCAGCTGATCCTTGCCTTCGGGTTCCTGAAACGGCTCGATGATTTCCTGCAGCTTCAGCCGCAGCTCGTCCAGGTGCCGAATCCGCCGGGCATTACCGCGCTGGTGGTCGCGCCGCTTTTTTCGACCATCGCGGTGGTGCTGCTGTTCGCCGTGCCGCTGCTCGCCATGCGGCTGATCGCGGAGGAACGGCGCAATCAGACCATGGTGTTCCTGGTGTCGGCGCCGCTCTCGATGACTGAAATCGCGCTCGGCAAATTCACCGGGCTCCTCGCGTTCCTGCTGCTGATCGTTGGCATCACCACTTTGATGCCGCTCGCACTGCTGCTCGGCGGGCGCCTCGATTTCGGATTGCTGGCGAGTCTTGTCATCGGCGTCGCGCTGCTCGCGGCGTGTTTCGCCGCCGTCGCGCTCTATGCCTCGTGCCTGACCGCGCAGCCACTGGCGGCGGCGATGATCGCGTTCAGCCTGCTGCTCGGCATGCTGCTCGCGGGGGAAACCGCAGCCGACGGCCTGCGCGGCCGCGGCTGGCCAGTGCCGGCAGCTCTCGCCCAGGTGCTCTCGCCGCTCAAGAACTTCGAGCCGTTCGCCAAAGGCGTGATCGACAGCTACGCGGTCACGTGCCTGTTGCTGCTGATCGCGGCTTTTCTGATTCTGACCATCCGCCGCCTCGACGCGGCGCGGCTGCGGGGCTAGCGCATGCAGGTCACTTCGAAACTGCGGTCGCAGATGCTGGTGCAGAACGGCGTTTTCGTCGTGCTGCTGATCGCGCTGGTGGCCTTGCTGGCGTTTCTCGCGCAGGAGTATCGCGCCGAGCATGACCTCACGCAGAACGCACGCAATACCCTGTCGCAGCCGGCGCGCGAGGTGCTGGTAAAGCTCTCCGGGCCAATCAAGGTCACCGCGTTTGCGACCCGCCAGGATGTGCGTGGCGACGCACGCAAGCTGATACGGGACTTTCTGGCGCCGTACCAGCGTCTCAGGCCCGACCTCACCGTCACGTTCGTCGATCCGCGCGAGGAACCCAAGATCGCGCAGGCGGCCGGCATCCGCGTCAACGGCGAGTCCGTGCTCGAGTACAACCAGAGGAGCGAGCACCTGACCGACTACAACGAGCAGTCGTTCATCAACGCGCTGGTGCGGCTCGCGCGCTCCAGCGAGCGCCTGGTGATGGCGCTCGAGGGCCACGGCGAGCGGCGCCTGAACGGCATCGCCAATCATGACCTCGGCGAATTCGGCAAGCAGCTTGCCGCCAAAGGCTTCAAGACCAACAGCGTCAATCTCGCCGCCGCGCAGGAAGTGCCGGCCAACGCCAGCCTGCTGCTGATCGCGAACCCGCAGGTCGATCTGCAGAGCGCCGAAGTGCGGAAGATCACGCAGTACCTGCAGCAAGGCGGCAATCTGCTGTGGCTGATCGATCCCGAGCCCTTGCGCGGGCTGCAGCCGGTCACCGAGCTGCTCGGCCTCGTGCTCGGACCGGGCACCGTCGTCGACCCGACACTGCAACCGCGCAACGGACCGCCGGTATTCGCGAGCGCGACCAATTATGCGCGCCATCCGATCTTAGGCGACTTCCAGCTCAATACCGTTTTTCCTTACGCGCGCCAGATCGGTGTCAACGAGGGTAGCGAGTGGCGCGCGACACGGCTGATTGAAGTCGCGCCGCGCGGCTGGGTCGAAATGGACAAGCTCGACGACAAGATTACATTCGACAAAGCGCGCGACACACCGGGGCCGGTCAACATCGCGGTGGCGCTCGAGCGCCGTGTCAACGACCGCACGCAGCGCGTGGTGGTGATCGGCAGCGGCGGCTTTCTCGCCAACGCGTCCCTCGGGCTCGGCGGCAACCTCGATCTCGGCGTCAACATCGTCAACTGGCTCGCCGGCGACGAGGCGCTGATCGCGATCCAGCCGCGGCCGTCGCTCGACAGCAATCTGGAGCTCGGGCGCGGCCAGCAGTATCTTATTCTGTTCGGATTTCTGATTTTCCTGCCACTGGCATTTGCCTCCGCCGGCGTCGCCATCTGGTGGCGCCGCCGTCGGACATGAACAAGCGGCAGTGGCTCAATCTCGCCCTGCTGGCGGCAGTCGTCGCACTCGCGCTGTTTGCGTACTTCAAGCCGCATCAGAGCGAGCCCGGGCATCGGCTCTCTGCGCTCAAGGCCGCCGACGTCGGGAAAATCCGGATCGAAATCGCCGGCAGCCCGCCGCTCGCGCTGGAGCGCACGGGGCCGGACTGGAGACTGACCGCGCCGGTGGCCGCGCGTGCCGACAGTTTTCAGACGCAGCGCCTGCTCGCAATCCTGGAGGCCACCTCGAAAGACCGCTTGCCGGCGGCGGGACTGGCGCGCTTCGATCTGAACGAACCTTACGCGCGGGTGACCATCGATCAGCAGACGTTTGGCTTCGGCGCGGTGAATCAGATGAGCCGCGAGCAGTACGTGCTGACGCAGGATGGCGTGTACCTGGTGCCGTTGCAGTATGGCGCAGCGCTGCCGAAGAACGCGCTGCAGATGGTGAGCAGACAGTTGTTTGCGGCGGACGAAGCGCCGGCCGCTTTCGAATTCACGGAGTTCAGCCTCGCGCAGCAGGACGGAAAATGGGTCATGTCCCCCGCGCCTGCCGACATGAGCCAGGATGACATCAACCGCTGGATCGGCGAATGGCGGCTCGCCACCGCGCTCGCGGTGCGGGCGGCGGACAACCGCAAGCCGCTCGCGACGATAAAAGTCAGGCTCAAGAGCGGAAGTGACGTGATGCTGGCGGTAATGCAGCGCGAACCGGAACTCGTGCTCGCGCGCAGCGACCAGTCGTTCCAGTATCAGTTCGCTGCAGAAACGGCAAAACGGCTGCTCGCGCCGCCCGCCGCGCAATCGCAGGCAATCCCCGATAAGCGCTGATGCCTGAGCTGCCGGAAGTCGAAACCACGCGGCGCGGGCTGCAGCCGCATCTCGAAGGCGAGCGCATCAGGACCGCGGTAGTGCGCAACCGCGCGCTGCGCCTGCCGGTGCCGCGCAACCTGCCGCAACTGGTGGCTGCAACGACGGTGCGGCAGGTCGGCCGCCGCGGCAAATATCTGCTGATCGATTGCGGGCGCGGCACCCTGATCGTGCACCTCGGCATGTCGGGACGGCTGTGGCTCACCGACGCTGCAACACATCCTGAACGTCACGATCATTTTGATCTGGTGATGGCGAATGGAGCGGTGGTGCGGCTGCGCGACCCGCGCCGCTTCGGCCTCGTGCTGTGGCACCGGGGCGACGTGCTGACGCACCCGCTGCTGAAGGACATCGGGCCCGAGCCGCTCGGCGCCGCGTTCGACGGCGCGTGGCTATACCGCGAGACGCGCAACCGCAGCGTCGCGATCAAGCAGGCGCTGATGGACAGCAATCTCGTCGCCGGTGTCGGCAACATCTACGCCAGCGAAGCATTGTTTCGCGCCGGCATCAATCCGAAGACTCCGGCGCGGCGCATCGGCCTCGCCCGCTATCAGCTCCTGGCGGTGAAGATCCGCGAAACGCTTGAGCTTGCGATCGGCGCCGGCGGCTCGAGCCTGCGCGATTACGTCGGCAGCGACGGGCAGGCTGGCCATTTCCAGAACAACTTTCTGGTTTACGGCCGCGCCGAACAACCGTGCTTGAGTTGCAACGCACCCGTACGCTCATTCGTGCAGGGACAGCGCGCGACGTATTACTGTCCCCGCTGTCAGCGGTGACTTCAACTTCCGTCATTCCGGCGCCGGCCCCGGTCGTAGGGCGCGGATTCATCGCGCCATCGATCCGGCAGAAAACGTTCGGCGCGCTGAAGCCGCGCCCTACTGCTGCACGGTCAGGCGCAAATACTTTTCATACAGCTGCTCTTTGGTCTCGACGCAATCGGGATTGAGCGGGATGCAATCGACCGGGCACACGGTCACGCATTGCGGCTTGTCGTGATGGCCTACGCATTCGGTGCACAACGCGGGATCGATCTCGTAGATCTCCTCGCCGGCCGAGATCGCGCCGTTCGGGCATTCGGGTTCGCACACATCGCAGTTGATGCACTCATCGGTGATCATCAACGCCATGCGACAGGCCTCATGCCTTGCCGCCGAGCGAAGCGATTTTCTTCTTCAGGCACTGTTCCACGTAGGGCGAGACAAACTTGCTGACATCGCCGCCCAGCACCGAGATTTCACGCACCAGGGTCGCCGAAATGAACAGGAACTTCTCGGCCGGCGTAAGGAAAATCGATTCGACCTCGGGATACAGGTTGCGGTTCATGCCGGCGAGCTGGAACTCGTACTCGAAGTCCGACACCACGCGCAGGCCGCGCATCACGACCTTGGCGTTGTGCTGGCGCGCGAAATTCATGAGCAGCCCGGAGAACCCCATCACGGTGACGTTGCTGAAATCACCCAGCACGCTCTTCGCCATATTGACGCGTTCCTCGAGCGTGAAGAACGGGTGCTTGACGCGGCTGTCGGCGACCGCGACGATCAGCTCGTCGAACATGCCGGCGGCGCGCCGCACCAGGTCCTGGTGGCCGAGCGTGATCGGATCGAAAGTTCCCGGATATACGGCCTTAATGTTCATCGCGATTCCATTTCAGCAGTTGATGGGTCACCGCGCCCGCGCGGCCGCTGCGCCACACCACCCACGACGGCGGCAGTGCGATCGCCCGCGGCGCTTCGACGTGGACCATGGCGCCTGCAGCCAGGCGCGGTACCAGCGCGGGCAGCACTTGAGGCAGGTAGTCCGCGCGAAACGGCGGATCGAGGAACACCACGTCGTACGTTCCATCGTCCGCGCGCAGAAATTCTAACGCATCCGAGCGCTTCAGTTCCACTGTGTTTGCGTTAAGCGCAGCAACGTTCGCCTCAAGCGCGCGGAAGGCAGCGGGATCGCACTCGACCAACACGACGCGTTTGGCACCGCGCGAAGCGGCCTCCAGCCCCAACGCGCCGCTGCCGGCGAACAGATCGAGGCAGGTTCTGCCGGTGAGATCCTGGCCGAGCCAGTTGAAAAGCGTCTCGCGCACGCGGTCCGGGGTTGGCCGCAGGTCGGTTCGCGCCGGGAATGAAATCAATCGGCTGCGCCAGCTGCCCCCGATGATCCTGACCTGGTTTTTGCCCATGGTGAAAACGTCGTTCCAGTCATTTCGCGGCGCCGGGCGCGGCTTCATCGCCGCCGACGATCACGGTCACCAGCCGCTCGGGGTCGACGTGGCGCGCGAACGCGTTGCGGATGTCGGTGAGCGTGACCTTCTCGATGTTGGAAACGAAATCGTCGAGATAAGTGAGCGGCAGCCGGTAGAAACCGATGACGGCGAGATAGCCGAGTATCTTGCGGTTGCTGTCGATGCGCAGCGGGAAACCGCCGACGATGTTCTGCTTCGCCTTCGCGAGCTCGTCCGCGGTCGGTCCCTGCGCGAGGAATTCCCTGAGAGTTGCGCGCACGACCGCAACGGCTTCCCCGGCCTGGTCCTTGCGCGTCTGCAGACCCATCACGAACGGCCCCGGCTGTTGCAGCGGCGAAAAATAACTGTAGGCGGAATAGGCAAGGCCGCGCTTCTGGCGCACCTCTTCGAGTATGCGGGACGCAAAACCCCCGCCGCCGAGAATATAGTTGCCAATGAACAGCGGAAAATAATCGGGATCGCTGCGCCTGATTCCCGGCGCGCCGATCAGCACGTGGCTCTGTAACGCGGGATGGGCGATGGTGCGGGTCTCGGCGCGCTCCAGCGGCAGCACATCCGGCAGACTCGCCGGGGCGCCCGCGCGCGGCAGCTCGCCCGTCAGCTGATCCGCGATGCTCTCCGCCTCGCCACGGCTGACGTTGCCGATGATCGCGACTACCGCCCGGTCCGCGGTGTAATGGCGGCGGTAGAAACCGGCGAGGTCCTCGCGGGTGAGGCGGGCAACCGTTTCAGGTTCGCCTGAACTGCGCAGGCCATACGGATGATCGCCATAAATCAGCGCGTTGAAGTTCCTGCCGGCAATGGCCTCGGGCTTGGTATCCGCCTCCCTGATCGCGCCGATGATGCGCGCCTTCTCGCGCTCCAGCACCGCCGCCGGAAACCCGGGGCGCTGGAGGATGCGCGCAAGCAGACCGAGCGCCTCCTTCATTTCCCCGGCGCTGCTCAGCGTGCGCAGCGACAAACCGGCGCGGTCGCTGTCGAAGCGGCCGCCAAGCTGCGCTCCGACGTCGGCCATGCGGCGCGCGATCTCGTCTTCCGGCAACCCGCCGGCACCGAGCTTG
>Ga0080064_1007454_pt1:0-10000 | contig 11032 bp, 5 predicted proteins | sample Subgrocontami54m_FD_69260 | JGI IMG/M metagenome (GOLD analysis project Ga0080064, IMG submission 69260) | Subsurface groundwater microbial communities from S. Glens Falls, New York, USA - GMW46 contaminated, 5.4 m (SPADES assembly) (version 2) ... | reverse complement strand
GGCCATAGCTCAGTTGGGAGAGCGCCTGCTTTGCAAGCAGGAGGTCGTCGGTTCGATCCCGTCTGGCTCCACCATCTCTTGAGTGGAGGTTGCCGGGATCATTTGCTTCGATCATCGGATCGAAACATCGGCTCGTCCGTCGAAAAACAATTCCGCACCCGTCATCGTGCCGCCAGGCTCGATGCGGGCGCGTGATATCTGACATCGTGAAGAGGAAGGATCGCTCCGAGAGCCGACCGTGATGAAAGTCACGGTCGATCGCAATCTCCGAGCATGAACGCGATCGCGTGGCGCCGTGATGAAAATCACTGTGCGACGAGATCGTGGAATGCCCTTGTCGGCTGCTTGACCGCACGCCGTCGGAACGATCCGAAGCAAGCTGGTCTTTCTATATCAGTACTCAGTCATCAGGGATCAGGGATCAGAACGCAGGTCGGCGAAATGCTGATACCTGAATACTGATACCCGATACCTGTGATGGGTATTGATGATGAGAGCGATCAAGTGAATTAAGGGCGTTCGGTGGATGCCTTGGCGCTGAGAGGCTATGAAGGACGTGCTACGCTGCGATAAGCCGTGAGGAGCTGCGAAGAAGCTTTGATCCACGGATTTCCGAATGGGGAAACCCACCTTCGATACCAGGGTTTGGAGCTCAGCAAATTGCTGAGTTCTGATCTCTGGTATCAAGAGAAGGTATGAGATCTCCGAATAAAATAGGAGGTTTCAAGCAAACCCAGGGAACTGAAACATCTCAGTACCTGGAGGAAAGGATATCAACTGAAACTCCGTTAGTAGTGGCGAGCGAACGCGGACCAGGCCAGTGGCGAATGCGAGACAACCGGAACCGTCTGGAAAGTCGGGCCTCAGCGGGTGACAGCCCCGTACGGGTAATGCGAGCATTCGTCCTCGAGTAAGGCGGGACACGTGAAATCCTGTCTGAACATGGGGGGACCACCCTCCAAGCCTAAGTACTCCTCAGCGACCGATAGCGAACCAGTACCGTGAGGGAAAGGTGAAAAGCACCCCGACGAGGGGAGTGAAAGAGACCTGAAACCGAACGCCTACAAACAGATGGAGCTCAAGGTTCGTCCTGGGTGACATCGTACCTTTTGTATAATGGGCCAGCGACTTAATCTGACGAGCAAGCTTAAACCGATAGGTGTAGGCGCAGCGAAAGCGAGTCTGAATAGGGCGTTCAGTTCGTCGGATTAGACCCGAAACCTAGTGATCTAGCCATGGCCAGGCTGAAGGTGGGGTAACACCCACTGGAGGGCCGAACCGGTGTCTGTTGAAAAAGCCTCGGATGAGTTGTGGCTAGGGGTGAAAGGCCAATCAAACTGGGAAATAGCTGGTTCTCCGCGAAAGCTATTTAGGTAGCGCCTCGGATGAATACTTCGGGGGGTAGAGCACTGGATGGGCTAGGGGGGCTTACCGCCTTACCAAACCTAACCAAACTCCGAATACCCGAAAGTACTGTCCGGGAGACACACGGCGGGTGCTAACGTCCGTCGTGGAGAGGGAAAAAACCCTGACCTACAGCTAAGGCCCCTAATTCGTGGCTAAGTGTGAAAGGATGTGGGAATCCCAAAACAACCAGGAGGTTGGCTTAGAAGCAGCCATCCTTTAAAGAAAGCGTAACAGCTCACTGGTCTAAATAAGGGTTCCTGCGCCGAAAATGTAACGGGGCTCAAGCCACGAGCCGAAGCTTAGGGTGATCAGGAGTCAGTAATCAGATGTCAGTAATCAGAGGTCGCGAAACGGAGACGACGGTCAAATCCGAAGTCACCTCTTTCGAAGACCTCGAAGTGTTCCGACGAGCGTATCGTATCTCGCTCGATCTGCATCGGACGTCATTGCAGTTTCCAAAGGTCGAACAGTTTGGTGGTCTCGCCGATCAAATGCGGCGAGCCAGCAAATCTATCTGCGGAAACATTGCCGAGGGTTTCGGCAAGCAACGTCAGTCGAACGCGGAATTCAAGCGCTATCTCTTGATGGCGATTGGTTCGGCCGATGAGATGCAGGTTTGGTTGAGATACTGCTCGGACCTGGAATACGTCGATCAGAAGGTTTGCGAGCGATGGCGGGACGAATACCGCCAGATCGCCCGCATGCTGCAAGGGCTCTACACCAAATGGAGAGCTCGTTCTGATCACTGACTACTGATCACTGACTCCTGGTCGCGGTAGCGGAGCGTTCCGTAAGCCCGTGAAGGTGGACCTGTGAGGGCCGCTGGAGGCATCGGAAGTGCGAATGCTGGCACGAGTAACGACAAACAGTGTGAAAGACACTGTCGCCGAAAGTCCAAGGGTTCCTGCGTAAAGCTAATCTGCGCAGGGTTAGCCGGTCCCTAAGGCGAGGCCGAAAGGCGTAGTCGATGGGAACCACGTTAATATTCGTGGGCCAGTGGGTGGTGACGAATTCCGCAAATTGTTTCCGGTTACTGGATTCTGGAAGCAGTGAAGGAGTTCCAGGAAATAGCCCCCACATAGACCGTACCCGAAACCGACACAGGTGGACTGGTAGAGCATACCAAGGCGCTTGAGAGAACTATGCTGAAGGAACTCGGCAATCTGCCTCCGTAACTTCGGGATAAGGAGGACCTCTGCTTACGCAAGTAGGCAGAGGTGGCACAGACCAGGGGGTGGCGACTGTTTAGCAAAAACACAGGGCTCTGCGAAATCGCAAGATGACGTATAGGGTCTGACGCCTGCCCGGTGCTGGAAGGTTAAGAGGAGGAGTGCAAGCTCTGAATCGAAGCCCCAGTAAACGGCGGCCGTAACTATAACGGTCCTAAGGTAGCGAAATTCCTTGTCGGGTAAGTTCCGACCTGCACGAATGGCGTAACGACTTCCCCGCTGTCTCCAGCATAGACTCAGTGAAACTGAATTCCCCGTGAAGATGCGGGGTTCCTGCGGTCAGACGGAAAGACCCCGTGCACCTTTACTATAGCTTTGCACTGGTATTCGTGACTGCTTGTGTAGAATAGGTGGTAGGCTTTGAAGCTGTGGCGCTAGCCATGGTGGAGCCGCAATGTGAAATACCACCCTAGTGGTTATGGATATCTAACCGCGCTCCGTTATCCGGAGCCGGGACAGTGCATGGTGGGTAGTTTGACTGGGGCGGTCGCCTCCCAAAGAGTAACGGAGGCGTGCGAAGGTGGGCTCAGAGCGGTCGGAAATCGCTCGTTGAGTGCAATGGCATAAGCCTGCCTGACTGCGAGACTGACAAGTCGAGCAGAGACGAAAGTCGGTCATAGTGATCCGGTGGTCCCGCGTGGAAGGGCCATCGCTCAACGGATAAAAGGTACGCCGGGGATAACAGGCTGATGATGCCCAAGAGTCCATATCGACGGCATCGTTTGGCACCTCGATGTCGGCTCATCACATCCTGGGGCTGTAGCAAGTCCCAAGGGTATGGCTGTTCGCCATTTAAAGTGGTACGTGAGCTGGGTTCAGAACGTCGTGAGACAGTTCGGTCCCTATCTGCCGTGGGTGTAGGAGTATTGAGAGGAGCTGTCCCTAGTACGAGAGGACCGGGATGGACGTACCTCTGGTGGACCTGTTGTCGCGCCAGCGGCACAGCAGGGTAGCTATGTACGGACGGGATAACCGCTGAAAGCATCTAAGCGGGAAACCCACCTCGAAACCAGTACTCCCTTGAGAGCCGTGGAAGACGACCACGTTGATAGGCCGGGTGTGGAAGCACCGCAAGGTGTGGAGCTTACCGGTACTAATAGCTCGATCGGCTTGATCGCTCTCATTAATGCAATGCTCATCATTCCCCTCACGCGGCTGTTCCGCGCAGAAATGCGCGGGCCGCTCCGGGAGGGCGGCCGGTTCATGCGAAGCATGACTTCGTCATGACCGCCGGCCCGCAGTCGCGGGCTATGATGGGCGGTGAGAATTCGCCTGTGGAATGCGGCAAGAAAAGCCGGGCCAGTTTGCTTCACCCTTTTGCCGACCTGGTGATTATTGCGGGGTGGCTGCACCCGATCCCATTCCGAACTCGGCCGTGAAACGCCCCAGCGCCGATGGTACTTCGTCTTAAGACGCGGGAGAGTAGGTCATTGCCAGGTCTGCCAAAGGGTGAAGTGACGCATCGAGAGCCCTTCCTCAATATGTCTCAATACGCACCGCCCAGGCTCCGGCTTGGGCGGTGTTGTCGTTGTGCGCCAGGCATAGCGCGTGGTGCGTGAGCACCGTTTGGTCGGGGTGGTAGCCAATCGCGTTACCCAGATCGAGCTGTCGCCGAAAATTGGTCAAGCGCGATTGGCTTATCGTGGCCGGGCTGAATTGCTACCGACGACAGCTCACGGCGGATTGCGTTCCTGACCCAATTTGGCGAGAAGGGTCTTAAAGCGAGCCGCCTGCGCTGCCATGCCTTGCTCCTCGGTCAAAGCAACCAACCGTCTGCAAGTGATAATTGCCTCTTCATCTTGACCAGTCTTACTCAAGATCCCGACTAGAAGCAGTCCGCAAGCGGTGGCTGATGGGATCGCTTGAATGCTTTCGCCGAGCTCGACCGCTTCACGGAGTAGAAATGCAGGTCTCTCGAAGTCACCTGGATTGTTCGCAATGAAGGCCTGCGCGAGCGCACGGGTTGCTGCAATTTCGACGCCGCGATGGCCATGGGCCTTAGCGGTTGACCGCGCTTCACTGGCCAGTCGAATCGCCTCCCGATGATTGCCTTCTGCAATACGAATAGCTGCCAGCGCAGCGGCGAGGGCGCTGTGGGCGACATTGTGGCCAAGCTTCACCGCCACCTCCAAGCCCACCAGAGCGACGTCGCTAGCGCGAGGTATATTACGCACCGCCACCAGCGCGGTGCCAAGACTAGCGGATATGACTGGTAAGAAAAGATTCACCCCGTGCTTGCGGCAAAGTTCGTAACCGTTCTCGAGGGCGTTTATAGTCGGATCCAGCTTCCCTTGGCTGCCCCAAACCATTCCCCTGCAGTACGACAGAGCCACTTGATCGTAAGTCCGCCCGGTCCGGTTCGCCAATTCCTCCAGGCGGGATAGCTCTCGGTCTGCGGCCGGAAATAGCCCCATGGCCGCGTAAGCATTTGCCTGCATCATGATACAGAGGACGAGGGTCGTACCTGTCGTACCGAACTGCTCCGTCTCACGACCTTGCGCCAGCCATACGATTGCCGGAGTAAGCGTTTCGATCGCGCTTCCATACCCCCCGTTGACGTAATGCGCCTGCCCCAGAGCAAAGCGGGCCAGGACCTCGCTCGACTGGATCCGCAGCGCCTGCGCCAGGCCAACCGCCGCCTCGCCTGCGCGGATGGCATCAATCGCCGAACTCGAGAAATTGAGGGCCCATGTCCGGTGAATTAAAGCGAGCAACCTTCTCGGCATGTCGCCGATCCGCTCGGCGAGCTCGATCGATTTCGTCAAATGATGCAACCACCGCTGAAAATCTGACGTGCCACCAGCAGCAACACGCAACACCAACCTCACATCGATGGAAGCCTGGATATTTTCTACCGTTTGAGGCAACATCTCGAGATGTTTGACTGCCTGTTCGCAAAATTCCGATGCCGCGCTGTAGGCTGAGCCGAGTAGAGCCTGCTCCGCGGCGATTCGACAGTATCTTGCGGCATCGGCATGAAGGCTGGCCAAGGCCGCGTGATAGGCCAGGAAGCCGATCCAATCCACAATTCGGTTGTCGAAAAGTGCCTCAGCCGCTCGTAGCGTTTTGGCGTGCAAGACAATCCTTACGCTACTGAGCGTCATTCCGTAGGCCACTTGACGAAAAAAATCGTGCCGAAACTCGAAGACCATGCCGCCTTTTTGTTGTGAAACCGAGATGATGTGTTGCCGTTCGAGATCTTCCAACTTTGGTTGCAATTCCGCGACAGAACTGTCGCATATGCGCGCGATCAACGATAGGGGACCGGTGCGTCCTATAACGGAGGCGGCTGAAAGAACCGACCAGAGGTCCGGGGGCAAGCTGGAAATTCGGGACGAGACGAGAGCTTCCACCGTCTCAGGAATGTCGAGCGAACTCGCTGCTGCCTCTATCGAATATTTTCCGCTTTCACCTACCAAAATACCATTCCGAATGAGATACCTGACGGCTTCCTCCAAGAAGAAGGGCAAGCCTCCGGTCAATTCGCTCAACTTTTGTTTGACAGCGTCCAGCGAAGCATGGGTGCCAAGCAATGCCGTCAAGAAATCCTGCGTTTCAGAACCGGTCAATTCCCGTAAGGCAATCGAGCTGGCGTTTGGTAACCGTTCGAGCACCGGCGATTCGCCACCTGGTCGCGCAAGAAAGATCAAAGCTGCGGACATGGTCGGTAGCCACTTGGCGAACTCACCGAGGAGCTGTAAAGTTTCTGGGTCACACCATTGTGCATCATCGACAACAATGAAGAGGGGACGATGGCGCGCTTGAAGGTGACAAATTTCGATGAAACAGGAAGCCAAGCGCCTCTTACGATCGATGAGATCGAATGTCGCCCAGTCTGTGTCACTTACATTGAGATTGAGTAGCGCCTTCAATGCGGGCACATGGTCAGAGATGGAGTCGGTAAATTGCTGCAAGATGGCCGAAAGGCGACGTTCGACGTCAAGTGGAGTGTTGTGGTCTGTGAGGCCAAGCCATTTGCGCGCGATCGACCTGGCGATGGCGTACGGCGAATGGCGGGCCGGAAGCTCGCTCTCGGCAATCCAGATTGTGCAGTTGTCTACAAGGCCCGAACTCAACGCGTCGTGAATGAAGCGTGATTTTCCGGTTCCGGCATCGCCTGTGATGCACAGGAGCCCTCCTGTGCCTTGCTTGGCTTGCTCGATGAAGGACTTGAGCAGGGCACGCTCCGGTGAGCGGCCGCAATAAGGTGTGAATCCCAATGATGCCCGAGCATTCCAGCGGGAGCGATGCTCAACGTCGAGTAGCTCCCAGGTTTCGACCGGGCGGTCGAAACCCTTGAAGGTGAACTTGCCACGAGGTTGTACTTCGGCGGCACCAGCGACGGCCCGGTAAACGTCTTCCGACAAGAGGATCGTATTGGGTTCCGCCGCCTGCTCTAGACGGCTGGCCAAGTGCACGGTAGCCCCGATCAAAGAGTTGCCGGCCTCGCCAGGAGAGACAATGACTTCACCCGTGTGGATTCCAATGCGGACAGGAAGGTTCAGCGGGGACCCAGTCTTAGCGGACTGTCGAATGGCGAGCGCAGCCCGGCAAGCGGCCAGCGGATGGTCGTCGAGACTATCCAACGCCCCAAAACCGGAAAGAATGCCGTCACCTCTCACTTCGATGACAGTGCCGCCATGTTCGCGTACTGCAGCAGCCATGGCGTTGATCAGCGGTCTTATGCGCAGCATGGCTGACTCAGCGTCTAATGCGCTGATTGCTTGCGTCGACCCCTTTAGGTCTGCGAACAGGACAGTGGCAACCTTACGGGATGTTGGGCCAATGGCGTGAGCTGACACTTCGGGCTGCAGTTGAGCGCCGCATTCGCTACAAAACTTAGCTCCTTGCGGGCTGGACGAGCCGCAGCGTGAACAGTGCGTTTCCTGTCGTTCAGACATCTTGTGGCTGTGGCGTTGGCTCGCAAAGAGTTATGCGCATACCATCCGGTAGGAGCCAGAGCAGTCTACGGCCAAAATGGTCAAGAGGTAGAGTCAGAACTTGGAGGAAGCGGAGCGGGGAGATGTTTCCAACCAGCGTGCCAGCGAGTGCTTGGTTGCGGGCGAAATCTGCTGTTTTGGAAGGCACTGCGGTGATCGGGTTGACGCCGCCGAGCGGGCACAACCACCACCGCCTCACGCGGCGGCGCGTTCTTCAACCATTGCCGCGGTATTGGCAAGCGGCAACGAGCTGGAATTACCGGGCATGCTCGACAGCGAAAAGCCGAGGCCTTGCGCCCCGCATGAGGCATGGTCCGGTCGCGCGCACGGATCGGATCTCGGCTCAATGGACGCTCCCTGTCCGGGTGTGGTAAGCCTCGGAGCGCAGCGGCGTTTTGCACATTGGGCGCGTTCTGAGGAGCGGACGGCGGATGAAAGTCGTGATCCTGGCGGGCGGCCTCGGTTCGCGCATCTCCGAGGAGACCCACCTGCGCCCCAAGCCGATGGTGGAAATTGGAGGCAAACCCATTCTCTGGCATATCATGAAGATCTATTCGGCCTTCAATCACAACGACTTCATTATATGTTGTGGCTATAGGGGCTATATGATCAAAGAATATTTTGCCAATTATTTCCTGCACACGTCCGACGTGACATTCGACATGCTCAATAACAGGATGGAGGTTCACGAGCGATACTCGGAGCCGTGGCGCGTAACCCTGGTCGACACCGGAGAGGACACGCTGACGGCTGGCCGATTGAAGCGGGTGCACAAATACGTCCGCGATGAGGAGGCGTTTTTCTTCACTTACGGTGATGGCGTGGCCGACCTCGACATGGACCAGCAGTTGGCCTTCCATCGCGAGCACCGCAAGCTTGCAACGCTGACCTCGGTGCTTGCTCCGGGCCGTTATGGCGCACTGGAAGTTCGCGCCGATGAAGTGACAGCCTTCGTCGAGAAGCCGCGTGGCGACGGCGCGCGGATCAATGGCGGCTTCTTTGTTCTGTCGCCCAAGGTGATCGAGTATATCGGGGGCGACACAGTCAGCTGGGAGAGCCATGCCTTGACGCAATTGGCCCGCAAGGGCGAGCTCATGGCCTTCAAGCACGATGGCTTCTGGCAGCCGATGGACACCCTGCGTGAAAAAACCCTGCTCGAGCAGCTTTGGGCGAGCAACAAGGCCCCTTGGCGGCGTTGGTGATCTAGTTGTGCCCTGCGCTGCCGGGGCATTGCCGGGACAGGAGCATAGTGGTGTACCGTCTCGGCGAGTTGTGCCGCGAGGCCTGGAGCTCGGGCGCGTCGGGAACTGAGACATGAGGGCAGGGCTGTCGCGAGAATTCTGGACCGGGCGCCGCGTGTTCGTGGCAGGCCACACCGGCTTCAAGGGCGGGTGGCTCGTCGCCGTGCTCGGCCGGCTCGGCGCTGAAGCCTCGGGTTACGCGCTTCCTCCCCATACGACGCCCAATCTCTACGGCGCTGCCCGAATTGACGAGCTCTGCCGCTCCACCTTCGGCGATGTTCGCGATCCGGATGCGCTGACAGGCGCAATGCAGGCGGCCGAGCCGGAGATCGTGTTTCACCTCGCGGCGCAGGCTCTCGTCCGCCCTTCCCTGACCAAGCCGGTCGAAACGATATCGACCAATGTCATGGGCACGACCCAGGTCCTCGAATCGGTGCGCGCGACTCCCTCGGTCAAAGCCGCCGTCATCGTCACCAGCGACAAGGTCTATGACAACATGGAATGGGCCTGGGCCTACCGAGAGAACGACCGGCTCGGCGGCAAAGAGCCCTACGGCGCCAGCAAGGCGTGCGCCGAGATCGTGGTCGAGGCCTACCGTCACTCCTTCTTTTCCGGCAAGGACCGAACCACACTCATTGCCACCGCGCGCGCCGGCAATGTCATCGGCGGCGGCGACTGGGCGCAGGACCGCATCGTTCCCGACGCCATGCGCGCCTTTTCGCAGGGACAGCCGCTGCTGGTGCGCAACCCGGCGGCCATTCGCCCCTGGCAGCACGTGCTCGAGCCCCTTTCCGGCTATCTGCGGCTCGCCCAAGCGCTCCTCGACGGCACGGCGCTGCCCGATGCACTGACCTTCAACTTCGGCCCCCAGGCTGAAGACGCCGTCCGGGTCTCGGCCATTTCCGATCAGGTCGCCGCCCGCTGGGGCAATGGCGCGTCGTGGCAGCAGGACGCCGGCTATCAACCTTACGAAGCCCATCTGCTCGAGCTCGACAGCGCGAAGGCGCGAGCTTGCCTCGGCTGGGCGCCGCGCTGGCGATTGCAGGACGCCCTCAACCACACCGTCGATTGGTACAAGGCCTTCTATGCGGGTCGAGCCATGCAGGCCTTCAGCCTTGCACAGATCGACGAGTATCTCGATGGCTGACGCACCGATGGCGCAAGGCTGCCGCGCCTGCGGGGC
>Ga0080064_1007453_pt1 | contig 11033 bp, 13 predicted proteins | sample Subgrocontami54m_FD_69260 | JGI IMG/M metagenome (GOLD analysis project Ga0080064, IMG submission 69260) | Subsurface groundwater microbial communities from S. Glens Falls, New York, USA - GMW46 contaminated, 5.4 m (SPADES assembly) (version 2) ... | reverse complement strand
GGCTGGTTGGAGAAATAGTGCTTGAGATAACCGCCTATTTTTAACTCACGGATGGTATAAATCTGGATGAGAATGATCGAGGTGATAGATAGGGCGAGAGTACCAGTCAGGTCAGACGTCCAGGCCCGAAAAAGTGGCTCGTGATAGTACTTGATGCTGCCAACACCAGGTAGCAGCCCAGCCCAGTTATTGAACAAAATAAAGCAAAATAGCGTGATGAGAAATGGCGCGTACTTGATAGCTTTCTTTCGATCATGCATGACATCCGTAGCCAGGTTGGTAATTGACTCAACAATAAGCTCAAGCAGCGATAGGCCGTGTCCACTGGCGTTAATGTTGATACGTTTGGCGGCAAATACAAAAAGCCCGACGAGTAGCAGGCTGGTCAGCCATCCAAGTAGCATCGAATTGGTAACGGTAATACCGCCAAAATTGAATAGCCTTTCGGCGTGGAGCACAACGTTTAGATCGGCAGCAGCAAGTAAGTTCATTTGTTTTTAGTTTCCTTAGGCAAAGTAAAAAAGTCCGGGTAAGCACTGCGGATTTGACGGTATACCAACAGTACTGCTACAGCCAGTGACAAAAAGAAGCCAATCAATACAAGCAAAGGCGCAGTGTCCCAATGTCCATCAAGACGCATCCCCAAATAGGTCAATAAAAGAATGGGGAGCGCAACGCGCCAGCCGGTGTCGAGCAGTTGCAGAGCAATAACCCAACCATCTGGTACTAGGTCTTTCCCACCTCTTACCTTAGTCGTCGTCTGCTTGGCGGCGGCTTTACTCATCCCGTTAGAACCCACTTTACTGTATTTAATTGATGTTCGTTTGAATCACTCATCACGTAGTCAGTCGCGCAATAACAATCAATAGTCTTCTGGGTTCTAACGGGACTCATCTCTATAAAGTATAGCAGCCCAACAGGGAAGGCTGCAATACCGCCCTGGTCTTTAGCTATTAGAGTTGAACCCTAGTGCAACTTTGAGCCGTTCCAAAAAGGTCAAGGGCTTACTACCTGCACAAGAGGCAGGATCATGGCGTTCATTGTATTTATGGGCATCGGGGGGGATAACATCATAACGGCTTTTGATAGTTGATGTGTCGTCATTGCCGTAGTTGACGAGCAGCACATCCTCACTCTTTATTGGTCGATTCGCAGCCGTGTCCACTGGTTCGCCATTAAGCACAAACTGCAGTTCGCTGCCGTCCTGAGCGCTTACAAACACGCCATCGCTTGTCTCAATCGTATTGTCCCCTAATGTATAGCTCAGGTTTTCGAAAAACTGTCCCCACGTCACCCCGCGGGCATGGACATGTACAACATTATTGACATTGTTATGCATATGGACACGGGAACGCGGATTATCAGACTCGTTGCTGGTGCAGGCCTGGACTTCTTCGTAGAAGCCGGGACCTTTGAACCCATCACGCACACCATTAACATATAAAGCAAAGTTGGCGTGGTAATGCACAGTATTTGGCTTGTACGTAATAAACCGTACACCAACCATAATAGTCGCCCCTACCAATACACTTGCAAGCACAATGACTATCGCTGTAACAGGATTTTTCTTGAGTATTTCCATACTGATCAGTCTAGCAAACATGCTACCATAAGGGTATGGTAACTATCTACTCAGCCAATTGGTGCGCCTTCTGCCATGCCACCAAACAATATCTAGACAAACTTGGCGTAAAGTATCAAGATCGCAATATCGAGCAAGATATGGCCGCTGCCAACGAAGCCATAAATAAGTCAGGGCAAATGGGTATTCCTGTGACTGATATTGATGGCACAATTGTGGTTGGTTTTGACCGGCCGCGCATTGACGCCGCTTTGCGTGAAAAAAAGCTTACCCAGTAGTGAGTCCGCCTCAGGCGGATCTACTACTAGGCTTATATAGTGCCTACGCTTGGTTTAGGTACGCTATATCTGTATAATACGTAGTGTAGTTTAAGAGGTTTTGCAAAATGACAGAAACCGAGGGGTGCAACCACACAGAGAGCCCGCCAGAACATAGGGATCCTGAATTATTGACGTTGCAACCCAAGGCCCCCGAGAGGGTCTCTTTTATCTCTGGGGAAGGGCACCAACCAGATTATGAGCAGTTGGGTCGCATAGCCCAGATGTCCGACTCCGGTGCGTCCCTTCTAATTGAGATCTTAGCCCAAACCGGTCACATTGAACCATTGCATCAAATAGCCAAATACAGAAGTGATGCCCAATGGCAAGAAGCGCTTGAGGCCAAGCAAACAATGACCAGCTTAAGTAAGGCAGAGGCGGATCGGCTACGCATTTTGAAACAGTTTACTGGCTCAAACTCCAAGTTACAGCTATGGGAAGACGTTGAAAAACGTGTCAATTTGGCCAGGGATTACTATAGAACCACTATTTTGAAAGATGCTGTAAGTGGCGGCACTGCTTACCACACTGATCTAATGGATGCCATTCGCGACAATACAGTAGAGTATGAGAACACTAGCTTGTTAACAACCATCGATAAACTAAAGAACACTCTCCCCCAACCACGCCTTGATGCTAGGGGTCGCAGCCAGCCCAGCATAGCCGAACAAATAGCTAAACAAAATGTTGTAGAAGCTGACCGCCTGGTTAGAATATTAATTTTGGAAGAAACAGGGCAGCTGTCATTTGATTGAGCGCGACATTTGCATGTAAGCTAGGGCTATGGGTTTAGAGGATTACAAGACCAAAGACACGGTGGTGGTGGTCTATACCGGCGAAGGCAAGGGTAAGACTAGCGCCAGTCTTGGCTTATTGGCTCGGGCCCTTGGCAACCGGTGGCGTGTGGCGTTCATCCAGTTCATCAAGTATTGGGGTACTGGCGAGCACGTCTTTATCCGCGATATCGAGCCAATATTTAAGGATCAGCTTTATTTTTACAAGGGGGGTAAAGGGTTTTACAAGGCCGGCGACCTTAGCCCACAGCATGTCAGCGAAGCCCAGCATAAACAAGCCGCCAAACAGACTTATGCCGAAGCGCTCAAAGCCGCCACGGGCGGTAAGTTTGACCTCGTAATTTGCGACGAGATTAACAACGCCGTTCACGACGGCCTGCTTGCAAGGAGGCTCCTTGAAGAACTGATCAAAAAAAGGAGCCCTGGAACCAGTTTGTGTTTGACCGGCCGTAACTTTCCCAGAGATTTACTACCACTTGTTGATATTGCCACCAACATGACCAAAATAAAACACCATTTCGACGATAAATTCCTTGCCAACCGTGGCATTGATTTTTAGTTTGCGTGAGAGCATGTACTTTTTAATTGCTTAGTACTACGCTAATGGCATGCAACAAACGCTCTATCTTATGCTTGGATATCCGGGGGCAGGCAAGACGACTGCTGCTAAGCTAATTCAAGAATTGACTGGTGCTGAGCACCTATGGGCAGATCATGTGCGGCGCGAAATATATAAAACTCCTACCTATACTCACGAGGAAAACTTGCAGCTTTATTCGCACCTAAATGACGTAACCAATCAATTGCTGTCCGCAGGTAAAAGCGTCATTTTTGATACCAACTTTAACTTTTATAAAGACCGTCAACATTTGCGTGGCATTGCTAGGAAGCGCGGTACACCGACAGTTGTAGTGTGGGTTCGTGTACCGAAGGAGTTGGCCAAACTGCGGGCGACTACTGATGCTCACCTGCATCAACACACGCGTGTGCTCGGACATATGCCAGACGAAGCATTTGAGAAAATCAGTAGTAACCAAGAGCAGCCACGCGCCGATGAAAAGGTAATTAGACTGGACGGCACAAAGATGACCGATGACTATGTAGCTAACGAGCTACGTAAGGCAAAGCTTATCTAGTAATGAGCAGGGTGCGCACCTATAGCAAACGTGTTTCGCCGTTAGTGGCACTTTTTATTACCCTGTTGGTATTGATTGGGCAGCGTTATGGCTGGTTCGATAGTGCCAAGCAAACGGCTCAAGTAAACCAACCGAGCCTTTACCGCATCACAAAATTTGATGACGGCGACACGATTGTGGTGGACATGAACGGCACGGATGAGACCGTCCGTTTTATTGGCGTAGACACGCCAGAGACGCATGATCCGCGTAAAGCCGTGCAATGTTTTGGCTATGCAGCTGCCGGTTTTACCAAAAACTTCATTGGCAATAGTACTGTTAGACTCGAGGCCGATCCGCTCAATACTAACCGCGACCGCTATAACCGCTTGTTACGATATGTCTATCTACCGGACGGACGGCTGGTCAACGCCGAAATTATCAAAGAGGGGTACGGCTTTGCTTACTTGAGCTTCCCATTTACCAAGGCAGAGGAGTTCAGACAGCATCAAGTAGAGGCCCGCGAGCAAAACAAAGGTCTGTGGAACAACTGCCAGCCCCAACCCAACCAGTACGGCGGGTTTACCTCTAACGACGCTCTATGAACTCATGGGATTTTTGCGGGCTCCTTCGCGTTTGTGCCTTAGCGCATACTTGATTGATCGCTTACGCGTGGACGGGTCGTAGAGGGTGCGAGTCGGCCTCAGTAGTAGGTAGCCACAGGTGTAATAAAGTGTTGTCAGACGGGGCGCGATGCTCTTTATACCATGTTTGGTATAAGAGGCCCTGTACATCTGCCCGTAGTGCAAAAAGTCGCCCCACGAATCCTCGTAACGGCGCGACGCGGCGCCACTGTGAAGCCGTTTGTCATACAGTATTGACTTATGGAGCAGATGGAGGTGTACAGCCAAATCCAGATCCTCATGAATTTCCGGGTCATCGCATAGCTTTGTTTTTACCGCTTGCCAAACAATGCGGCGGACGGCCATGTTACTACCGAACAAAAAGGGGCAATTGGGCGCGTAGCGCCGTAAAAGCTTGCGCAGCGGATGGTCGAACCAGAAATTGAGCCACGGCAAGGGCATGTCATAATACGACACCGGCCCGGTTACGGCGGCTACCGATGGGGCCAAAAAGTCGTGCTTCACCCGCTGCACCCAGTGCCGCGGAAGTACGGTATCGGCGTCAATCCTCCCTATAATGTCGCCCTTGGCAGACGCAAAACCGGTGTTTCGCGCATACAGCACACTTTGCTTTGGCTCGTATAGTACCCTGACAAAGGCGTACTTCCGGGCTATGGCAACGGAGTCATCAGTAGAATTGTTATCTACCACAATGACTTCGTTAGGTTGCTCAGTTTGGGCAGCAATAGCATCAAGGCAGGTTTTGAGGTAGTGCTGTTCGTTGTAAACTGGTATAACTATAGATAACGTTAATGCTTGTTTCATGAGGGGTCACTTAAGTATAAGATGCCAAGAGCCCAGAAAAAACACCGGTTTAAGCGAATAGTGCCTTTTTATAAGCAACACTACGCGACCAAAGAAAAGCGCTTGCGCACCCGCTTGCTCAACCATTTCAGGATAGAGCGGCCGCGCTATTGGTGGCACGAGCGGCGGTTGTGGCAAAAAATACTGCTGATAATCGCGGCCACCGTGATATTTTCTGTCGGTAGTATGTATGGTATTGCCCGCTGGTACATAGCGCGCCATGCCGATGAACCGTTGTCACTCGGTGTAACGTTTATTCCAGGTTATGCCCGCGGGTTTGGACTCGACCCCGAGAAAACCATGCAAGCCATGATTGATGATCTGAGTGTGCGTCATTTCCGGCTAGTGAGTTACTGGGAAACTATAGAGCCTGAGCCTGGTATCTATAATTTTGATGAGCTGGACTGGCAATTTGCCAAAGCCCAGGCCGCCAGCGTCAAGGTAAGCCTAGCAATCGGCCTACGCCAACCCCGCTGGCCCGAATGCCACGCGCCGGATTGGGTCAATGTCAAAACCACCCCCGAGAGCCAGTGGTACCCGCATCTCAAAGAGGTGATGCGCCGCACCGTAGAGCGCTATCGTGACAACCCCACGCTCGAGAGCTACCAGCTCGAAAACGAGTACTTTCTAAAAGCCTTTGGCGAGTGCAAAAACTTCAGCCGCGAGCGATTAATTGATGAATATAACTTAGTAAAAAGCCTGGACAGCAAACACACCTTAATCGTCACCCGTAGCAATAACGCGCTTGGCTTACCAGTCGGACAGCCCACGCCCGACCAGTTTGGTGTATCGGTCTACAAGCGGGTGTGGGACGAAACTATTACCAAACGCTATGTCGAGTATCCATTTCCGGCCTGGTTTTACGGCTTCTTGGCGGGGGCGGGTGAGTTGCTAACGGGCAAGGATATGATTATCCATGAGCTCCAGGCCGAGCCCTGGCCGCCGAATGGTGAAATTAGGGATACCCCATCCGAAGAGCTGGCTAAATCGTTGGATGCGCGGCGGCTCAAAGACCGGTTTAGCTATGGCCAGGCTACGGGTATCCGCACTATCGACATGTGGGGAGCGGAGTATTGGTACTACCTCAAGGTAGTGCGCCATGATGATAGCCTGTGGAAGGTGGCTCAGGAAGCTTTCGCTCCCTTCCGTCACTAAATTTTAGCATTTATACAATAATATATGTATTTGTCTATGCTTATGGTCAGTTTATTGATACAATGCTTATGTTGTGAAAAAGAAGGTTCATAAACAATCAAAAGGTATTAGCAATCGGCGGGCAAAGCATGACTATCAACTCGGCGATAGTTTTGTCGTGGGTTTGCAACTGACGGGGGCAGAAACTAAGGCTCTTCGGTTAGGCCACGGGCAATTAAGAGGAGCTTACGTGACTGTCAAAGATTCCGCCAAAGGCGGAGAGCTGTGGCTTGTTAACGCCACAATTTCACCCAGTGCCGGTGTACCGATTAGTGAGTCAGATCAAACCCGTAGCCGCAAGCTGCTGGCCAAACGGCGGGAGATTGACGAACTTATAAAGGCTAAACAACAGGGCCAAACCATTATCCCCTTAGATATTTTGAATCGGGGTAGGTACATTAAGCTGCGCATCGCTGCTGGCCGGGGCAAAAAGAAATACGACAAACGCCAAATCCTTAAAAAGCGTGATATGCAGCGTGATGTGAAAAGAACGTTGTATCGATCGTAGTGACTTTTTATAATTAGGGGACTATGAGTGGGCAATCATCCAGCAAAGACATTGATAGGAAAATCGGTGTGGTCATCGAGCACATGAATGACCAGTTCGAGCGCGTCCTGGAAGCAGTACAATCAATGACGGAAACGATTAAGCCTCTGCCAAAGATGGGTGAACGTATTGAAAAAATTGAGCGTGAAGTCAAATTGATTGGACTTACGGCTTATTCCTCAGTTCATAACATAGAAGTAATCAAAGTGCGTTCAGAAAAAATTATTGAAGAGCTCAATGAAATAAAAGATTCTCTAGTCAATCACAAACAACGTATTAAGCAACTCGAGACTGCTTGATACCAATTGTCATTACCAGATAACTTCGTATATAATTTCTCCGTCGGTACTTTTCTCAAGGGAAAAGAGCAGCCCGAAGACCCGCCAGTTGGCGGATCCGGCACAATGAGAAATCCGCCTCAGGGCGTATGTCTCCGTTAATGCCGTTCCAGAGTAGCTCAACGGTAGAGCAGTGCCCTGTTAAGGCAATGGTTGCCGGTTCGAATCCGGCCTCTGGAGCCAATGAAAAATGACTGTCCATTTGGGCGGTCGTTTTTCATAGACACGCAGTGTCAGAGTCGAACCGGATTGCTGCACAGCAGCTGGTTCGTCGAATGTGAGCAGAGCGAACGAAGAAGCGACGAGCGGAGCGAGGGAAGCGCTATCCGGCCTCTCTTCGAGTCTGAGCGGTGAGGCCTGAGCGTAGTCGAACGGGCAGAGTCGAACGACCGGAGCGGGTTCTCCTAACGTGTTGGTACAAGAATTAAGGTTTTTTCGGCATATAAAGGGGCGATTTAAAGAGTTCCGGCGTGGGCGGAAGCTGAACTATCGGTCAAAAAATTTGCGCAGAATCGCTCGATGCTTGGAAAGATAATTTCTCGTATCGTCCATCTGAGGGATAGATTCCCTCACCTTCAGCTGCAAACGCTCGACCTCCACAAACAGGGCCTCAAGACCTTCATCGGAGCATTTGTCCATATAGGTTTTGCTAAATTCTTCCGCCTGACGCAGTTTTGCTTCAAGTACTTTTTTACGGCTCGGACAGTCGCCGCTCAGCGCCTGAAACTCTTTGTTCTTGATCGGAAATTCCGGCAGTTGCTCGGTGCAATAGCCGTATCTCCGCCGGGCGTCTGTCAGCTTGCCGTACTTAGTGACAAACGGCAGGCATGATTCATTGAATGCTGTCAGCACCCGTTCCATAACTTGGGGCGCGTTTTGCACCCCATCCATAATATCGGTGCCCTCTAAGGTGTCGGCTCCGGTCACAGCGATGGTCGCGCCGCCGCCCGCGGTGGTATCGGTCAGCTTTTTAAAGATCGTATACATGCCGCCGACCGCGTTGATCGTATCGCTGGAAATGGTAAGCTGCGCCACCTCCTCCGCTGTCATACTAACCATCGTCCCAAGTGTGTCACCTATAGTCTCATTAAGCAGGTCCCACAAACCAGGGATCTCTGGAACTGGCGTCTCACTGAAGCGTTTGATATCGCGAAAGACCGCAAACTCCCGCAGAAATTGGCCGAAATGGTTTCGCCAACGATTCCAGACTACGTCCGCATCTAAGGCTTGATCACGCTTATATAGTTCGAACGCCCTTTTCCGCTGATTACTACTGTAACTTTCGTACTTATTTTTAAGATGCTCAATATCGCGGATCAGTTGTTTGACAGCGGCCTCGCAGCCGTCATCAGAATCTTCCTTAGAGTCTTGCTTCTTTTTTAGAACCACAACTGCCCCAGATACCGCCGCCAGCGCCACGGCACCAGCGGCAATGGGGCGCCAGGGAATACCGGCTGCCGGCTTGCTGGGTTGGTTGGCGTCTGTAGTGGTGGTGCCGGCAGAAGTCTGTGGTGTAGCTGCAGGTTTATCGACTGGGAACGTAAACGGAGTGATTTTGCGGTCAGAAGGATCGAAGGCTGACTGTGTCAGCCGCAGCCCTTGTCCACTGGCGTCGGTAATCAGCAAACCGATAACCGCACCAGCACACTCGCCCGGCACTTTATACTGCCATTCAACGGTTCGGCTACTAACATCAGTCGAAAACTGACCGCAGTCAATGCGCCAGAGATACTTGAGTGGTTCTTGCCCGCCACTGACGGTTGCAGTTAGGCGGTAAACATGAGGAGTGTCCGTATAATTTTTATGGAGCTGCTGCACGGATAAGTCGACAACTTTAAGCGCTTCTGCTGCGAGTGCCAAAGGCGCGATGGTAAGAAAAAGAAGCAAGACACTTCCTCCCGCCCACGCGCTTTTCATGGAATCAGTATACCATGCCATACATGCCATAGAAGTTAAATTGTAGCCAGGATCAAAAAATGCTGGCTACAAATCCTAGACGGTTGCTAAAACAGTTCTAACTTCATACGCTATGGAGAGCCAAAATAAGGCCCTCTTTTTGAAGAGTGTTTTTTATTTTGGCTTTGGTGCGGTTCGACCGGTGACAGCACGACAAAGTCGGGCGTGGTCGCTGGTTCGGTCATCAAAGCTACCCGCAGTCCGCCTGAGGCGGACGAGGACGAACGCAGATGTGCGTTGATCCAGTCCCTCTTCGAGCCTGAGCGATGAGCCCTGAGCGTAGTCGAACGGGCAGAGTCGAATGGCCGGAGCCACGTACAGAGTTTCGAGCTCTGTTCGAGGCTTGTTACGATGGAGCCAATCTAAAATGCTTGTGCTAGAGTGTAAACATGGTACGCAGTCAAGCCAGTCAAGGTGTCCCTAAAGAGAAAAATCCAGAGACTAAGGGCGTTTTGGCACGGAGCCGCTTGCCCTCGTACGCGATTATCCTCGGGATCGTCGGTATTTTGCTGTATCCAATCGTCATTGTTTCAGTACTAGCAGTTGTCTTCGGGCTGAAAGCTAGGCGTGAAATAAAGGTTGGGCACCGCCGAGGCCGAGGCATGGTAATCGCCGGCATGGCTCTTGGAGCAATTGGAATACTTAGCGCGGCTCACTTTTGGGCTCAGCAATACGCTCATTCGCGACTCCCCCAGCCATCAACTTCATCCTCGGAGCTTAGCACGGAGCAGGCGAGGTACCTCACCAACCGGGCTGGTATACTCGATGACTTTGCCCTGGGGCTTAATCAGGCCCGTTTTGAAAAAGACCGGGTGGCGTCCCTTTCATCAACTACGGACGGACGCCAGGATTCCATGGATATATATACTCAGGAAAGTTTCGAAGTGGCCAAGAACGGCTCAGCGACTACTATTAGCGGTAACCTGCTTTTAGTTTCGAAAGCTTCCAGCATACCATCACTGCCAGCAGAAGGGTCACCGAAATCATCAAAATGGCTACAGATACCGGTAGCTCATGCTGCCGAGAAAACCCGCCTAGTCTTCAGTACTGCTGAACCCGCCGGCGGGCGCATCGTGATTGATGGAGACCAGGTGACACTGCTAAACGAATGGGGAGGAACATTAGGCCAGTACACGTTCACCGGGACCAATGTACTTAAAGCCATCCAAGATGTGCTAGATAGCAAAATTCCACCGCCATCCGATAGCCAACGGTGTGAACAAGGCGCCACCAGTGTTGATAATGCCCACGTCTTTGTGGCCCACTGGTACACCCAGAAAGAGATTAAAAAGAATGGCCAAAAAACTTCCTCCAACGAGACAGTCGCTATTGGCGGGCAAAGTGTCGGCTCGTATGACTGCCAGACTAAACAGCGCAGAGCATACGTTGTTATAGATTTTCGTGGCGAGATCAATGGCCGTTCCTTCGAAGGTCTGGTTTTCTCCCCCCAGCCCCTACCGAAAACAGCCTTCATGTCCGAGATAGAGTCGCATATGAAGACCAACTATCATAGCAAGTATAGCCGCGAGCTGGTTACACTTGCGTGCGAGCGTCGGGGATTGGTATCCCAACTTGAGTCGCCAATAAAATGTTTCGCCGAAGATTCAGAACACAACACTACATCGGCCGAGATAATCATTCATGAGGATGGCGCTTGGGCATACAAGTGGGGACCGGTTACTGCTCCTCCGGCGTCGGCTCCG
>Ga0080064_1007450_pt1 | contig 11044 bp, 9 predicted proteins | sample Subgrocontami54m_FD_69260 | JGI IMG/M metagenome (GOLD analysis project Ga0080064, IMG submission 69260) | Subsurface groundwater microbial communities from S. Glens Falls, New York, USA - GMW46 contaminated, 5.4 m (SPADES assembly) (version 2) ... | reverse complement strand
TCGGCCGGCAGCTGTCCCCAGCGGACCATTTGCCGCAGCATCCACAGCGCATGGGAGCGCCAGGGGAAGTTGGCGGCATAGCGGTAAAAGACGTGAAAGTCCGTCAGCTCGCGCTGCGTGCCGCGCTGGTCGACCGTCAAGTGGCCGCTGAGCGAGGCCGCAATCACCTCCACCGGCAGGTTCAGGGAGATCTCGCCGGCCAGCAGATGCGCGGCCCGCAGGCGATTTTCGGGACTTTCATCGAGCCAGCGGGCGGCCTCGACGATGGCGCAGATCAGCGCCATGTGCGTGGCCGGGTAGCGCTGCGCCCAGGCGGCGCCCACGGCCAGCACCTTTTCCGGCGCGTTGTTCCACACGTCGTGCCCGGTGGCGACAATGCAGCCGATGCCGTCCCGCACCGCCAGCGTGTTCCAGGGCTCGCCGACACAGTAACCGTAGATGTCGCCCTGCTTCAGGCGCTGCACCATCTGCGGCGGCGGTACCACGATCAGGCGCAGGTCACGGTCCGGGTCGATGCCCGCCGCGGCCAGCCAGTAGCGCAGCAGATAGGTGTGGTTGGAGGTCGGATAGACCGTCGCGAAGGTCAGCGGATCGGCGCCTGCCGCCCGGCGCCGCGCGATGACGCTGGCCAGTGCCTGCGCGGTCACGGGCTGGCCGCCCGCCGCCGCCTGCATGTCCCGATACAGGTTGTCGGCGACGGTGATGGCATTGCCGCCCAGACCGAGACTGAGCGCCGTCACCAGCCGCTGCGGCACGCCTTCCACACCCAGCGAACAGGCCAGCGCCATCGGCGCCAGCAGGTGCGCGCCGTCCAAATGACCGATGCCGAGCTTGTCGCGCAGCGTGGCCCACGACGGCTGGCGCGACAGGCTGACATCCAGCCCGAAGTGCTCGAAGTGGCCGTTCTCCAGCGCCACCACCAGCGGCGCGGCGTCCGTGAGCGGGATGTAGCCCAGGCGCAGCCGGGGCAGTTCCGGGGTCGGCAGGCTCGGGCTCATTTGAACAACTCGGCGGTGTCGATCACGCCCTGGGCGATGTCGGCGATGGTCTTGTTCTGATCCATGGCCAGCTTGCGCAGGGCATGGTAGGCGTCGTTCTCGGTACGCCGGCCGCGCTCCATGAGGATGCCCTTGGCGCGATCAATGAGCTTTCGGTGCGCCAGGCTGGTGCGCGCCTCGGCCAGTTCGCGCTGTAGCGATGCGTACTGACGAAAGCGCGCGACGGCCACCTCCACCACCGAGTGCACCCGGCCGGGACTGAGGCCGTCGACCACGTAGGCGCTGACGCCAGCCTCGATGGCCTCGCGAATGGCGTTGCTATCGGACGAGGTAGCAAACATCACCACCGGATGCGGGTTGTCGCGCGACAGGCAGCGCATGTTCTCGAGAATGTCCCGGTCGGGCGATTCCAGATCGATGATCACCACGTCCGGCGTGCAAGCAGCCACCGCCCGCAACAGCCCGTCGGCTGTGCCCAGCTGAGCCACCACCGCAAGGCCGGCGTCGTTCAGTGCGGCGGCCACCAGCGCGCGGCGTTCAAGGTCGTCATCGACCAGCATGACGCGCAGGGGGGCAGGATTCATCGGCAGGACGGATACCAAGCGAAGCTGATACCCGTCCAGCATTGAGTGTGCCAACAGACCCGGCGGCACAGAGCGGCCGTTTCTGGGGCGGCCGCAGCGCGGCGTCAGGTTTTGTACAGCCGCCCTGCCGCGGGCTTCGGACCCGCCGCTTCAGGGCCGGGAGCCGCCGGGGAAGCGCTGAATAAATCCGTTCTGGATTTCTTGAGCGCCGCTCCCCAAAAACCTTCTGGGAGCGCAGCTTTGCTGCGCGATGATCGCCCGGCACAGCCGGGCTCCCACAGTTTTCCGATGGCTCACAAAATAGTGGCTTACCGTCACTGATTTTGGCAGCGCGTCCTTGCGCTGCGGGAAACGCTGACGACTTCAGCGCTTCCCTGAATCAGAATGCGAACTGCCAGCCTGCGTTCAGGTTCCAGTCGTTCGCCAGCTGCGGGCCGTCGAGGTCCTGATACACCGGGCGCAGCATTTCGAGCGCCAGACGCTGGCCCTTCAGTGCGCCCGTTGGCGCGTACAGATTCATGCCCAAGCCGACATCGACACGCTGCCCGCCCTGGGCATCCGGATCGGCGGCGGGCGACATGCCGGCGTCGATGGCACCGTCATGGCCGTGGATGTTGCCCCAGCGCGACCCGACCAGGCGCAGCGATGTGCTGACCGCGGGCGTCCACAGCCGCGCGGCCCAGGTGGTCAGCTCGCCGCGGTGGCCGAGGCGGTAATCCTGGTCGTTCTCGCCCAGACGCAGCACGGCGCTGGCCTGCGCGCCCCAGGACCAGCCGTCGCGCTGCTCGGAGTAGGTCATGGCCGGGCGCAGGTCGTAGGTCCCCGACCCCAGCTGCATGTTGTATTCCATGCGCATGGGAATCATCGCCCCGTGCGCGCCGTGCGGCATGCCGTCGCGCTCGGTGATGCTACCGGTCGGCAGACTCAGTCCGAGCTTGCCAACCCAGCGCCCGTGTGTCGTGTGGCCCGCATCAAACAGCGCCGACACTTCCGTATCGCCCCAGCCACTGGAGTCCATGCGGTACGGGACCGGCGCGGCGGGACCATGCGCATGCAGCTCGGCATCCATGCTCATGTCCATGTAATTGGCCATCAGCATCAGCGTGATGCGGTCCGACCAGCCGTACATGGCCTCGAACATGTGCATGTTCATTTCCATGCGCGTCGGGGCGTTGTGATAGCCAAGGCCGCCGGCGGCGGTGCCGGAATACGTGCGCCGTTTGCTCACGCGGTCGGTGCCATCGCGCAGTTCGTCCTGCCAGGTGCGCATGAAGCGGTAGCCGACCATCCAGTCGCCGTCACGGTGCAGGTGATCGGCCATCACGCCGATCGGCGCATGGCCGTCGGCGCGGCCGGTCTGCGGCGCGTCGGCGTGTGCCAGCGGGCTGGCCAGCAGGACACTGGCAAGAATGCGGTTGCGCATGCGCTCAAACTCCCTTGTTGAAAAGCGGCGGGAGTGTGGCCAACCGGCAGGCATTTGAGAATGCGACATACTGCCGCAGGGCATTCGCGGGAGCACAGACAATGCAGCTGTATGGCTATTTCCGGTCCGGCAACACGCGCAAGGTGCGCCTGTGCCTGGCCGAGCTTGGCGTCCACTGCGAGCTGGTGACGGTGGATCTGGCCGGCGGGGAACAGCGTTCGGCGGACTATCTGCGGCTGAATCCGAACGGCGTGGTGCCGACGCTGGTGGACGGCGAGCTGGTGCTGTGGGAGTCGTCGGCCATCCTGCTGTACCTGGCCGACAAATACCCGCATGGCCAGCTGCTGCCGCAGGCGCTCGACGAGCGCGCCAGGGTCTACAAATGGCTGGTCTGGCAACCGGCCACCTTCAACCCGCCGCGCCAGCGCCTGGCAGCGGAAATGGCCAAGCCCGAAGCGGCGCGCGACGCACAGGCGATCGCCGCGCTGCGCGCCACCATCGACCGCAACCTCGAAATCCTGGCCGAGGCGCTGGGCGGCAGCGATTACCTGCTCGGCCGCTACACGCTGGCCGATCTGGTGATGCTGCCGCACCTGGCGGCACTGCGCGATGCGGGTTTCGCCCTGCCGGGCACCGTGCATCGGTATCTGGATCGCCTGGCGGCCCGCCCGGCATGGCAGGCGACGCAGACTTGGCCGGGCTGAAAAGCCGCCGGATCGCGCAGCGAAGCTGCGCCCCCGAAACTAGACGCTCAGGACAGCTCGCACAACAGATCGCCGGCCCGCACCGTGTCGCCGACTTGCACCGCCAGACGCTTGACCAGGCCGCCATGCGGCGCCGCCACCAGATTGACCATCTTCATGGCCTCGGTGGTCACCAGCCGCGCGCCGGCGGCCACCGCCTCGCCCTCCCGCGCGTGCAGGGCGGCTACCTTGCCAGCCATGGGCGCGGCGATGTGGTTGGCGTTGTCCGGGTCGGCGCGCTCGCGCTGCTGGCGCTTGGTGCCGGCTGACTTGTCCTGAATCTGCACGTCACGGCGGCGGCCGTTGAGTTCGAAGAACACCTGCCGCGTGCCGTCCGGTTCCAGTTCCCCAACCGCCAGCAGCTTGACGATCAGGGTCTTGCCCTCGTCGATGGTGACCACGCCCTCCTCGCCTGGCTTCAGGCCATAGAAGAAGATCGGCGTGTCGATGACCGACACGTCCCCGCAGCGCTCGACGAAACGCGCGTAGTCCCGGAACACCTGCGGGAACATGGCCTGTGCCACCAGGTCCTCGTTGCTCAACTTGCGATGGCCGGCGGCCTTGCGTGCGGCCTCGAAGTCGTAGGCTTTCAGCAGCGCGCCGGGGCGCTTCTTGAGCGGCTTCTCGCCCTTGAGCACCGCCTTTTGCAGGGCCTTGGGAAAACCGCCGTCCGGCTGGCCCATGCGTCCGGCCAAAAGATCGACGAAGGCATCCGGGAACGCCAGTTCCGCGCCGCGGGCGATGACGTCGTCCGGCGTCAGGTCGTTCTGCACCATGAACAGCGCCATGTCGCCGACCGCCTTGGACGAGGGCGTCACCTTGACGATGTCGCCCAGCATGTCGTTGACCGTGCGGTAGGCGCGCTTGACCTCGTCCCAGCGCTCGCCAAGACCCATCGAGATGGCCTGGGTGCGGAAGTTCGAATACTGGCCGCCGGGCATTTCGTGCTCGTAGACGTCGGCCGAACCGGCCTTCAGGCCACACTCGAACGGCGCATAGGCCTCGCGCGCCACCTCCCAGTAATCGGCCAGCGCCTGCAGGCCGTGCGGGTCGATGCCGGTGGCCCGTTCGCCGCTGGCCAGCGCATAGACCAGCGCGTTCAGTGACGGCTGCGAGGTGGTGCCGGACATGGACGACAGCGCGCCATCGACGATGTCCACCCCGGCCCGCGCCGCCTCCAGCAGCGTGGCGACGGCGTTGCCGGCGGTGTCGTGTGTGTGCAGGTGCACGGGCAGATCGACGGCGTTTTTCAGCTCCGTGACCAGAATCCGCGCCGCGTCGGGCTTCAGCAGCCCGGCCATGTCCTTGATGGCCAGGATGTGCGCGCCGGCGCTGGCGATCTGCCGCGCCCGCTCGACGTAGTACGGCAGCGTGAACTTCAGGCGCCTGCCGTCGCTGATGTCGCCGCTGTAGCAGACGGCGGCTTCGGCGATCTTGCCGCACTCGACGACCTTGTCGATGCTCGGGCGCAGGTTCTCGACCTGGTTCAGGCAGTCGAAAATGCGAAACACGTCGATGCCGTTGCCGGCCGCCAGTTCGATGAAGCGCGCCACCACGTTGTCGGGGTAATTGGCGTAGCCGACCGCGTTGCCGGCGCGCAGCAGCATCTGCAGCAACGTGCCCGGCATGCGCCGGCGCAGGCGGCGCAGGCGCTGCCACGGGTCCTCGTGCAGAAAACGGTAGGCGACATCAAACGTCGCCCCGCCCCACATCTCGTGCGAGAAAAAGCCGGCCGTCAGGTGCGCCGTGGCATGCGCCACGCGCTCGATGTCGTAGCTGCGCACGCGCGTGGCCAGCAGCGACTGGTGCGCATCGCGAAACGTGGTGTCGGTCAGCAGGACCGACTCTTGCGCCAGCACCCAGCGCGCAAGACCGCCCGCGCCGCGCTCTTGAAACACCTCGAAGGCCGGCGATGTCGGCGGTGCCTCGTGCGTCACTTTCGGCAGCGGCGCGGCATGCACGAGCTTGGGGATCAGCGCCCGGTCCACCTCCGGCGCGCCGTTGACGATCACGTCCCCGAGGTAGGCCAGCAGCTTGTTGGCGCGATCCTGGCGCGGCCGGAAGCGGAACAGCTCCGGGTGATCCTCGATGAAGGTGGTGTCGCACTCGCCTTTCAGGAAGGTCTCGTTCTGCAACACGTTTTCGAGAAACGGGATGTTGGTCTTCACGCCGCGGATGCGGAACTCGCGCAGCGCGCGCAGCGCCTTGGCCGCCGCCTGGTCGAAATCCAGCGCGAAGGCTGACACCTTGATCAGCAGCGAGTCGTAGTGCGGCGACACCACCGCGCCCTCGAAACCCGAGCCGGCGTCCAGCCGGATGCCGAAGCCCTCGCCGGCCCGAAAGGCCGTGATCTGGCCGGTGTCCGGCGCAAAGTTGTTGGCCGGGTCCTCGGTGGTGATGCGCACCTGAATGGCGCAGCCGCGGCGCTCGACGGCCTGCTGGCTGGGGATGCGAATGGCGTCCGAGTCCAGGCGATGGCCCTCCGCCACGCGAATCTGCGCCTGCACCAGATCGCGGCCGGTGATCAGCTCGGTGATGGTGTGCTCGACCTGGATGCGCGGGTTGACCTCGATGAAGTAATGCCGGCCCTGGCGATCGAGCAGGAACTCCACCGTGCCGGCGTTGCTGTAGTCCACCGCGGCGCAGATCTTGAGCGCGTCGGCGCACAGCGCCGCGCGGGTGGCCTCGCTCAGCGTGATGGCCGGGGCGATCTCGACCACCTTCTGGTGGCGCCGCTGCACCGAACAGTCGCGCTCGAAAAGATGCACGCGCTTGCCGTGGCGGTCGCCCAGGATCTGCACCTCGATGTGCTTGGGGCCTTCCAGGTAGCGCTCGATGAACACCTTGGCGCTGCCGAACGCCGCCTGGGCCTCGGCCTGCGAGCGGGCCAGCGCGTCGCGCAGGCCGGCCTCGTCGCGCACGATGCTCATGCCCCGCCCGCCGCCGCCCATGGCCGCCTTCACGATCAGCGGGTAGCCCGCCTCGGCGGCAAAGGCCAGCGCCTGTGCCTGCGTCTGGACGGCGCCCTCGGTGCCGGGAATCACCGGCACGCCGGCGCGGATGGCGACGTCGCGGGCGTAGACCTTGTCGCCCATCGATTCGAGCACCTGCGACGAGGGCCCGACAAAAACGATGCCGGCCGCCTCGCAGGCGCGCGCGAAGTCGGCGTTCTCGGACAGGAAGCCATAGCCGGGGTGGATGGCGTCCACCTCGCGCGCCAGCGCCAGCTCGATGATCTCCTCGAAATCCAGGTAGGCGCGCACCGGCTCCTTGCCAACGCCGACCAGGTAAGCCTCGTCCGCCTTGTAACGGTGCAGGTGCAGGCGGTCCTGCTCGGAGTAAATGGCCACCGTCTGGATGCCCATTTCCGTGCAGGCACGAAACACGCGGATGGCGATCTCGCCCCGGTTGGCCACCAGCAACTTGCGGAAGCGGCGCGGCGCGGGGTGCTTGCTGCCGGATTTCGGCATCGATGTCGACCTCGGGGAAACCACAGGAAAAACAGGGTATGGCAGCTGATGCCCTGCGAGCACGAACTGTCGGATTTTCAGAGCAAAAGCGATGCCAGGGTAGTGCGTCACGACGCTCCCGGGCCATGTCCGCGAGGCTCGCCGGCCGGTGGGTTACAGGGCGGCCACGGTATCAACGCAAAGCGACGTCGGGCGGGGCCTTGCACCCCGCCCGATGTGGGTCGCGGGCGCTTCAGGCCGCCTTCAAATCCTCCTCGACGATGGCGCCGGCACCCAGAAGCGCCTCGCGGATGCGCACCTTGGTGGCATCGTCGCAGGTCGGCGCCAGCGGCGGGCGGCACACGCCCATCCTGAAGCCCAGCAGTTCCATCCAGTACTTGATCGGCGCCAGGGCGTAGGTGTTGCGCGTGACCAGCGGCGTCATGAACACCTCGGTCAGCAGATCGCGCATCGGCTCCAGCTCGCGGTAGATGGGCAGCGCCTCGTTGAAGTTGCCGGCGTTGGCCAGCTCCACCAGTTCGAAGAAGCGGTTGCGCTTGCGGCCGTACATGATGACTTCGAGCGTGCCGAAGATGCACTGGGCGCCGTGCACGATGCGGTCCCACAGATAAAACGATTCCATCGGCTCGGTGACCACGATGCGGTCGCCGCACAGCTTGCGCATGGCGATGCTGTCGGCCGGATTGCTGACGCCGTTCTTGATGCCGACGATCATCGGCAGGTCGGCCAGGCGGTTGATCAGGCCGTGGTTGAGCACCACGCCGGCCGTGGGCGTCTGGTAGAGCACGATGGCCAGCGGGCTGTGGTCGTTCAGGTATTTGTAGTAGCCGTAAAGGTCGGCATCCGAGCGCAGCTGGATGACCGGGTTGATGACCTCGATCAGGTCGTAGCCGAGCTTGTCCAGGAACTTGGCCTTCTCGATCACCGTGAACGGCGAGGGATCCAGGATCACCGAGGTCAGCATCATGCGGCCGCGGTTGGCGCTGGCGCAGATCTCGGTGTAGCGGTTCCACTCGGCCGGGGTCATGTTCCAGCCCTCGGCCATGTTGCCGCCGGTCATCAGGCCGTAGAGGCCGATTTGGGCGTATTTGTCGACGTTGTAGGCAAGACCCGCCTCGTCCAGGCTGAAATCCGCCTTGAACGGTGTGGTCGGGGCGTTGGTGGAACCGACCATGTGCTGGCGGGCCCACTGCTTGGCTTCCTGGCTGGTGTACTTGGCCATTGGGTTTCTCCTGGGTTCTCCTCGTGAACGGGAAATCGCATGGTATAGCGGGTGATCGATAATCGTCGCGTTGGCCGGCGCCCACTGATGGCGCGGCAAAAAAGTCGGGAGATCAATGCCATGCAGGAATTGTCAGTCATGCAGCCGCAAATGACGGCGGAATATCACGCGCACGTGTATTTCGACCCCGCCACCCGCCCGGCGGCGGCCTGGCTGCGCGAGGAACTGGAGCGCCGCTTCCCGGTGCGCATGGGCCGCTGGCGCGAGCAGCCGGTGGGCCCGCACAGCAAGCCGATGTATCAGGTGGCCTTCGGGCCGGAGCTGTTCGGGCAGGTGGTGCCGTTTCTGATGCTCAACCGCCAGGGCCTGGACATCCTGATCCACCCCGAGTCGGGCCTGGGTCACGCCGGGGACCACGCCGTGCGCTGCGCCTGGCTGGGCGACAAGCTGCCGCTGGACATCGCGTTTCTGGAGCGCATCGACGCCGGCGAGCTGCCCGCGTGAGTGGATTCACCCGGCGCCTGATCGAGCGCAGCTGGCAGCGGCGATGGTGTCTGTGGCTGCCGCCGTTCCCGCTGCTGCTGGCGCCGGCGGCCCTGTTTGGCGCCGCAGTGGCGCTGCGCCGGGCTCTTTATCGGCGCGGTCTGCTGCCACGCACGCGCCTGCCGGTGCCGGTGATCGTGGTCGGCAACATCGGCGTGGGCGGCAACGGCAAGACGCCGTTCACGCAGTGGCTGGTGCGACGGCTGCAGGATCGCGGCTACCGGCCGGCGGTTCTGAGCCGTGGTTACGGCGCCCGCAAGGGGCCACGGCCGCTGCGCGTGGACGCGTCGCTCAGCGCCGCCGACTGTGGCGACGAGCCGCTGCTGCTGGCGCAGGTCACCGGCGCGCCGGTGTACGTGGACGCCAACCGCGTCCGCGCCGGGCGGCGCGCCATCGCCGACGGCGCCGATGTGCTGGTGTGTGACGACGGCCTGCAGCATTACCGGCTGCGGCGGGACGTCGAAATCGTGCTGGTCGATGGCCAGCGACGTTTCGGCAACGGTCTGCCGCTGCCGGCCGGGCCGCTGCGGGAGCCGCGATCGCGCCTGGCCGACGCGGACTTCGTGGTGGTCAAGGGCGAGGGCGCCGCTGGCGAGACCCGCATGCGCTTCGTCAACTTTCGCCTGCGGCGCCTGCAAAACGGCGCGCTGTTCGAGCCAGCCACCTTCGCCGGGCGGACGGTGCACGCCATCGCCGGCATCGCGGCGCCCGGCGGGTTCTTCGATCAGCTGCGCCGCCTCGGCATGACGGTGATCGAGCATCCGCAGCCGGACCACGCCGTCTTGCGCGCACAGATGCTGGATTTTGGCGACGATCTGGCGGTCGTGATGACCGGAAAGGATGCCGTAAAATGCCAGCCGTTCGCCCATTCGCGCTGCTACGCGCTGGATTTCGACGTCCAGCTCGATGACGCCTTCGCCGCCCGCCTGCTGGAGAAACTTGGCCGTGGACAAAAAACTGCTCGACATCCTGGTCTGTCCGCTGTGCAAGGGCCCGCTGGTGTATGACGCCAAGGCGCAGGAGCTGATCTGCAAGGTCGATCGCCTGGCCTACGCCATCGTCGACGACATTCCGGTGATGCTGATCGACGAGGCGCGCCAGATTCCGGCCGAAGTCGAGCTGTAGGCCCGCGCATGGACTTCACGGTCATCATCCCGGCCCGTTACGCGGCCACGCGCCTGCCGGGCAAGCCGCTGGCGGACCTGGGTGGCCGGCCGCTGCTGCAGTGGGTTCACGAACGCGCGCTGGCCAGCGGCGCGGCGCGGGTAGCGGTGGCGACCGACGATGCCCGCATCGAAGCCGCCGCGCGGGCCTTTGGCGGCGAGGTGGTGATGACGTCGCCCGAGCACCGCAGCGGCACCGACCGCATCGCCGACGCGGCCCGTCAGCTCGGCCTGCCGGACGATGCCCTGGTGGTGAACGTGCAGGGCGACGAGCCGCTGATGCCGCCGCCGCTGATCCGCCAGGTGGCTGGCAATCTGGCTGCCCATCCGGCCGCCGACATGGCCACCCTGAGCCAGCGCATCCTGACGCTGTCCGATCTGGCCAGTCCGCACGTGGTGAAGGTGGTCTGCAACCGCGAGGGCTATGCGCTGTACTTCAGCCGGGCGCTGATCCCGCAGCCGCGCGACGGCATGCCGGAAGCGGAACATCTGGCCGACGCGGTCCCCGGCTGGCAGCGGCACATCGGCATCTACGCGTATCGCGTGGGCTTCCTGCGCGCCTTCGTGCACTGGCCGCCGGCCGCCATCGAAACCACCGAAATGCTGGAACAGCTGCGCGCGCTGTGGAACGGCGCCAGCATCCACGTGGCCGAGGCCTGTGCGCCGGCGCCGGTCGGCGTGGACACGCCCGAGGATCTGGCGCGCCTGCGCGAGCGGGTCGCCCAAGGCGGCTGAACGCGCTGCGGCCACGGCGGCTCAGGCCGCGCCGCGCTCCCACTCGAAGCGCGGCAGCTCCAGGAAGGCCCGTTTCAGGCCCTCGTTCCAGCCCTGCTGCACGCCCATGTACAGCGGCGAGTCGCCGGCCAGGCTCAGGCGGCGCCTGACGCGCAGCTCGCCG
>Ga0080064_1007449_pt1 | contig 11046 bp, 11 predicted proteins | sample Subgrocontami54m_FD_69260 | JGI IMG/M metagenome (GOLD analysis project Ga0080064, IMG submission 69260) | Subsurface groundwater microbial communities from S. Glens Falls, New York, USA - GMW46 contaminated, 5.4 m (SPADES assembly) (version 2) ... | reverse complement strand
CATGGCGCTTTCGTCCTCCGCGCCGCTCGCCGACACGCTCGCCGACGAGGCGCACGCCGCGAACCGCGATGTGCCGATCTTCATGGCCCACGGCACCGCGGACCCGATCGTCCCGTTCTCGCGCGCAACGCACTCCCGCGACCTGCTCAGGCACCAGGGCTATGCCGTGCAATGGCACGACTACATCATGCAGCACGCGGTGTGCGCGCAGGAGATCAACGACATCGGCGGCTGGCTGGAGCGCGTGCTCGCCTGAGCGCGGGCGCCGCCGAGCGGTGCCCGAAGCGCCGTTTCCGGATCAGCGCCGGGCGCGCCTGCTTGCGCACACCCCTCACGGGCTGAACGTGAACGGGGCCTGCTTGATGCTTCCGATCAGATTCAGGGTCCCGGGCTCGGTCAGGGCCCCATACCAGACGTAGTTTCCCGCCGGCTCGGTCCCGTCGAAAACGTAGTCGAAAATCGGTTCATTGACGGAGGCCACGCGCCAATCGCGCACGTAGGGCTGCTGGGTCGCCGTGAAGTTCAGGCCCCCTTGCCAGTAGAGAGCACAGGCGAGCGAGCCGCACCCGGGGAATTGCAGGGCGATATAGACGTCCGCGGTGAGGCTCGCGGGTCCCGGGCTGACGGCGGCGTTCAGGGCAAGCGCCTGCCCACGCCGGAAGCTCGAGTTGTTCGCGGCCAAAGACAACTGCGCACGCTCGTACATGACCATCAGCGTGTTCGCTGCGGTAAAGCCCCCGTCACCCCAGGCGAGAACCCCGGCCGGCCCGATGGCCGCACTGGGTTCCAGGCCGGACGAGGAACTGGGGTCCACGCTCATCTTCCATACCTGCTTGCCGGTCGAATCGACGGCGTACGCGCTGAAGCCCTCCCGCCAGTAGATGTTCCCGTCGGCACCGATGACAGGAGAGGCGGACGAGAACAATACGGTGCTGGAAGGAAACTTCCATTTCAGGCTGCAATCCGGATTCAGGGCGTAAAGCCCGTCCGAGCCCACATAGACCGTGCCGTCGGTGGCGATCGCGGGCGTTGCCGTGATGCGCCAGCCGGTTGCGAAGGTGCATTTCAGCGATCCGTTGGAATTGACGGCAGTCAGTGTTTCCTCGAACGGACCTCCAATGTACACGGTGCCATCCTGGGCGACCGCGGGAGACGCGCTATAGCACGTGCTGCTTGACAACTGATAACTCCACAATTGACGGCCGTCGGCTGCGGCAAAAGCAAACAGCGCGCAGGTGGCATCCATGACATAAATGTCGCCGCCGGGCCCGATCGCCGGGGAGGAGTCGATGCTACTGATGGTCGGAGAAACGGCCCACTTGATGCTGCCGTCCGGGTTCAGCGCATAGAGGTACGTGTCCTTCGAGCCGACGTAGATGATTCCGTCCGATCCGATGGCGGGAGAGGACTGCACGGAGCCCGCGACGATACCGGCCCCACCGTTGAACTTGAATTCCCACTTGAGGGCGCCCTGGGCGGTGATGGCGGTCAGCCTTTCGATCGCGACGACGTTGCCTTCGCCCCCGTTGGTATGGACGTAGATGGTCCCGTCGCTCGCAATGGCCGGAGCGGTGGCGGAAGGCGGGCCCGGCAACTGGTACACCCACTTCTGGGTGCAATCCGGGTTGACCGCATACAGATAGCCCACCAGAGTGTCGGCCTCCCGGGTGCCACTGGGGATGTAGATCGTCCCGTCGGACCCGAAGACCGGAGATCCGGCGCCCTTGCCGCCGAGCGAAAAGCGGCACCGGATCGTGCTGCTCTGCGGCCCGACGTAGGCGCTGCGGCCGGAATGCTGCGCGTCGTACTGGAACATGTTGCCCGCAGCCAGCGCGCCCCCGCCGGGTGAGGGCGCCAGCCAGGCGAAAACGGCCAGGGCCGCGGCAGCGCGCCGGAACGCCGGCATGGGGTTCGAAATGAAGGAAGCACTTGCCGGTTTCATGGATGGCCCCCCTATCCATCAGACTCGTTCAGTGTAGCGCAGCCTCCTAAAGTGCAAAGGAAGAATTCCTCGTATTGCACCCTGCAAGGCCGCCCCTGCGCAGACGCGACCGCTGTCTCGCGGCACGCGGACCGTTCTGATACAGTTTCGGCGCAAAGGAGAAACCGACGATGCGAATACTTCACACCATGCTGCGGACAGGCGACCTGGACCGCTCGATCAAGTTCTACACCGAGGTGCTCGGCATGAAGGTGCTGCGCCGCACCGACTTCCCCGACGGCAAGTTCACCCTGGCCTTTGTCGGCTACGGCTCCGAGGCCGACGGCGCGGTGATCGAGCTCACCTACAACTGGGGTGTGGAGAAATACGAGCTCGGCACCGGCTACGGCCACGTCGCCGTCGAGGTCGAGGACGCCTACAAGGCCTGCGAGGAAGCGAAGAAGCGCGGCGGCAAGGTCACCCGCGAGGCCGGGCCGATGAAGCACGGCACCACCGTGATCGCCTTCGTCGAGGACCCGGACGGGTACAAGATCGAGTTCATACAGCGCAAGCGGTAGGCTCGATCGTGTGCCACTGGTTGACGCGGCCAAGGGACCTTTTGCAGTGGGACTAGCAGTTCCGTCGCCTATTCTCCCTTTCACCGGATCTTGCCGAGCCAGCCCATCGCTTCTGTGTTTCCGTGATCGGGCGCGCCTTGACCAGTATCGATAGAAATTGGCAGCACCAAGTAGACCTTGCCCTGAATCGAAATGGCGTCTCTAGAAGAATCCGTTCGATCTACGGTGCCCAACCTAGGGAGTCCTTCCACCCGGACGCTTTCGACCAACACTGCCCCTTCACGCATATTCGCGAGGGGCGGTTGACGACCGTGCTGAAGTTCGGACGCTGCGCATCGACGGCGGTCATGGCGTAGGCACCGGCGAAGTACGGCTAGGGGCATCTGTAGGCATGCGTCGAAATGGGTTATCTTTCCGCAGAGATCGATTCGAAACGGAATCCGTTACTGTATAGATCTTGAAAGAAGGCAGGATGTCCGTTGTCAAGATGCAGCTATCGCCTGAGCAGACCGAGGCGTTGAGAAGGTTCAGGGATGCGGCGAGCCTCTTCGTCCGCGTCAAGGGATCTTTTGAGGGTTTGCCCTTCCCCGTTTATTGCCATGCCGAGGGCCTGCTGTTCATCGAGCCCGACTTGAATGAAGCGGAGGACATCGCCGGTGTCAACAAGCTGATCAATTCCATCATCGTCATCGATCGCCAACAGCAACAGGAGGCGAGGACGTACCTCACCGAATGCGGTGCCATGGATCTCATCGAGCAGACCATGTCGAAGCGCAAGCGCGGTGCCTTCGCCGCGGACTTCGTGGATCTCGCCATCCTGCACCGGCTGGCTCGGACGAGCGGCGCCAGGCAAATTCTCGAGCTCGGCAGCGGCCTGTCCACCGTGGTCCTCGGGCACGCCGCGAGCGCGAATAGAGGGCACGTGACCTCTTTGGAGCCCGATTCGGACTGGGCGGCGCATACCCGGATGACCTTGCCGAAAGGCCTCGTTCCCTACGTATCGGTCGTCCACTCGCCAGGTGAGGATGTCACACTGAGGAAGATGCCAACGCGGGCCTTTCGGATGCTTCCCGGTGTGCTGCCTGATCTGATCTACATAGACGGCGCGCCCGATGGCGCGCGGTTCCAAGGACTGGAGACCGTAATTCAGTTGGAGCGCGACCTGAAACCCGACACCGTGATCGTGGTCGACAGCCGTGTCGTGGCAGTGAAGGCGCTGTTGGGTCTGTCAATAGACGGGAAGCCGATTCAGCGGGAGAAACGAATGCTCAGGCGCAAATACGCGACTATCGCCCAGGGCATGTGGATCAAGCCTCGGCACACCAAAATGCCGGCCGGCCCCTTCTTCGGAATGGACAGGATCTGCATCGCGGCGGCCATGCTTATCGAGTAGGTTGCTACTGCATTGTTTACCTACGCTAATCTGCCGTGAATTGGTTTCCTAGATGCGTTCTGCGACTGGGTATCGAACTAGATCTCGCAGTGGACGCCGAACACACCCACAATACGCGCGAGAAAGCGAAAAGGCACTATGACAAGATTACCCGTCGAACCGATGAAGCATGGAACGACCATGATCGCGTTCGCCGAGGATTGGGTCGGGTGCATGATGGATTACATAATGTGTAGGCGCCAAGCTGCCTCAACCACTCGAATGCACCGATGAAAGAGTTCTTCAGGCTCGAGCGTGTGCCACAATTTGACTTGGCTACGGCCCCCTTTCCGATTTCTCAGGAGTTCCATCGTCTAATTAGCCTTTCGCCGGATCTTGCCGATCCAGCCCATCGCCTTTATCTTTCCGGAATCTGGCGCACTATGATCAATATCGATCGCAATTTGCAGCGCCATGCCTACCTTGCTCTAACTCGAGAAGGCGTGTCCAAAACTATCCGGGAGTTCTACGGTAGGCGACCTGCCGACTCTTTCTACCCGGATTCGGTCGATCTCTACTATTTGTACGCCCACATTCGAGAAAGACGTCCAAAAGTAGTCCTGGAATTCGGAAGCGGCATGTCGACGGCAGTCATGGCGCACGCGCTGGCAAAGAACGGGGAAGGACACTTGTACTCCCTCGACGCGTCCGAACGGTGGGCAGAATCGACCGCGCGCGCGCTTCCTACGGGATTGCGCAAGTTCGCAACCGTTGAATATCGCGGCCCCCTCCAAGTCAATATCCTTGGTCATTCTACGTTCTGCTTTGAGACGCCTCCGGTGGACTCAGCGGACATGATCTACGTCGATGGCGCCGCCCACGAGAAAGCGATCTTTTCAGGGGCCGAAAATATTGAATTCCTAGACATGCGCCCTGACTCTTGCATCTATGTCGATCATCGAATCGGTGCAGTCGATTACTTTAGGACAAAGCTATCCCTCACGCCCCAGAATACTCCAAGGTACCGAATTCACTCCTACATGGTTATTGTGAAGGGATTCCACGAACTCCTTTACTCACCCTGCGGGGCGGATCTCTTCTCAAACACACTAGTGAGAGTGATCTAGTTCGTTTATAGATTGTTCGTGTCGTCGAAAGGCGACCCATGGACCGGCAAATGGAAGACCAATGGGTTTCACTACCCGCCAAAGACCCATTCGACGTTTTACGGCTTAGCCAGAGCGCAATTCGGCGATCCAGCGTGATCCGCTGCCGAGTCAGTTCGGGCGACGACGCGAAGATCCCGATCGAGTCTGACGTCTCTCTAAATCCCACGTCGGAGCGGTCAATCGAACCTTCGCGATAAACTCGCTTGCCTCATGTGCGGGTATTGCGGCGTCTGAAATTCCGCACCTGCGAAGAGCCGCCCATCCGCGCTCGATGATGAGAACCAGTGCACCGCGCGCTTCCTTGTGCACGGCAAGCTTCTGGTACTCTCCGGGCATCAATGTGCGCAGCGTCCGAAGATAGCCCTCGGCGATGTGCAGGTAACCGATAAGGTTGCGCGCCTGTTTTCCGGCTGAAGCCGGTTCGAATTGACAGATGAATGGAAGGACATGGCCGTAGGCGTTGATCTCGTCCGCGATGTTGCCTAAGTGATTCTTCGGGGTGTTCCTGATATATAGATCGAAAATGGCCCCGCGTTCGCGAGGCATCAAGTACGGCGCCACTTGCTCGTTGGTGAGATCTGGCCAAGCGTGCACCTTCATGTAAGGCTCGTAGTACGAACCATCTACCAGGAATCCCTGATGCCTGAACGAGGCGAGATGAATGATCTCATGCAGGACCGTCCCCAATTGCTCGAACGGTCCCTGAAATCCCTGACGTCGGGCGTACTCTCGCAGCCCCGCATGATAAGGTTGATACGCCTGATACAGCCCGTAAAGCCATGGAGACCAACCGGACAAGACTCTTGTAGCGTCATCTGCGCTTCCTGCGCTGACAACGCCGTGGAGAATCGTTCCCACGATGACCGCACCCAATGTCTGCAGCCGACCGCCCCAAGTCATTGATCGCTGGAAACTCGTGAAGGGAACTGGGCGATATTCGTCACTACCACCGGGAATTCGACAGCATCGTTCGGCGGGCAAGTCAATGCTCAACGCCTCTCTTTCTTACTGTACTTGTGACCCTTGGAGAAGCTCCCGCCTCCCCCGCTTCTGGAGCCCATGGAAAGTGTTCGGGGCGCAAACTGACTCTTGCGATCTCCGCTGTGGAATCACGGGTAACACGTCTGCGGGCTACCTACGGACATATTTGCAGCTCCAACCAACACCCCGCTATCTGCCGCCGTCTTGCTTTGGGCATCACTCCAGCTATTCCCGGCCCACGAGTAGGTCGTTACAAAAGCGTAGCTGAATCCGGCCAGCGCGGCGATGGGTTGGCCGCCTGTAAGTATCGATAGCACCATTGCTCCTCCTACGCCTGTTGTAGTTGGCGAAGCAGTAGCCAAGACCCCTGTGAATTTGTTGGTGGAGAGATTCATCTTGCCTGCCCCAATTCGCTTCTGCCCGCAGCTTGGGCAACTGTCAAACGCAAAATCAAAGATCCAACAGTCGTCCTTGTAGTTGAATACGCCTGCAGAGCCGGTCGCCTGAATGATCACCGTCGGCGGCTGCGTCACCGCGTTCTGATTCGTCTTGGCTACCGCGCCGGTCGGATTCTGCGTCGCGCTGTAGGTCGTCGAGCCAGACAGCGATTTCACGATGATCTGGCCGTTGCTCGTCTGCTTGCCTGCCTCCCAGGTCCATTTCTGTCCCGCCGCCAGCGGCGAAATGCATGCAATAACCGCACACGCTGCAAACTTTCCGATAGTGTTCATGGCGAACCTCCTCCTTCCTTGCTGTTGCTCCTCGCCCCCCGGGCCAGATTCCAGTAGTACGTCGCGAACGCGATATCCACGATGTTGGTCGGCGGGTGCGGGTCGGGCTCGGCGACGCCGGCGTCGATGAGCGCGATGTTGAAGGGCCCGCCGCCGATCCACACGACCACCTGGTCGCCGCGGTAGATCTCGAAGCGGGCGTCTTCCCCTCGGCGCAAGGCGACCTGGCGCGCTACGCCCGTTACGTCCATGATGGTCAGATCCGCGAAGCGGTAGCGTGCGGTGACCCAGCGCGATCCTTCCGGCAGGCTGGCGATCAGGTTCCCCGCGCGGTCCACGCCCTCCATGCTTCCGTACCTGCGGGTCGGCCGCTCGTCCGACGCCGCGTTGACCGCGGCTCGCCCCGCCCAGTAGGCCGCCCTCAGAAGGGCCCCGCCGCGTATCTGCCACTCCTGCAATCCGACCGCTCTGACGAACGCCGTGCTCGGCGCCATGGCAAGGGCGGCAAGCGCGAGGGCTCCCGTACATGTGGCGACGAGCATCCACAACCGTGTTGGATTCTCGTAGCGAAGGGTCTCGAACCATTCGCGAAATCGCTCCAATTCCTAGCCCCTCTTCTCCCACGTAAGCACCAACCGCTTCTTCCCCACGGAGAACGTGGCGCGCCCGCTGTCCACCTGCTCGAGCCGCGGCACGACGCGCCGCCCGGTGGGCGTGGTCATGGTCAATTCCTCGAGCGTGCTTCCGACGCCGTAGAACCGCCCGTTCGCAAACACCCCGTCGTCGGCCGCGCCGTCGAAGCGGAACGACTGCTGCAACATCGCCGCGTAGTCGGGCTCGGGCGGCGCCGGTGGCGGCTTTGCGGGCTCGTCGCGTGCAAACAGCGCATCGACCGGATTGGCCTCTGCGTTCGCGGCGATCGCCTGCGGCTGTTTCACCCACACCGGGTAGAAGTTCGTTTCGGTGAGCGGTGCGCTCGGGCTGGATACCCGTGGCGCCTGCTTGACCGCAATCTCTCCCAGCCTGGCGTTCAGCGCCTCGCCGCCCTTCCATGCCACGGCCAGCGCTATGCCCGCGGCGACGACCACGTACAGCCTCGCGTTTCCCGAAAGCAGGACATGGTGCATGGTCGTTGCTCCTATCGCCTGCTCAGAAGCACGCAGAAATCGCCCAGGCTCCCGACCGGTGTCCCCTTCTCGACCCTGATCGCGATCGACCCGATCGAGATGTCAGCGCGCCTGGCGAGCCGCTGCAATCCGTCGAACAGCGCCGCGTAGCCCGGCGCGTTCACCTCCAGGGCGCCGGCCCCCGGCGCCCCGGCGGAGGCGAGGCACACGCTGCTCAATCCGATCGTCGCGTTGCCGCGCCTGACCTGATCGATTCTCTGGATCATGATCGTGTCCGGGTCCGATGCAAGCCCGTATGTCCCGAGATTCACCGCGGCGATGAGCGAGAGCATGTCCGGGATCGATTCCTCGCGGCGGTAGCTCGCGTCCCAGCGCTTGATGCTCTCGGCAAGCGCCAGGTAGTTTTGCTTCCAGCGGATCACGCTTTCGGTGACCGCGTCCTGCTCTCCCGCCTTCTTCGACAGGATCTTGTAGCCTTTGACGCCCCCGGCGGCGAGAATCGCCGCGAAGGCCAGGGCGAGCAGCCACCACAAGCGGCTCGTCGCGCTAGTCATGGATGAATCCCTCGACGGTGAACAGCCGGCGGCCCTGCGCGTCGCGCCAGCCCTGGTGAATCAGCCTCAGGGAAATCCCGGTGTGATTCGCGACCTCAGTCATCACTCGCCTGGCGTGTTCCAGCGCCGCCTCCTGGCTTCGCGGCACGGAGAGCGTGAGCAGCACGTCGGGCAGCCGATCGGCGGCGATTTCCCGCCGTCCCTTCCGGGAGTCCGGGCTCACCGTCATTTCAACCTGCCGCTCCGCACGAATGCTGGGCGCGGGCAGGCGAATCTCGACGATGCGCGCCTCGCGAATCGATGCGATGCCCTGCACGATGCTCGCCGCCTTCTCCGCGAGCAGCGTCTGGCGTCGGGGTTCGTCCATGTACCTGCGGCGCGTATTCAGCAGGTCGAGGTAGCTCGTATCGATGCCGCCCTGCCTGCGCACCCACGGATCGTTGACGGCCTCGTCATAGGCCGCCTGCGCCGCCGTGAAGCGGTTCCACCCGAGGCCGATCGCCGAGGCGTACAGCACGACCCCCGCAGCAGCGATGGCCGCCGGCGTCCGATATCGGGCACGCTCGCTCGTGCCACGGACGAGCGGTCGATACGCCAGGCCCCGCAGCGGCGCATCGCCGATGAATTCGATTTCGTCCAGCATCCAGTCCGAGAGCGGCGCGGCCTGGACGAACCGGGCGCCGGGATATCGCAGGCGCAGTTCCGCGATGAGCGAGAGCAAGGCGTCGCGGAACACGTGCGACACGCGTTCCGGCAGCATCTTTTCCTCGACCGCGACGATCCGCCCGTCGACGAATGCCAGGATCTCCAGCTTCGTCGTGGCGAGCCCTTCGCCGCCGCCGAACACCACCATCGTGCCCTTGCGGCGCTGCCTCAGGCCCCAATTGCGGTACCCGTCGAAGGCGAGCGCGAAGCGCGCCTTGCCGATTCCGAACGCGCGCTCGTCGATCCCCACCGCGATCTTGGGGGTGTCCTTGCTGAAGTGCGCAAGCAGCGTTCCCAGCGCATCGCGGGGCGGTTGGATCACGAACCCGGGCGGGATCGCGTGCTGCAGGGACGCGAACACGGTCTCGCCCGCCAGGAGGACCCGCCTCCCGGCGGCCCTCCGAGACGCCTCCCGCGCCTCGAACGACACCACGACTTCGACCTGCGGACGCATTGCTCTCGCCCTACTGTGCCGCGTGCCGAATCGCGGCGAAGATCTCGATGTAATAGGCCGCAAGCGGCGCCACGATCATGGCGGCGGCCAACGCCAGCGCGGCCACGTTGGCGAGCGCAATCGAGCGATCCAGGGTGCGTTCTCCTTCCTTGAGCAGGGACGGTGCGACCCGCAGCAGCTCGCGATCGATTTCCTGCGTGTGCTCCGCGACCACCAGGGCGTTGGAAATGTAGAAAGGCCACCAGACCGCGCGCGGATCGTCGGAGGGCAGCTTGGCCTGGTCCGCGGCATCTGCGAGGGTCTTGTTGTTCACCGCGAGGTCGCGCTCGAAGGCGAGCACGCTCTGTCGCAGGTCGTGCGGCAGGATGCGTGCGGTGAGGCGCGCCGCCTCGATCGTCGGGATGCCGGCCGAGACCATCGTCGCCATGTAGTGCGCCCACACCCCGAAAAAGATATCGCGCAGCGCTTCCCGCAGGACGGGGATTTGCAGGCCCCACTCCAGCAGGGCTTCCCTCCCCGCCTCGGTGCGCAGCCAGGACGCGGCGGCCCAGACGCCCGCGGCAAGGGCGCACGCCAGCAGGAACCAGTGTTCGTGAACGACTTCCGACAGCCACGACGACAGTTGGAATACCGCGCCCTGGGGGCCCTTGCGCCCCAACGATTTGGCGAGCGGCGGCAACACGAACACCATGAACCCGACGAACACGGCCAGGCCGGCCAATGCCATTGCCCCGGGATAGGCCAGCCGCATGAGCGAGGCGCGCAGGCGCAATTGCTGCTCCAGCGTCGCGTCGATGCGCGCAAAGACGTTCTCGAGCCTACCCGAGTGCTCCCCCGCAACGACCGCCGCGACGATGGAGCGGGGCCACACCGCGCGCAACGACGCCGACAACGGCTCCCCGCTCTGGATCTCGCGCAGCGTCCCCATCCAGAACTCGGCGTAGTTCGGCTGCAGCCGCGGCATGCGGGACACGGCCTGATCCATGGGCAGCCCCGCGGCGAGTTGGTTGCCCAGCGCGGCGGCCACGGTCCCGATCTCGCGCAGGCGCATCACGGCAGCATCACACCAGGACGTCCTTGAAATCCACGGACCGCGCGCGCACGAGCGCCATGCCGCTATCCAGCAGCGTTATCGTGCGAGCCTTCGCCAGCACATCGCGCCGGTTGGCGCCTCCCGCCATGGCGATCGCCGCATCCTTCGCGGCGCGCGTGAAAGGCAGGACCTCGTTGATCGGCAGCACGCCGGTATAGCCGGTGTGGCCGCAGCGCTCGCAGCCCTTCGCACTCGCGCAGGCGATCGTCTCCGGCAGGCTGCAGTTCTCGCCGAGCACGTGCATGTAGCGCTGGAAGAGCATCTCGTCGGCCTCCTTCGGCGTGCCTTCCTTCTTGCAGTGCGGGCACAGCGTGCGGACCAGCCGCTGCGAGACGATCAGCGACAGGGCGTCGGCGAGCTG
>Ga0080064_1007448_pt1 | contig 11046 bp, 11 predicted proteins | sample Subgrocontami54m_FD_69260 | JGI IMG/M metagenome (GOLD analysis project Ga0080064, IMG submission 69260) | Subsurface groundwater microbial communities from S. Glens Falls, New York, USA - GMW46 contaminated, 5.4 m (SPADES assembly) (version 2) ... | reverse complement strand
CACCTCCGCGCTCTCCGACTCGACCGGAATCCCGGGAAGCCCCAAGCGAGTCGAAACAAAACCTTCGTTCATGCAGCCGCCGCAAAAAAGCGACTCGTCCTGGCAATGGGCCATGATCACAAGGTCGAATTTTTTGGCATACTGAAGCGCCCGTCTTAAGATATTGGAATCCGTGATCGGACGTCCGTCATCGGAGAGCGCGACGGCGCCGCCTTTTTTCAATTCTCCAAACTCGGTCAATTCCTTGCCTTCCTGCTTTAACGTCACGGCTCCCACCGGCCAGATCCGGATGAGGGACAGGCGCTTGGCCTCGCCGATCAGGAATTCCATGTCCGAGCGCCGATCCGACACGGGATAGGTGTTCGGCATCGGACAAACACCCGTAAAACCGCCTTTGAGCGCCGCTCTTAAACCCGTTTCTATCGTTTCCTTATATTCAAACCCGGGTTGTCTCAAATGCACATGAATATCGATCAGGCCCGGCGAGACGATCTTGCCTTTCGCGTCGATTTCTTTATCGGCCTTCGCGGCAATTTTCTTGGCGACTTCTTTGATCCGGTCTTTTTCGATCAAAATATCCATGACGCCGTCGATCTTATTTTTCGGATCCACCACGTGGCCGTTTTTGATTAAAGTCCTCATCGTTTCACCCCGTTAGAGACAGGAAGCGTTTCATTCTATTCTTCAAATAACGCTTTCCCATTCCTGATTTGAGATATTTTTCTCGTGCGGTAGCATCTTGCTGATTCAAACATGCTTCATAATAAATCAATTCAAATGGTCCTCGGCCTTTCGTTGATGCTATCTCATTTTGATTATGTAGAATGAAACGCTTCCGCAAATTCGATGTATAACCTGTATACAAACGTTGGTCTTTTTTGCTACGAAGAACGTAAACATAATACATAATTATTTGTCTCTAACGGGGTCAACCATCGTCGTTAAAAAAAGGGCTGCCATTCGGACCGCGACTCCGTTGGTGACCTGATCCAGGATCACCGATTGCGGCCCGTCCGCCACCTCCGCCGCGAGCTCCACACCGCGATTGATCGGCCCCGGGTGCATGATGATCACGTCTTTTTTGGCTTTGCGCATCCTGTCTTTTGAAATGCCGTATTCCGCCGCGTATTCGCGGATCGAAGGAAAAAAAGCGCCCGTTTGCCGCTCGAGCTGAATTCTTAAGATATTCAAAACATCCTGGCCTTGGATGGCTTCGTCCAGGTCATAACTGACTTCCACGCCCAGTTCCTCGATTTTCGGCGGGATCAGCGTCGGCGGGCCGCAGACCGTGATCTTGGCGCCCATTTTTTTAAGGCCCCAGATATTGGACCGGGCGACGCGCGAATGAAGGATGTCTCCCACGAGACACACCCTGATTCCCTCAAGCGTCTTTTTCTTTTCCCGGATCGTGAAAATGTCCAGAAGCCCCTGCGTGGGATGCTCATGAATGCCGTCCCCGGCATTCACGACCCCCGCCTTGATCGAACGCGCCAGGTATTCCGCGGACCCCGAGGAAGAGTGCCTCATCACGATCGTATCCACATGCATCGCCTCGATATTTTTGGCCGTGTCCCTTAAACTTTCTCCCTTCGAAGTGCTCGATTCCTGGGAAGAGAAATTGATAATGTCCGCCGAGAGGCGCTTCGCAGCCAGTTCAAAACTCGTCCGCGTGCGGGTGGAAGATTCAAAGAAAAGATTCGCGATGGTCTTTCCGCGCAGCGCGGGCACTTTTTTCACGTCGCGCGCCGACACTTCCTTGAAAGACTCCGCGGTCTGAAGGATCAGCTCTATTTCTTCTTTTGAAAGTTCTTCCACGGATAAAAGATCTTTTTTGGTCCAGCGGAATTCCTTTTTAGTCTCCATCGGTCACCACCACCTCGTCTTTGGAATCTTTTTCCAAGAACTTCACTTGGACGTTCTCTTTTTCGCTTGTCGGAATATTCTTCCCCACAAAATCGGCGCGGATCGGAAGCTCCCGGTGGCCGCGGTCGATCAGGACCGCCAGCTCGATCCGTTTGGGACGGCCAAAATCAATGAGCGCGTCGAGCGCGCAGCGGATCGTGCGGCCGGTATACAGGACATCGTCCACCAGCACCACGATCTTATTATCCAGATCAAAACTGATCTCGGTCTTGCGGATGATCGGCTGTTCGGAGACCTTGGTCAGGTCATCGCGGTAAAGGTTGATGTCCAGAGTCCCTAAAGGACAGGAGGATTTTGAAATGGCTTCGATGGCCTTCTGCAGTCTTGCGGCAAGAATCACGCCCCGCGTTTGGATACCCACGAGCGCCAGGCCCGCGGTCCCTTTGTTCTTTTCCAAAATTTCATGGGCCATTCTGGCGATCGAACGCTCGATGGACTGGGAATCCAGGACTAATTTATCCATGGGGAGGCCTGTCTGCCTGCCGGCAGACAAAAAAATACCCACTGTCTTTTCCAAGATGTGGGTTTAGTTTGTGGATAGTACTCATCGCATTTCCCTTACAGGCCTCTCAAGGACCCGTTTAAAAGGTTCAAGTGAACAGACTTAATTTCCCGAAAGTATACTCTGAAGCGGATGGTTTGTCAATAGACCAGCCAAAAGAAAAAAATCAAAGCCGCCAGGATGCGGTACACGCCGAAAATAACGAAGCTATGGTTTTTGATGTAATAAAGCAGCCATTTGACGGAGAAGAGCGCCACAACGAAGGCGGCGGCAAACCCCGTCAAAAGGAAGCCTGTTTGAGAGGACGAAAAAAGGGTCCGGTGTTTCACCAAATCAAGCGCCGTTGCGGCCAGCATCGTCGGGACCGCCAAAAGAAAAGAAAACTCCACGATCGTCTTTCGTTTGAATCCCAGGAGAAGCCCGCCCACAATCGTCGCCGCAGCCCGTGAAACACCCGGGATAATGGCGATCGACTGAAATACGCCTATCAGCATCGCCTGGCCATAGGTCATTTTGGAAATATCTTCTTGTGCGGTTTCTTTTTCCTGATGCCACCGCTCGAACACGATGAGAAGCACTCCTCCGACGAAAAGAGACCATAAAACGACGGCCGTGTTTCCTAAGAGAAATTTCTTTACGAAGTGATAGAAAATAAATCCTAAAACCGCGGTCGGAAAGAAGGCTGCGAGCACCCGCTTCAAAACCTCGCGGTCCACGAGCAGTCTTTTCCAGTACAAGGCCAGCACGGCCAGGATCGCGCCCAGCTGAATCGCGATCTCAAAACTCTTCAGGAATCCGGTCTGCGCCAGTCCCAAGGCCCTGGCCGTCAAAATCAGGTGCCCGGTCGAAGAAATCGGCAGAAATTCCGTGACTCCCTCCACGATTCCGAACAAGACCGCATGCAGTAAGTTCATGGATTATTTTCTTTCCGAAGACCCATTTTTCTTGATTGCAAAGTTTTTAAATTTTTCCTCAAGCGCCGAAAGGTCCAAATCGTAGATCTTTTTTATTTCCTCCGCGAAACCACTCCCTTTCGACACGTGATGAAGCAGCGTGTAAAAATTCTGGCTATTATAGTTGAGGATAAAAAACCGGACAAGGAGTTCACTTTCCTGATAAAAGGTTTCGACCATTCCCGCCGGATAGGTCCTCATTTCCGCCAAGGATCTGAGCGGGATATATTTTTCCGGCTCGATCAGTTGAAGCACCCTCACATTGTACTCATTGCCGCCGAATCCGGTCGCGATCGCGCGGTAGCTCACAAACTCGGCGAACCCCTCGTTCAAAAATAAGGGGATCGGCCCTTCCAAAAATCGAAACACGATGACATGCGTGATCTCATGGGCCAGCGTTTTCTTGGGAGCCAGCCAAAAGGGCGCGCGGTAAATGAAAAGTTCCCAGCCCGTCGTGAACGCCTCCCCTTCGAGACTGGACTGGATCCTTTCATTAAAATGATGCCAAACGTCTTTGTCCTCAAAAATAAAGATCTGGCTTTTTTTCTTCCACGGATCCGCCGTGATGCCAAAAAGCTCTTTGACCCATTGATAATAAAGTTCCGCATTGATCGTGACGGTCTCCGCCTCTTTTTCATCCGTAAAGTGATAAATAAAATGATCCGTCTCGGCGTGTTTCCAAATCCCCTTGGACTCGGATAACGCGGCGCGGCCGGCCGGGCTGATATCTTTATCGGACAACTCGTCCGAGGAAATTGTCGGGACCGGGGCGGCGCAAAGCAACGACACGGGAAAGAGAAAAACCAAGAGAGGAAAGATGAAAAATTTCTTCATGAAGAAAAATGCTTGTGAAAAATGATCATAAAAAGAAGAAGTGCCCAGAGCGTCGTGTCAAAAATAAGAATGCCTTTGAGCGGAAACGGAACGGCGCCTCCGAAACAACCGCAGTCGTCGATCGGAAGCTTTCTGAAAAGCGCGGATCCGACCACCGCAATAAACGCGGACACTAAAATCCAAAGCGCGGTGAGGCTTGTCCGGATCTTAAATCCCGCGATCAGAAAAATACCCAACGCCAGTTCCATCCACGGGATCACTCTCGCGACATAGACGGCGCCATGATCGTTCAAAACCTTATAGCTCTGGACCACCAAAATAAAGTTTTCATGGTTGCGGGTTAATTTTTCAATTCCTGATACCAAAAACAAAATTCCTATTAAAATTCTTAGCGCCACAAACAAAAGCCTGAGAGGTTTGTTCATGATCTTGAATCCTTTAGCGCTTCCGGCGTCTCGCGCGTATTTCCGATGACCTCAACCTCCAAGTTCTGAGGACTTCCCTGGATGCCGTTTTTCAATAAGACGCTCTCAAGCGGATGGAGCTTCTTCGAACCGAACATGTCCGGGACATAGTCGACCGACCCCTCGTAGGTCTTCCCCTGATAGTCAAAGCGGACAATATCTCCCTCGTAGATTTCTCTCCGGTTCTTGTCCGCGAAAGAAGTGCTCTCAAAAAATTCGCAGTCCTCATAAGGAGCGCGCTTCACGGGCCGGCCCCGACCGTCATTGCTTCCTTCATCATCCTCGCATAAAAGCACATGCAGGAGTTTTTGATAGCCCCGGTAGTACATCTTGTTTTCTTTTTTATGCCAGACGCGAAATTTGAGTTCTTTCACGGTTGCACCGACAAGTTGAACAAAATTACGAATTCTCCCAAAACTTTTTTGCCAGAAAAACGCTCGATGACTTTTTTCGTCTTGGCGCGCACGACCTCCTCAAATTTCTTCGTGAGTTCCCGCGCGACGACGATCTCAATATTCCCGAGCGTTGCTTCGATCGCCTCCAGTGTTTTTAGCAGCCGGTGAGGCGATTCATAAAAAATGACGGTTCTTTCTTCCTCCTTGAACGAGAGAAGCTTGTTTTTTTTCTGGCCCGATTTTATCGGCATAAACCCTTCGAAGATAAAACGGTCCGTCGGAAGCCCCGACACCGACAGCGCGCATAAAAACGCGGAAGGCCCCGGGATAGACTCGATCCGAATGCCTTTTTCGATGGCATGGCGGACCAGGCGGTATCCCGGATCCGAGATGCCGGGAGTCCCGGCGTCCGAAATGAGGGCGACGGCGGCGCCTTCTTCCAGTTTTCGAACGAGTTCGGGCGCGCGTTTTTTTTCCGAAAAATCAAAGTAACTGACCACGGGATTTCGGATACCGTAATGGTCCAACAGGACCCTCGAATGGCGGGTGTCTTCGCAGGCGATGAGATCAACCTTTTTTAGAATCTCAACCGCGCGAAAACTGATGTCAGCAAGATTTCCAATAGGGGTAGAAACGAGGTAGAGAATGCCTGACATTTAATCCGCACTTTTAGTACGGAGCACCTGAACACCAGAGCACCAGAGCGCCTGAATCTTCTTACTGGTGTTCTGGAGACTGGTGCACTGGTGCGCCAATATATTTGTCATACTATTCTACCGTGACGGATTTGGCGAGATTTCGCGGCTGGTCGATGTCCTCCCCAAATTCGCGGGCCACGCAGTAGGCGACAAGCTGAAGCGGCAAAACCGTCAGAAACGGAGAAAAAATTTCTTTGGTCTCGGGCACCTTGATCAAATAAAAAGGATCCACGCGGTAGATTTCCGTGTCCCCCTCCGTCACGATCGGGATGACCTGCCCTCCGCGCGCTTTGATCTCCTGAATATTTGAAATCATTTTGTCGTAGGTTTTTGATTTCGGCGCCAGACAGATCACCCAGGGGTTTTCGTCAATGAGCGCGATCGGCCCGTGCTTCATCTCGCCGGCCGGATAACCCTCGGCCGGAATGTAGGAGATCTCTTTCAGTTTCAGCGCCCCTTCGAGCGCATTCGGATAATTGATGTTCCGTCCCAAATACAGAAAGAAACCGTTCGGGGAGCGTTTGCGTTTCTCCGGGTCGGTCGAAAAATATTTCTCGAGCTGCGCATGATAGTGCACGTTAAAATCGTGCGCTTTGTCGGCCCATTCTTTTTCATCTTTTTTATAATCATCCAAGACCTTCTGCATCTGCGACGGGATCCTAAAAAATTCTTTGAGCAGGCCCTGTATCTCTTTGGCGGGCAGCGATTTAAAAAGGCCCGCGAAATAAAGCGCCAGCAAGTAAAGCACCGTGAGCTGTGCCGTGTAGGCCTTGGTCGACGCAACCGCGATCTCAGGGCCCGCGTGGGTATAAATGGCCCCTTTCGCCTCCCTCGCGATCGAGCTTGCGAGCACGTTGCAAATCGAAAGCGTCAGCGCTTTCTTCTTTTTCGCCTCCCTTAAACCCGCCAGCGTATCGGCCGTTTCTCCGCTTTGAGAAATCGCGATCACCAGCGATTCTTTTCCGATCTTGGGATTGCGATAGCGGAATTCAGAAGACGTGTCCACCCATACCGGAATATCGGTCAACTCTTCAAAAACATATTTGGCGGTGAGCCCCGCGTGATACGCCGTGCCGCAGGCGATGATGACGATCCGTTTGATCTTCTTAAACTCGGCCGGCGTGATTTTTAGCTCATCAAAATGGATCTGCCCGTTCGTGACCCGTTCATGCAACAGCGCGGTCATGATCCCCGGCTGCTCAAAGATCTCTTTCAGCATAAAATGAGGAAAACCGCCCTTTTGCGCCTGCGTGATGTCCCATTGGATCTTCGCCGGCGCGCGGTGGACAGGTTTGTTGGAGCTGTCGATGATCTTGTAGGAATCTTGCATGACGGAGACAATTTCGCCGTTTTCGATAAAAATCACCCGGCTCGTATGGTCCAAGAAAGCGGAAACATCGCTGGCGAGAAAGTTTTCTTCGCGGCCGATCCCGAGCACCAGCGGGCTGTCCATTTTTGCCGCGACGATCTTGCCCGGTTCCTTGGAACACATCACCGCGATCGCATAAGTGCCTTTCAAGTCTTTGAGCGCGCGCTGAACCGCGCTCTCCAAATTGCCCTTGTAATATTTCGCGATCAAATGGGTGATGACTTCCGTGTCCGTCTGTGAACGGAAGACAACACCTTCCTCTTGCAAGGCTTGTTTTAGATCAAAATAATTCTCAATGATGCCGTTGTGAACGACCGCGATCCGGTCGTCCTTGTCGAGATGGGGGTGGGCGTTTTCCCGGCTGGGCACTCCGTGTGTCGCCCAGCGGGTATGGCCGATGGCCGTGGTGCCTTTTAAAGGATGGGATTTCAGGATCTGCTCTAAATTCCTGATCTTGCCGCTTGTTTTTTCCACCGCAATGGCATTCAGGCCATTTTGGACGGCAAGCCCCGAGGAGTCATACCCGCGGTATTCGAGGTGTTTCAATCCCTCGAGGATGACCCCTTGCGCTTCTTTTTTCCCTGTATAACCATAAATGCCGCACATAGCCGTTCATTCTACCGCAAAATGGACGCCTGCCACAATACTTTGGTTTTAACAATTTATTCTGTTATAATTTTTAAACACTCATGACAACCGCGACGAGAAATGCGAGGCCCTGGATCCTGCTGAATCCCGGTCCGGTCAATGTGACCGACCGCGTCCGCTTTGCCCTTTTGAAACCGGATATTTGCCACCGGGAAGAAGAATTTTCCACGCTTTTAAAATCGGTCCGTCAAAAACTCCTTAAAATTTTCAAAATTCAAAATACTCACACGGTCGCGGTTTTCTCGGGGTCCGGCACCACCGCCCTCGAGGCAATGCTGTCGTCGTTCGCGATGAAAAACCGGTCGATTCTCGTCCTCTCGAACGGCGTGTACGGCGACCGCATGAAAACCATCCTTGAAATACACGGCACGCCGGTCCGCGTGCTTTCAAGCGAACCCGGGGGTTTTCCGGTCTTGAGAAAAATCGAAACGCTTCTGAAGAACGACACTTCGATCCACGCCGTCGCGATGGTGCATCATGAGACATCCACCGGCATGTTGAACCCGCTCCGAGAGGTGGGCCGGCTCGCTAAAAAATACAACAAAACGTTCATCGTCGACGCGATCAGTTCTCTGGGGGCCGAGAAAATAGATTTTAAAAAGGACGTGATCGATGTGTTAAGCGGGACTTCCGGCAAGTGCCTCCACGGACTTCCCGGCGTGTCGTTCGTGATCCTTTCAAAAAAAACGGTGCAAAACTTAAAGCGGCAAAGGCCCAAAACACTGTCCCTGGATCTTTTGAGCACTCTCGACGCCGAGGAAAAAGACGACACCCCCTTCACGCCCGCGGTCCAAATATTCTACGCGTTCCACGAGGCGCTGGATGAACTGCTCCAGGAGGGTTTGAATCACCGTATCGAAGACTACGCTAAAAAAAACGCGCTTTTGGAAAACGGTTTCATACGGCTAAATTTTGTTTTTCTGGTTGAAAAAAAATACCGCTCCCATGTGCTCACGGCCCTCTGGCTGCCGCCGGCCCTCTCCTACGCCAAACTTCACGACGCTTTAAAAAAAGAGGGATTTGTCATTTACGCGGGACAATCCGAACTGAAAGGCAGGATTTTCCGCGTCTCGAATCTCGGAGACATCAGCCTAAAAGACCTCGAACGATTTCTCTCTAGTTTGAGGAAAATACTGAAACGGCCGGGTTCTCCGGTCCAAAACCCACGATGATCAATCGCGCGCTCTCAAAACCGCTGACGGCGCTGCTCCTCAAGACCCCGTTGACGCCCAATCAGGTCACACTCATCAGTCTCGGGTTCGGGATCCTCTCAGGCGTCTTTTTCGCCAAAGGCGATACCTCTTTCACGCTCCTGGCCGCGCTCTTTTTCCAAATCGCCGCGGTACTTGATAACTGCGACGGCAATATCGCAAGGGCCAAAGATTTAAAAAGCGAATTCGGAGGATGGTTCGACGTCGTCGCGGATGTTTTAGTGGATCTCGCGCTTTTTTCGGGTCTCACCGTCGGGCTCTTGCGCCAAGGAGCGAAAGAGCCGGTTGTTGCCTTGGGGGTTTTATGCGTGACCGGAAGTCTTATTAATTTTATGATCGTGTGCCTTGAGAAAAAGAAGGGCTTCGGGCCGGCCGTCTTTGACCGGCCGCACCCCGAAGGAAGCGGCAGAGAAAATATCCTTCATCGGATCACGGAAGGGATCCGGGAAGGCGATTCTTCGTGGTTCGTCATGATTTTCGCGCTATTTTTAAAAACCGATTGGCTGCTCAGTCTTTCGGCCGTTTACGTGCAAATTCTCTGGATCAGCGCCATCGTCATGAACTTTAAATGGCTGTTCACCCCGCTCTTTCTAAAAACTCCTAAAAGAGTTAAGAAAGAGCGGGGTTCAAGAAATTGAAAACATGAAAATCGCGAAACTGCTGCTCCTGGTGCTCGGAGTTTATATTCTCTATCTCACGGTCAGCACGGTCGGCATAGAGAATATCTCCCGCCAGCTCTACGCGCTCAAATGGCAGCTCGTCCCGCTTTTGCTGATCTACCCCGTGATCTTCGCGTTTGACACGCTCGGATGGAAATGCGCGTTCCCGAAAGAACTGCCGAAAAGCATTTCTTTTCTGGATCTTTATTTCATCCGTATCATCGGAGAAACCTTTAACGTCGTGATCCCGTGGGCGGCCTCGCTCGGAGGAGAGCCGCTGAAAGCCGAGCTTTTGAAATCCAAACACGGGATTTCCCTTTCCGAAGGAGTCGCCTCGATCCTGATCGTCCATACCACCTTTTGGATTTCTCTCAATCTATTCGTGATCGGAGGCATCCTCGTCACTTTAAAAACTTTCCCGCTGACGCCGCTCCTGTGGAAAAGTGTGCTGATCTTCATCGTGTCTCTCGGATTTATCGCGATCCTTCTCGTGATAGGACTGCATCTGGGGATCTTTAAACATGTCCATTCTCTCGGGGAAACGCTCAAATGGTGGGGGCCCAGCTCCGAAAAAAAACACAAATACCTTCAACTGGACGACAAGATCAAAAAATTTTATACCGCAAACCCGAAAAACTTTTTTCTCTCTTCCTGCTTCAATTTCCTGGGATGGTTCACGGGTACCTTCGAGGTGTATTTCATCGCGCGGATCCTCCACATTCCGCTGGGCCTGCGCGAGGCGTGGCTTCTGGAATCGCTGATCCAGGTCTTAAGGATCGTCACTTTTTTTATTCCGGCAAGCGTCGGCGCTCAGGAAGGCGGGATCGTCCTGATATTTCTTCAGTTCGGATTTGAAAATTCGGTGGGGTTGACCTTCGCGATCATCCGCCGCATCCGCGAGATCATCTGGCTCGGGATCGGGCTTATCTTATGGTTTCTGATGGAAGACCGCCCGAAAATCAAAGCGGAAGTCCGCTAGAATTTTCTTTTATCCACAAGCCGCACGAGCTTCCGGCCGTTTCGCAATGTCCCTTTGGCGTGCAGCCGTAGGTCCATCTTAAAAAGCCCGAGTTCGTAACTTTTCCACGCGTCCGTCAGCTCCTTTCGGATATTTGAAAAAATAATTTCCTTTAGATCCGATGAGTTCACGGCGCCGTCCAGCGCCTCCACATGAAATTCGATCAAATCTTTATGAGAGTCTTTATCAATGATGATCTGCCAATCGGAGCTCAAGCCCTTGATCGAGTTTAAAATGGGTTCGAATATCCAGGGCGCCAGATTTCCCATCGCCGTGGCGGTCCATTCATTCACCCGGCCTCTTAATTTCGCAATTCTCCTTCCGGGAAGTCCGGAGGGAGAATTGCGATCCGCCGCGCTTTTTGGCGGATGA
>Ga0080064_1007447_pt1 | contig 11046 bp, 9 predicted proteins | sample Subgrocontami54m_FD_69260 | JGI IMG/M metagenome (GOLD analysis project Ga0080064, IMG submission 69260) | Subsurface groundwater microbial communities from S. Glens Falls, New York, USA - GMW46 contaminated, 5.4 m (SPADES assembly) (version 2) ... | reverse complement strand
GCTTTTGCGGTATTTATCGCGTGTATGCTTGGAGGTGCCGCATATGCCGCAAGCATTTCAACACTAAAGGAAAATCTCGGAGACAATCTGAATTCCGTTGAGGAGGAAATACGAAAGATTAATTCCGATCTGGGGACGTTGAAACAAGAGCAAAAAACGTTGGCGCGTGAAATAAAAATAATCGACGCTAACTTAAGAAAAATAGAGCTTGAAATACGCCGCACCGAGCTGTCTATTAGTAAAAGCGAGAAGGCGATAGCGGATAAAGAGGAGGAGATCCGGAAAGTCGCAGAACAACTGGAAGAAAGCCGGGTTCGTCTTGCGGATGCGGTGCGTACCCTGGATCAAAGCGATAATCAGAATATGGTGGAGCTTGTTCTGGGTTCCGAGAGTTTTTCTGATGTGTTCGGCAAGATAACCCAGCTTGAGAACCTCCAGCGCTCTCTGAGCGACCAGACGGCGCAAATACGGGAACAAAAAGAGGAGCTCGACAAACAAAAAGAGGAGTTGGTGGCAAAGCAGGATGAACTCGAAACGTTGCGAAATCTTGCCGTGATACAGCGGGCGGACCTGGTTGAGCAGTCGCAGGCGAAGACCGTTTTGCTTGTGGAAACCAAGGGCCGTGAGCGGCTTTTTGCGGAGAAACTCGAGAAGGCGCGTCTTGATGCGGCTACCATTCGCCAACAGATGTTCGAGCTTGAAGGCACCGGAGTATCCATGACGTTCGAGGAAGCATATCAGTTAATTAAGAAAGCGGCGGCAAACGGGAATGTTCGTCCCGCATTTTTAATGGCGTTATTGAAAAAAGAATCCCGGTGGGGGGCGTCTGTTGGCACCGGGAATTGGCGCGATGATATGCATCCCCGCGATTGGAGCGCGTTCTTTCAGATATGTCAGGAATTGGGCTTGAATCCGGATACAACGCCGGTATCGCGCAAGCCCTCATACGGTTGGGGCGGAGCTATGGGCCCGGCGCAATTTTTGCCAAGAACGTGGCTTGCGTGGCGCGATAAAGTAAGTGCCGTTACCGGACATAATCCGCCTTCGCCGTGGAGTCTCGATGATGCGTTCAGCGCTTCCGCATTGAAACTTGCCGCCGCCGGAGCAAGTCAACAAACCCCGGATGCGGAATGGAAGGCGGCTATGATCTATTTTGCAGGAAGTAATTGGCAAAACCCCGCCTTTTCGTTTTATGCGGACGGAATAATGGCTCTGGCGGGCGTATATCAGGAACAAATAGATATTTTGGAATCGGGGACAGGAACATCAAATTAAAACCCCCGCGGAGCCGCGGGGGTTTTATTCTTCGTGGTGGGCGGAGAGCGCCTCTACAATAGCGTCGATGTTTCCCTCCATGATGCCGTTTATGTTATGCCAGCTTTCTTTGATCCGATGGTCAGTGACCCGGTCCTGAGGAAAATTATAGGTTCGTATTTTATCGGAACGGTCGCCGGAACCTATCTGGCTTTTTCGCAGCTCGCTTTTTAGTTTTGCCTCTTCTTCTTTTTTCATTGCAAGGAGGCGGGAGCGAAGCACACTGAGCGCTATTTCCTTATTTGATTGCTGCGTCCGTTCTTCCTGTGAGGTTACTACAATACCGCTGGGAATATGAGTGAGCCGAACGGCGGTTTCACGTTTATTGACGTTTTGTCCGCCCGGACCCGTTGCGCGCTGGAATTCTATTCGTATGTCCGCCGACCGCACCTCAAGATCCGTTTCTTTCGCTTCAGGAATTACAACAACGCTTGCGGTTGAAGTATGTATGCGCCCGCTTTTTTCCGTTTCCGGAATGCGTTGCACGCGATGAACGCCCAGCTCGCCGGAAAGTTTCGTATACGCGCCTTTTCCGCGGACAACAAATATGGCTTCTTTCGCTCCGCCAAGCGATGTGTCGCTTGCCTGAAGGATGCGCACATTCCAACCTGAGCGTTCGGCAAATTTCATATACATGCGGGCAAGTTGGCCGGCAAAAAGCGCCGCCTCGTCGCCTCCCGCGCCGGGACGTATTTCAACGACAGCGGATTCCCGCACCGCCTGCTCTTTTGTCGCCTGAGAGGTAAGGGCCGAAAGCCGTTCCTGAATGCGCGTTTTTTCTTCCTGCGCCACCGCCCTCATGTCCGCATCCGTTGTTTCCGCGATGAGCGTTTCGGTTTCCATCAGTTCTTTCTGTAGTGCCGCCTCTTCTTCTCTGAGACGCAGAGCTACGGATAATTCTTTAAGCTGTTTTCCAAGCTCGGCAAGTTCTTTCGGACGAGAAAGAAGCTCAGGATCACTGAGCTTCTCTTCGATCTCTCCGTATTCGCGCTTTAAATCTTCAAGAGATTTGCCGGTGTGGCTCATACTCATTCCTTGTCTGCGCTTTTTGCGGCCTGTCGGCGCGCTTCCCGTTTTGCGAGCTTGTTCTTCTTTCCTCCGCGCGCAGTTCCAAGTTCTGTTTTTCTGCTCATGCGTTCCTTGAAACGCTCAACTTTTCCGGCCGTGTCAACCATTTTTGCTTTGCCGGTGAAGAAAGGATGGCAATGTGCACACACCTCGACGGTTATTTCGGGAACCGTTGCGCCAACCGTAAAATGATTGCCGCAGGCGCATTTTACTTTGGCATCCGGATAGTATGTTGGATGAATATCGCTTTTCATAACGTAACTTTTATACCATGCGTCGGGTGGCGGGTCAAACCATATAAAAAACCGCTTTTCAAAAGAGAAAAGCGGTTGTTTTTTGTTATTCTGAAGGTTCTTCGTTTTCGGCTTCCGTCTTGTTTCCGGACGGAGTTTCGGGCGTTTCCGCGGCACGGGAGGCTTTTTTTGCCTTCTGCGCCGCAAGATACGAAATAGTTCGGTCTTTGAGCCATTCGGCCCCAAACATTATCAGCGCGGTGCTGATGGCGACCCAGGCAAGGTCATCGGGGATCTCACTATCGGTGATGAAGTAGAGCGCCCAGATGACGGCTGCCGCAAAGATAACGATTACGCCGATATAGTCAGCGTAACGCTTCAGGCCTTCCTCCTCACATTCGTCCAGACAGCGTATTTCAAGCGCGCGGTCGTGTGCGATGTGGGCCAGGAAAACGCTCAGATACATTGCCATGAGCTGGTAGGGAAGTTCACGGCCGCCGAACGCGTCAATGAAGAATGCGATGGTTTGCACAGCGATGACGCTGAGAGCTGTTGCAAGGAAGAGATTGTTGTGGCGAACGCGGGGTTCGTCATCAAGCATCTGTTTCCAGAGGGACGTGCCCACCAGGATACCGACGAGCGCTTCCACCATGAACGGACTTTCTTTCGGAAGATGCGGGACGATTCCCACAACGTACAGCCCGACAAGGACAATAAGGTAAATGATCAGGCCGAAGCCGAACAGTTCGCCATATCGCCACACGGTAACCCGGCTTTTCTTGCGCCGATACCGCTGTTTTTCGTTGAAATTTATCTTGATCTTGTAGACCGTGATGGTGTGCAACGAATAACTGCCGATGAAGAAAAGCAATGTCAGCGTAAGAGGTGCCGGCACAGCCTTACCGCCCAATGCTTCCAGCGTTGAGCCGAAGGCGTACAGCACGGAAAATAGGGCACAGACAAGGAACCCCATAAGCTCGATATCGCTTCGGGGTATTGTTGGGTGGATATGGAACAGGTCCCTGACGAATTTCGTCAGGCGTTCGATGTTCATGGACCCCTCCGTATTGGGCATCCGAATGCTCGGTTTTCAAGGTTGTCCTTATTATAAAAGTGTTTAAGGTTTTGTCTATGCCGTGCGGCTCTGCAGGGAGGGAACATGTTGTTTTTTGTCCGGCGGGTTTTCCGGAAGAAAACCTTATTGAATAGGACAAAAAGGGGGATTGGGCTTGCCCTTTCATAAACCATCCGTTATACTAATCCCGGCTGATATTTAAAGTTATGGAAACTACACCAGAGACACAAGTGAGTCTGTCGCCCGAAATACAGGAGATGCTTGAGGCCGGCGTTCATTTCGGCCATAAGCGGGCAAACCGTCATCCAAAAATGGCGCCGTTTATCTTTTCCGTAAAAGGAAACGTGGAGATAATCGATGTTACCAAGACCGCCGAGGCCCTCGAGCAGGTATCTCAATTTCTCGAAGCAAAGGCGAAAGAGAACGGTCTTATTCTATTCGTGGGGACGCGCCCGCACGTGAAAGATATCGTGGAAGAAAGTGCCGTTGCCTGTGATATGCCGTATGTGAAAGAGCGATGGTTCGGTGGTACGCTGACAAATTTTTCCGTAATGTCAAAACGGCTCGAGGGGTTCAAGGAACTTGAGCGCAAAGCGGCAAGCGGAGAGTTGGAAAAATATACGAAACAGGAACAAGTGCGTTTTAAGCGGCAGATAGTGAAATTGAATGCGGCGATGGGTGGTTTGAAATTGTTAACTCGTTTACCGGACGTTATCGTGCTTGCGTCCCTGAAATATGACAGCATTGCGGCAACTGAGGCACTGAAGATGAAAATACCCGTTGTTGCCATTGCCGATACGAATACCGATCCCAGCAAAATAGCGCATCCGCTTCCCGCGAATGACGATGCGATCTCTTCCGTAAAATTCATTTTTTCGAAACTTTCCGCCGCTGTCCAAAAGGGGAAAGTGGCAAAAGAATAATGTATGAACGATATCGAGAATCTCAAAGCGCTTCGCGAAAGCACGGGCGCCTCAATTACAGAGTGTAAAAAAGCACTGGCCGACGCGAACGGCAGTATTGAAGAAGCGACAAAATTGCTCCGGACGCGCGGACAATCCGTTGTGGACAAGAAACAAAGCCGAACGGCGAACGAAGGCGTTATCGGGGTGTATTTGCATGCGAATTCAAAAATAGCGGGGGTTGTGGAACTCAGGTGCGAAACGGATTTTGTGGCGCGGAACGAAGAATTCAAACATTTGGCGCACGAGATAGCAATGCATGTTGTTGCTTCCGATCCGAAATATCTTTTGCCGGAAGAGGTCCCGCAGGAAGTACGGGATGAGGAACGGCGTTTGGTTGCCCAGCAGTTCGCAGATTCCGGAAAGCCGCAGCAGATAGTTGATAAGATAATCGAAGGTAAGCTTGCGACACTGGCAAAGGAAATATGCCTCACGACACAGCCGTTCATAAAAGATCCGGACAGGACCGTTCAGGATGTCGTGAATGAAGCAGTATCCAAATTTGGCGAAAAAATAACCATCGGTAAATTCGCCCGTTTCGTTATATAACGGCGTTTGTATAAACCCGTTCTATTGCATATGTATTCTATACTCGCGCCTCTCCTGGTTCTCGTCGGCCTTGCGGGAGTGGTATTGGTCGTTGCCCGCGCCCTGCCATCCATTTCGCAGATCCCCGAGCCGGATATAAAAACGGGGGCAAAGATAGCCGAAAAGGTATCCTCGCTTGCCAAAAAAGTTCCCTGGCAAAAATGGTTCTTTGGCAGTGTTGCCTTCGGGCTCAAGCAGGTTCGCAGGGCGTTGTTTGCGGGGCTTAAAAAGTCGGAGAAAATGGTGCATGCCGCACAAACGCGCTCCCGGAAATTCGCAAGCGAGGGCGGCGTTGACGCATTGCCGAAATTTTTTGACCGTATAAAAAAACGCCGGGCATTCCTGGAGGAGGAGCGGAAATTACTTGAATACGTCGGGCATCATCCCGATGACGCGGCGGCATACAAGCGCCTGGGAACGCTGTATGCGATATCGGGCAACGTAAAAGACGCGCGCGCGGCATTCGAACAGTCGTTGCGGCTCAACCCGGACGACCAGGATATATTGCAGAAACTTGAGGAATTAGCGTAAATTATCAGTGTACCTTGAGAGTTAAGTAAATGCGCCGGAGTAGCTCAGTGGCAGAGCAGCTGTTTTGTAAACAGCAGGTCGTGAGTTCAAATCTCACCTCCGGCTCACCAGATCTTTTGACTTTTTAAGCGAGAAATAAAAATGAGCGTTATGCTGGGGTACCGAAGTGGTCAAACGGGGCAGACTGTAAATCTGCTGGCTTTCGCCTTCGAAGGTTCGAGTCCTTCCCCCAGCACCGACTAGAAAATGCTATCCCGCCAAAAGCGGGATTTGCATTTTCAGGAGAACCGCTAAAGTTCCGAAAGCCTGGAGGAACGTTAGCCCAAGGGGCGAGGCGGGAATATTTATTTAACAAACCATAAGGCGATTTTATTTTACTCATTAATGAATTTGAACTGATTTATGATAGAATAAAAGTATGCATTTAGTAGATTGGTTAAAACAACAAAGTTTAGTACACAAAAAGGCTTTTATCGCTTTTACTCTGGGCGTTTTGTTGATAGTCGGTGTGCCCGTTTTATATATGCAGTGGGTTAACTATTCTACTTCAAGAGCTGTAAAACAGGCAGAGGATTTATCCACTGCCGAAACAAACACAAACATAAACAATAATGATGAAACGAGTTTAGATGATATTATCATTCCTCCGCCCGGACCATTCGGAGCGGGTGTTGTATATCAAGATATCAATACAAATATAAATCCAGCTATAGCTAAAGATTTTAATATAAATTCCATAAAAAATATTTCTGAAATAGAAAAAGCATATGGATTTAAATTTTCAGCGGAAGAACTCCAGTTACTTAAAGAACGAAAATTCGTTTTAAAGAATATTCTTGATACAAAAATACGGCCCGTCGATAGTCGCTACGAGGCTCCTTTGCGCGAATTTGTTCAGTTGTATAACGGCATTTCAGGAGACTCTTCTGATTATAAATCTCGAGGTCCAGAAAATACATTATTTTATTCCTCCGATGTATTTTTGAATACTTATAGCATTTTATATACTGAATTGCTTCGAGAAATGGAAAATGAAAAATTCTTTCCTGCGATAAAATCTCTTACAAAAACATTTTATGAATCTTCAAACCAAAAATTTAATACTGCGCAGACAGATCTAGAGCGTCAAAAATGGCTGGATGTGCGTAATTATTTTGTGGTTCCGTATGCCATTCTTTCAAATGCTGCTAGTTTGCCGACAAATATAGACTATTATAGCGGCGAAGAATTACTTGATCCCGATCAAGTAATGGCTAGATATGTAGAAAAAGACAAGGGAATTGATATATACGAAAACGTGGCTAAGTTTATAATAAATCTAAATTTGGATGACGAGAGCGAAAGCGCTATATTAGAAGACTTACAGAAAATTTATGCTGCCGGCGATAAGAGCTTGCCGACGATATTTACCGGGGCCTATTCTGACATGAGGATTAATTTTCAGGTTGATTTTACTCAGTTCACGCCTCGCGGCACGTATACCTCTAGTTCTTTAAGGAGGCAATATTTCAGGGCCATGAAGTGGTATATAATGTTGCCGTTTTTTATCAAGAGTCCGCGGCTTACAACTGACGCATTTGCTATAGCTCAACTAATGGCAGAAAACCAAAAAGATATGCAGCGTTATAGTGCCATTGATGATGCGATTAATTTTTTAATCGGCACTAGTGATGATTTGATGCCGGTTGATTACTTGCAAGCATTGGATTCGGCTAAAGGAGCTAAAGATGAAGCTGCTGCGGCAATGGAGTATCTTATAAAAGCGCGCAATCCCAAGATTAAAGATCTTGCAGCCACTTATTCCGCAGTTGGCACCGAACAATCTGCGGATGTTCTTCTTGAAACAAAGGGTATGAGATTTTTAAGCGGTAAGTTTATTGTAGACTCTTATTGGACAGATTTTCTTACACAGGGCGACGAAGCCATAATGCCAGGTTACACACAAAAATTGCCTCCTATGGCTTCTGCTATCGAGATAATGACATTGCTTGGTTCGGATTATGCTGCCAGTCAAATTCCAAAGATGGATTTTTACGGGCCAACTACAAGCGAGGCTATTGATAAGGCCATGGGAGAGCTTATGACGCAGAACGCACAACTTACGGATCAAGATTGGCAGCAAAACATATATACAACCTGGCTCTGGACCATTAAAAGCCTTTTCTCGTGGACTAAACAGCACATAAGCGTATTGCCCCAATTTATGCAGTCAAAAGCCTGGGCCGCAAAAACATTAATGACGGCCAGCGCCTTTTGGACTGAATTGAGGCATGCCACTATTTTGTATGCCAAGCAATCATTCGCTGAAATGGGAGGCGGACCAGATAATGATTGCGATTCACGAAGGATTCCAGCTCCTCCAAAAGGATATATCGAACCGCAACAAGATATGTATAATCGCTTGCTTTATCTTGCTCAAAGAACACAGCAAGGGCTTGAAGACCGCGGATACAAGCTTGATAATATGGAACCGCTGAAAGCCTTTATTGGTCTTATGACGACTGTCCAGTCTTACGTTGCAAAAGAGCTAACTAATGAAATTCTAAAAGAAAATGTTACTTCAAAGCAGCGACCCGATCCAAAAGATGACAACAAAACTTGTACCGAATATTTTATTGAAGACACTAGTGACTGGGAGGTATTGCGCGTACAGCTAGTAAATGATTTAGCTAGAGCCATGCCTAGAATAATAGAAGGACCAATCTTATCAGCCAAGGATAAGAGAGCTGCGATAGTTGCCGATGTTCATACCGGTGGAGATTCGGGGGAATCACCCAGGATACTCTATGAGGGCACAGGGGTTCCTTATGTAATTTTTACGGCTGTTAGTGATGCAAATGGCCCACGGTTAACAGTGGGTTTTGTGTCTTCACAATTCGAGTTTACTCGACCATACGGCGGGCAACGCCTGACAGATGAAGATTGGCAGAATAATTTTTACAGTGGGGATAATGAATTTGAGGCATTCCACTATATAAGTAAAATTTCCTGGCCAAAAATTAATTCTTGGTACGAAATTATTTTTAAATAAAAGCAATGAAGGTTAAAAGAGGTTTAAGCGCAACGCCAATTTTATTTATTGTGGCAATTGCGGTTGGCGTGGGCATTTTTGAGTTTAAGCAAAACAAATTGGTAGATCCGACATTAGTTGCGCAAGAATTATCCGTTACAAGCTACGATAATTTATATGATTCTCCTCAGCAATTTATGCTGGGGATTTATAATGCCAATAAAAATATCTCACCTCCTATAGATTATCGTATACGAGCAGTTATCGTGCCGCACCACCTTACCGCAACCGCATCTATTGCTTCAGGTATAAAAATGCTTCAAAACCAAAGTTTTTCAAAGATCATTCTTGTTTCACCTGATCACTTTAATCGCTGTGCCAAGATTTTTTGCACCGTAAACGCTGAATATAACACTTTGTTCGGGGATGCTCATTCTTCGCCGGATATCGTAAAAAGATTGCTGGCATCTCCGTTAGTAGGAGAGGATGTAGAACTTTTTGAAAATGAGCATGGCATATATTCAGTATTGCCTTATATCACAAATTATTTTCCTCAGGTTACAGTAACTCCAATCGCTGTATCTCAATATTTGCCTTGGGATACGGATAAAAAAGATCTTCTGCGGCTTCTGCGCGACGTTACCAACGAAGACACGATATTAATTATAAGTAGCGATTTTTCACACTATCTTTCCTATGATGAAGCGGAGCAGATGGATGAAGAGACCGCAAGAACCATTCTTTCAAAAGATTTGGATGGCATTGCGCAGCTTAAAAATCCAGAACAGAGCGATTGCCCTAATTGTCTTTGGCTGTTAGCTGCGCTTGCCGATGAACGCGGGTTTTATAATCCTTCCATGGTTTTGCATACTAATTCGGCCGCACTTCTTGAAGAGACTGATGCTCCAAGCACAACCAGTCATTTTTCAATGGTGTGGTATGAAAGCTCGCAGCTTGATTCTAGCGATTTGGCTGTAGGGGGCGATGTAACGTTAACTCGTTACAATAAAGCACCAAAATTGGCAGAAAATGTCATAAATTGGTGGGCGGGCAAAGGAGTAAGGGTATTGAATTTAGAAGGTCCCTTAGCTACCAACTGTAAAACCTCGAGCAACCCCTACATTTTCTGTAATCTTGAGACGAAGTGGAAAGCAATAAAAGATTTAGCTACACATTGGTTAGTTATGAACAATCACATGTGGGATCAAGGAAGTGCTGGGTTCGAGGAGACTATACGCCTGTTAAAAGATAACGGTGAGGCAGCAATTACCGCAGAGCCAACAGAGAACGACTCGGTTAGACTTATCGCTTTCAGTGCCGTGATGAATCCGGTAGCACAAGATTATGTCGGCATCGTACCAAATAATGAAAGTTTTGTTATTCGAGAGTTAAAAAATAAACCCTTAGATAAGCTTACAATAGTTTTTGTTCATGGCGGTAAAGAATATAGCGCTTTAAGTAACGATTCTGAAGAAAAACTATACGAAAGACTGATTGATGCTGGCGCAGATGCGGTAGTAGTTGGTCATACTCATGTTGTGGGAGACGTATATTTGTATAAGAACAAGCCCATATTTAGAGGCGTGGGCAATTTCCTATTTGATCAATACGATAAGATATCTACCGCGACGGTAAAAATGATCCGTTTACGCCAAAGCGGCGGACACATTTTATTTCAAACATTGACCACGCCCATGTTTTAGGATTAGTGGATGTACTGCAAAAATTTGTGTTTAGTTAGATAAGAAAATTTTCTTGTTATCTAAATCCGGCACATAAATATATCCATTCTGACGTTGAATTATCGTTCTAACGTCGTCCACGATACTGCACCATTAAATAATTTACCTCAGCTTGTCTGGGGTAAATTTTTAATTGACGCGGGAATGATTCGAACCGAGCGCTACCCCGTGTTGGAAAATAGGAGCGAAGCGACGTAAGAAACCTGAAGGTTTCTTAAGCGGGGGTCGGGGTAGCGCGTAAGGTTCTAGCGAAGCCAAGTTGGACTTGGCGAAGCGGAGTCCTTCCCCCAGCACAAATGAAATTTTCGGTACTCTTTAGCGGTACCGAAATTTTATTTTATGTTGGGATTGAAGATATAAAAATCTATTTGACGGGAGTGGGGCTTTTTACTATAGAGGAGGCAGGTTCTTTACAGGAGATGACGTGCCGAGATTTCTGGTCAAATTCATATACGACAAAGACCCTCTTGCGGTTGCGGCAACGCGCGAGCTGGAACTTCCGTTGAACGAGAAGGAATTCCAG
>Ga0080064_1007446_pt1 | contig 11048 bp, 10 predicted proteins | sample Subgrocontami54m_FD_69260 | JGI IMG/M metagenome (GOLD analysis project Ga0080064, IMG submission 69260) | Subsurface groundwater microbial communities from S. Glens Falls, New York, USA - GMW46 contaminated, 5.4 m (SPADES assembly) (version 2) ... | reverse complement strand
AGGCCTTGCTATGCCGAGGATTCCATTTGGTCCGCCTGTAAGGCTGTCCCAGTTATTTAAAATGAGATGAACTATCTGGATAAAGCCGAGGGTTACAATTGCAAGATAATCCCCGCGCAGCCTTAATGTAATGATGCCGAGTGTAAAACCAATGCCTGATGCAATGAGCCCGCCTATTGGGAGGGCAAGCCAGAAGGAAATGCCAAACCTTGTTGACAAAAGGGCGTATGTATATGCGCCAATTGCATAAAAGGCAATATAGCCCAAATCCAGAAGCCCTGCCAGACCAACAGAGATGTTCAGGCCAAGGGCCAGAACCACATAAAGCCCTGCGAGGGTCAGGACATCTATGTAGTAGTTGTTCAGGAAAAGGGGGAGTATAATGAGAAGCAGAAGAAGACCGGTATTGATAAAAATGATATTGCGGTCTTTTAATGCGGCCATACCCGCGGCAGACAGACGCGTTTTTTTAAAAGGTTTAAAGATAGATTTCAGTTTTTCAAATACCACCTTGCCGGCAAAAATGGCAAGGCCTAAAAAAAGCGCATTTTTTATCCCCATAAACGGGAAGGTTAAAAAACTAAACCATAAAGGGATAAAGAGGTATTTTAGAAAAAGTTTTTTACGCATTATAGCCACAGAAGCTATTCTACTAAATCTTAACCTGATGTCAACCCTGTTAGGGGGCCAAAAATCTTTAGTTATTGAGAAACTTCTAAAAGTGGCAGCCGCACCCTTTATGGGAACGCGGGATAAACGAGCATATAAACGGTCTGATCAGAGGATACTTGCGTAGAGGGACTGATTTTAGTAAGATTAGCGATGTATAGATAGTAGAGATAGAATCTCTCTTAAACAATAGCCCCAGAAGATGACTGTTGAATGTGGGTAGTCCAAAATCAAGCAAGGAGAACCGCATGATTAAGACTCATCGCTTACAAAAGCTCAACCTGTTACAACAGGCATTATTAGGCCATGAGAACCTTGATGAAAAACTTAAAAAGATCACAGAAGGCGTTGTAGAGATATTTAATGCCGATTTTTGTCGTATATGGCTTAGCATGCCTGGGGACCGCTGTGATTCCGGCTGTATTCACGCCAATGCCAAGGAAAAGGACAAGATATGCCGTATGCGAGAACGTTGCCTTCACCTTATCGCAAGCTCCGGCCGCTATACACATATAGAGGGCCCTCACAGCCGGATGCCATTTGGCCTGTACAAGCTGGGCCGCATAGCCGTCGGAAAGATAACCAAATTCCTCACCAACGATGTAGTAAATGACCCGCAGATCATGGACCATGAATGGGCAAAGGGGCTTGGCCTTGTCTCATTTGCCGGGTATAAGCTTCAAGATACCAATGGCGAACCTATAGGCGTTTTGGCGCTCTTCTCAAAACAATCTATTACCTCTGAAGAGGATGCCATGCTGGAGGGCCTTGCCGGCATAACCGCCCATGTCATCCAAACCATGAAGGCCGAAGGGGCGCTGAAGATGGAGCGGAACAAGCTCATCAATATCCTGGAATCTATGGAGGACGGCGTCTATATTGTAAATCAGGCTTACGATATAGAATATATCAACCCTGTTATTGAAAGGGAGTTTGGTCCTATTGATGGACGAAAGTGTTATAAATATTTTCATGGCAGGGATGAGGTTTGTCCATGGTGCAAGAACCAGGAGGTCTTTGCAGGAAAGACCGTCCAATGGGAATGGTATTCCGCTAAAAACAATAAGACATACGACCTGCTGGACACCCCATTACATAATTATAACGGGAGTATCTCCAAGTTAGAGATATTTCGTGACATCACAGGGCGCAAGCAGGCAGAGGAGGAGCTCGAAAATTCTCTTTCTCTCCTGCGTGCAACACTCGAATCTACTGCCGATGGTATCCTTGTTGTAAACAATGACGGGAAAATGGTTGGCCTTAATCAGAAGTTTGTAGATATGTGGCGCATCCCTGAATCTGTTATCGCCTCCCATGACGATAATCAGGCTTTGGTCTTTGTTCTGGAGCAGTTGAATGACCCGGAGGTATTTCTCGGCAAGGTAAGGGAGCTATATTTACAACCGGATGCAGAGAGTTTCGATGTGTTGGAATTTAAGGATGGAAGGTTCTTTGAGCGATACTCGCGGCCACAGCGAATTGGCGAAAGAAACGTCGGAAGGGTCTGGAGCTTTCGGGATGTTACTGAGCGCAGACAGGCTGAGGAAGAATTAAGGTTCAGGTCAATCCTGCTCGACAGCGCCAGAGATTCGATATTCGTATTGGATCAGGAGGGAAGGATAATTTATGCCAATGAGGCCGCTTACAAGGATAGGGGATTCACGAAGGAAGAGCTGATAGGCAAACATATTGATGAGATTGACGCCCCTCAGTATAAGGAGATAGTCAGGCAAAGAATGGGTAAACTGTTAGAAACCGGAAACATCAGAATTGAGACCGCCCATTTAAAAAAAGACGGCACATTAATGGATGTAGAGGTAGATGCCCGTGTCATTGAATCTGGCGGGAAGAAGGTAATTATTGGAGTTGTCCGGGATATAGGAGAACGGAAGCTGACAGAGGAAAAGATAAAACATATGGCCTATCATGATCATCTGACTGATCTCCCCAACCGCGTCCTTTTTTATGACCGTCTGCATCAGGCCATCCTGGCCGGCCACAGGGAAAATGAACCGGTTGCCTTGATGTTTTTGGATATGGATCGTTTTAAAGAGATCAACGATACCCATGGCCACCATTATGGCGATCTCCTGCTAAAACAGTTGGGTCATAGGATCAGGGGAATTTTGCGGGAATCCGATACGGTTGCCAGGCTTGGAGGAGACGAATTTGCAGTAATTCTCCCACGGATAGAAATAGGAGGAGCTATCCGGACCGTGGAAAAGATCATGGAAGCAATAAGAACCCCTTTTAGTCTGGAAAAAACGCAATTGAGTGTTACGGTCAGCATCGGCATAGCCATCTTCCCCGATCATGGTGAGGATACTCACATCCTCCTCAAAAAGGCAGATGCGGCGATGTATGCGGCAAAGCAGTCCGGAAGCGGCTTTGCTGTATACGGCAAATAGATCCTACCTGCTCAATTCAACCCTGTTTCGCCCCCTTTGTTTGGCTAAATAGGACAATCTAAAAATATTCTCATTCCCCGCATAATGAATGACGGAGTCTATGGAGAGAGCTTAAAACATTCTCCTCGCAACTGCCGGGCTCGCCTGCCAAATCTATCCCAAGCTGATTATTATATAAATCCATTACTTTCTCGCAGCATTTATTGCCCTCTCCCCTCTTTCCAAACCCAAACATAACTGAGCTATCTTCTTCATGGACGTTCCCAAGCCCCTTGGTAAAGGCGGCGCCAAAACGTTTCGTCATTTCACAGATAAGATACGCGTGCCGCGCCGCGTCGCCAAGGCCGTTATGAAGAGATTTGCGCCCCCAATATTCCTTGGTCATATCCTGATCCCACTGAGACGATTTTTTAAAACTGTAAGCGCGAAGGCAATCTATAGGATGAAAAAGACAAAATTTCTCTTCTGCCCAATCATATACAGGCGCGGTCTCGGTCAGGTCTTCAATGCTTACAATCTTTCCGTTTACGCAAACCTCTTTCTTACAATCGTCGGGGGCATTTTGCGGCGGCGCAAAACTATTATTGATGCATGTGTTGGAGTTAATGGTGTGGGTGGAGGAGGCGCAACCTGAGATTATGGATAGTATTGCAGCCAGATAAACAATCTTCATATACAACACACCTGATTAAGCAACTCAGACAATTATCAATACCTTTTCAGCTCCCTAATCTCTTTTGTCTTTCCTTTCAGATTAAGTATCTCGTCGGTATCAAGATACGTCCATGCCTTTTCCATGATAACCGGATAATAATCCTTAAGCGCGTCGGCTACAGCCTCGGCCCTGCCGTTATAAAGCATCTTGCCGTCGTTATAGCGCACAAGGTATTGATACGGTATGTTATTGTATTGTCCGCCGTATCTCGTCTCATAAACCGGGATAGCTTCGTATATCTCCCAGCCCCTGACGACGCTTCCTTCCATCTCAAGTTTTTTCACCCACATCTTTTCGCCGGAGAGCGGTTCGCGCATCTCATACGCAACCCAACCGCCGACCTTCATCTCGAAATTTCTCTCTTTAACCGTAATCTTACTGTCTTCAAGCTTCTTACCGCTATAGTAAACATATGCCCATTCATCGTATTTGGTATCTGTTGTTATGAAGACCCTTGGGGCAAGGGTAATGTCGGCATTTTTCTTGTCCGGATAAGTTACATCATCAAGGGTCAGATACGGACCGACGGAAGTCATGCCCTTGGCGATTATTATCTTATCCAAATCAACGCCCATCGACTTTGAAAAACCCTTGCCTACTTGAGCGTAGATCGGGTCTATCAGGGAACTCTCCGCGTCTTTATAGAATGGATTGACGACTATAACAGTCGCTTTTATTGAAGCAGGCGGCAGCTTCTTTGGAGGCTCATAGTTATAAAAATAATTATCGCCCCAGTGCGATACGGGAAGCGGTGGCGGCGGCGGCGGAGCGACTTCAGGCCCCCCGGCGCACCCCCCGCCATTTTGCCCTGAAAGCAAAGCGGCTGCTGCAATTAAAAGAACCGCGCTTTTAACCCTTTTCATAATGCAGGATACTTTACCCATATACCCTCCCTTTAGATGACTTAAACTTGATAATTCCCTGTAGTTTGCTATAGGGATACCTTAATCTGTCATTCCCACAAGTGGGAATGACAGGAAACAGATGATTGTTGATTCCTGTTCCCTGCTTATTTCTTATACATGAGTGGAGACTTACCTGGCTGAGCTGGCTGGCCTGGCTGAGCCTCGTCCTCGTGTGTGGTGCGCTTCTGGACGGCACACCCTGCCATCGTCATACTCACAAATACAAGCATGACAAAGACTACACCGATTAAAAAAATTAAATTACCCTTCATTTTCATAATCCACCTCCTTTTTTTGGTTCACCACGATTAACGACGTTCAGGCTTCAAACTTGATCCAGCCGATAAATTTTCAATACGGATTTTCCACTGTTGAAATTTTTATATCCCAAAATTTAATAAATATCAAGGTGTTTTATGAAATGTATTGACAGAAAAGGCTGTAGATTTATTTTTATCCACCTGACTCTTTTATGTATAAACATAAACATCTTTATTCTGTCAACCAATTCCTTATTCCATTTATTTGATTCCACAATCTTTGCCAGAGTATTCCCATCAAGTCTTGACGCCTCATTCCACAGTCCCGCATCCTTAAAAAGAACTATACAGTTCTTGACAACAATATCTATATAGGGTATCTTTTAACCAATATGAAGGCGTCTCTTGTCTATCACGGAAAAAAGTATTTTGAAGATGGGTCTTTTTATGAGGTAAAAATCTGGAGGGTTACCGGAAGCAAAGATAAACCGCATGGGCTTAAATATTCCTTTGCCTACATTGTTAACGCTAACAGGGTTATCGGTTATGACAATGCTGAAGGCAAAGGAGATCACAGACACTACAAGGGCAAAGAGTCTCCTTACAGGTTTCAAGGACTGGAAAAACTCTGGAAGGATTTTATGAATGGAATTAAAAAAATAAAGGAGGAAAAGCAATGAAGGTAAAGAATATAAAAATTTCCATTAAATCCGATGAGGATATTTTCAAAGAGGTAAAAGGGGTATGGGGTAAACTTGGAAAGGGGGAGAAGGTTAAGGGGCATAAAGGCATTTCGTTTGAGAGCCTTGATGTCATGAGGAGGGTATTGACAGAAGAACGTCTGAGGATACTTAAAACAATCAGGAAAGAACATCCTCAGTCGGTTTATCAGTTGGCAAAGATACTGCACAGGGATATTAAAAATACCTTTAATGATATGCAATTCCTGGAGCAGGCCGGGCTTGTGGAATTAAAGAAGACAAAGGACGGCAGAGAAAAGACAACACCTATGGTAAATTACGAAAAGATACTGCTGGAGATAGCGGTATGAGCCAAAATTATTACCACGAAGGACACGAAGTTCACGAAGTAATTTATATACCCACTCAGTTTGAGAAAGAGCCTTTTTTAGTCCATTTGCATTTCTTGAGCATTTCTAATGCACAATTCTTTTGTTCAGGATGATATTTTCTTGGCATAATTTATTTGCTCCCTTTATTTTTATTGTTCTTCCTTCACCATCTTCGGCTGACTCACTCTAACACCTTCTTCTTTAGAGGCAAACCGTTTTATTTTTTCAACCAATTCCTTATCCCATTTAGTTGATTCTATAATCTTTGCCAATGAGTTCCCATCAAGTCTTGACACCTCATTCCACAGTCCTGCATCCTTTATGACTTTTTCAAGGGCAAGCCTATCGGGTGAATTGTTTTCCGGTAATTTTTGATTTTCTTTGAAGGTAACCTTTACAGAGGAATCACTGCCAACAATGGTTTCCATGCCTTCTTTTTTTGCATACGCAGCAAGTCTTTGTTTTAGCCGCTCTTTTTCAACATCAGCCTCTTTGCTTCTGTTCCATGCCAATACATATTCGTTTACAAGTTTTACCCCATCTTCTTCAAGATATTGCTTCGCAGAAAGCGCATCTGTCTTGGCAATATGTTTCTTTGCAGGGCAATAAGCCCAGTAGTCGCACCAGCCGCACAAATTGGATTCTTTATGCTTAAACTCCTTATCCGCCTCTATGGTATCAATCAGCGCAATTGTCTCTTTTCGTAAATCCTCAATCTGTTCAGATGTCCTTTTGGATGAAAGTTCCATGTCAAACATCAGATAATGCCAGATGCGGTTGTCTTTATTTTTTGAACAATGTTGAATCGTTTCCCGCTCTCAGTATTTCAAATCCTACACCTTTAAAAAAGCCTGTCAATTCTTTAAAGATTAAAACACTTGACATTTATTCTATATTGAGTAAAATCACTCAATATATTGAGTAATTTGTATAAATTGAGGTTTCGTAATGTATAGCCGTCCCATATATAAGATCCTTTTATCAAGACTTAAGGAGCCGAGGAGATTTCTGCAGGTTCTGGCAGGGCCGAGGCAGGCGGGTAAAACCACCCTGATAAGACAGGTTATCGAGACCCTCAAGGTTCACAGTCATTATGCATCAGCAGATGAGCCGACATTGAAAAGCGCAGTTTGGATTGAGCAGCAATGGGAAATAGGCAGGCTTCAAGCAAGGAAAAGCGAAAAAAAAGGGGAAACGCTCCTTGCCCTTGATGAGGTGCAGAAGGTATCAGGCTGGTCTGAGATTGTAAAGCGTCTGTGGGACGAAGATACTGCTGATGAAACCAGGCTGAAGGTTGTATTACTCGGCTCATCTCCGCTTCTTATCCAGCGCAGGTTGACTGAAAGCCTTGCAGGCCGTTTTGAGATTATCCCCATTACCCACTGGTCATTCTCTGAAATGAAAGATGCCTTTGGCTGGGATGTTGAGCAGTTTATATATTTCGGCGGCTATCCCGGCGCAGCCGGTTTAATAGATGATCAGGAGCGCTGGTCGCGGTATATCATTGACTCGCTGATTGAGACTACTCTCTCAAGGGATATTCTTCTTATGACCCGCGTGGACAAACCGGCGCTGCTCAGAAGGCTGTTTCTTTTAGGCTGCGACTATTCAGGCCAAATTCTATCCTATCAAAAGATGCTGGGGCAGTTGCAGGATGCAGGCAACACCACAACCCTTGCACATTATCTGGAACTGCTCGCAGGCGCGGGCATGTTGACAGGCTTGCAGAAATTTGCCGGAAAACAGATTAAACAGCGGGGGTCAAGCCCGAAGATGCAGGTGCTGAATACAGCCCTGATGACTGCTCAGTCTAATATGTCTTTTAGCGCAGTCCTGACTAACCGGGACTTTTGGGGCAGGCTGGCAGAAACGACAGTTGGCGCTCATTTGGTTAATGGCACAACCGGCACAAAGGCAGAGGTGTTTTACTGGCGCGAACGGGGCAAGGAGGTGGACTTTGTCCTGCGTCTGGGCAAAACCATTGTTGCAATAGAGGTAAAAAGCGGCCGCAGTAAGGATACCCTTGCAGGAATGGAGGCATTTTCCTCTATCTTCAAACCGCAGAAAAAATTGCTGGTCGGCGGCTCCGGCATTTCTATTGAAGAGTTTTTATCAACACCTGTTATGGAGTGGGTAAAATAAAGATATTGCGTTTATATTTGAGGGGACAGGTTTCGTAAATCATGCCTCCGGCAAAGACACATATCTGGCTATAAGTTTTTTCTGTCCTGTGCCGGGAAATATCACAGTAAGCTTTGCATCTTCGCCCATACCTTCCTTTGCCTTTATAATGCCGGCGCCAAAGCTTGGATGCTTTATCTTCATCCCTATCTTCCATGGGTCGTTGTCCGTGAATTCATCATAGACAATCCGCGGTTCTTCAATGTTTGTTTCAGAAACTATATGTTCAGCATTTCTTCTGAATTCTGTATTCCGAATTCTGGATTCCGGGCTGATTATTTCCAGATATTGTGGATGTATCTCATCTATAAACCTTGATTGTCCCTGAAATCTTGATTCGCCATAGATAGTCCTCTCCCTTGCGCCGAATAAAAAGAGTTTTTTCATAGCCCTTGTCATTCCCACATAACAGAGCCGTCTTTCTTCCTCAAGCTCATCCTCGCTTTTTCCATTAATAGACCTTGAATGCGGAAACAGGCCTTCTTCCATACCGACCATGAATACAACAGGGAATTCCAATCCCTTTGCCGAGTGTAAAGTCATTAGGGTAACTCTATTTTGTTTATCTTCAAAGGTATCTATGTCGCTTATAAGCGCTACATGGTCAAGAAAATCAGCAAGGCTTGCCCTTTCCCTGTTCCTTTCAAAATCTCTCATTGCTGATATAAGTTCGTGCAGGTTTTCTATCCTTGCTTCTGCCTCTTCTGTTTTTTCTTCCTCCCACATCTTTATATAGCCGCTTTCCTCAAGAAGCATCTTTGCAAGCTCATGGATATGAAGCTCATCCAGCAGCCCTTTAAATTTTTCAAGAAAGACTATAAAACCATGACCTTTATGCGGCGGTAAAATACCTTTTTCAAAAGCAAGTTTAAAGGCTTCAAAGAGCGGCATTCCCCGCTCTGCGCCAAAGGCCGAGACCTTGTCAATAGTTGTCTTTCCAATCCCTCGCGGAGGCGTGTTTATTATGCGCATAAGGCTTATGCTATCGCTTGGATTTGCAATAACCTTTAGATAGGCAATGGCGTCTTTGATTTCTTTTCTTTCATAAAATCTAAGGCCGCCGACAATATTATACGGCATCCCGCTCCTTATGAAATGTTCTTCAAATATTCTGGACTGGGCATTGGTGCGGTAAAAGATTGCAAAATCCTTATATACAAGACCGCTCTCTTTTCTTATCTCTTCTGTTTTAGAGTATATAAGACTTGCCTCATGATGCTCGTCCCTTGCCATTTGATAATGGACCAGCTCTCCATCTAAGTTTTCAGTCCACAGAGTTTTGCCGATCCTCTTTGTATTTTTCTCCACAACAGAGTTTGCGGCGGCGAGTATATTCTTTGTTGAACGGTAGTTCTGTTCGAGCCTTACAATTTTAACCTCTGGAAAGTCTCTCTCAAATTCAAGAATATTTTTTATGTCTGCGCCGCGCCAGCCGTAGATGGATTGGTCTTCATCGCCAACTACGCACAGATTCTTATGTATTGCCGATAAGAGATTTATAAGCATATACTGGGCGCGGTTTGTATCCTGATATTCGTCCACAAGGATGTAGTTAAATCTTTTCTGGTATTTTTCCAAAACTTGGGGCGCTTCTCTAAAGAGTCTTATGGGTTCGCATATTAAATCACCAAAATCCAGTGCGTGGTTTTGCCGTAGTTTCTCCTGATAAAGTTTGTATACATTGGCAGCCCTCTGTCTAAAGAAGTCTGTAGCCTCCATTGTATAATCATTCACAGAAAGCGCTTCATTCTTTGCCTGATTTATGTGGGAAAGGATTGCCCGCGGGCTGAATGCCTTTTCATTTATATTCAGTTCAGACATGCAGAGCTTTACAAGCGCCAATTGATCATTATCGTCATAGACAATAGAATTCGGATCAATGCCGATATAATGGCCATCCTTTCGCAAAATGCGTAAACCAGTGCTGTGGAATGTGCCTAAGAGTAAATCTCTGGCCATTGGCCCTAAAATCTTTTCAAGCCGCTCCTTCATTTCCCCTGCTGCCTTATTAGTAAAGGTGACTGCAAGGATATTATACGGAGGGATGGCTTTTCCCATTATCAGATAGGCAATCCTGTAGGTGAGAACCCTTGTCTTGCCGCTCCCTGCGCCTGCGAGTATAAGAACCGGGCCGTCTGTCTTTTTTACGGCGTCGGCCTGCTGGGGGTTGAGGTGTTTTAGGATTTCCATAGTTAATTAGTTATTAATGATTACCACAAATTAAATGGAATGTGAAACTAAAACCGGATATGTTTTTTTATTTCCTCTCCTGTAACTTTTTCTCAAAAATAGTAAGGTTTTGATTCTTAACTGACAAAAATAAAAAATAGCTTGACAATTAATAAGGAATATTTTATAAATAACCTCTTCAATTCCAACCTGTTACCATATAAGAATCCATATTTTATTTTTATTTACAAATACAGGTTGGATTTTTGCTGGCGTAGCTCAATGGTAGAGCAGCTGATTTGTAATCAGCAGGTTGCGGGTTCGAATCCCATCGCCAGCTCCAGAAAGACAGGGATTAGGGGATAGGGACTGTATTTTATGGAGAGGTACCCGAGTGGCCAAAGGGGGCAGACTGTAAATCTGCTGGCATTGCCTACGGAGGTTCAAATCCTCCCCTCTCCACCATAAAGACAGTGTTCACTGTCCACTGTAGTTAGTGCGGGTGTAGTTCAATGGTAGAACTCCAGCCTTCCAAGCTGGATGCGTGGGTTCGATTCCCATCACCCGCTCCAGAAAGGCATGTATAGAATAAAGCAGGTATAGGTAAAATGCTAAAATTTAATTCCTCTACCTTTACCTCTACCTGTAGTTAATGCCCACGTAGCTCAT
>Ga0080064_1007445_pt1 | contig 11051 bp, 9 predicted proteins | sample Subgrocontami54m_FD_69260 | JGI IMG/M metagenome (GOLD analysis project Ga0080064, IMG submission 69260) | Subsurface groundwater microbial communities from S. Glens Falls, New York, USA - GMW46 contaminated, 5.4 m (SPADES assembly) (version 2) ... | reverse complement strand
GACAGGTTGGCTCTCTCCGGCTCGACGATAGTCGGAATGATGGCGTGGTGATCGGTGACCTTGGCGTCGTCGACAAACCGGCGGCCCAGCGGACGCTCTCCGGTTCCGGGAGCCAGGTGCTTCTGATAAGCGGGGCCGATCACCTCGACAATCCGTGGCAGCGTTGCCGCCACGTCTCGCGAAAGGTGCCGGCTCCCCGTGCGCGGGTAGCTGATCAACTTGTGCCGCTCATAGAGCGACTGCGCGATATCCAGCGTCTGCTGCGCGCGGAAGCCGTAGAGCCGGTTGGCGTGCCGCTGCAGCTCGGTGAGATCGTACAGCAGCGGCGGGGACATGCGCTGCGTTTCCGCTGCAATCGATTCGACGGCGGCTGAGCCTGTGCGCGCCCGCTCTACAATGCGGCCGGCCTCCTCTCCGTCCGCCGCCAGCCGCATTGAATCGGGCCGCTCGCGAAACCACGTGCCCTTGTATTGGCTCTCTTCCGGCCCGCCCGGCGCGCGAAAACGGGCCGCCACCTCCAGGTAGTCTTCCACGACAAAGGCGCGTATCTCCTGCTCGCGCTCCACCAGCATCGCCAGCGTCGGCGTCTGCACTCGTCCCACCGACAGCTCCTCGCCGTAGGCCAGTGAATACGCGCGTGACAGATTCATCCCCACCAGCCAATCGGCTCTGCTGCGGCCCCGCGCCGCATCGGCCAGCGGATCGTAGTCGCTTCCCGGACGCAGTTCGGCGAAGCCTTTGCGAATCGCCTCCGGCGTCAGCGATGAGATCCACAGCCGGTCGAAAGGCTTATCGCACCCGGCCGCCTCGTAGATGTACCGGAAGATCAATTCGCCTTCGCGCCCCGCGTCCGTGGCGCACACGATGCGCCTCACCCGCGGCGAGGTGACAATCTTGCGCACCACCTCGAACTGATCCTGCGTCTTTTCGTAGACCACCAGCGGCCATTGCCGGGGCAGCATCGGGAGCCGGTCGCGCCGCCATTGGCGCCACCCGGTGTCGATCTCGTGCGGCTGTGCCAGCGAGGCCAGGTGGCCGATGGCCCACGTCACCACGTACCCGTTGCCGTGCAGGTAGCCGTCCCCTTTGGTGGTCGCCCCCAGCACCTTGGCGATATCACGGCCAACCGATGGCTTCTCAGCCAGCACCGCCACCGTTCCAGATTCCTGCGTCGCCATCTACGACAACCAGTGTAGCCGTGCTCACACCCGGCCACACCAGCCGATAGCCCCGCCCGTCAGGACGGGGACTCGGGATGTTGGTGGTTCAGTAAAGGACAACTCAATCACACGCCGCCCTCCCTCCTGGCTTTCCCTACATACCACGAGATATCATGAATCCGAGCCATGCGCGACACCGCTGATCTTCTCCGCCTCACCGCCGTCGACTTCCAACAGATGGAGCAGTTCGCCCGCAATCCTCTCGTCATCAACCGCGCCGAGGGCCTCTACTACTACGACGTCTCCGGCAAACGTTACTTTGACGCCATCGGCGGCATCTTCGTGGCCACCCTCGGCCACCGCCATCCCCGCGTCATGGAAGCCATGCGCCGTCAGATGGAGCGCATCACATTCGCCCCTCCGCTCCATTCCATCTCTGACGTCACCCTTGCCTTCATCGACAAGCTCGCCTCGCTTACCCCGGCCAATCTCCGGTTTATCAAGCCGCTCTCGGGCGGTTCGGAGGCGGTGGAAGCCTCGCTGAAGTTCGTGCGCCAGTTTTTCAAGCAGACCGGCAAGCCCGCTAAGTACAAATTCATCAGCCGCTACTCGGGCTACCACGGGGCCACCTTCGGAGCCATGGCCGCCAGCGGAACCGGCGCGCGCAAGACCATGTTTGAGCCGCAAATGCCCGGCTTTCTCAAGGTCCCCCCGCCCACCTACTATCGCGATCGCTTCCCGGATTGGGACGAGTGCAACCGGCACGCCGCCCGCGCCTTTGAGGACGTCATGATCAATGAGGACCCGGCCACCGTTGCCGCGGTCATTGTCGAGCCCATCGGCAACACCGGCGGCATTATCACGCCAACCGATGAGTACTTCCGCATCCTGCGCCAGGCCTGTGACCGCCACAACGTCATCCTGATCTTTGATGAGATCATCACCGGCTTTGGCCGCACCGGCTCCCTGTTTGCCTGCCAGACTTTCGGTGTTACGCCCGACATTCTCTGCCTCGGCAAAGGCATCTCCTCCGGCGCAATTCCGCTAGCCGCCATGGCCGCCCGCGACGACATGGCGCAAGCCTTCCTCGGCGAGCCCGAAGACGAGGTCCAGTTCATGCACGGCCACACCTACGCCGGCAACCCCTTGGCCTGCGCCGCCGGCATAGCCGTGATGGATGAGATCGTCGAGAACAGATTATGGGAGAAAGCCGCGAGCCTGGGCCTCTACCTGCGAGCGAAATTGGAAAAACTGAAGAGTCTCGGAGTAGTCCGCGAAGTCCGGGGAAAAGGCATTCTGCTAGGCGTGGAACTCACTGACCCCGCTATAGGCCGGGCCCTCAAGCAGACGGCCCTGGAAAACGGACTGATCATGCGCATCGATCCCGGCTGGTTCGCGGTGTGCCCCGCCCTGATCGCGCAGGAATCCGACCTGGACGAAATGTGTTCCCTCGTGGAAAAGAGCCTGGTGCAGGCGATTCAGGCCGTGAGTGCCCTCGCTTAAGCGGATGCGCGCGCGGCCGGAGCAGCTTTCGCCTTCCGCGCTCGCGTAGCCCGTTTCTCCACCGGGGCCATGCGGTCACTCTTCTTCAGATTCGGGATCACGATGGACGAAATGAACTTCTTCTCGCCGTGATCATCAAATTTGATCATGGTGTGCTCATCGTTACACAGTGTTACAGTGCCGAGGCCGAACTTTCCGTGTTCCACCTGAGCGCCGTTTGCATAGGCAGGCTTAGCCATAGAGTAAACGTCCTCTTCGGGGAAAAGAATTCCTATCTACATCTTAGCAAATTGGCCCGTTTCCCGCTCCGTCTCCGATTAGGATGGACCCATGTTCTCCCTGAAATGCGGCGCCGCACAGCGCCTCCTCCGGCGCATCCTGACCTTCCTTCTCCACGCAAGCCTGGTGCTGGCCTTCATGATGGCTACCAACTCCAGACAGGAAGAACCTCTCTTTTGGGTTTCTCGCCGCCTCGTCGCCGCAGGCGCCGTCTACCTGGCCATCCGCTTCCTGGCCGATAGCTTCACAAAACGCGGCCCGGACTCAGACTAACCTGGCCGTTTCGGCCGCCAAGATCATGGTAGCTCCACTACCAGCTTCAACTTCCGAATGGCGCGTCATTCACGAGTGGATCGCCGCCTGACAGCAACAAGGATCACTTCGACGAGTTGCAAAGTTGAAACTCCCCAAGAGCGAGACTTTCGGGCATCCGACCACGTCTGAGAAACCAACGCTGACAGCTACTTGCGGGGCTCCACGATAGGAAATGCGGTGTCAAAGTCGTCGAACATCCCGAAGAGCTGAATTACACGGGTCGCGTTGCCGTCCACTTTCGCATCGCCGGCCTTAATCGCATCTGCCATCAAACGTTGCGTCAACACGACCTGTTCAAAGACCGCACGGGGCATAGTCACCGTGGCGTCGGCCTTCGCGGCATCCTTTCCTATCACCGCCGTCAGCGCCCCATGCGAGAGCGTCGACGCCGCCGATTCCTTCGTGTCAGTGAAATGCCAGTTGATCAGGATCTGTCCGGTTCCGGCGCGCGGCCCGTTTACGCGCGTGCCCAGGTGACTGAAGACGAGATCGAGCGTCATCGCATGCAGCATATCTGGAGTGACTCCAGGCGATCGGCGCGATGCGCCCGGCCCATTCCGCAGTTCCTGCGCGCCAAACAAATAAGCGTTCCGCCAAGTCGCGGACTCTGCTAGATAACCGAGTTGCTCGAACGCCTGGGCCGCGAGTGTCCGCGCCTCGCGATTCGTGGGATCGGAATAAACCAACCGGTTCATGACCTGCGCAACCCAGCGGTAGTTACCGGCTTTGAAGTCGTCGCGAGCCCGTGCGATCACTGCACCCGCTCCTCCCATGTACTCGACGTACTTCCTCGCCTCCTCCACGGGAGGCAGCGGGTTCAAGTTGGCGGGGTTGCCATCGTACCAGCCAAGGTATTTCTGATATACCGCTTTTGAGTTATGCGAAAGGGTGCCGTAGTAGCCGCGCGTAGACCAGTCGTTCTCAAGGCCGGGCGGCGCGGTAAGGGCCTCGGCGATCTCAGCCGGCGCGAATCCCTGGTTCATCATACGAACGGTCTGGTCGTGTATGTATTTGTATAGATCCCGCTGATTCCGCAAGCGCTCCATGACGCGGTCGTTGCCCCAAACAGGCCAGTGGTGCTGCGCAATGAGCACCTGGGCGTCTTGACCAAATCGATCGAGGGCGTCGCCGGCGTAGTGCGCCCAGCCATTGGCGTCGCGTACTTCGGTGCCGCGAAGCGGCAATAGGTTGTGGAGTGTGTGAGTCACGTTTTCGGCCATGTCCAAAACGTGTGACTGAGGCAGGTAGATCTGCATCTCGGCCGGCGCCTCTGTGGCGGGCGCTAGCTGAAACACAATCGCAACCCCATCGACGGTGCGGTTCTCAACGGGCTTGCCAATCGAGTCGGTGGGAGCGATCAACGAACCTCCGGGCGCGCCCCGCGAGTCCCACTTGCCCAGACCGGCGTCGACGTTTCCACGGTCGCTGCGTGGCAGCGGGGCGCCGAACTGGTACCTGGCGCGACGCGCCATTGAGTTGCCGGCGATGACGCTCTCGGACACAACCGCTTCCAGGAAACCAGCGGGAGCGATGATCTTTGTCCTTCCGGCACGAACATCCGCCTCACTGGTGACACCCTTTGCGCCGCCGTAGTGGTCGCCATGGCTGTGCGTGTAAATCACGGCAACCACAGGCTTGCGCGGCCGGTGCATGTAGTAAAGCTCGAGGGCTTCGCGGGCGGACGCAACCGTGAGTAGGGGGTCGATTACGATCACGCCGCTGGCACCCTCCACGATGGTCATGTTGGCGAGCGAGAAGCCACGAACCTGATAAACGCCGTCAGCAACTTTGAACAGGCCGTTGATGGCATTGAGTTGGGCCTGACGCCAGAGACTGGGGTTGACGGTGGGCGGCGCGTCCTGCTCCAGGAACTTGTAGAGATTTGGGTTAGCAGAGTTGGGGGTCGTCGCGATGAATCCTCGGTTGGCATCCTCGAAGTCCTGGCGGTCCCTGAATGGCAACTGGGACAAGAGGGCGCGGTTGGCGGCTGCCACCGGTGGTTCAGCGGGCATTGGCTGTTGGGCGTTGGCCGGATTCAGAAGCGTCACCAGCCAAATAGCCTGCGCCAGCCGGCCTGTCCGCGGGCTCGTTGAGTTCTTCATAGGTTTGCTACCGCAGTTCGACGCGTCCACGCGGGCAGTCGATGATGGCAATCAGGGCTGGTGCTGGGCCTGTTTGGACAAGCAGATTCAAGCCGAATCGTTGAATCAGGCGTTGTTGGCCCTCTGGATCAGGGTGTTCCGCGCGCAGTCCCACGAGCGTAGCGCCTTTCGCCGCGGTTCGGGCCGGATTTGGGGTCGTCCATTTGATGAAAAACGGAAAGATCGAGATACCGTCAATCCTGGCGCGGCCGGACGTCGTGAATTGCCAACTCAACTGTTCCCCGTTGGTCTGTTTGCGTTCTCCAGTCCTTATCTCTCCGAGCGGCATACCTTTCGCTGCGGACTCACTCTTCACGCGCTCCAGGTCGGTCTCCTTCACAGCCCACGTTACCAGCTTCGAGGCCTTCAACTCATCAAGGCGGAATGGGCGAGGCCTGCTTTGGTCCGGCGGACTTTGGTCTGGGGCCAGTATCTCCAAAAACATCGCTGGCCCAAGCGACACCAAAGCATTATAAGTCGTGCCCAACTGTCCACCCATGGCGGCGCGTACCCCCAACAACTTTTCAATTTCCTCGATGCCGCGCTGCAAATCGGGCGTTGCGTAGATGAGGTGATCGATCCGTGCCAACAGTTCATTTCCAGGTACGGACACGGCCGGCGGTCGTCCGCCTGCTGGCTTCTGCGCCGCGACTGTCGGGATCAAGGCGAGACATCCAACCATCGTTAGTGATAATCCAAGCCATCCTGCATTGCTCGACATGTCGTATCTCCCAAGTATGTATCAGGATTCGTCACCAAGGGAAGCCCGCGTTTAAGCTTCGGAACTGGCACCACGGGTTCTGTTCACGCCGACGAGGAATGTCTCATGGTCTCGATCCAACCTTCAGGATTCTTCTACTGAGGCGCTCCGGGCGCGAAGTTCGAGTATGATCTCACATGGGAGCCCAGTTTGGCTAAGCGATGCCGAGAAAACTAGTCTACTACGTTGCCTGTACAGTGGACGGCTTCATTGCCCGCGCGGACGGCTCCGTTGATGGGTTCCTCTTTCAAGGGGAACACTTCCAGGATTTGATCGAGAGATTCCCTGAAACCTTCTCGGCGCACCTGCGCGCTGCATTGGGAGTCTCGGAAAATGTGCGTCGCTTTGACACCGTGTTGATGGGGCGCAATACCTACGAGGTTGGTTTGCGGGAAGGCATTACAAACCCGTACACGCCGTTGCGGCAGTACGTGGTGTCGCGCACGATGACGGAAAGCCCGGACTCCGCGGTCGAACTGCACCGCGGTTCGCCAATGGATCTGGTTCGGCGTCTGAAAGCCGAGAACGGCAAGGACATTTGGCTGTGCGGCGGAGCCAAGCTCTCAGCGGCTGTATTCACTGAAATCGATGAGTTGATTCTGAAGATCAATCCGATTCTGCTCGGTACGGGCATCCCCCTCTTCAACGGTGGCGTCGGCACCCTTCCGGTAACGTTAGTCGAGCACAAGGTCTATGCGAACGGATTTGTGCTCGCGCGCTACAAGCCCACTCTCCCGCGGGGTAAGCCCTAATGATTAGATCGCGGGAAACCGCGAAGTGTAGACGAAAGTCGCCACCTCCTGATCGTCGGCTTACTCGCGATCGGCTCGGACCATCACAAATCCAAGCAGATTCAGTGTTCCGGCCATTCGATGGCGCGCAACTCCATCGCCGTCACCGCCAAGTATTGATTCGCCATCAGCGCGATAAACTGGGATCAGCCCGTGGGCTCACTCTATCAGCAGGACAATCCCCATCCGTCGTGTCCCGGACGTGGGCTGTGGTGCCGGAAAGCTCTCCTCGAGACCGGGTTTGAAGTAACCGGGATCGATTCCTCGACGGAACTGCTGGCGATGGCGCGCCTGTCAGCCCCCGCGGCGCACTTCGTCCATGGATCGATCTACGGCATTGAGATCCCACCGTGCGACGCCATCGTCGCCGCTGGCTTCCGCCTGCCTGGCCATCCGCTCCCTGGCCGATAGCTTCACAAAACGCGGCCCGGACTCAAACTAACCTTGCCGTTTCGCCCGGCAAGATCATGGTAGCTTCACTACCAACCTGGGTCCACGCTGCCGGCGCCTGCTTGCGCACAGGTTCCAAAACAACGCGATAGCATACAATCAATTTCAATGCGACGCGGCGACTACGGCTACGATGCGCCTTACGCGCTGGTGATGTTTGGATTGGCTGCTGTTGGCAGCGGGATCGGCGCGGCCATGGCCATGCTGAACGGGCCAATTCGTGCGGCGATGCCGATCACATTCAGTTTTGTATACTTTCTGGCGAGCACCAGCAGCTTTTTCTACACGACCAGACGCGGCAAGTTCCTCGAGTGGGACCGCATTCTGGATCGCCTCCGCCTGCGCGGCGACGAGGAGGTGCTCGACCTGGGGTGTGGCCGGGGCGCCGTGCTAACCGCGGTGGCCCGCAGGTTGACGACGGGCCGGGTGACGGGCGTCGATATCTGGAGCACGAAAGATCAGTCAGGCAACGCGAAGAGCGTCACCCTGCGCAATGCATCACGGGAAGGCGTTGGCGATCGCGTGCACATTGAAACTTGCGACATGCGGGCGCTTCCGTATCCGGATGCGGCCTTCGATCTCGTGGTCTCGAGCCTCGCGATACACAACATTCGATCAAATGCCGATCGCAAACGAGCGATCGTCGAAGGTTTCCGTGTCCTTAAGCCCGGAGGCAGGATGGTGATAGCTGACATCCGTGCCACGGCGATCTATGAAGATGCCTTGCGGACACTCGGCGCGTCGAATTTGGAACGCCGGCGGCTAGGGTGGAGATTCTGGTGGGGCAACCCGATCGCCGGCACGACCCTCCTCACGGCTTCAAAACCACCAGCCTAAGAGCTATCCGGAGAGTCATTTCAGATCGGTGATCCTGGACAGCCTTCGTATAGGCCGGTAGCGAGTAATCGGGCTCAACACTGCATTACGCATCAACAACCGGAATCACGATGATGAGCCCCGATAGCAGTCGATACGTTTGCCTTTATCTTCCACCAGCCGCAAAGGTCGAGTGCTTTGAGCAGCCGGGTGTGATTCGCGCCTGGACTCCAATACTTCGTGTGCGGAAACCATGCCGACCCACATGGTTCGAGCTTATGGTTGTCGATCCAGCACCCCAGATCGTCGATTCGACCGCCAATGATATCCCTGTCGTAGAACAGATTCGTCCACCGCGTGCACGCGAAAAGCGCGGCATGGTGAAGCAGTTTTCCACCTCCTGACGTGGTCAGCAGCGATTTGCCGTATTGCCAATCACGCTTGTCGTTCGGCTGCGGAGGACAGGTTGGGTATTCTCTTTGAGCGACCCGGTCTTCGAAGTCTTTCTGGTCGCTAGCCATAAGGAAAGGCGCGTGTGCCAGCGGGCTGCCGAGCGTCACGAAGTCGGTGATTTTCCATCGAACACCTGTCGTGCGCTGCTCTCGCCATATCGCCGATTGCAGCTCTCGCGAGTCGGCGGCCGCCAAGCTGTCCTTGCTATACAGTCGCTCTTCGAGCTTCGGATCGGCCTGCGTTGGAAACACAGACTCCGGCGGATGGTGGCGGCGCTGCCACAAATGAGTCAGGGCATCGTACGCGATCACGCTCCCGAGACTGTGCCCAACGACAATGATCCGGTGATATCTGCGCCAAGTCAGGTCATCGTGAAGGCCCTCCAGCAACTCGACGGCAGCGGAGCGAATGGCCCGCCTTATACCGACATTCTCGGGCCTGGGGCTTAGGTAGCGGGCAGCGTCGCCGGCATACTGCAGGCCAAAATGCGCTCCCGTTTGCCGGCATAACCAAATCAACGCGCCGGCGATCACCACGATCAGTGGCGGCCACACATGGGTTATCTTGCCTAGCCACAGCGGGCCTGCCGTCCCAAGCAGTAGAAGGGCGGCGATGACTACCAGCCAGGCGATTCCCCAAGCCTTCTTCAGTCGCGCTGGAACCGCACTCGGCTCCCGCAGCAGCAGAGTGGCCACCCAGGCCGACACGTGACGCCAGGCCGTACCGGCCATGAGGTGGGCCCAGTACAGCTCATAGAAATCTGTAGAGACCCATTGCCCCGGTTCCCAATTCCCTTCTCCGGGCACAGCCATGCGACGGAGCTCGAGTGTCGGGGAGATGTAGTCTGGTTTGCTCTCGGCCCGGCGATTGAAATCGGCGCCAGGGGCGCTGCCTGTGACCGCCGTCACGAAGCCGCGCAGCGTCTCCATCGGAATCTGTTCACCGATCCCATGGATGATGACGACGGCCTGACGAGGTTCACGATCAGAGATGTTGGTTTGTAGTTCCATGTCAGACTAATGTGGGCATGCCAAAGGCCGGCTGCTCTCCGGCAAGGAGCCCCCTTTCATTCCGTAGTAACTACCCGCGGCAGCGTGGATGACGGCTGCACAGTCGAAACCGCGGCCGTAAACGCTCAAGCTGATCATGCGGTAGCCTTGCGCAAACGGCCGGCATTAAAGCCTCCTGCTTTTTGGACCGGGCATTCCTTCGGACAGGCTATTCAATAATCGGCCTAGTATACACCCACACAAATCTCAGGCAAGCCTTTCCTTCTGTGGACCCATTCGATCGGCTAAGACCATTACAAATCCACCCAGATTCCGTGTTCCGGTCATACGATGGCGCGCAACTCCATCGCCGTCACCGCCTGCTACTGATTCGCGATCGGCGCGATAAACTGGAATCCACTCGTGGGCTCACTCTATCAGCAGGACCTTGCATACATTCAAGCCGCTGCCTTCGGAACTCTTGCACGCGGCGCAGCGCCCGAAATTGTGCGGCGGCTCCGCTTGGCGACAATCCCCATCCGTCGTGTCCTGGACGTGGGCTGTGGTGCCGGACCGTTGACGGAAGCTCTCCTCGAAGCCGGGTTCGAAGTAACGGGGATCGATTCTTCGACGGAACTGCTGGCGATGGCGCGCCTGTCAGCCCCCGCGGCGCACTTCGTTCATGGATCGATCTACGACATTGAGATCCCACCCTGCGACGCCATCGTCGCCCTCGGAGAGCCGTTGACATATCATGAGGAGGGCGAGGATGCCGATCGTCGGATCAGCGAATTTCTTCACCGCGCCTCTGCCGTCTTGCCGTGCGGTGGCGTTCTCATTTTCGACATCATCGAGTGCGGCGAGCCGCCTCTCACCGCGCGCGTCTGGAGTTCAGCGAAAGATTGGGCTGTGTTGGTGGATACAACGGAGGATCCGGCTTCGCGAACATTGATCAGGAATATCGAAACCTTTCGCCTCGTCGATAACTCATACAGGCGCGGGCACGAAGTGCATCGAGTGCGATTGTTCGATACTCGAACCCTGCGCCATAAACTGACCGCATGCGGGTTCGATGTCGAAACAGCCCAAGCCTATGGGACGCAGATGCTCAGCCTACGGCGGCGGGCCTTCTTCGCTACCCGCATCGCCCCTGGATAACCACCGCAACCCTCTTTCTGATCAGCTAAACTTGGTTGCTGCTTTCCGGTGAAAAACTCGGTCCCTGCGAAATCCTTGTCACGCCGTACCTCCTAATCCGATAGGGATGGGCCCATTTTCTCCCTGAAATGCGGGGCCGTACAGCACCTCCTCCGGCGCATCCTGACCTTCCTTCTCCACGGAAGCCTGGTGCTGGCCTTCATGGTGGCTACCAACTCCAGACAGGAAGAACCTCT
>Ga0080064_1003146_pt1 | contig 11051 bp, 11 predicted proteins | sample Subgrocontami54m_FD_69260 | JGI IMG/M metagenome (GOLD analysis project Ga0080064, IMG submission 69260) | Subsurface groundwater microbial communities from S. Glens Falls, New York, USA - GMW46 contaminated, 5.4 m (SPADES assembly) (version 2) ... | reverse complement strand
CAACCCGACAGCTGCAATGATTCTTGGCGCGGCTAATACTGTAAATAACCCTGTTGGCCTTACGCCTACATATATTGGGCTGGTTCCAAGTGCGCCGGCTCCGCAGGATGGGTCTTGCACTGCGGCTGCCGCAGGCGGTAATACATATTTGTATACCTCCACTCCTTCAGGGTCATCCTATACCCTTACTTTCTGCTTAGGAGCTAACACTGGAGGTTATTCAGCAGGTACAAGGACACTTACCCCGGCCGGAATTCAGTAAATTTGAGTTTTACATAGCTCCGCTCCCGTCCCGATTAATCGGGACGGGACGGGGCTATAAGAGAATATCAAGGTGAAATATTTTTGACAAAATGATATTCGAAAACAGTCCGCTACAAAAAAGAATCGGGATGAGCATAACAGTCCTTTTATTGGCTGTTATTTTGTTATTGGAAATTATTTTTGGCATACAGTCGGGAAAGAACCTTGCGGAAGCTCGGGTGATTGCTTCAAATGCCGAGCAAGTCAGCAGGGGATTGGAATATTTTTTCAATGACCAGGAAAAATATCCTAACCCCGCGCAATTTAATGACCGTAATTTAATGGTAAACTATTTTAATATTTTTCCTCCGGAGGAATTCCAAAACAAGTCTTGCCCAAACACTTTTGAATATAGAAGTCCGGATGAAAAAAGATACGAATTAAATTTTTGTTTGCCAAGCAAATTCGAAAATTACCCCGCCGGGTGGAATAAAATTACTGTAAGTAAGCAGTAAGCATAAACAATAATGTTTAAATTTAAACTACCGCGATTGCCTTTCAGGGAGGATAGTTTTTTTAGTATTTTATTTTTAATGGTTTTATGCATTCCGCTCGTTTTTACTATTTATACCCGGGAGAATTTTGAAACGGTTAAGTACTCATTGTGGTTGGTGTTTACAGGAGTATTGTTGATGGTCTTTGTTAGGACATCATCGGCGGCCCCGTTAGAGGCACGCATTAACAAAGCTGCCGGGCAAAATATTGGTGAGTCAAAAAAAGATCACAATGGCTTAATCCAGTCGCTGCCTCTAACGGGGTTGATTTTTTTAGGCTTATTTGTGCTATGGGCAATTGCCAGTTCGTTTTTTTCTCCCGACAAGTTGAATAGTTTTTTTGGGTTCTATTATAGATTTAGCAGCAGCGTGCTGTTTTATGCTGTCCTGGCAATTTTTGTCCTGGCTTTAGGGTTTTTAAAAAGCCGGGAATATATTTCGGTGCTGCTTAAAGTCTTGGTTTTTGACGCAGGCTTGGTTGCCATAGTTGCTATTTTACAAAGCCAGGGTTTTGCCTTCTATGAAGGGCTGAACTCGGCCGGATTCCAAAAAGCCCCAAGCCTGCTCGGAAACCCTATTTTTTCCAGCATGTTCTTGGCAATGGTTTTGCCTTTTATTTTTTATTTTTGGCACAGAAGCCGGTCATTTGCCGGCAAAATCTATTACGGCCTTTCGGCTTTTTTTTGTTTTGCCGCAATAATTATTTTGACCAGCAGGGGGGCTTGGGCGGCTATTGTTGCCTCATTCCTGGTTTTTATTTTATTGCTACTGCTTTATTCAAAGAAAAGAAAATTTCTTTTGCTTGGGTTGGCCGGGTTTTTAATAATCGGCACAATGGCCGCTCTGTTTTTAAATGTTTATAAGGCGCAAGGCGGGAGAGTTGTATTCTCTTTCAGTGAAGAGAATATCACAACGAGGCTTTTTGCATGGGAAATGGCCAGAGAGGCCATAACAGAGCGTCCTTTAGTCGGAGTGGGGTTAGGTAATTTCCAGCAGTTTTTTGAACAAAACCGGGGAAAATATCTTTCCAGCGCCAGCCAGGTTTTTGACGACCCCCATAATCTTTTTTTGCAGATGCCTGCGGCCGGAGGCCTGCCTTTGGTTGTTTTTTTCCTCTGTTTAATATCTACGGCAATTTGGCAGGGAATTTTATTGTTTAAAAAAGAAGAAAATTTTTTGGCTTTAGCTGGCATTTGCTCGGTGGTTGTTTTTTTGGCAGCCGCGGCGTTTACGCCGGTGGCCATTCCCTGTTTTTTAGCCTTGGCAGTAGTTTTGGTGTCTTTGCTGCGGGGCGAAGGAAAAATTGCCTTGGCTCGCCCCTCCTTATGGTTAAAAATCCCCCTTTTGGTATTGGCTGTTTGTTTCCTTTATTCCGGCATTGCCTTAATTACCGCCGAGCATCTTTTTTACCGCGCAACTTTTGCTTATGGGGCTTATGATTTGCCCGCGGCTTCAAAATTAACCGGCTGGGCTATTAAACTTAATCCCACAAATCAGTTGTATTATTTGTATGACATTGGCATAAATATTTTAAAAAATCCCAGGGACAAACAAATAGAAAACGAGAAGCAAACGTTATTGGCAATGCATCCCAAGGCGGCCAATAGTTATTCCATGCTCGCCACTTTAAATTTTTTGTCTTTTGTGACAACAAAGCAAAATGATTTTTTTGAAAAGGCCGCAAGCGCGATGAAGCATTCTTTGGCTATTGACCCCTATGCCGCAACCAGGCATTTAAGGCTCGGGTATTTTTATTTGTTTAGCGGCAGAGTCGAAATGGCGCAGGCCTCTACGGAAATGTCCTTAAGGATGGACAATAAATTGCTGCCCGGCTGGCTGCAAATGGCGAAAATTTACCAAATCGAAGGCAAGAAACCCCAGGCAATTTATGCTTTGGAACAGGCGTTTAGGCTTAGGCCCGACCTTTTGGAATTAAAATCCTTGCTTTTGGCAGCAAAAGCGGCCAAAGATATAAAGAGCATGCCAATCAATTTGCCGGCTGACTTAGGCAGACTGGAATAGGGAATTATTCTAATTGCTCTAATTAACCTAATTTCCCCGCCTGCCAACGCTAGGCTTGTAGAAAAGATATCGTAAGTTTAACATCAGAACTTTGGCAGAGTCATGCCTTGGCGGGCAGGTAAATAAATCCCAATACCCAATTATTAAATTTAATAATTGGAGCTTGTTTAGGTCAATTTATCAAATGTTTTATCTAAATTACTTATTAATTTTTTATTTTGGCGCTATTGTGGGGAGTTTTTTGAACGTGGTGATTTTGCGGCTGCCCCGGGAAGAAAAATTAACGGGGAGGTCCCATTGCGTCGTTTGCGACCATCAGTTGGGGATTCTAGATTTGTTGCCACTTTTTAGTTATTTATTTTTGGGCGGTAGATGCCGGTATTGCAATCATAAAATATCCGCCAGATATTTTATGATTGAGTTTTTAACCGGCTTGCTGTTCGTAATAGCTTGGAGGTTCGTCTTGCCGCTTATATCTTTTGCAGATTACCTGATGTTGATAAAAAGTTTCGCAGTAATGGCGGTATTGTTAGCGGTTTTTGTAATTGACTTTGAACATTATTTAATTTTAGATTCGGTAATTTTTCCAGCAGCGGTTTTGATTTTGCTGTTAAATACGGCTATCGGCTGGGCAACAGGCTCCGCAGCCCATAATTTTTTCCAGTCTTTTTTAGGGGCAATATCCGCAGCAGCGCCTTTTTATCTGCTCTGGTTTTTTTCCAAAGGCAAATGGATTGGTTTTGGCGATGTTAAATTCGCATTCTTTATAGGCGCTGTTTTTCTTTGGCCTCTATGGCCGGTAAGTTTAATGCTTAGCTTTTTTATAGGCGGCGCTTTTTCCTCTGGTCTGCTTATGCTCAAGAAAAAAAATCTAAAAAGCCGTATTCCCTTTGGCACATTTTTGAGCGTTGGTGCTTTGCTGGCTTTGTTTTTTGGCCAGAAATTGCTGGATTGGTATTTGTCGCTCTTGGGTTTTTGATGCTATAATAATAGCGAATCGTAATGTCAAAGATCACTTTTGGCATATTTGCATATCAACTCTGATGAAAAAAATAAAAAAATACAATGTAAAATTCGCTGGATTCACCCTGATTGAACTTTTAGTTTCTATTTCAATTATGGTAATAATATCTACTTTAATTATTGTAAATTTGGCCGGGCTTCGGGCCGGGCAAAAGTTAAAAATCGCCGAAAATGAATTAGTCACTAATTTGAGGAAAGTTCAGAACTACACCCTCACTTCTCGCGTTGTAGGCGGCAATCAAGCTGTTCAGTATTATATAATTAAGTTTGATTTAAGCAATCCATACCAATACGTTATTCAAGCGATGTATGATGTCAGTTCTTCGCCTAAGTTGAACGATAATATTGAAACGATTTATCTGCCGTCGGGTATCAGGTTCTCATCTGCTAGCCCGGTAATAATAACCAGACCGGTATCCCCTTTTTCTCAAACCCCCGACCCCGTAAGCGGCTGTGTTTTAATAGCTTATAAATTGCCGTTTGCCCAGACCCTGCTTTCCAACGGATGCAAGAGAAACAACTTTGCTGACGCCAGCACCGATGATTATAAAAATATTTTAAATTTTGTTGGCAATGTTACAGGCCTGCCGGGGAATACAGTAAGCGCGGACTCCAGAATTGATATTAAATTAAGCGACGAAAAAGGCACTATTACCAAAACTGTCACAGTTCAGGGCGTCAGCGGGTTAATTAGTTTTGACTAAACCGCGCCTGCCGGCAGGCAGGGATATAAACGCGGATCCTTGGTTCATGCGTAAATCCTCAGTAAGTGTAGTTAGGGCATATGAAAGAAGGAAAAGACAAAAATAAGTTGTCGGAGGGACAGACTTTAATAGAAACCATGGTTGCGGTTTTTATTTTGACCATGGGGATCTCGGCCGCCGTCGGGCTTGCCATATATACTTTTGGCAATTCTTCTAATGTCACAAAACAGATTATTGCCACCGGTTTGGCAAGGGAGGGAGTTGAGGCGGTAAAAAATATGAGGGACACCAATTGGTTAAAATTAGGAAATCCCGACACGAATTGTTACAACTATGTTACCTTTGCTAACGACAAAAAGTGCTATAAGCAGTGGTTGAATCCTGCTATCGCCGGTTCTTACAACATTAACCCAAGTGATCCTAATGGTACTCCTTATGTTCTCTCTTACGATTTTACTCCCGGGAACAAGTTTTGGAATTTGCAGGCGGAAAATAGCAAATTTGGCTTAGACTTAAATACCGATATTGGCGGCGTGAGTTTTGCCGGCTTTTATATTCCTAACACTTCAAATGTTAATGGCAATTCAGGGTTTCACAGAAAAATTATAATTAAAGCCAACAGCGCTTCTCCGTATAATCAAAATATCGGTCCGGAGCTGCAAATAGTATCCCAAGTTTGGTGGACCGCAAAAAAATGTCCTGAAGTGCCTGACTGGCCGGGCCTTGGGAAATGCTCGATTGAAATTCAGAGTTATCTTACTAACTGGAAAAATTATTAAAGAACGCTGATTTGAATGAATTGTTGAATTGTTTGATTGTTAAATTGTTAAAAATTGGCACAAACATATGGACAAGAAATATTTGCAACTAAATAGTATTGAATGTTATAAGATTGCATTTAATTTAGCTAATTACGTTTGGAATGTAGTTATTAAATGGGACTATTTTGCTAAAGATACGGTTGGCAAGCAATTTGTAAGGGCAGTAGATTCAGTATCGGCTAATATTGCTGAAGGTTTTGGGAGGTTTGGGAAAAAAGACAAAATTAATTTTTATCGTTATAGTTATGGGTCGGTAAAAGAATCTTTGGACTGGAATGAAAAATCGAAAATCAGGAATTTGTTGAATAAAGAGCAATACAGCCATATTTTTCAGGAACTTGATAAATTACCCAAATCAATTCACCAGCTTATTAAGTTCACAGATTTAAAACTTGACCATTGAATTAACAATGAAACAATTTAACAATCAAACAATTGACTCTCTGCGTTTGGATCAGCGTAATAGATCCGCGTCGGTTCCGCGTCGCTATCCGCATCTTTCCGCGGAAACGGGGTTTACGTTGATGGAGCTGTTGGTTTCCGCTACAATTTTTGCAATTGTAAGTTTGGGTTTGACGTCACTGTTTAATTATACTCTGCAAATTAACCGCCGCAGCGAGGCTTTAAGGCAGGCGTCGCAAGGCATGAGAGGTTTTGTGGAAACTTTGGTTAAAGAGATGCGCAATGGGCAGGTCGATTATTTGGTTTTAAATGGTTCCAGCCCTTCTCCCGTTGCCCCGGACATGGCTCCTTGTTCAGCTCCTGTCTTCAGCCCAGCCCTTGCTCCTTTTACTAGCGTTGGCAATACTTATGACAGTAAAGAAAACCGGTTAGCAGTCATTAACTCCGAAGGCAAAGAAGAGTGTATTTATTTGGCTTACGGTCCCGGCGGAAAGCAGCCGCCCGGAACTTATGTAGGCAGTAATGTTTTTCAGGCAGATACTAATCCTAACAGTGCGACTTTCAACCCTACGCCGGTTTTGGTGATTAAGAGAAGCGACTTGCCCCAGGAAATTTTAAATCCCGCGAATTTTTCAATAGAAAATTTAACCTTTACAATCAGGCCTCTCTGCGACCCGTATTCCGCTATTTGCAGCGGCGGCTACAACAGAACCCAGCCTTTTGTTTTTATGGATTTAAAATTTGTCACCAAGCTTCCAACCAAAGAAAGCGTTACAATTTTTTATCAAACGTCGGTTTCCACTAATAAGTATGACGTCCCGAGATGAATTAACTAAAATTTGGTCTGCAAGTTTTAAATAATCAACTGATGAAAAATTACAGGTACAATCAACAAGGCGTGACTTTGCTACTCGGGCTTTTGGTATTGTCTTCCATCATGGCCATATCGTTTAGCCTTGCTACCATATTGTTGGTGGAGGTCAGGAGTTCTTCAGATTTGCTTAAAACTGAACCGGCCATATATGGCGCAGAGTCTATAACCGAAGAGGCAATTTACAAAATAAAGCGCGAAGTTCCGGACAATCTTTTTTCTTACCCAGCAAACATAGGAAATATACAATTAAACAACCCTCCGCCAAGTGAGAGCGCTACCACTACGCCCATATATCAAATAGTAGTTTTACCTCACACCAATTTTAGCAATACCGGCAACCATTATATTTTGGCTCCGCGCGGCTCTACCGCAGGCAGCAATTATAGCAAGATAAAGCTCACCTTTTTGGATAACGGCAACCCTTCTGCCTTAACTGCGTATGTTTGCCAATATGATCCTAGCCTCCCTTATGACCCGAGCCATAGCCCGTCTAATTCTTATAGCACAGTCGTCTGTTCAAACCCCAACGACACTGAGAACGGATATTGGATATATCCCATTGATTCTTATCAAACACAGCCTAGCGGCAAAGGTGTGTCGCTTACTCTTTTGGGACATAATACCAACACCTGGAATTTAGTCCCAAATAAGCAACAGGAAATTATTTTATATAACGACGATCCCTCGACCTCCGCAAGCAATATTTATGTCCAAATCGAAGGTTTTGACGCTTCCGGTATCCCGGCCGGGATTCCTTATCTGAACAAGAAATCTGTGGATATAAACGCAGACAACAACGGCATACACAGAAAAATAAGAGCTGAGGTGCCGAATTAGACCGCTGATACGCGGATGGGGGGACAGATTACGCAGATAAAAAAATTCCCGCTTTAGCGGGAATTTTTTGTTTGACAGTGCTTTTATTTATCTGCGTAATCTGTTTTAAATCCGCGTATCCGCGGTCAGTTATTTTGGAATTTTGAAAACCTGTCCGGGTTTGAGTGTGAAGGGGCTTTTTAAATTATTTAAGGCGGCCAATGTTGTCCAGTTGATATTAAATTTTTGACTGATATTAAATAGAGTATCGCCTTTTTGCACTTTGTATTCAACAAATTGAATCGAGTTCGGGTTATTTTTAACGTCGCTTGTTCCTAAGACTTTTGGAGCGTCATTGTTTTGCGAGTTCCTTGAGTTGTTAAAAATCAGCCTTATAGCGTTAACACCGAGGCCAATTGCCAACATAAGAAAAAGAGCGGTAAAAATTTTTAATTTTTGGTTTTGGGTGTATCCTCTCCCCACGCCGAATTTTAGCCTGGGCGAGAGTTCAAACTTTTTTTTATAAAAAGCCATTGTTAAAAAAGATTTTATTTTTTCAAGCATCCGGAAATCCACTACCCAGTATTATTTTACCACGGCCAAGTCAATTTTTCTTGTGGATAACCCAGACTTCCTTTATTATAGCCGACAATTTTTATATCCCATTACCCAGGTGTTATCTCCGCAGGAGTCTTTATACAAAATCTCCTTGAAAGACGTTGATATTTAGTTAGCCGAAAAAGCCAAAAAAGAGTATAATTACAGCATAATTTGAAGTTTAATGCATCTTAGAATGAATAAAGACGAAGCAAAAAAACGCGCTGAAAAATTGCGGCAACAAATTGAGGAGCTCAGATACCGCTACCATGTCCTAGACGACCCCAAGGTTACGGACGAAGTTTATGACTCGTTGGCGCGGGAACTGCGGGGGCTTGAGCAAAAGTTTCCGGAACTCCGGGACGATGATTCTCCCATAAGCCGTGTCGGCGGCAAGCCGCTGGATAAATTCGTTAAGGTCCAGCACAAGGCGCGCATGCTGTCTTTGAACGACGCTTTTTCCAAAGAGGAATTTAGGGCGTGGGCAGAGCGGGCAAAAAAGATTCTGTCTGCGGCATTGGAAAATTTTAAAGCCGACGGGCTTACCTACTTTGCGGAAGTTAAGCTTGACGGTTTGGCAGTGTCTTTAATATATGAAAACGGGAATTTTGTAAGAGGGGCTACCCGGGGCGACGGGTTTATTGGCGAGGATATTACTGAAAATTTAAAAACCATCCATTCCATCCCGTTAAAATTGTGCTCCCCATTTCCTTCTTATATTGAAGTGCGAGGGGAAGCCATAATGACTAAGAAAGTTTTACAGGAGCTTAACAAAAAACAGGCGGCGGAAGAGAAACCTTTATTTGCCAATACCAGGAATGCCGCAGCTGGTTCTTTGCGGCAGCTTGACCCGAAATTAGTCGCGGAACGCCGCTTAGAGTTTTTTGCTTTTGATATTGCGGAACTAGAGACAAGAGACCTGCCTACCGGACAGGCAGGCAAGAGACCTGCCTACCGGACAGGCAGGCAAGTGACAAGTCATTCCCAAAAGCATAAACTCCTTAGGGAGTTAGGTTTTAAGACTTTAGAGGAGTATGAGTTGCTTTCTCCTGACTTGGATATAGTGGAGAAGTTTATAGATAAAATTGAAAAGCTAAGGGGTAATTTCGCTTTTGGTACTGACGGAGTCGTAGTTTCAATTGACCAGCCGGAGTTCCAGCAAATACTTGGCGTGGTTGGCAAAGCCCCTAGGTTCATGGTGGCTTACAAATATCCGGCGGAAAAAGCTACGACCATCATTAAAAACGTAATATTTAACGTAGGCAGGACCGGGGTACTTACGCCGGTGGCTTTGTTTGAGCCCACTTTGGTTGCCGGCTCCCGCGTCTCCAAAGCCACTTTGCATAATATGGACCAGATTAACAGATTGGATATTAGAATTGGGGATACGGCGGTAATTCAGAAAGCCGGGGACGTGATTCCGGAAGTGGTGGAGATTTTGCCGAAAATGAGAAGCGGCAAGGAGAAAAAAGTAAAAGAGCCCATAAGTTGCCCGGTTTGCGGAAGCGAGGTTGAGCAAAGATCTACAGGGGGCGGCAAAGAATCCTCCGTGGCTTTCTATTGTTCTAATCTAAAATGTCCGGCGAAAAACAGCCGGGGGATGCAGCATTTTGTGAACGCTTTTGAAATTTACGAGATTGGCCCGAAAATTTTAGAGCGGTTGCAGGCAGAAGGATTGGTTTCGGACTCGGCAGATTTATTTGCTTTAGAAAAGGTTGATTTGGAAAACTTGGAGCGCTTCGGAGAAAAGAGCGCGGGCAATATAATTGAGTCAATTAACGCGCATCGCAAAATATCCCTACCAAGATTTATTTATGCCCTAGGCATTTTGCATGTTGGCGAGCAGACTGCGGAAGATTTGGCCGGGCATTTTGGGAGTTTGGAAAAGTTGATGGATGCATCATCGGACGATATTAATAATATAGAGAACATTGGTCCTGTAGTTAGCCAAAGTGTGTATGATTATTTCCGCCAAAAAGAGAATTTGAAGTTTATAGAAAAATTGCGGAAGAACGGAGTGGAAATCAGAAATCAGAAATCAGAAATCAGAAATCAGCCAGGCCAGTTGGCCGGCAAGATATTTGTGATTACCGGAACGCTTGAATCTATGTCCCGCGAGGAAGCAAAGAAAAAAATAAAAGCTTTGGGCGGAAAAGTAACGGAAAGCGTTTCCAAACAGACATCATTCTTAGTAGCCGGCAATGAGCCGGGGTCAAAACTGGCTAAGGCAGAAAGTTTGGGAGTTAAGATTTTTAATGAGAAGGATTTTTTAGGATTAATAAAATAGATTTAATATGGACGAGTTTAATAGTAAAGTCGTTGTTGAAACACTGAAACAGGTATTAAAAATTTTACAAGATAATAGTATCAAATACCGTTTCTTAGGATCCGTAGTAGCGGCGGCTATAAATGGCAGACTGCATCGCGACTTGGGCGACTTGGATATGGTCGTAGATTCTAAAGGCAGGGATATTCTTTACAGTCAATTGAAAAATTTAGGATATACACAAGCCGGCGGCATGTTTTCTTTTGCCCGCAAATATCTATCATTAGACCAAATTACTCATCCTGTATTATTGGATGTGGGGTTTTTTTGCGGCACGTTGCATCCGGATGGTTCATTTACTATAGGTGGTCCACGTGTAGGTTTAAACATTGAAGCTTACGCCCTTGAAGGGACAAAGTACACACTTTATGGATTAGAATTTGTTGGCATACCAGCTAGGACAGCGGCTGCGGGTATTTACGCTTCAAAGACAAACCCTAAACGTAGAAAAGAACTTGTTATGCTAAAAGAGAAAGGCATAGAGCCTTTTCCTAATACTTATATCCACGTGCATTTTTTTGGCGTAAATATAGATTGGATTTACCATTTTTTTGTCGGGATTTTAAATACGATTGGAGTGATCAGAGTAAAAATGGGCTTAGCCTTTGATCCTTGGAGATAATTTGATTGGCTTGATTGCACTTGGGAGTTATGATACAAAATGGTATT
>Ga0080064_1007443_pt1 | contig 11053 bp, 5 predicted proteins | sample Subgrocontami54m_FD_69260 | JGI IMG/M metagenome (GOLD analysis project Ga0080064, IMG submission 69260) | Subsurface groundwater microbial communities from S. Glens Falls, New York, USA - GMW46 contaminated, 5.4 m (SPADES assembly) (version 2) ... | reverse complement strand
CGAGGCTGCGATAGACGGCTTCGACGAAGCGCGCGGTCACGCCAGGTTCCCTGCCGTATTCCGGATCGAAATCCATGGTGGGCTTCGCCGCCTTCACCTGCGCGAGCGTCATCCCCTTGTCGACCATCGCCTTCACGCGATCGCGGATCACGATGAGCATGTCGCGGTAGTACCCGACGTCGGCGGCGTCGCTGATCCATCCGTGCCCGGGAACGATCATCGTACCGCCCTGCGACATGAATTCGGTGGCGGTCATGTCGAGGAGCGTGCCGAGCGCCTCGATTTCTCCGTTGATGCTGCCGCCCTTGTCGACGTCAACGGGAGGATAGATGTCGCTGTTGAAGACGTCGCCGGCCGCGATGACGTCCGACCGGCGGAACCAGACGGCGGTGTCGCCGTCGGTGACGGCGTCGGCCAGGTGAAACAACTGAATCGCCTGATTGTTGAGGAAGCGATAGAGGGTGTACCGGCTCGAGGCGTAGGTGTCGGTCGGGACGAGCATCTCCGGCGCCTTGGCCTCGATCATCCGCTGCTGCACCCGCTCGTGCGCGAGCACCTGCAGGCTGAGCGAGAGATCCCGGTAGCCGAGCAGGCGAAACATGGGGGACATGCGGATGTTGGCGTTGCCGCCGACGTGGCAGGACGCCGATGTGCTGCGAGTCACGGCGTCGGACCCCAACGGCGCGGAATTGTGGACGTGGTCATGGCCGATCGACGCGAGCGTCGAACGCCGCCGCGCCGCGGAGGAGGCGCCGGTGGATGGCGTGGCGACGTTGGAACGGGCGGCCGATCGGATCACGTTGTCGGCGGCGGGCGTCACGGCGGTGTTCGATCCGCAGTCCGGTCAGCTTCGCGGGATCACGCGCGGCGGCGCGACCGTGGGATTGAGCCATGGACCGCGATTGGTTTTTGCGCGACCGGGCGCGGCGGCGAAGCTCCAGTGGTTGGCGCTGCAGCCGGCGGATGCCGCGGCGATGGAGCGGCGATTGGAACGGCCGCAGTTGGCGAACGCGGTTGAAGTTGAAACCGAGCTGACGGCGGCGATGCCGTTTGCCGCATTCAAACTGGAGGTCTCGCCCAACGGCCAGCAGTGGCGCACGATCTTCGCGGGATCCCGCCGGCGGGGCGATGGTGGTCGATTCGAGTTTCCGCCGCAGCCGGTGGCGGCCGTGCGTATTTCGGATATTCGGAACTCCGATGGCCGTCCGCTGCAGCTGAAGGCGGTGCGCGTTGGCTACGCGGCCGGCCGGTTTCCGGACGCGCCGACTGCGGCGCCCCGGATTGCCACGCGGACCAGCGGTGCGCCGGGAATGTCGAGTGGCACTGCGTTGATCGAAGTCAGTGGCGGCGGGCTGGAGCATGCCCGGTGGACGATGCGGGGCGACGGCAGCCTGAGGCTGGATTTCAGCTACGGGCTGGAAGGCGAGTACCTCTACCATGGCGTGACCTTCGATTGGCCGGAACACGAGGTTGCGGGCTTCCGCTGGTTCGGCGCCGGACCGTATCGTGTGTGGCAAAACCGGCTGCGCGGCACGGCGATCGGCGCGTACGAGATTGCGCCGCACGAACTGCAGCCCGGCGAATCGTGGCAGTATCCCGAGTCGCAGGGGTATTTTGCCGGCGTGCAGTCGGCGGAGCTGACGCTCGCTGGCGGCGGCGGGGTGGGGATCGCGAACGCGTCGCCCGGCATGTTCCTGCGGCTCGGCACGCCGCGCATCAGTCATCCGAATACGACGGTGGATTTTCCGGCCGGCGACCTCTCGTTGCTCTTCGCGATCCCCGCGATGGGTTCGAAATTCAAGACGCCCGAGCAGTCCGGCCCCAGCGCGCAGCCCGCCCGCGCTGCCGGCGTGTACCGCGGCACGGTGGTTTTTCGTTTCGGGGAAAGAGGGCGGGCGGTGGGCAGGCGATGATGGGTGCGCGAACCAAAGCTACCGCGCCGCGGTGGCGTCGTCGCGCGCGTAGCTGAGAAAGACCGCGCCGCGCGGCGCGGAACGCTCAACGTCGAACTCTGAACGCTCAACGCTCAAGTTCGGCCTCTGCGGTTTGTGGGTTGGTTCTGCATCTGAGCGTTAAAAGTTAAACGTTGAGCGTTGAGCGTTCGCGAAAGCGGCCGCGTTCAGAGCGGCTTGGCGCTCTGCAGAATTTTCTCGAACCGCGGGTCGTCCTTCAGCCGCGACCAGAGCGGGTCGGCGCGGATTTCGCGCGGCGAACGATCGCTGGCTGTCTGCAACAGTTCGCGCAGGAGCGCCAGCGCCTCGTCCTGTCGCCCCAGCGCAGCATAAATCCGCCCGACCTCACTCCGCGCGAACATGCCATCGAGCCCATCGCGACCCATGCGCACGAGCGTCGCTTGCGCATGACGCCCAGCCTCCGCTGATCGTCCGGCGTAAGTCTCGGCGCGCGCCATTGCGAGCGTCACGAACGGCTCCTGCCGTGGCGTCCACTGCCCAGCCCGAAACAACGCGATCGCTTCGTCGGCAAAGCGGACTGCGGCGGTACGGTCGCCGCGCAGGAACGCCACAAATGCGCGGTGGAGCACCGCCGGTTCGATCAGAGAGAGCGTTGAGCTTTGCACACCGCCCATGCGGGGATCGGCCAGGGCGCGGTCCGCGGCACCGAGATCAGGCAGCAGAATCGCGTTGTAATACGCCGCCATGAGCCCATGCGGATCTGCTTCCCACAGGGGGAGCGCGACGCGACTCCGCAGATACGCGGCGCGGTCACCATCGAGTTGGTATTGCGCGCGAACGAAGAAGTCCTGCACGTAAACGTCGTTGGGAAAAAGCTCCACCAACCGCTCCGCCAGCCCGCGTGCTTCCGAAAAATGACCCCGGTAATAAGACGTCGAGACGCTCTGCCCCCCAAAATAGAGGTCATTTGGACTGACGACCATGACCCGTGCGAACATGGTGAGCGCCTCCGGCCATCGCCCCACCCGGCGCAGTGTGAACGCGAGGGTTCCGAGCACCAGGATCTCATTCGGCAGGCCCGCTTCGGCCGCCTGGAATTCGGCCAGCGCCTTGGCCCAATCGTTGTCGCAGTAATAAGCGAAGGCCCCGCGTGCCAGGTGGGTTTCGGGGGCATCGGGCGCCAGCTGTTCGCATCGTTGCAGGGTTGCTTGGGCGCGGCTCTTCCGTTCCGGCACGGGATCGAGATTGGCCATGAGATACATGACTCCGTGCACCCAAGTGAGTCGCGCATAGGCGAGCGCAAAGCCAGGATCGCGGGCGACGGATTGCTCATAGAGCGCCTCGACCTCCTTGTATTTTCCCAAGCCCGAGCGCGGGCTCATGCCGGACTCCTGCGCGCGCGCCCGCAAATAGAAGTCATAGGCCGCCTGATTCTCGGTCGGACGGTGTTCGATGAGCGCGCGCTCGCCCGGCGTGAGCGTGGCCTTGAGCGCGACGGCGATTTGCCGCGCCAGGCTGGCCTGCAGCGCGAAGACGTCGCTCGCGTCACCGTCGAACGTGTCGGCCCAGAGGTGCGCGTCGGTGCGCGCGTCGATGAGCTGCGCGTTCATATGCACCTTGCTGCCCACGCGGCGCACACTTCCCTCCAGGATTGTCGCCACGCCGAGCTCGGCGGCGATTTGCTTCAGGTTGCGCGACGCGGCGTCGCGATACGCGAGCACGGACGTGCGCGAGATGACGGTGAGGTCGCGAATCTTCGCGAGGTTGGTGATCACGTCGTCGTGCAGGCCGTCGGCGAAAAACTCGTTTTCCTTTTCCGTGCTGAGATTGGCGAACGGCAGGACGGCGATGGATTTGGATTTCGCTGACGCGAAATCCATGGGTGCCGAGTTTTGAGTATTGGGTTTTGGGTTCGAAGCCTGCACAGCTGCGTCCGGCCGGGGTCGCAGCGTGAAATATCCGCCGATCCCAATCACGAGGATGGCACATGCGACGGGCAGCCATTTGATCGCTCGGCGTCGAGGAGATGCCGTCATGTCTCCGACCTCCGACCGCCCTGGCCTCCGTAGGCTTGGCGAAGGAGGCTGACTTCTGACCTCTGACTTCTGGGGCTTGCTCGGCGCGTCGAGCAGCCGTTTCACCTGCTCGACGAACTGCGGCGTGGGCAGCGCGCCGGGCAGCCGCGTCCACTGCACGCGCATGAATTCCGCCGGCACCGCCGCGGTGGATTCGGGCGTGTCGTCGATCACGACGGGCACGACGAACGGCACGCCCTCGAGCAGCAGGTGCGTCTGCTCGACGGCGAGCTTCCACTCGAGCCGGAAGTAGCCCTTCGCGCGCGCCTGCGTGTGCTGCGAGATCACGGCGAGGAAGAGGGTGCACGCGTCGATCTGTTTCCGGATCTTCGCGTCCCAGGCCTCGCCGCCGCGGAGCTCGTTTTCGTCGAACCACACTTCGAGCCCGCTCGCGCGCAGCGCCTCGGCAATGCGGCGCGCGGCCGACGCGTCGTCACGCGCGTAGCTGAGGAACACGGCGCGGCCGGCAGAGCCGGAACGCTCAACGCTCAACTCTGAACGCTCAACGCTCAAGTTATGAACCTCCAGTATTTGCAGCTTGGTTTGATCACTTGAGAGTTAAAAGTTGAAGGTTGAACGTTGAGCGTTTGTGCGCAGCAGGCCCGCTTTGGTTTCCGCGATCATTTTGCGTGGGATCGAGGTCCCTTGGTCTCTGGTCCCTGGTCTTTGGTCTGCCCGGCGTCGCCGGGCTTCAGCATTCGCGCCAGCGTCGCGCGCGCGACTTGGTATTGCTCCGCGCGGCCGACCTTTGCGAGCAACTGGTGGAAGCGCGGTTGGTCGCGAATCGCATCGAACATCGGATGCCAGAACAGATACTGGGCAATCGTCGTCGTATTTGGGGCGCGTGCGATTAGCGCCAACGCCTGCGCTTCCTCCCCCAAGGCAAAGCGCAGCAAGGCCCCCTGCGATCGATCGTCTTTCATGGCCTGGAGCAATCGGGCGCCGAGGTCGCGCGCTTCCGGGTCGCGGCCGAGGGCACGCAACACGTAGACCACGAGCCAGCCGACTTCGCCTCCGTCTTCGCCTGCGGATCGCAATTTCGGCAGCACCGCCTGCAAGGCGGCCCCGGCCTCCTGCCGCCGGCCGAGTTCCAGGAGCACGTAGGCGCGCCACGCTCCGAGGCGCACCCGGCCGGGCTGCAGCGGCTCGGCCTGCTCCAGCATCTCCAGCGCGTCGCCGAAGCGACGGGCCAGCGGCAGGGTCCGGCCGAGATCGGTCAGGATATATGGCGAAAGCGGATCGAGCTGCGCCGCGGTCCGGTATTCCTGTAGCGCGAGATCGAGCCGCCCCGTGCTCTGCATGAGATCGCCCAGCCAATCGCGGACGGCGGCGTGATTGGGTGCCAGCGCCAGCGCCTGGTCGAAATGCCGGCGTGCTTCCGCTACGCGCCCCTCGATGGTGCTCACCATGCCGAGCGCGCCGTGCGGTTCGGCCAGGTCCGCATCGAGTTCCAATGCGCGCGTCGCTGCCGCGCGCGCACGCACGAGCTCCCGTTCGAACGGCGCCCCGTCCAGCAGCCGGTAGAGGGCGCGAATGGCCCAAAGATCGGCCAGGGCGGCATGCGCGGGCGCCCAGAGAGGATCGAGTTTCACCGCCTTGCTGAAATCGGTCTCGGCGCGAGCGAACCCGTCATCCGTCCGTTGCCGCCAGAAATGCCGTCCTTCCAGGATCAGCCGGTGCACCTCGGGATTCACGGCTTTCGCCATGCGCGGCGCCGCGCCCAGCTTGAGCTGGAGAGCCTTCGCAATCAGCCCCGCGATCTCATCCTGCAGCGCGAAGATATCCTTCAGCTCGCGTTCGTAAGCTTCACTCCAAATCTGCTCCCCTGTCTCCGTTTTGCTGAGACGCGCCATGATCCGCACCTTCGTGCCCGCGCGGCGCACGCTGCCCTCGACGAGATGCGCCACGTTTAGTTTCTGGCCGATTTCCTGCGCGGTGGCATTTTTGCCCTTGAAGTAAAACGCGCTCGTGCGCCCAACCACGCGCAAGCCCGGTACCTGCGCCAGCGCGTTGAGCAACTCTTCGCTGATGCCATCGGAGAAATACTCGTTTTCCTTGTCGTCGCTGAGGTTTTCGAGCGCGAGCACGGCGACGGATTTTTCGGCCGGCGCATGAGTCGTCGCAGATGATAACCTCGCGCCTTGCTCGAACGCCTCCGCTTCCGCGATGACTTTCGCGAACTCCGGTTCGCCGCGCAGCGCATCGTATCGCGGGTCGAGCCGGAGGATCGCGGCGGTGAAATCCACCGCGTGGCGCGGCTGCTTCAGTCCGCGCCGAATTTCCTGGATCGCCTCGGCGCGCCGATCGAGAGCGGTGAACAAATGCGTCGCCCAGATTGGCATCGACGTCTCCGTCGCGCCATCGAGGCCAAACCTCTGATAAAGGACGACAGCCTGGCGCGCAGCTTCCTCGCGGTCGCCCAGGTCCGCGAGCAGCAGCGCGCGGTTGTAGAGCAGCCAGCCATCGGTGGGTGCGGCGGCAAGGCGCGTTTCCACGAGTTTGAGCGCGCCCTGCCACTCGGCCCTCGCCGCGTCGGCGCGACCGGCGAGTTGCAGCGCATTGCCGATGAGCCGGCCTTTCGGGCCGCGATACCAGGTGTCGTTGAGCCAGTCGCGGGGCAGATTGCGGAGCGCGTCGATCGCCGGGCCGGGTTCACGACGCAGCAGATGAAGTTTATAAATGACATAGGCGCCGCGGTCCTCGCGAAATTCCCACGCCGGCACCTGCTTCACCTCCGCGAGCGCACCATCGAGGTCACCGTGCAGGATGATTTTGAACCAACCGCCCAAGAGCAGCGCGCCGGAAAAAGGTTTTTGCGCGATGGCGGCGTGCAACGCCGCCTCGGCCGCGGCCGTGCGGCCGGTCAACCACGCACCGATCGCCTTGTTGTAGAGCGCGAGCGGATCGCCGCCGGGCAGCGCCGCCGCTTCGTCGCTAATGGCGTCGGCTTCGTCGGACCGGTTGAGTTTGCGCAGCACACCACTGAGCGAGCGTAATACGCGCCGATCGTCGGGCTTCTCGCGCCGGAGCTGGCGCAAGTCGCGTTCGGCGTCCTCCACCTCGCGCGGCGTGTTGCCGGCGACACCGATCTGGGCGAGCCGCGCCTCGTAGGATTGGGGGTCGAGCCGCGAGGCACGTTGCGCCGCGGTGAGCGCCGCGTCGCGTCGCTGATCCGTCACTTCCCAGCCGCGGACGATATAGTAGCGGTTCAGTTGGGAAACGCACGCCCACACCTCGGCGTCGGCGCCATCCTTGGCGATCGCCTGCTTCAACAAATCATCCGCGAGCGCGAAATCCTCGCGGGTCGAATCGATCGCCTCGAGCAACGCGCGCGCCTTCCTGACGAGTTGCCGCGCTTCTGAAAGCGGCACCGCGGCCGGTAGGGAGTTCGTGGGCGCGACCGCGGCGACCGGAGGGGACGGCGGCTTGGCGGATCCGCTGCGGCGGCCGAGCAGCCACCAGGCGGCGCCCGCGACCACAACAGCGAACGCCACGGCGGCGAGCGCGTAATTCTTGGCACGGGGTTTGCCGATCGCCCCGGCAGCCGACGACACGGCGCCAATTGGCGCTGCGCTTGCGCGCGCCGCTTCGTACTTCAGCACGCCCGTGCGATGCGACCAGAGTTTGAGCAACCGCTGCAAAACGTCGGGTGAAACTTCGCCGCCGCGCAGCCGGGTCCACTGCACCGCACGAAAACGATCCGGCACGAGCGCCTCCGGCTCGCGCGTTTCGTCGATCACGACCGGCAGGATGAAGGGCACGCCGCTGGCGATGGTCCGGGCGCGCTCGGCCGCGAGATCCCATTCGAGGCGGAAATAGCCTTCCTCGCGCGCCTGAGTGTTCGCGGAAATGACCGGGATGAACAGCACGCACTCCTTGATTTGGCGGCGGATTTTCGCGTCCCATTCGTCGCCGTGTTCGAGCCCGCCATCGGCGTCGAACCACACCTCGACGCCGCCCGAACGCAGCGCCTCGCAGATGCGACGCGCGGCGTCGGCATCCTGCGAGGCGTAGCTCAGGAAGACGGCTTTGTTCCCGGGATCCTTCATTCAAAACAGCGGCGCGTTGTTCTTCGGGTCGTTGAGCAGCGCCTCGAACCGCGGGTCGCCGCGGAGCGGCGTGAAGGCCGCCCGGTCCACGGGTCCGGCCGAAACCTGCAACGCAGGCAAAGTTTGCGCGGTTTGCAAATCCACCAGTGCGCGCCGCAATCGGTCGCCAGTTTTCGGCCGGCGCGGCTGTTTGCGGTTGGCGGGTGTTGCAGGTTTCGGCCTGACCCCGTTGCATCGCCGCCCCGCAGTTCGTTTTGATCGAACCACACCTCCATGCCACAGGCCCGCAGCGTGTCGGAAATCCGTCGCGCTGCCTCGGCATCATCACGGGCGTAGCTGAGAAAGACCGCGCCCGGAGTGGGACTCGAGCCGGATGGAGTCACGGGCTGGGGAACCTGTTTGAAGTTCACAACTCACGCCTGGAGTTTGCGAGGAGTATTTCCCGCGCCGATCACAAGGACAACCGGCGCAAACTATCTGCGCACAGCGAGGCCTGGCCGAGGGCCGGTGATCAAGGTGAGTCATCACTGGATGCATTCCAGCCGCTGCCTGTTCGGCTTTGGCTTCGCGGACGGCGCGCTCGGCAGCGGCGTCTTCGCGTGAATTGAAATTGCGCCGCTCGCGCACGCCGTGCAGGCGGTCTTCCAGCCGCCACGAGATTACGCCGTTGCGATTGCTGAACTGACGAAGGGCAAACGAACCGGCACTCATGAGTCAGGTTGTCCTGTCGAACGGACAACTTGACTTCGGGCGTTTTCGGTAACCGCGCTCCCGCTGTCGCTTAGAATGGGGCGGCCAACGGGACTCGAACCCGCGACCCCAAGATCCACAATCTTGTGCTCTAACCAACTGAGCTATGACCGCCGTAAAATAGGGAGCGCGGAATGTCGGCATCGTCCTGCGGGCTGTCAATCTCTACTTCCCACGAGGGAAGGGCGGACAACCCGATCGGGCCGCGGGCAGTTGCCGCGGGCGGTCTAACTTCCGTGGTCACTTGCTAGTTCTGCCGCGAGACCTTTTTATCCCGATAACCATGCCGCGCCTGCGAGTCGTCACCTTCAATATCGCGCACGGGCGCGGATTGAATCCGATTCAGGGGCTGACCACCCAGCGGAAACTGCGGATCAACCTGCGCAAGATCGCGGGGCTGCTCGACCGACTGGCGCCGGATGTGGTCGCGCTGCAGGAAATCGATGAGCGCTCGCGGTGGGCCGGCAACTTCGACCACCTCGATTACCTGCGGGTCCACACGCGGTTTCAGCACACGGTGTTCGGCATCAACAACCGGCGGACGGGACTGCTCAACCTCAGCTACGGCAACGCGGTGCTCTCGCGCCACGCGATCCGCGCGGCCGAAACGGTGGTGTTTGGCCAGCGGCGACTCGGCGAGAAGGGGTTTTTGTACGTCGAACTCGATGTCGAGGGACGCTGCCTGCCGCTCGTCAACCTCCACCTGCATTTCGGTTCGCGGGTGCAGCGGTTGCTGCAACTGGAGCGGCTGCTCGGCTGGCTCCGCGAGAAACACCGGCTGCACGGGAAGACTTGGGCAGTGCCGCCGATCATCTGTGGCGATTTCAACAATCCCGGCACGCGCGACGACGCCACGGCCTCGCTGCTCAGCCACCTCTCGGATTATTGCGATTACGTGATGTATCCGGTGGCAGGCCCCACGTTCCCGTCGCCTTTGCCGCAGCGCGCGCTGGATTTCGTTTTCCTCCCCGACGGCTGCCAGCACGCGCGCTGCGAAATCGTCCGCTCGATGCTCTCGGATCACCTGCCGGTGGCGGTGGAGTTTGATTTCTAGAACCGAATGTGCGCGAAACGATCCGGTCGTCCGCGAATTCACGCGAATGACCGCGAATGGTTCCGCATGTGACACCACCGCGTCAAGTTGCGGTTCAAACCTGCAACCGCCAGAACGCGCCCGGAGGTCGCGTTCCACCTCGCACCCGCTAATCCTCCTTCACTTTCACGCCCATTCCCTCCTCCCTCACTTCCTCCCTCTCTCCGTCGCTCACCCCCCTCCGTCCTTCCATCATGTCCCGTCTCCAGGAAACGTTTGCCCGCGCCCGGGCCGAGAACCGTGCCGCCTTCGTCGCGTACGTTTGCGCGGGGGATCCGGACTTTGCCACCTCGGTGGAGGTCTGCCGGGCGTTGCTGGCCAACGGCGTGGACGTGCTCGAACTCGGCGTGCCGTTCTCCGATCCGCTGGCCGATGGGCTGACCAACCAGCTGGCGGCGCAGCGCGCGCTCGAGAGCGGGATGACGGCCGCGCGGGTGTTCGAACTCGTCCGCCGCGTGCGCGAGTTCAGCCAGGCGCCGATCGTCTTCTACACCTACTACAACCTGGTCTTCGCGAACGGCGTCGACGCGTACGTGCGGGCCGCGAAGGAGGCGGGCGTCGACGGCCTTCTCACCCTCGACCTGCCGCCGGAAGAGGCGGGCGAGGTGAAGGCGGCCTGCGCGGCCCACGGGGTCGGGACGGTGTTCATCATTGCGCCGACCTCGCCCGAGGAACGGATCGCGAAAATCGCGGCGACCTCGACCGGGTTCCTCTACTACGTTTCGCGCGAGGGCGTGACGGGCGTTCGCGATCAGGTGGCGGGCAACATCCCCGAAGCGCTCGCGCGGATCCGGGCGCACACGAAACTGCCCACCGTGGTCGGCTTCGGCATCGGCACGCGTGCGCAGGTGGCGGAGGTCGCGGCGCATGCGGACGGCGTGGTGGTCGGCAGCGCGCTGGTGAACTGCATTCGCGATCACTTGCAGGACCGCGCCCGGATGGTGCCGGCGGTGGCCGCGCGGGCGGCCGATTTGGCCGCCGGCGTGAAGCGTCGCGCCCGGTGATGTAGGGCGGGGTCTCCCGACTCCGCCGAAAAATACCGGGAAAATGACTCGTAGGGCGGCGGGGTCGGGAGACCCCGCCCTACATTTTTCATTTCAGAAAGAGAGCCGTTCGCATTCTCCAGCGAAGGGCCAGGCCCCCGAAGTCGCGAACAGCCCAGCGCGGCACGGA
>Ga0080064_1007442_pt1 | contig 11053 bp, 10 predicted proteins | sample Subgrocontami54m_FD_69260 | JGI IMG/M metagenome (GOLD analysis project Ga0080064, IMG submission 69260) | Subsurface groundwater microbial communities from S. Glens Falls, New York, USA - GMW46 contaminated, 5.4 m (SPADES assembly) (version 2) ... | reverse complement strand
CCCGTCTTGTTGGAGGGGGGGGCCGTCGTGGGGCTGTTGGGTGACATGGGGGGTGGTGGCGCCGATCAGCTGGACGCCGCGCTCGTGCGCCTGAGGGTACGGCCGGGAGCCGATGAATGCCGGGAGAAACGAGTGGTGGATGTTGATGATCCGGTTCGGATAGTGGCTTACGAATTCGCCGCTCAACACCTGCATATACCGCGCCAGCACCACCGTGTCGATCCGGTTTTGAGCCAGCAGCTCGAGCTCCAGCGCCTCCTGCCGCGGCTTGTTCTCGCGCGTGACGGGGATGGTGTGAAAGGGAACTCCGAAGCGCTCCGCCACCGGCTGCAAATCGGCGTGATTGCTGACGATGAGCGCAATCTCTCCCCGCAGCTCGCCCGCGCTCGCTCGCAGCAGCAGATCGTAGAGGCAATGGCTGTAGCGCGAAACGAAGATGGCGATCCGTTGCGGGCGGTCCGAAAAGTGAATCTCCCAGCTCATATCGAGCGACCGTGCGAGCGGATCGAAGGCGGACGCGATCTCGTCGCGGCCGATTCGCAGCCCCTCCAACTCCCATTCCACGCGCATCAGGAACAATCCGCTCTCGGCGTCCGTATGGTGGTCGGAATGAATGATGTTTCCGTTAAGACGGTAGACGAATTCCGCGATCCGCGCCACCAGCCCGCGCTGGTCCGGGCAGCGGATGAAGAGCACGGCGGTGGGTTTAGAACTCATGCAGGCGGCTCTCGTATCAATTGAGGGCGAGACAAAGTTTCGATCGTACGCCCCACCGTCGGGTAAGCTCGAAAGCTTAACACAATCGGGTTTCGACCGCAGCAATCCTCCGGGGACAAAACCCCGCAGGAGCCTTCCGAATCACTCTTTATCGAATTCCGTGGCTTTGGCCGGTTGGGACAACCGAGAGGGTAGCGGCGAGCTTAGATAGAGGAACGCGCCGCTCAGGTTGATCAGGATGCAAGATGCCGAATACAGCGTAAACAGATTGGCCCCTTGCGAGGTTCCCAGCATTCGGAATAGCGAAAGAAACGCGACTTGGCCCACGCCCAGTCCCGCGGGCGCCACCGGAATCGCCGTCACCATCAGCCCCAGGGGCACCAGGATCAGGTAGCCGACCAGAGGAATCTGCACCTTCAGAGCCATTCCGAAAAGAATGAAGCTCAGCAGCCCCGCGCCCTGCGTCAGGAACGAAATCCCCAGGATGTTCGCAATCAAGCGCAGGTCTCTCACGTAATAATGCGTCACATCATGGAGGTGCGCGAGCAGCCGGTCGCAGCGAATGCGCCGACTGAGCGACAGCAGAATCGCCGGGGGAGACGGCAGCCGGTAAGCCAGCAGAAAGAAGAACGCCAGGCCCGCTACGCCCAGCCCCGCCACCACTCCCACCGACCAGACCAGCCGCGGCGGCAGCGGATGCCAGAGCGACCCAACGAGACCCGCCAGGCACATCACGAATAACGGAAGCAGGCCCGCCGCGCGGTCGAAGACGATGCTAGCGACGACGGTCTGCGGCCCGGCCTTGAAGCTTCCACCGGACGCCTCCGCGCTTCCCTCGCCGTCGTCCGAGGCGCGCCGGAAGACATAGAACCCGCGCAGGATGTCGCCGCTGACATAGCTCGGGAAGGCCATGTTGAAAAACTTCGACACCATTAGGAAGGAAAAGACTTCGCGGTGCGGCAGCCGCAGCCCTCCGGAGCGCAACAGGCTCTGCCACCGCCAGAACTGTCCCAGCGGAGTCATGGCCAGAATCAGAAAGGCGGGAACGCTGTAGCGCCATTCCCCGAGCGAGGCCCGCAGCGGCTCCCAAGCGATGTCGCCATGAAAGATCAGGTAAGCGACCACACCGCCCGCCAGTCCCAGTTTCAAAACTTGGCCCAGCAGATTTTTCGCGGAGGAGAGCCGCGGAAATCCCGCTTCCGGAATCGCATTCTGAACCGGCAGAGGCAGCATGATTTTGAGTGTAAAGCAAACCTGCGGGAAAGAGAAGCGATTGGGGAAGAGGGCGGTGTTCCGACTCTAATGTTCTATTGGGTTAGTATTACAACAACCGTCCTTCGTGAATAGTATTGGGCCAAAATCTTGCCCGGATGCGAAAATTTCGAGACTCTCTTTGGTCGGGGTGCAATTAGAAGTGAGAGTCACACCCGGCAGAAAAAGCAGATCCTTCCTCCCGTTGGTCGTCAGGATGACATCATCCTGAAATATTAAAGCACGATGTCATCCCGAGGAGTCTTCGACGAGGGATCTGCTTTTCATTTGAGGTAGCTGACTCTCACTTCTAATTGCACCTCTTTTTGCCGGTCTCTCTTGTCACCGGACGGCGGCAGACGGTAAGATGAAACGATCCTGATCGATGGCGGAGGTTTCCATGGCGGAAGAGCAAGCGCGGCGTCAGTTTGTCAGCTTTACCTTTTTCAAGGCCGATCCAGCCTGGCGCAGGCTGCCGGAGAAAGAGCGCGAGCAAGGGAAGGTTCAATTTTGCCGCGTGGCGTCGGAGTGGGCGACCTCGGGCAAAATGAATGTCCTTTCCTACACCACGGTCGGCATGCGCCCGGACACCGATTTCATGTTCTGGCGGATCTGTTATCAGCTCGAAGAACTACAGGAGATGACCACGGCGCTGCTCTCGACCGGCCTGGGCCATTACCTTTCGACGCCTTACTCCTATCTTGCCATGACCAAGCGCTCCACCTACATCATCGAGCACCAGCACGAGGGGCAGAGCGACTCTCGCGGCACGCTCAAGCCCGGCCGCTTCAAGTACATTTTCATCTATCCCTTCGTGAAGACGCGCGATTGGTACCTGCTGCATCCCGAGACGCGCCAGGGGATCATGAACGAGCACATCCGAATCGGAACCAAGTATCAGTCCGTGAAGCTCAACACGACCTATTCGTTCGGCCTGGACGATCAGGACTTCGTGGTGGCCTTCGAGACCGACAAACCGGAGGATTTTCTGGACCTGGTGATGGAGTTGCGCGACTCGGAAGGGAGCCGCTACACGGTCCGCGACACGCCCATCTTTTCCTGTATTCTGAAGGACATTAAAAACACACTCGATACGCTCGGAGGCTAGGCATTCACCGAGCGGCCACCCCGTCGGAGGAGAATTAGGGAAGTCCAAGCCTGCCGTCCGCGCGCCGAAAAAATCCCCAACAAAAGCAACGCCGCGCAAGCCGGCCCGCGCGGAGCTTCTCTCGAAGTCGCGAATCCAGGAAATCCTGAAACGGCTCGAAAAGGCCTATCCGGACGCGAAATGCGCGCTGGAGCATTCGAATCCCTTCCAACTCCTGGTCTCGACAATCCTCTCGGCGCAGTGCACCGATGTGCGCGTCAACATGGTGACTCCGGAACTTTTCCGAAAATACCCCACGCCCCAGGATTTCGCGGCGCTGCGTCCCGAGGTGCTGGAGCAGGAAATACGCTCCACGGGCTTTTATCGCAACAAGGCCAAGTCGATCCTGGGAGCGTCGCAGAAGATCGTCGGCGAGTTTGGAGGCAAGGTCCCCGACACGATGGAGGCGCTGCTGACCCTGCCGGGCGTCGCCCGCAAGACGGCGAATGTCGTACTCGGGACCGCATTCCGAAAAGCAACCGGCTTGGTCGTCGATACTCACGTGCAGCGGATTTCACGGCGGCTGGACCTTACGACCGCGGAAGCGCCGGAGAAGATCGAAAAAGACCTGATGCAACTGATCCCGCAGGAAAAATGGATCGACTTCGCTCATGAAGTGATCTTCCACGGCCGCCGCTGCTGCACGGCGCGCCAGCCAAAATGCCCGGAGTGTCCTCTGGAAGACCTCTGCTATTCGGAAGACAAAAGGTTGTAGCCGCCAGTCAGAAGTGCTGGAACCCGAGAACGGGCATCGGCATCTCTTTGTTTCCGCGGACGAGCATCAGATTCGATCCCGCTTTCTTGCCCCCGCTTTTGCCTTCATTCATGCGAATGACTTGGCCGATGCGCGTGAGCTTCACGCCCGCAATGCTCCGCGGCAGCGCATGAGCAAGGCCGGGCGGTACCGTGAAGAGCAGCTCCAGGTCCTCGCCTCCGTGCAGAGCTAGCCGGACGGGCGTCTCCGGATTGCGGGGGAGCGCGGATTCATCCACGCGCGCTCCTACGCCGCTTTCCTGGCACAAGCGCGCCAGATCAATCGAGAGACCGTCGCTCAGGTCGATCATCGCCGAGACGAGTTCCCGCTCCCGCAAATAGCGGCCCGCGCGCAGCCGTGGTTGCGGATAGTAGAACCTCTGCAAAGCCTCGGCGTAACGCACGCTCTTGCGCTCCCGAGCGGTGCGATGTTCGAGAGCCTCTAGTCCAACCGCAGCCAGTCCCAGGCGCCCCGTCACCCAAATTTCGTCTCCCACCCGAGCGCCGCTGCGCAGGACGGCGCGCCCTTTGGGAACTTCGCCCACCACGATGATGTCGGCTACGAAACCGCTCCGAGAGCGCCCCGTATCGCCGCCTGCCAAGATGACTCGCGCGTCGCTTGCCAGCTTGAATAAGCCGCGGAAAAATTCGTCCACCCAGTTGGCGCCGAGATCGGGCGGCAACCCCAGCGAGAGGAACGCATAGCGGGGAGTGCCTCCCATGGCGGCGATGTCACTCAAGCCGCGCGCCAGCGCTTTGTGTCCGGCGGAGTCCGGGTCCTGCCATTCGCGGCGGAAGTGCACGCCTTCGAGAAATAGGTCGGTCGTGACGAGAAGATCGTTCCTGGAGGACTGCGCGATGACCGCGCAATCGTCCCCGATGCCGCGTCGGAGAGCGCGCCCGCGCGCGAATTCCCTTGCGTGTCGGCCTGCTCGCCGGCGGAGAATTTCCACGAATTGGATTTCAGTGAGCCGCAAAATGTTTTCCGCAGGCAGGTCGATGGGGAGGCGCCTCTCGCCGACGGAGCGAGAGTAGCCAGCCGGCATCAGTGCAAGTACGACTCAAGAAGACTCAGCACGGCTGAATCCAGACGCCACCGCAACACGACGGATTGCTGCGCTTGGTCGAGTTCGATACCCGCCAGGGCCACAGCCGGGCTTAGCGATGCCGGTTTTCCGGCAGCGGACTTCTCCGGAGGCATCGCCCGAAGGAGCGCCAGAATCGCCCGAAGAGTTCCCGTGATGCGCTGGGCGCTGGCGGGGCTGTCGCAATAGTCCTCGGCGCGCAATTCGAGCTGTGCCGGGCCGCCCTGGAGCGAAATATAGACTGTCTTGCTGCCTTTTAGCATTCCCCGGCTGAGCCCTAGGGACCCAAACTGGGCTTCCTTTTCGTCGTTTCCGCCGAATCGTTCCGGCCTCGCGATGAGCCAGAATTTGCTGCCTGGCGGGATATGCTTGCGGTCGTCGCCGCGGTCCAACTCCGACGCCGCGGAGTCCCGCAGATCTCCGGCCCGCCGCGCGATCTCCTGGCGGATGCGCGAGTCGTCTCCTCCGATTGTGAAGGCGACTAGGCTGCCTTCCGGGCGATCGTCGAGCAGCACCAGGCGGAAGGGTCGAATGCTCCCGAAAGTATAAACGGTCCGTCCCGAAACATCCTTTTTCCCGGCGCCCTGCGAATCCAAATACGGTGTGACTCGAGCGCGGTCGATGTGAGCCCGCGCCGCTCCCACCCAGTCGTCGCCCGTCTTCCCGAGGGCCACCAGATGGAGGTCGTCCTGATAACGGAATCCGGTCGCCCGGAGGAAATCGTCGTACTCCGCATCGTGATGGAGGCCGGGAGGATCGGCCAGCCACTTCTGGACGGCCGGGATGGCGCGGAGCGATTGAAGATCGGCAACGGCATAGAGATCCAGGTCCGGCGGCAGAAGCTCCAGCAATTCCATCTCCCCGCGCCCTGCACGGTGCAGGAGCAAAAAGGCCGCAACGGCCGCCGCAATGAGCGCCGCTGCAACCCCGAGTTTCCAAGTCTTACTACTCGCCATTTCGATTCCATCACCCAGGTGCTGCGCGGCAATTAGCGATGCCGAACACACAACCGGGCAGTAAATATGATAGTCGAACTGGGCGGAAGGCTCCTAACACCAATCGAGGGCCAGGAGAGCACAGCGCAGCGGAGCCGCAACCTCGAAGGAGTCAGAAGACAGGAGTCAGGAGTCGGAAGAAAAAGCAGATCCTTCTCCCGCTGAGCGGGATCAGGATGACAACCGTTTTCTTATTATGTTACGGAAACAAATCCGAGCCGTGATTTGGCTGGACCCATTGTCTCGGGCGGTGGGGCAATTGGCTGGTTGCGTGGAGTGTGCCGGAATGGTACTTTATTAGTTTCGCCTTAGGCGTGCTAGATATCATAACGGCTGAACATCTCAGACCTTCATCATAGAAAGGAAACGCGGACATGGCAAAGCCCATTTTCATCAGGAATCTTCGCGAGGACGATCTACCCGCGATCGTGGATATCGAGGATCGGACCACCGGCATCTCCCGGCGCGAATACTGGCAGAAGAGAATCGAAATGTCGGAGGCGATCCGTCCCCACTGGACCTCGCTGATTGCCGAGGTGGACAATCGGGTTGCCGGATTCGTTTTTGGCCGTGCCGGCGAGATGGAATTCGGACTGCCGGGAACCATTGCCTGGATCGAGATCATCGGCGTGAACCCGGCCTACCGGAAGCTGGGAATCGGCGCCAAGTTGATGGAACAGTTCGCGTCTTCCGCCGAAGACCACGGTATCCAAACGATCTTCACTCTGTTGGGTCCGGGCCACCCCGATATGGAACGTTTCTTCACCAAGCTCGGATTCGCTCCCGGACAGATGACCCATTATCAAAAGAAGCTCAAGGGCTGATCCCGAGCGCAATCGGAAAGGTTTCTTGCGCCATGATGCTCGCCCCGGCCGAGCGCATCTCGGAGTCGGCTTCTCTACGATCGCCTCGATTTATTTCGAGCAGCGCTCGAACGCAAGTTGGTTCCGGCAATCCCTTTTTGGTATGATGCAACCAGAGAACGGAACCGGCACTCCGAGGGCGGGAGATGGAAAACGTCCGATATAGCGAGGAACAGAAAGCGCTGTTGCGAGAGCTGCTGCAAGCGGGCGCGATCCTCACCGGCGACGTCATCCGGGCCCGCTTTGGATTGAACTCCCCGATTTATATCGATCTCCGCGAGAACCTCTACGAGCGCCCGGAGTTGCTGTGGCAGGTGGGGAGGGAATTTGCCCGGAAGATTTGCGAGTTGAGCCGCCCCAATCCCGTGCCCCAGTGTGTGGTCGGCATCCCGGATACGGCCACTCCGCTGGCGATGGCCACGGCGTTTTATGCCTGGCAGGAGAAAGTCTCTCCTTCCATCACCTACGCCATGCTTCGCAAGGAGGGTAAGACCTATCCGGGGCTGCCCATCAATTTCTGGATCGGAAAGCGCGAGGCGGATTGCGAATACAACCTGATCGACGATGTGGTCGCCTCCGGCCTCACCAAGCGGGCGTCAGCGACGCGGATGCAGCGGGAAGGGATTGCGGTCCGGCGGATCATCGTTCTCTTTGACCGGCAGCAGGGAGACGGGTTGCTGGGCGAAGGGTTTGAGCTTCACGGAATCTTCCGCGTTCCCGAGGTGCTGGATTTTTATCGAAGCGAAAATCTCATCAGCCCCGAGGATTATGAGAAAATCGTCCGCTTCCTGCGCACCCGGCGTTTTGATTCGACAGCCGTGCTGAAATGACCGGACGCCTTCCCTATCGCCTTCCCGCTCCCCGCCCGGATTCACCTTTCGCGCCATTTGGAACCGGCGTGATCGCCGTTGCCCTCGTCGCCGCGCCGCTCCCGTTTTTCACAGGTTGGAAGGGCACGGTTTCAACCGTGCCGAAAGCGGATGGTGAAGAAAGCGGCTTCAGCCGCTGAGGGCCAAGGACACATCCCGCCCTGCGGGAGGCTAAAGCCCCCTCCTTACCGTCCTGTAATCGGCACGACTAAAGTCGTGCCCTTACGGAGTTCCCAAGCGGTCTTGCAACAGGTTCTAAATATCCGAAGGGACGGCTGATTTGATAGGACCTCGAACAGCTTTGCCGATCTGGAAATTTCCCACCGGGGGCGCGGTAGTCTCTTCTCCCGCGCTCGGCGCCGACGGACGAATTTTCTTCGGATCGGAAGACGGACATTTCTATGCGCTTTCCGCCGAGGGAGAACTTCTCTGGAAGTATCGGACGGACGGCGCCATCGTTTCGTCCCCCAGAATCACGAGCGACCAAAGCATCTATTTCGGCTCCGACGACGGCAGTCTCTACGCGCTTTCCGGCGACGGAAAATTGAAATGGCGGTTCCAGACCGAAGGAGCGGTTCGTTCCTCTCCTGCGCGGGGCAAAACCGGATCGGTTTATTTTGGATCGAATGACGGGTCGCTCTACGCTCTCGGGACCGATGGCCTGATGCAATGGAAGGTGACGACCGGCGGAGCCATCGACAGCTCCCCGGCGCTGGGCCGCGACGGGACGGTCTATTGCGGCTCCGCCGATGGCTATCTTTACGCCATCAACGCCGACGGAACGCTCCGATGGCGGTTTGCCGCCGGAGGCGAGGTGCATAGCTCGCCCGCAATTGGAAGCGACGGAGCAATCCTTTTCGGCTCCGACAACGGCACTTTCTTCGCGCTCGATGCGGACGGACAGCGCCAGTGGGAGTTCGTGACCGGGTGGATGATCCGGTCGTCACCGGCCGTGGGACGCGGCGGCGAGATTTGCTTTGGGTCCGCCAATACGTGCGTCTATTTTCTCTCGCCCGTCGGCCGCCAGTTGTGGCGTTTCACGACAGCGGGTTACGTCTATGCGTCGCCGGCGGTCTCACCCGACGGTTCCGTCTACTGCGGCTCCGACGACGGGAATCTTTATGGCCTCTATTCGGACGGGTCCCTGAAATGGAAGTTTGCGACGGACGCGGACGTGCGCTCCAGGGTCGCGATGGACGCGCGAGGCAGGAAGTATTTCGGCTCGAACGACGGGAATCTTTACGCCATCGACGAGCTTTGCCTCGCCCGAAGCGTCTTCCTGGAAGAAGAGGAGAAAGAGCAAACCGGCGAGTTACGCGCCATCCGGGACCATTTGTTGCTTTCTTCCCGGACGGGCCTGCGATTGACGCAGTTCTATTACCGCTACGGCCCCTACTTGGCGCGATGGACGTTCACACATCGCCGGTTCCGAACGGTCGTCCGGTGGCTGCTGAAAGCGCTGATTCGGATTCTGAAACCGTTAGGCGGCATCGAAGCGGCAAGAACGAAAGGCGACATTGCGGCGTGAACTCCTCGATCGATCCTGTTAGAGCGATACTATTAACTTGAGAGATTTGGATGCGCTCCCGGAAGAGGATATCTCTCATGCCCAAGACAACAGCCGATAGCCCCGTCGTCCTGACCGTAGGGCATTCCACCAACGAGTGGAAAGACTTTCTGAAACTTTTGCGAGCATCGAGCGTCGAGCGAATCGTCGATGTGCGCAGCATTCCCCGGTCGCGGCACAACCCGCAGTTCAATAGAGAAACGTTATCGGCGAAGCTGCGGTCCGCGGGAATCGGCTATGTGTATTTGCGCAAGCTCGGAGGTCTGCGCCACGCCCGGCGCGATTCCGAAAACACGGGCTGGCACAACGCTTCGTTTCGCGGCTATGCCGACTACATGCAGACGCCCGATTTCGAGGCGGGGTTACAAAGGCTGATGAAGCTGGCCAAGCAAAAGCGGAGTGCGTTGATGTGCGCGGAAGCCGTACCATGGCGCTGCCACCGCTCGCTGATTGCCGATGTCTTGCTCGTCCGGGGAACCAGGGTCGAACACATTTTGAGCGGGAAACGCCGTTATGGCCATTCGCTCACGCCATTCGCGCGAGTTCGTGGCGAGCGGATCACGTACCCTGCCGCGGAAGCGGACCGGTGAAACTCCGTGCCTGGCGGAGTTTCGTTCCAGGAAGCGGGTTCCTCAGATGCGGGTTGAACGATGAGTATGCAAGAAGTTCGAAATCTGCCGGCCGAATGGCTCGCCGCCTTCGAGCGTGACCGCTTGGGCGTTACGGTCAGCAACGATCCGCTTCCGGAACGCCGCGCCAGCCGCGTGCTCGCCGCCTTCATCCTCTCCGGCCTCCTGTTTCTCGCTTTTCCCGGAACGCTCATCGGCGTCTTCAATCTGCTGTCCATCGCCGAGCAGCGTACCAGCACAGCCGCCAACGTTGCGTGGATTCAAGCCCACGGGCAGGCGCAGGTCTTCGGATGGGTTGGCGCGTTTATCCTGGGGATCTCGCTCTACTTTCTGCCGAAGTTCCTGGGGCGGACCATAGCGCGCTTCGGATGGGCGTGGCTGGTATGGGGATTGTGGACCGCCGGCACGGCCTGGCGATGGTGGATCGGCGTGAGCGGCGGGCGGTGGCGCGTGGGACTGGTTTCCTCCGCAGCGATGGAGCTGGCTGCCTTCGCGGTTTCGCAATACCTTCTCTGGTTTGCCGGGAAGCGACCGCGCCAGGCTACTCCGGCGGCGGGCGCGCAGCGTGGTTTCGTTTTCTGGCTGGTACTCACCGGATTCGTCGCATTCGGAATGACCTTGGTTGTGAACCTCGTGATTTCGGTTCAAGTCGCGCGCGCGGCGGCGCTGCCGGTCTACCCTCCCGTGGGAGACCGAATGCTGCTCACGCTTGCGCTTTGGGGATTCGCCGTGCCGGTGGCGTGGGGATACAGCAGCCGCTTCGTATCCGTCTTCCTCGGTTTGCGGGAGCCGGTGCGGCGTCTCGCTCCGTACCTGGGGGCGGGGGTTGCGGCAACGATTGTTTTGGTCCTGGCGGGTGAGTTCCGGCTCGCGGGCTTTCTTGCGCTCGCGCTCTCGATTGGGGCGATTTGGGCGCTTCGAATTTTCCAGCCACCGGCGCGCACGGTGAAGCGCATCGGTGTCTACCGCCATTACGACGCGTTCGTGCGGCTGTCGTTTGCGTGGCTCTTGATCGGAGCGATTCTTGGCGCGCTGGCCGATGCACTCCCGCAGCGAAGCGGCTTGGGAGGAGCGTCGCGGCACGCGGTGACGGTGGGATTTTTGGCCACACTGATCTTCTCGATTGGGCCGCGCATCCTGCCATCGTTTCTGAATGGGCGAGAGTTGTGGAGTCCCA
>Ga0080064_1007440_pt1 | contig 11058 bp, 6 predicted proteins | sample Subgrocontami54m_FD_69260 | JGI IMG/M metagenome (GOLD analysis project Ga0080064, IMG submission 69260) | Subsurface groundwater microbial communities from S. Glens Falls, New York, USA - GMW46 contaminated, 5.4 m (SPADES assembly) (version 2) ... | reverse complement strand
TGGAGCCGGTAGATGGATTGGATCCGGCGCGTCTCGATCCGGATAAGCCGCCGCCGGCGCCATGGTCACTGCAGGCTTCGCACCCGCGTCTGTTGACCATGCTGGCCGGCGCGTTGGTGGAGCGAAACTATGATCTGCGCGAGTTTGTACGGTTGCTGGCCGAGTCCTCGGCCTACCAACTGAGCTCGCGCTACGACGGAGAATGGAGCGCGGCCAGCGTTCCTTTGTTTGCGAGGCACTATGCGCGGCGGATGGAAGGGGAAGAGATACACGACGCCATCGTGAAGGCAACGGGTGTGCCGCAGAGCTACACCATAGAGGGTTGGGTCGAGCCCGCGCAGTGGGCCGGCCAGATGCCGGAGCCGCTGGAGCCACGCAGCAATACAGCGGTGCGCAATTTCATGGCCGCCTTTTACCGGGGTAATCGCGATAATCAGCAGCGCAGCCAGTCCGGGGCGAGCCTGCAGGGGCTGAACCTGATGAATGACGCTTTTGTCACCAACCGCACCAAGGTCGCCGCATCCATTCCCTTGCGCGACATCGCGCGCAACACGGATAATGCCGCCGTGGTGGAAGAGATGTTCCTGCTCTTCCTGTCCCGGCCTCCCAGTGGCTACGAGAAAGAGCAAAGCCTGGCCTACCTCGGCCGGGCGACCAACGTCACTCTGCGGAACAATGCGGTGGAGGATCTGGCCTGGACTCTGATCAACAAGGTTCAGTTCGCGTTCAGTTATTGAGGAAGAAACCAGCCATGCGAGACAGATTTGGAATCGACTGGAGCAAGACCGCCGGCACACAGTTCTGGCGCGCGCCGCACCTGACGCGGCGCGCGTTCTTCCGTCATACGGGATCGGCCGTGGGCGGATATTTCCTCCTGCCCGCGCGGCCCATGGAAACCATCGCGCGCGCCGCGGCCCAGCCCATCAGCAAAGCCAAGTACTGCATCTTCGTTTTGATGGCGGGCGGCCCCAGCCACACCGACACCTTTGATTTAAAGAAAGGCTCGTGGACACCGGCTGCCTTCAACGCCAGCAGTTATGACGGCGTGGATTTCGCGCCAGGGGCCATGCCGAAACTGGCTGAGCAGTTGGACACGACAACATTTGCCCGTTCCGTCCGCAGTTGGGCGGCTGTCCACGGGCTGGCCCGCGACTGGGCGCAGATTGCTCGCAATCCCATCAGCAGCACGGCGCGCATAGCTCCGCACATCGGCTCGGTTGCCTCCATTGAGTTGAGCACGGGAAAAGAACAGGCGCTTCCCGCCTTTGTCGCCTTGAACACGGGCACGGACTCTCCCGGCAATGGCTATTTCGCTCCGGAACATGCTCCGTTCTTTGTGAATCCGGGAGGCACGGGGCTGGGGAACACCGTCCATCGGGATGGGGCGGCGCGGTTTGACCAGCGCTATGGACTGCTGTTGAATCTGGATGCCGAAGAGCGCTCAGGCAACGAGTTGGGAGCCGGGACGCGCGAGATGCTTCAGTTCAACTTAAACGCGCGGAACCTGATGTACAACGGCAAGGTGGACCAGGTGTTCACCTTCGCGGCCGATGAGCGGCTCCGCTATGGAAACAGCGGTTTCGGCAACGCCTGCATCACGGCGCGCAACCTGATCCGGTCCGGACTTGGGACTCGCTTTATTCAAATTACCGTCGGGGGATGGGACAACCACTCCAACATTTACGGAGGCGCCTTCAACGCCGCCAACGCAAACTCGCTGATTCACCAGTACGACAACGGACTGGGTACACTGATCGCGGACCTGAAAGCGGAAGGCCTGCTGGATGAAACGCTGATCGTCTCGATGGGCGAGTTCGGCCGCACCACCGGCACGCTGAACGGGCAAGGCGGCCGCGATCACTTCCTGCAGCAGGCGATCCTGTTCGCGGGAGCGGGCATTCGCGGACCGCGCGCCATCGGCTCCACCGACGCACAAGGCCGGGCGACGGCTGAGCCGGGCTGGGGACGCCAGCGCGATATCCGCCCCGAAGACATCGCGGCCACCATGTATTCGGCACTTGGAATAGACTGGACGAAGGTCCGGCGCGACGATCCGATTGGCCGCGGTTTCGAGTATATTCCGTCGGCGTCGACGCAGGATCTCTACGGTCCTATTCATGAACTTTGGTCCTGACCTAACCACGCGCCGCGGGTTTCTTTCGAAAGCGCCGGCGATTCTCGGCGCGGTTGCCGGGGCAAGGGCGCAGAGTTCGCGGCCCAATATTCTGTTCGCCATCGCCGATGACCAGTCCTGGTCCGGCGCATTTCGGATGCGGGGCAAGACGCTCAGTATTCCCGCCAATGACCGCGTGGGAGCCGAGGGTGTTCGATTCACGAACTCCTTCTGCGCCTCTCCATCCTGCACGCCCTCGCGCAGCGCCGTCCTCACCGGACGGCAAATCTGGCAAGTGCAGGAGGGCGGTGTCCTTTATGGAACGTTGCGCCCTGAGTATCCGGTGTTCACGCATCTGCTGGAAGACGCCGGCTACCACGTAGGATCCACGGCGAAGAATTGGGCTCCGGGAAATTGGAAGGCGGCTGGACAAACAAGGCCTCCCGCCGGCCGGGAATATAACTCGCGCCGGATGGCGGCCCATCCTGTAGGGATCGATGATCGCGATTACGCCGCGAACTTTGACGACTTCCTGGCCGCGCGCCAGGCCGGGCAGCCGTTCTTCTTCTGGTATGGGTGCACTGAGCCGCACCGCATCTACGAGAATGGGCTCGGGCGGCGCTTAGGCAAGCGGTTGGAAGATGTGGATGTCCCGCCGTTTTGGCCGGATACTGAGACCGTGCGCGGCGACATTCTGGATTATTGCTCCGAAGTGGAGTGGTTCGATTCTCACCTGGGCCGTATGCTGCGATCGCTGGAGCGGATCGGGGAACTCGACAACACGCTGGTAGTGGTGACCAGCGACAACGGGATGCCGTTCCCGCGCGCCAAGGTGAATCTGTACGATTGGGGGGTTCACATGCCGCTCTCCATTCGTTGGGGTTCGCGAAGCACTGGCGGGCGCACGGTGGATGAGTTTGTTCATCACGCCGACTTTGCTCCGACGTTCCTGGAGGCGGCGGGCATACGGACGCCGGACGGGGTGGCCGGGCGAAGCCTGCTGCCGTTGTTCCGGGAGTCCGACCCAACGCGCGACTGCACCTTCACCGGACTGGAGCGGCACACGATGTGCCGCCCGAATGGGGCCACCTACCCGATTCGCAGTCTCCGCACTTCCCGGTTTCTATACCTGCGCAATTTCGCGCCGGACCGGTGGCCCACCGGCGGACAGTTCCTTTCGTCCAACAAAACGCCGCATGGCGACGTCGATGCCTGCCCCACCAAGACATTCATGACGACGGCGGCAAATCAGAAGAAGTTCTCCCGTAAATATGATTTGTGTTTCGGCCTGCGTCCAGCCGAGGAGTTGTACGATCTGCAATCGGATCCATGGCAGGTGCGCAATCTGGCGGCGGAACCGAAGTATGCGGCGGACAAGAAGCAGTTGCAGTCTCGGCTGGACGCGTATCTGCGCAAGACGGGCGATCCGAGGATCGAGGGACGCGATCCCTGGCAAAAGTACATTTACCACCAGACCACCGGCTATGGCGCGTCGTTCAACTTGAGCCTGCCGGAAGCCGAGCGGCGGCGTGCGCGGGAACGAGATACGCACAAGCCGGAGTGAGGGAGGGTTGCGCCATTTCCTGCCAGGGCCTGTCCTATGACAGTTGTTCCAGGTCCAGTCGGTCCTTTAAGCGCCCGGTGGCCTTTTTGTTCTTGACCAAATCGTCGCGGTGGATGATGTTGACTTGCACTCCATCCCAATCCACTACGATTCTCCGCGAGTAACAGTCCTGGAAATCCACTCCCGTGATCGAAGTCAGGATTTCCAGGCGTACCGGCGGCACCCCCATGCGGATGATCTTTGCCCGATGGAGAAAGTCATCCGCTTTCGCCTCGGCAAAACCAAACTGACGAACAATCAGCGCCAGACCTTCCGCGTTGCGCTGACTCCTTTCAATCCAGATATCCAGATCGCCGGTCGCGCGAGTAAAACCGTGATAGTTCACCGCGTATCCGCCAATCACCAGATACTCGACATCAGCTGAGGTTAACAACTTCAAAAACTCTCTGAAGTCTGGTGGTAGCTGGATCGTAGCCATAGTGAATTTGCCGCAGGAGTTCAAGCGCCCGCATGCGTTCCTCGGGGGATTTTGATCGCCAGTATTCGCGGTCCCCGGAGTCGGCCTGCAAAGATATGACGTCGAAACTGGAGCGATCCAGCCGGGCGTTCTTAACGAGGTTCACGGCTTCATTGTACCCCGTTGGGGCGCGCAAAGGAGAAGCGCTATTTTTTGGGCCAGACGACGCCCTGGTCCTTTTTCGCTACCGGCGCCAACCCTTTATAGAGGAACTTCTGTACGCGTTGACCGCGATAGGTTTCCGTGGTGAAGATATTCCCCTTGGAGTCAGTGGCGATGCTGTGCACAGCGTAGAACTGGCCGGGCTGTCTGCCGCCGTCCCCGAACGAGGTCAGCACCTCGAGGGTGTCGCGCTGGATGATGTGAATCTTCATGTTCGATCCATCGGCGACATAGACGTACCGCTGCTGCGGATCCCTGGAGAGGGCGACGTCGAAGGCGGCCCCGTCGCCAAGCGTGTTGCGCTCAAAGATGACCTCTTTCACGAAGGTGCCGTCAGTCTTGAACGACTGCACGCGGTTGTTGGTACGGTCACAGACATAGAGCATGCCGTCGTTTGCCAGCGCGACTCCGTGGACGGGAGTGCGGAACTGTTGCGAAGGAGGATCCTTTGGATCGTAGGGCGGGAGCTGGGTATCGTCGGGCTTGTGGCCGTAGGCGCCCCAGTGCCGCTTATACTTGCCGGAATCGGCATCGAAGACGATGACGCGGCGATTGCCGTAGCCGTCGGCGACATATAGTTCATTGGTCTTCGGGTCAACCAGCGTCTTCGCCGGAAGCTTGAGATTTTCCGGATCGTTGCTGCCGGTGCCCCGATTGGGCTTGCCGATCTGCATCAGAAACTTGCCGCTCTGGGTGAACTTGAGGACAAAGCTGTCATGAACGCGTCCGGCGCCCATCCTGCTTTCGTCGGCGGGTAGCGCGGCAGGCTGCTGCCCGCGTCCGTTCCCGCCGATCCACACGTTGCCCTTGTGGTCGACATCGATACCGTGGTTGGAAGCCGGCCAATCAAAGCCCTCGCCGGCGCCGCCCCAGTGGGCGATGAGGTCGCCGGCCTCGTTAAAGGCGAGTATGGGAGGGGCGGCCGCGCAGCAGGAAGAAGCCGGCGGCTTCATGGTGAGGTACTGCTCCTTGGCCTCGAGCGAGCTTGCGCGATGGATGATCCAGATGTGATCGCTGGCATCGACCGCCACACCGATGGTGGCCCCGATGACCCAGTGATTGGGGAGCGGCTTGGGCCACATCGGATCCACTTCAAAGCGCGGAGCCTGCACCGCGGCCGCTTCGACCTTGGCACGTTCCTGCAGCAGGAGAGAGGCGACAGCGAGCGCGCCCAAGATTACCAGAAATGCGATGGAGTATTTTTTCAGCTTCATGGTCCTTCCTCGACGATCGGGAGAAGGTTATGATACACGGTTTCTCGTACCCGTGCAGTGCCGCCTGCCGAGTCCGCTGATCTGTTCATCGCACTACACTAGGAACTGCTCTTGCGCTTCCTGAATCCAGCTCTGTTTCTGGCCGGCTGTATTGCCGCGCTACCCGGCCCAGCGGCAGCGCATGACATCCCGGCGGATGTGACCGTGCAGGTCTATCTGAAGCCGGCCGGCAGCAGGCTGCAAGTGCTGGTTCGAGTGCCGCTGAAAACCATTCGGGATCTGGATTTCCCCGAGCGGGCAGGGGGCTATCTTGACGTCGAGAAACTGGCTCCGATGCTGCCTGACGTGGCAAAGGTGTGGATTGCGGACCCCGTGGAAATCCAAGAGGGCGGGTCGCCGTTACCGAAGGCGCATGTGGCGGCTACCCAAATCTCGCTGGCCTCGGACCGTTCCTTCGTCTCGTTTGAGGAGGCGCTGGCGCATATTACCGGGCCGCGCCTTGCGAACAGCGAAAACGTTGTGTGGAACCAGGTGCTGCTGGACGTGCTGCTGGAGTATCCGATTCACTCGGACCGGTCACTGTATTCGATCCGGCCGGGGCTGGAGCGGCTGGCCGAGCGAGTGGTCACCGTGCTCCGGTTTCTGCCGCCGGGAGGCGCGGTGCGCGCCTTCGAGTTCCTGGGCGATGCCGGACTTGTACAACTGGATCCACGGTGGCCCCAGGCCGCCCGGAGATTCCTCACGCTGGGATTCTTCCACATTCTCGACGGAACCGACCACCTGTTGTTTCTGTTCTGCCTGGTGATCCCGCTGCGGCGCCTGCGTCCGCTGGTTCTGGTGGTGACCGCATTCACGCTGGCACACTCGATTACGCTGATTGGTTCGGCCTACGGTCTTGCGCCCGGCGCGCTTTGGTTCCCGCCGCTGATTGAGACGCTGATCGCGATCTCGATCCTCTACATGGCGCTCGAGAACATTGTGCGGGCGGGCCAGCCGCATGGACGGTGGATGATCGCGTTCGGATTCGGCCTGGTCCATGGGTTCGGCTTTTCGTTCGCTCTACAGGAGACATTGCAGTTCGCTGGATCCCATCTGGCGGCCTCCCTGCTCGCGTTTAACGTGGGGGTGGAGTTGGGGCAGTTGCTCGTGCTGGCGGTGTTTATTCCGATGCTGGCGGCGTTGTTCCGGTTCGGGGTAGCGGAAAGGATGGGCACGGTCATTTTGTCTGCGCTGGCGGCCCACACGGCCTGGCATTGGATGCTGGAACGCGCGGCGAATCTGAATCGCTACCAGTGGAGTGGAGCGGTGGCCGGGGCCGCCCAGTGGGCCGAGGTGGCGCGCTGGATGCTGGTGGGCGTGATTGCTGCGGGAGCTGTCTACTCAGGTTTGCGTCTGTTGCGAATGCGGGCGGAAGTGCATTCGGACCGGAAGGATGGCTGATTGCTCATTTTTTCACGTCGGCCAGCCAGAGCTCTGAGCCCCCTCACGGAAAGGCGCAGTGAGGATTTTGCCGGAGCGGGAAGGGTTTCTCCTGTCCGGTGCCCAGATCGCGCAGCACTGTTGCGATTGGCCTTCTTCCTTCCAGTAGCGTGTAGGAAATCTGCCGGCGGCTCGGATCTTCCCGTGCCAGGTCCATAGCGGCAGCCGGCCAGGTGGCGACCTCGGTGCTGACGCCTCCGGCAATCCAAATTTTGCGGAAGGAATATGGGGCCAAGCGCGATAAAAGTAAAGTGAGGAGTCGTCGCCGGACCAAGTTACGGCTTCCCGTTGATTGATTCACGCAGCCTCAGGCGCGTATGGGGGCGAGAAGACCATAATGGTAGAATCGGTTAACGGTAACGATGAAGTCACTGCTTTTTGGCGGCTTGTTGCTTTGGGCCGCCTGTGCGCCACGAGCTGACGCACAGGTCCGGTTCAATCGTGACGTCCGCCCCATCCTTTCCGATAAGGGCTACCCCTGCCATGGCCCTGATCCTGGCAACCGCAAATCGGTCCTACGTTTTGATGTCGAATCCCTTGCAAAGGCTGATCTTGGCAAGGGCCGATTTGCCATTGTTCCGGGCGAGCCTGACAAGAGCGAGATGATTCGCAGAGTCACCTCCACTAACGTTGCACTGCGCATGCCGCCCGCCTATGCCGGTCATGCCAAGCTGAGCAATACCGAGATCGACACTCTGCGGCAGTGGGTGCGGGAGGGGGCGCAGTGGGAGGGTCACTGGTCGCTGATTCCCCCAACACGGCCGAAGTTGACAAGCAGCGCGCACCCCATCGATCAACTGGTACAAGCGCGTCTGGCTCGGGAAGGGCTTGCGCTTTCCTCTGCCGCATCGCGGCTCACGCTTCTGCGCCGTTTGAGCCTGGATCTTACCGGCCTGCCGCCCACCCCGGCCGAAGTCGACGCCTTCGTCAGCGACACCTCACCAGGGGCCTATGAAAAACAGGTGGACCGGCTGCTTGCCTCGCCGCGCTACGCAGAGCGCATGACGGTCCGCTGGCTCGATGCGGCCCGCTACGCCGACACCAACGGATACCAGAGCGATGGGGTCCGCGACATGTACCGGTGGCGAGACTGGGTGATCAACGCCTTTCAACGCAACATGCCGTTTGACCAGTTCACCATTGAACAGCTTGCCGGTGACTTGTTGCCCAACCCGACACTCGATCAGCGGATCGCCACCGGCTTCCATCGCAACCACCGCACGACCAGTGAAGGCGGCATCGTGGCGGAGGAGTTTCGTGTGGAATACGTGGCGGACCGCGCCGAAACCACTTCCACCGTCTGGCTCGGACTGACCACCGGTTGCGCGCGCTGCCACGACCACAAGTACGATCCCATTACGCAGAAAGACTTCTATCGGTTGTTCGCCTTTTTCAACAACGTTCCGGAGAAGGGGCAGGTTTATAACTTCGGCAACGAAGAGCCAATGATCAAGGCTCCTACCGAAGAGATGTCCCGGCGCCTGGCCGAGCTGGATGGCAAGCTCGCCTCGGCGGAGTCGGCATGGCGGGCGCTACAGCCGAAGATCGCCAAAGCGCAAGACAAGTGGGAGCAGGCGATCAGCAAAAGCGGCAAGGATTGGGATGTTTGGGAGGGCCTTCTACTGCACCTCCCACTCGATGGCGAGGCCACTGGGCTGGAGAGCGTGGCCGGCAAGATCGGAGGCGCGCAGCGCTTTGACGGCAAGAATTTTCTGGAAGCCGGCAACGTGGCGCGCTTCAGCTATCTGGATCCCTTCACCATCGCCGCCTGGATACAACCCGCCGCGGCGGACGGGGCGATTCTCACCAAGCTGGAGGACTACATGGAGGCCGAAGGCTACGGTCTCTACTTGATGGACGGCAAGCTCCGCCTGGTGATCACCAAGCGCTACACCGATATTGGATTGCGGGTGGAAACCGAATCGCGGCTGCGTTTGAACCAGTGGCAGCACGTTCTGGTCAGCTACGACGGCAACCGCTACGCAAACGGGGTAAGCATCCGGATCGATGGGATAGAACAAAAACTTAACGTTCTGCTTGATGATTTGAACTATCCGCTCGGCAATGACGAGCCGCTGCGGGTGGGCGGCGGCGGTGGTGAAAAACTGCGTTTCCGGGGCGCGATTGACGATGTTCGCATTTTCAAGATCGCTCTCAGCCCGGAACAGGCGGTGACCGTGCCGGTGCTCGAGAGCGTCAGCCAGATCGCTGCCATGCCTGCCTCGCGCCGCAGTCCGGGGCAGCAGGCCAAGCTCCGGCTCTGTTTCCTGGACCAGCACGCTCCCGAGGATATTCGCCTTGCGCAGAGCCTGCTACGGCAGGCGGAAGAGGAGCGCAAGCAGTTCTACAAGAGCATCCCAACGGTCATGGTGATGAAGGAAAGTCCGGGCATTCGCGACACCTTTATGTTGAAACGGGGAGCCTACGACGCTCCCGCTGACAAGGTGACCGCCAGCGTCCCCTCCGCCTTGCCACCTATGCGGAAGGGTTGGCCGGAGAATCGCCTGGGGCTGGCCCGTTGGCTGGTGGACCGCGGGAATCCGCTTACAGCGCGTGTTACGGTCAACCGTTTTTGGCAGATGCTGTTCGGCGCCGGGCTGGTGCGGACCGTGGAAGACTTCGGCTCGCAAGGAGAGTGGCCGGTGAATCCGGACCTATTGGACTGGCTGGCCGTGGAATTTATGGAGAACGGCTGGAACGTGAAACAGCTCCTGAAAACCATAGTCACCAGCGCGACCTATCAGCAGTCTTCGCAGGTGAGCCCGGCGCTTTTGGAAAAGGATCCCGAGAACCGGCTGCTGGCGCGCGGTCCGCGTTTCCGTTTGCCTGCAGAGATGCTGCGCGATCAGGCTCTGTTCACCTCTGGCTTGCTGGTGGATAGGATCGGGGGGCCGTCCGTAAAACCCTATCAACCGGAGGGACTCTGGCAGGAGTTGGCCGGAGGTTCCGGATACAAGGCCGACAAGGGTGAGGGCCTTTACCGCCGCAGCCTCTATACGTTCTGGCGGCGCACGGTGGCTCCCCCATCGATGGTGACGTTTGATTCGCCGAACCGCGAGACTTGCACGGTCCGCGCCGTTCGCACAAACACGCCACTGCAGGCGCTGAACTTGATGAACGATGTAGCGTATCTGGAAGCATCGCGCAAGCTGTCAGCGCGCATGATGCGAGAAAGGCACGGAACTCCGGCGGTGCGGCTGGCCTATGGATACCAGTTGGTGCTGTCGCGTGAGCCGAAGCCGGAAGAGGCGGCGGTTCTGTTGAAGGCGTTTCAGGGGTTTTGCGATTTTTACAAGAGGGACCGTGAGGCGGCGGGGAAGATGCTTGCGCAGGGGGAATCGCCGATTGACACGACGCTCGATCCAGCCGAGCATGCGGCGTACGCCGGGGTTGCCAGCCTGATTCTGAATCTGGACGAGGCGGTCACGAAGGAGTAGCAGCCAAACATGGACACAGTGCAACTGCAATTTACCCGCCGTCACTTCTTTTCGCGCACTGCCACGGGCATTGGGACAGCGGCGCTTTCCTCCCTTCTCCATGCCGCCGGCGGCCTGCCCGGCCTGCCCCACTTTGCTCCGAAAGCCAAACGCGTCATTTACCTGTTCCAATCCGGCGGCCCATCGCAGATGGAACTGTTCGACTACAAACCGCGCTTGCAGGATGTGGCGGGGCAGGAGATGCCGGAGTCGGTGCGAAAGGGGCAGCGGCTCACCACCATGTCGGCCTCGCAATCCAGTCTTCCGTTGGTGCCGTCGAAATTCAGCTTCGCGCAACGCGGACAATCCGGCGCCTGGGTCAGCGAACTGCTACCTCATACAGCCAAGATTGCGGACCGGCTCACCTTCGTCAAGTCGCTGCACACCGAAGCCATTAATCATGATCCAGCGGTGACCTTTTTGCAGACCGGCGCGCAGATCGCGGGCCGGCCCAGCATCGGGGCCTGGCTCTCGTATGGCTTGGGCAGCGACACGGAGAATCTTCCCGCCTTCGTCGTGATGATCTCGCCGGG
>Ga0080064_1007439_pt1 | contig 11059 bp, 11 predicted proteins | sample Subgrocontami54m_FD_69260 | JGI IMG/M metagenome (GOLD analysis project Ga0080064, IMG submission 69260) | Subsurface groundwater microbial communities from S. Glens Falls, New York, USA - GMW46 contaminated, 5.4 m (SPADES assembly) (version 2) ... | reverse complement strand
CACGCGCGTGGCAAGCAGGCTGCTCGCGCGCGCCACGCGCTCGGAGAGCTCGAGCTCGCGGCGCGAGGCGGACTCGCAGGTCTCCATCGCCGGCGCGAGCCGCCGGGTCATGAACTCGTCGATGGTCTGCAGGCCCTGCATCCGCTGCTCGCGCAGGTCGGCGATGCGGCTCCTCACGATCTCGTAGTACGCGCGCGCGGCGCGAAAGCGGCTCTGGTTGGAGGCGATGAGGTTCTCGACCTCGGCGGCAAGCCGCGTGAGTTCTTCCAGGAGCTGCGGCTCGTCGGCGCCGCGCTGCTCGGCGATGTGGGAGATGATCGTGGCGAGCCGCCGTTCCTGGCCGGCGAGTGCGGCTATCGCCGAGCGCGCCGCGGGCAGCGCGAGCAGCGCCATCATGCGGTAGGACTCGATCTCGAATAGCCGCTGCAGCACGCGCCCGGCCCGGCGGCGCGTCAGCGCGCGATCGAGCACGACGAAACGGCTGAAGCCGTCGTCGTGGACGCGGAAGTCGGTCAGCACCGCGGCGGCGCCGTCGCCGACTTCCGAGCCGACGAGGTCGTTGCCCGCGAACAGCGCCGAGTAATCGCCGGACTCGGGCGCAGCCGCGCCGCCGCGCATCAGCTCGGCGTGTCCGGCGAACACGAGCTCACCCGGCAGCGACAAGGCCCAGCCCTCGGGCAGCGCGGCGAGCGCGGTGGTGGAAAACGGCGCGGCATCGTCCCCGGGCGCGTACACGGCGTAGCTCGAGAACTCGGTGTGCCGCTCCCATCGAATGCGGCAGGGACCGAGCTCGGCGCGGAAGTGGCTCGCATCGGGCGACGGCCCGGGCACTCCGAAGCGCGCGCAGAGGTCCGACACGCGCGCGAGCTCCTGCGACCTCGCCTCGGGCGGCGCCACCAGCGCGAGGTAGCTCGCGCGCAGCGGCGTCTCGTGCGCCTCGTAGGGGCGCGCGTGCACTTCGTGCGCCAGGTCGAGGCGCTGCGGATGGTCGGAGGGCGGTACGGGCTTGACGGTCATGGTTGCCACTTTATCGATGTGCATAGCACCCCTCCTGCCATGGGGTCGCACCGCACTCAGGCGCCCAGTTCAGAAAGCCAGTCGGCGCAGGCCGACCAGGAAAACCAGCTTCTTGGCGCGATCGGCGCTTACCGCCTTGGCGAGATAGCGCTCTATTTGGCCATTGTGGTGCGCATTGGAAAATAGTCACGACTAATTTCCAATATGTAAATGCGGGAAGGAAAGCAGGGGATCGGAGAATTCCCCTCCTGCCAAGGAGGGGTGGCTCGCGCAGCGAGACGGGGTAGTTTGCGGCTTCAAACCACACCACCCCCCGCCCTTCGGGCGGACCCCTCCTCTTGAGAGGAGGGGAATGTGAAAGGGGGTCATCCAGCAATTCCCTTCTTGCGCTCTTCCTCGCGCAATCTCAGTACGCGCCGCTGCACCTTGCCGGTGGTGGTCATCGGCAAGGCGTCGATGAACTCGATTTCCTTCGGATACTCGTAGGGCGCGAGCTGCCCGCGCACGTGGTTGCGGATCTCCTCCTCCAGCGCGGCCGAGGGCTCGTGGCCGGGCGTGAGCACGATGAACGCCTTGACCACGTTGCCGCGTTCCGCGTCGGGGCTGGGCACGACCGCGGCATTGGCCACCGCGGGATGCTTTACCAGGCAGTTCTCGACTTCGGAGGGGCCGATGCGGTAGCCGGCCGCCTTGAACATGTCGTCGGTGCGGCCCTGGTACCACAGGTATCCGTCCTCGTCGCGGCGCGCGAGATCGCCCGTGCGTCCCCACTTGCCGGTGAATTTCTTGCGCATCGCCTCGGGGTTCCTCCAGTAGGTGAGGAAGAACACCGGGTCGCTGTCGTCGTAGGCCGCGATCTCCCCGACTTCACCCGCGGGCACCTCGTTGCCCGCGTCGTCGATCACCGCGACCCTGTGGCCGGGATAGGGCCGGCCGATCGATCCGGGCTTGGCGGGCCAGAGCGTGTGCGAATTGCCGACGATGTAGTTGATCTCGGTCTGGCCGAACATTTCGTTGACGGTGACCCCGAGCGCCTCCCTGCTCCAGGCGAACACCGCGTCGCCCACCGCCTCGCCGGCGCTCATGATCGAGCGCAGCGTGGGCTCGAAGCGCCGCCCCGGCTCGGGGAACGCCTTCATCATCATCTTGAGCGCAGTGGGAAACAGGAAGGCGTTGCGCACCGCGTACTTCTCGATCAGGTGAAACGCCTTCTCCGGATCGAAGCGGCCGCGATAGCCGAGTATCGGGTAGCCGTAGTAGAGCGAAGGCAGCAGCGCGTCCATCAGGCCGCCGGTCCAGGCCCAGTCCGCGGGTGACCAGAACAAGTCGCCCGGCTGCGGAAACAGGTCGTGCGAGTACTGGAACCCCGGCAGGTTGCCGAGCAGCACCCGCTGCGGCATGAGCGCGCCCTTGGGCGGGCCGGTAGTGCCGCTGGTGTAGATGAGCAGCGCCGGTTCGACGGCGAGCGTGTCTGCGGGCGTGTATCGACTGGACGCTTTCTCGAGCAGCGCATCCCAGGGCTGCACCCAGGATTCGCCCGCGCCCGCAATGCCGATGACCTGCTTCAGGTGGGGCAGCCGGTCCCGGACCTGCGCGAGATTGGGCAGCGATGCGGGATCGACGAGGGCGGCTACCGCTTCGCTGTTCTGCAGGCGGTATTCGAGCGCCTCGGGTCCGAACAGGATGGAAAGCGGCATCGCGATCGCGCCCATCTGGTACAGGGCGATGTGCGCGATCGCCGTTTCGGGCCGCTGCGGCAGGATGATCGCGACCCGGTCGCCCCGCTTGACGCCGAGCGCGGCGAGCGCATTCGAGAGGCGGTTCGCCCGCTGCTGGATGTCCCAGAAGGTCCACGCCGAGGTCGCGCCGCCTTCATCCTCCCAGTAGAGCGCAAAGCGGTAGCGGTCCTGCGCCCAGCGGCCGCAGCAGGCGGCGCCCATGTTGAAGCGCTCCGGGACCTCCCAGCGGAAAGCCTCGTAGATCTCGCGATAGCGGTCCTGCATTCCTCCCCCTTGCGGGAAAGTTAGCATGATTTCGGAATGCGGGTTGACCACCCCGGCGCTTCGCGCCACCCCTCCTTTTCAAGGAGGGGAGTCTGGACGGTGCCACCATTCCCCTCCTGCCAAGGAGGGGTGCCTCGCGTAGCGAGGCGGGGTGGTCTACGGTGCCGGCCAGACAACCTCGACGAGCCGCGGCAGGATTTCCCCGGCTGCGCCGTGCAGGCTGAAGCTCGCGAGCGAAGAGAGCGGCGTCGAGTCGCGGTTGATCTCGACCACGGTCGCGCCGGCGTCGAGGGCCATGATCGGCAGTTGCGCGGCCGGCTGCACCAGCGCGGAGGTGCCGATGGAGAAGAACACTTCGCACCGGCCCGCCGCGCCCGTGGCCGACTCCAGCGCGCCCGGGGGCAGCATCTCGCCGAACCAGACCACGTCGGGCCGCAGCCACGCCCCGCAGTCCGGGCAGCGAGGCGGAACGCTGTCCGACTTCGGCCAGCTCTCGAACGGCGTGCCCTCGGCAAAACACTTGCTGCGCAGGATATTGCCGTGCAGCTCGATCACGCAGCGGCTGCCCGCGCGCGCGTGCAGGCCGTCGACGTTCTGGGTGGCAAGGGTGAATTCGGCGACCCGGTCCTGCATGCGCGCGAGCGCCGCATGCCCGGGATTCGGATGCGCGCCGCGAACCAGCGCGCGGCGCCGTTCGTACCATTCCCAGACCAGCTTCGGATTACGCTCGAAGGCCTCCGGCGTCGCGAGTTCCTCGGGGCGATATTTCGCCCACAGTCCCGTCTGCGCGTCGCGAAAAGTCGGGATGCCGCTCTCGGCCGAAATGCCTGCGCCGGTGAGAACTGCGATCCGGCGCGCGCCTCGCAACGCCTTCAGCAACGGTTCGGGAAATGCATCGATCATGGTCGGGTGAGGCAGGCGGAATTGCGGCCCTTCGAAGCCGTGCGGCGAAGCGTCGCCCGCCTACTGGAGCTGCCTCAATCGCTGATCGGCGTAGGCGGCGAGGTTTGCATTCAGGGTGCCGGTCAGCTTGGCGCGGCGTAAGGACTCGGCGGCTTCCTTGCCGCGGTTGGACGCCTCCTGAGAGATTCCCAGTCCGATCCACCAGGCGCCGACGCCGGGCGCGATCGTCAGCGCCGCCAGGTATTCGCGGATCGCCTCCTCGTGGCGGTTGAGCCGCTGCAGCAGCGCGGCGACGGGGGAGTTCTGAAGGATCGTGCGGCACAGCTTCTGCGCCCCTGCATTATCCCGCGCCTTGTACGCCGCATTCGCGATGCGCAGCGCCTCGTCGAGGGTGAGTGTCTGGTTCTGCAGGTTCGCCATGCGAGTCGACGGGTGGAAGAAGGATTCGGGAGTCTACGATTTCGCGCCGGCCGCGCGGATACGCCGGCTCGAATTGTACCCATGAAAGATGGCCGCCAGCCCACCCGTTGCGAGATGACTCGGGTATGCTATGCGAACGCCGGCTTCGCGCCGGGCACAGACTCGCGGATCATGAAATTATTCGTCACGGGCGCCTGCGGCTACAAGGGCACCGTTCTCGTCCCCAAGCTGCTCGCGGCGGGCCACGAGGTGCTCGCGTTCGACATCATGTGGTTCGGCAATTATCTCAGGCCCCACTCCGGGCTCACCGTCGTCCAGGGCGACGTGCGCGATGTCGATGAAATCCACCTCGAGGGCGCCGATGCCATCGTCCACTTGGCATCGGTGGCGAACGACCCCTGCGGCGACCTCGACCCGAAGCTAACCTGGGAAATCGGCTGCCTCGCGACCATGCAGCTCGCAGACAAGGCGGCAAGGGCCGGCGTCAGGCGCTTCCTGTACGCGTCGTCGGGCAGCGTCTACGGCGTGAAGGACGAGCCGCAGGTGACCGAAGACCTGACGCTCGATCCGATATCCGAGTACAACAAGACCAAGATGGTCGCCGAGCGCGTCGCGGAGCACGCACCGGCCCGGATCACGGTGACCGAATCGAACGACCCGCGCTCCTATCGGATCAATTCCGACCGGCTCCTGGCGACGGGTTTCCGGCCGAAGAAGACCGTGGATGACGCGATACGCGAGCTGGTGCACAGGTTTCGTCGCGGCGAACTGCGGGACGAAGAGCGCTTCCACAACCTGGAGTGGATGCGGCGCGAGGTCGTCAATTGAGCGCCGCCGCGCCGGACGCGCCGGCACTGTTCGCGGACTACGCTTCGCGCCTGCGGCGGGTCCTCGAAGGCGGCGAGTGGTCGGGCGTGACGAGGCTCGCGGAGGAGCTGCGCGAATGCTGGCGGACCGGGCGCCAGGTCGTCATCTGCGGCAACGGCGGCAGCGCAGGCAATGCGATGCATCTGGCGAACGACTTTCTCTATGGCATCTCCCGGTCCGCCGGGCCCGGGCTGCGCGTCACGGCGCTGCCCGCCAATGCCTCCGTGCTGACCTGCCTCGCGAACGACCTGGGCTACGAGGAGATCTTCTCCTACCAGCTTGCGGTCATGGCCCGCAAGGGCGACGTCCTGATCGCGCTCTCGGGCAGCGGCAATTCCGCGAACATCGTCAGGGCCCTCGAACAAGCCGCGAAGTCCGGCATGCGGAGCTACGCGATCCTCGGCTACGGCGGAGGCAAGGCCAGGACCATGGCCGATGTCGCGATCCATTTCGCCGTCGACGACATGCAGATCGCCGAAGACCTGCAGCTGGTCGCGGGTCACATGATCATGCAGTGGCTGTGCCGGAACCCTCCCGCCGGGAATCGGTAAGTGCAGCAATCGGAGACTTGCCTCGTCGTCGGCAGCAACTCCTTTTCCGGCGCCAGCTTCGTCGACCATCTCCTCGAGCAGGGATACTCCGTCATCGGCTGCAGCCGCTCGCCCCAGCCGCATCCGGCCTTCCTGCCCTACGCGTGGGCGCCCCGCCGGGGGACGTTTCGCTTCATCCGGTGCGATTTGAACCGGGACATAGACGCGCTCATGGAAGTGATCCATCAGGAACGGCCGGCGTTCGTGGTCAATTTCGCCGCGCAGAGCATGGTGGCCGAGAGCTGGCAGGACCCCGAGCGCTGGTTCATGACCAACGTCGTGGCGACCGTGCGCTTGCACGAGCGGCTGCGCCGCTGCGATTTCTTGCGCAAGTACGTTCACGTCAGCACGCCCGAGGTCTACGGCAGCACGAGCGGCACCGTCGACGAGACGGCGGCGCTGAATCCGAGCACGCCCTACGCGGTGTCGCGCGCGGCGGCGGACATGAGCCTGAGGACCTTCTTTGCCGCGTACGCGTTCCCGGCCGTGATCACCCGGTCGGCGAACGTCTTCGGCCCTGGCCAGCGGCTCTACCGGATCGTCCCCCAATCGATCCTGTCCGTGGCGCTGGGGCGCCGCCTGCCGCTGCACGGTGGCGGCCTTTCCGAGCGCTCCTTCATCCACGTCCGCGACCTCGCCGACGCCACCGCGCGCATCATGCGCGGCGGCGTCCCGGGCGAGGTCTACCATATCGCCACCTCCCGGGTCATCAGCATCCGCGACCTGGTGGGGACGATCTGCGCGAGAATGGGCGCACGGTTCGAGGACTGCGTCGAGGTCGCGGACGAGCGGCAGGGCAAGGACGCCGCCTACCGGCTCGATTCCGGCAAGTTGCGCGCGCAACTGGGCTGGGAAGACCGCATCTCCCTCGAACAGGGCATCGACGAAACGATCGCCTGGGTCGGCCACTGGCTGGACGATCTGAAGCAGCAGCCGCTCGATTACGTCCACAAACCGTGAGCAGGCGAGCACTCGTGGGAAAGGAAGACTTGACGCCGGAGATCGCAGCAAAGCTTCTCTTCCGGATGAAGCGCATCCGCTTCGTCGAGGAAGAAATCGCGAGGCGCTATGCCGAAGGAAAGATGCGCTGTCCCACGCATCTTTCCGTCGGCCAGGAGGCCGTCGCCGCCGGCGTCGGCCTTGCGCTGCGGCGCGACGACCTGGCGCTCAGCGGCCAACGGGCGCATGCGCACTACCTCGGCAAGGGAGGGAACCTGCCGGCCATGCTGGCGGAGATCTACGGCAAGGCCACCGGCTGCTCCCGGGGCAAGATCAACAAGAGCATGAACTCCTGAGCGGCCGACAGTGCGCGCACTCCTGCTTGCCGCCGGACTCGGGACGCGTCTTCGCCCGCTGACGAACACGGTGCCCAAGTGCCTGGTCGATATCAACGGCCGGCCGCTGCTGGATTACTGGATCGCGCTGCTGGGCAAGGGCGGCATTGCCGACATCCTGATCAACGTCCACTACATGGAGGCGGCGGTCATGCGCTACGTCGAACGCTGCCCGCATGCGGTCCGCCTGTCGACCGCACATGAAGAAAAGCTGCTGGGCACCGCGGGCACCCTGCTCAGGAACCGGGCATTCTTCGGCGGGAGGCCGGCCGTGCTCGTCCACGCGGACAATCTCTCGCTGTTCGACGTGCGCGCCTTCGTGCGGCGGTACGAGTCGCGCGACGAGGGCATCGACATGACCATGATGACCTTTCGGACCGACAGCCCCCGCAGTTGCGGTATCGTCGAGGTGGACCGCAGGGGCGTGGTGCAGGCCCTGCACGAAAAAGTCGAGCATCCGCCGGGCAATCTCGCCAACGCAGCCGTGTATATTCTCGCCCCCACCGTCATCGAGTTTCTCGCCGGCCTCGGCAGGGAGGAGATCGACTTCAGCACCGAGGTGCTGCCGCATTTCATGGGGCGCATCAACACTTTCCACAACGATGTCTACCACCGCGACATCGGCACCCTGGAAAGCCTGAGCGCCGCGCGCATCGAATACCCGGCCGTCGCCGCGAAACAGGCTGCAGGGCGCTAGGTTCTAGTTGAGCTGCACCCGCTCCCCGAACGGCACCGGCGCGTTTCCCAGCACGAGCCACATCACCGGGTAATCGGGTGCGCGCTGCGGAAACTCGCCCTCGGCGTCGGTGAAGTACAGCAGCGCGTCCGGTCGCACCGGCTCGGTCTCGGCCCAGTCGAAGATGGGCGTGAAGCGCGTTCCGCCGCCGCCCGATGCGCCCTCGGGAAGCGCGATGCGCTCCCAGGGATGGAAGCGCAGCGGCATGCCGGGCGCAAGCGCCGCGTCGCACAGCAGGAGCGCGACATTCGCGCGCACCTGCCCCTTCATCGCATCGACCTCCTCGATGAAATCCTCGAGCGCATCGCGCGGTATCGAGCCGCTGGTGTCCACGGCGACGACCAGGTTCGCTTCGCCGCTCTCCATGCCGGGCAGCAGCGCCTCGCCCTCGCGCCGGCTGCGCCTCGCGAAGCTGAAATCGTCGCGCGCCACGCGCATCATGAAGTGCTCGAGCAGCGAGCGCCACGGCAGGCGCGGCGCGATCGCGTGGTCGGCGATCGCCGACCAATGGGCGGAGAGCCGGCCGGCGCGCGCAGCCTCGCTCGCGCTCGACGCGAGCCGGCTGCGCCAGGTCTCGGCCCAGTCGCTCGCCCCGGTCGGCGTGGGGAGCTGAAACCCGAGTTCATCAAAGCCGTCGCGATGCGCTTCGAGGAACGCTGTGTCCGCCTCGGCGCGCTCGGCCCGGTAGGCGCCGGGCGCCGCCGCCTCGTTCGCGCCGAACCGGTGCTCGTCGAGCCTCTCGCCGCCCGGGTCGTCCGCGAGCAGCGGATAGATGTCTTCGGCGGAAAGCCCGCGAAAAGCCGCATTCCACGGCGCCTCCGGGGGCGCCTTCATGCCGTCGTCGATCAGCAGGCCGTTCACCGCGTAGTCGCAGGCGAAGTCCCACTTCCTGCGCAGGCGGTGTCCGCGGCGCGCGAAATGCCCGAGCGCGCAGTGCAGCGCCTGGTGGGCGAGCATGAACTGCGTTTCGGCGAAGCCGAGCGACAGCACGTGGACCGGATCGAAATAGAGCCTGCGCCCGTCGGTGGCGATCGAGCGGCAGCGCGCGTCGGCGAGAAGCGGCAGGTAGAGGATCAGCGCGCCGACGAAGGGGCGCTCGAGCAGCAGGCGCGAGCGCGCCGCGGAGAGCTTAGCGAGCGCCGCGGCCTCGCTCTCACCGGCGCTCATACGAGAGCATCCCGCTCACCTCGCCCGCCCAGTGCGCGAATTCCGGATTCGCATAGAGCGGCTCGCCGATCACGCGCTGCAGGTCCACGACGAGCATCACGCCGAGCTCGCGCTGCGGAAAGCCCCGCGCGTAGCGCAGCAGGTGACCGGCGGCGGCGGTGCGCTCCGGCGCGGCGAGCCTCGCCACGTGCTGCACCAGCGCGGTGGCGACAGCATATTGCAGGTCGATCGGCCCGGGCACGCCCGCCTCGCGCCCGGCCGCGATGGCGCCGATGTCGGGGAGCGCACCGAGATGCTCGACGAATGCCATGCAGGCGAGCGCGGCCGCCGCACCCACGCAACCCTTCAATGCCTCGGCGAGCAGTCCGGTGCCGGGCCCGAATTTCCCCAGCGCGCGATGCGCGAACTCCCACGACCTCGGCGAGGGGAAGGCGTGGCTTGCCCGCGCGGCGTCGAAATCGAACAACAGGTCGGGCCGGAAACGCAGGAACGCGATCAGGCGCGAATCGATCTGCTTTTCGTTCGCCCAGGCGATCCAGTCTTCGAGATCCGGCTCGACGTCGAAATGCGTGAACCGGTTCGCAAGCGGAGCCGGCATCTGGTAGACCAGGCCGCGGTCGCCGTGGCGATTGCCCGCGGCGACGATCGCCCATCCATCCGGCACGCGGTATTCGCCCAGCCTGCGGTCGAGGATCAGCTGGTAGGCGGCGGCCGTGACCGTCGGGGGCGCGGAAGTGATCTCGTCGAGGAACAGGATGCCCCGGGCGCCGTGGCGCTCCGCGTCCGGCAGCAGCGCCGGCACCGACCAGAGGACATTGCGGCCGTCGCGGAACGGGATTCCCCGCAGGTCGGTGGGTTCCATCTGCGCGAGGCGCACGTCGATGACCGAGGCGCCGTGGCGTTCGGCGGCCTGGAGCACCAGTTGCGACTTGCCCACGCCCGGCGGACCCCACAGCATCACCGGCGTGTGCGCGCCGGACTGGCTTGCGAGGAATTCGCGCTCGAGCAGCGCGAGGATCCGTGACGGACGCATGGGAGGCGGGAAGGAAGTCGACGCCTTAAGGTATCATAGATCGCGATTCGCGCTTCCCTCCATGAACTTCTGCCCGAACTGCGGCGCCAAGATCGTCATTCGCGTGCCCGACGGCGACACGCTGCCGCGTCACGTGTGCTCCTCGTGCGGAGCGATCCACTATCGCAACCCGCTCATGGTGGTCGGTTCGATCCCGGAATGGGACGACCAGGTATTGCTGTGCAGGCGCGCCATCGAGCCGCGGCTGGGGCTGTGGACGCTGCCGGCCGGATTCATGGAACTGGGCGAGACGGTCGCGCAGGCCGCGATCCGCGAGACCCTCGAGGAGGCCAACGCGCGCGTCGAACTGGGCAGCGTGTTCACGATGCTCTCGGTCCCGCACGTCAACCAGGTGCACATCTTCTACCGCGCGAGGCTCCTCGACCTGGACTTCGGTCCCGGCACCGAAAGCCTCGAGGTGGCGCTGTTCCGGGAGCAGGACGTACCCTGGCGTGAGCTTGCCTTCCGCACCATATCGGCGACGCTGAAGCACTATTACGCCGACCGCAGGCAGGGCGCCTACAACCTGCACGCCGACGAGATCCTTCCCCCGAAGTCGATCATCTAGCCGCCCTGTCATTCCGAGGCCGCAGGCCGAGGAATCCGCTTCTTCCGAGACTCAGCCGAGCAGTGGCTTGGGAGGAGCGAAAAGGTAGAGCCGCGTTCAGGACTCGCTCACAGCACCGGCTGTTTCTCCGGCGTCGCGGAGATATTGTGGATGGCGAGGTCCGCGCCGTTGAACTCGTCTTCCGCGTCGAGGCGTATGCCCGTCGCCGCCTTGAGCGTGCCATAGATGATCGCACCGCCTGCGAGCGCGACGGCGATTCCCAGAGCGGTGCCGGCGAGCTGCGAGCCGATGGCCACACCGCCCATGCCGCCCAGTGCCTTGGTGCCGAAAATGCCCGCGGCGATTCCGCCCCAGGCGCCGCGCAGGCCGTGCAGCGGGCAGA
>Ga0080064_1007438_pt1 | contig 11061 bp, 13 predicted proteins | sample Subgrocontami54m_FD_69260 | JGI IMG/M metagenome (GOLD analysis project Ga0080064, IMG submission 69260) | Subsurface groundwater microbial communities from S. Glens Falls, New York, USA - GMW46 contaminated, 5.4 m (SPADES assembly) (version 2) ... | reverse complement strand
GTTCTACACGCTGGGGCCGCTAACGACCGACATCGCGCCGGGCTACGACCACATCACGTCGGGCATCGGCGCCGCCATGATCGGCTGGTTCGGCACCGCCATGCTCTGCTACGTGACGCCCAAGGAGCATCTGGGCCTGCCCAACCGCGACGACGTCAAGGTGGGCGTGATCACCTATAGGATCGCCGCGCACGCGGCAGACCTGGCGAAAGGCCATCCGGCGGCGCAGCTGCGCGACGATGCCATCAGCCAGGCGCGCTTCGACTTCCGCTGGGAGGACCAGTTCAACCTCTCACTTGACCCGGACACCGCGCGCTCCTACCACGACGAGACGCTCCCCAAGGAGGCGCACAAGGTCGCCCACTTCTGCTCCATGTGCGGCCCCAAGTTCTGCTCCATGAAGATCACCCAGGACGTGCGCGACTATGCGGCCAAGCTCAACGAGGCGGGCGTCGAGCTGGCCGAGGAGACGACGCAGATCGATCCGGAGGCGGGGATGGCGGAGATGAGCAAGAAGTTCCGCGACATGGGCGGCGAGGTTTACGTTGACGCCGACAAGGTGAAGGCCTCCAACAAAGCACTGAGGTAAAGCCCCTAACGGCATGCCTACCGTTGTCATCGCGGGACTTGTTCCCGCGATCCATCTCTCCGCATCCGCCGGCGCAAGCCGATGGCTGGATGCCGTGGACAAGCCACGGCATGACAACGTTGAAGATCACGCAGGAGACGCGCGCAGCGGCAACGCTGGCGACACCAGCGCTCGACCCAGAGGCAAGCGGTATCGGAGGAAATCCGCTTTGACCCGCATTGGTCGCCGCTACCTCGCATGATATGTTTGGCTCCATGATCGCCCTGCCCAAGCACAGGATGACGGCCGACGAGTTCCTGGCCTGGGCCGAGACTTTGCCCAAGGAGGCCGGCAAGTTCGAGCTGTGGGACGGGGAGGTCATCGTCAAGCACGGGCCCGCCGGCCAGCAGAACGCCGAGCGGTCAGAGCACTGGGAGACCAAGTTTGCACTCGGACGCGCCCTTTTCGATGCCGTCAAGCGCGCAGGCCTCCCCTGTTATGTTGCGGTCGATGGGCCGTCTGTCCGCTTTGCTGACGACAAGCTCGTCGAGCCAGACGTACTCGTCTACTGCGGCGCAAAGGTGCCGCGCGGTGCGATCGAGGTGCCCAACCCGCTGATCGTCGTCGAGGTGCTGTCTCCCAGCACGAGTACAATGGACCTCGGCGCCAAGCTGCAAGGCTACCTCGCACTCCCCAGCGTGCAGCATTATCTCGTCATCGATCCCGCCCGTCCCCTTCTGATCCACCACAAGCGGGGCACGGGCGACGCCATCGAGACGAGGATCGCGAGCGGCCAGAGCCTGCGGCTCGACCCGCCCGGCCTCGACCTGGATCTTGCCGAGGGGCTCGCCGGCTGAGCCGAAGGCACGCCCTTGTCGTCCAGACCGCGGGAGCGTCGCTCAGCTCACATTTGCCCGCGCAGCCATCGCTCCAGTACCGCGATGACATGCGCAATTTCGCCGTCGGCGAGGGGGTGTCCGCGCGCAATGTCGTGCCACTTGGCGAGGCACGAGCGGCAGCAGGTGGCGGTGGCGTGCTGGGCGATGAAGATGGGGTGGCCGTGGAACGGCGTCTGCTTGCCGTCGTTGGCGGGATTCGCTGGCGCGAGGCGATTGGCGATGAAGTCGCGCGCGTGCTCCAGGATGGCGGCCAAGCCCTTGTTCTCCAGGTAGGCGCGCTCCTGCGGGCCCAGGCGGAAGCGCCGCCGGAACGGCGATTTCTGCAGATCGGCGAATACGCGGTCGATATCTCGCATCGGCATGCGCGGCCTATTCCAGGCGATCGGCAGGCGCGAGTATAGTGGCGCCCGGCACGACCGAGAACGCGAGGACCGAGCCCATGGACGCCAATGCGCTGAAAGCTCTGCAAGCGCCGCTGAAGGACAAGTATCGCCAGACGCCGCAGGCCGCAGTGATCACGCTGAAGGCCGAGGGGCGCATCGGCGAGGGCGTGACGTGCCGGGTCGCTACGGCCAAGGCGCCGGTGGAGGCCGGGCTGCATCCCGCGACCGGCGGCTCAGGCGCCGCCGCCTGCTCCGGCGACATGCTGCTCGAGGCGCTGGTTGCCTGCGCCGGCGTGACGCTCAACGCGGTGGCGACGGCGCTGGGGCTCACGCTGCGCGATGCGGTGATCCGCGCCGAGGGCGACCTCGACTTCCGCGGCACGCTGGGTGTGGCCAAGGAGGCCCCGGTCGGCTTCCGCGACATCCGTTTGAGCTTCGCGATCGACGGGAGCTTGAGCGAGGAGCAGCGCGCCACCTTGATGAAGCTCACCGAGCGCTATTGCGTCGTCTACCAGACGCTGCGCACGCCCCCGCCGATCGCCGTGGCGAGCCGGGTCACGTAGAGCGGCAGGCTCGCGGACGGCAGCCAAGCCTCAAAACGAGCTGTTCCGCCCCTGCAGGAACTCGAGCTCCGCGGGGGTCGAGGCGCGGCCCAGAATGGCGTTGCGATGCGGGAAGCGGCCGAAGCGGTCGATGATGGCCTTGATCATGGGGTCGTTCAGGGTTCGTTTGCGGATCAATTGCCGGGGAAAAACCGCGCAATGGGCACCTTCATGCCTGGGGGCGCGAGCTCGAGCGCGCCACTTCTAACAATGCGCGTGCCGATCCAGTCGCCCTCGCCGCGCGAATGGTGGATGACGAGACGCTGGTCGGGGTCGACGATGAGGTAGTGGTGCACACTCGGCAGCTTGAAGTAGCCGGCAAGCTTCGCCGATGCATCGATGCGTCGCGTGCTCGGCGACAGCACCTCGACGACGATCAGGGGAGACGGCACTTCGATCGCGCCGCTCGGCAGCTTGGTACCGCAGTAGACGAGTGCGTCGGGCTCGTGCGCCGTATGCCTGTCCACCCGCACAGTCATGCCGTCCGGCAGCATCCAACACGCGAGCTTCGCCCGCCCAATTGCCGAGGCCAGCGCATTGGCCACGGCATGCTTGACCTCGGCGTGGCGCGCCCGCTCGGGTGCCATAGCGTAGACGGTACCGTCGTAGAGCTCATACCGGCCCTCCCGGCCCTCGGCCCAGGCCAGGAACTCGTCGACCGTCATCCGCTCCTTCCGCCGCGCAGGCATGGGGCAAGCTACCACGCCGCTTCCCCTGGGGAAACGACGTGGCACAGCCATTCGATGGTGCGCGGAGGAGCGAACCTACTTCTTGGCGGGGGCCGCCGATGCGGCCTGTGATGCCGGCTCGTCGACGTTGCGGATCACGCTAGAGATCGGCTGGCCGCCGCCGACCGCACCCTTGATCTCGCCCTTCAAGGCCTCATCCCACTGGGCGACCGTCGTCAGAGGCGCTTTGGGCTTCATGTGCACGACCTTGTAGCCCTTCTCTTTCAGCAAGCTGAGCAGATCCGGCACGGCCTTGGCGGTGGCCTGCTGGAAGTCGTGCATGAGGATGATGCCCTTGCCCTTGCGTTCCAGCTTGGCCATCACGGATTTGATGACGTCCTCGGGCTTGCGCATCTTGAAGTCGAAACTGTCGAGATCGTGCGAGAAAATGGCAATGTTGCGCGAGGCCAGATAGTCCAGCATGTCCTTGGGGTCTTTCAGGAACGGGAACCGGAAGAACGGTGCCGGAGGGCCACCGAGCGCCAGCTTGACGGCGCTGAAGCCCTTCTCGATTTCCTCAATTCCCCTGTCGTGCAGACTGTCAGAAGCGGCTACTGCCGTCTTTTGACCCTTCGTTCCTTTCGTCGCTTTCAGACCCCCGAGGTTGGCATGCGACCAGGTGTGGCCACCGATCGTGTGGCCTGCGGCGGCGACCTGCTTGAGGATCTCGGGATGCCACAGGGCGTGCTTTCCGACCGGAAAAAAGATGGCTTTGGTGCAGTGCTGCGCCAGTGCCTCGAGCACTGCCGGAGTGTTGACGGGCCAGGGGCCGTCGTCGAACGTGAGCACGATCTCCTTGAGGGCCAGGAAGTCGTAAGCCTTGTATTGCTCCAAGCCGAAGCCCGGGCCGCCGGTGGTATCGATCTCCACCGTGCGCGAGAGGCCAATCGCATTGGGATTGGCACAAGGTGCTCCCTGGCTTGCCGCCGGTATGGCGAACGCTGCGCAAGCGACGAGCGAAGCGGCAATCGCAGTACCCAGGCGCATGGCTACCCCCGTGAGAAATCGAGATGAATCGCGTTTCCGCAACCGTGCGGTGCAGAGCGCATCTTAGGCAAGTGCCCGGTCGAGCGCCACATACTATTTTTCACCCGCTGTGTCGTGCCGGGCGCATCTTCGCCCCTGGCTTGCCGCCCGGCGAACCCGCGCCGGCGCAGCCGCTTTTGCGCCTCGCGGACATAATTCCACCACGCCCCGATGCTGGCATCGCGCCCTTCACACGAAACCAGACGATACCGGGGGCCTCATGTTCACGCGTAGCTCTTCTGCCGAGCCCAAGACTCTCGAGCCTCTCAAAAGCAATGCCAATGCCGGCCTCAATATGCCGCAGCAGCAACGGCCCGGCGCATCCGAGGCCGGCGCCCGGTCGGTGATCGGCAACGACCTCAAGATCATCGGCCAGGGCCTCAAGATCATCAGCCAGGGCACGCTGCAAGTCGACGGCGAGGTGGAGGGGGACGTGGGCGGCAGCGAGGAGATCATCGGCGCGCAGGGCAAGGTGACGGGTACGGGCGCCGCCGAGCGGGTGATCGTGCGCGGCAGGATCTCCGGCGTCATCCGTGGGGTGACGGTGACGCTGCAGTCGTCATCGCGGGTGGAGGGCGACATCCACCATATGTCGCTCGCCATCGAGCAGGGTGCCGAGTTCGACGGCCGCTGCCGGCGCCCGGCGGATGCCGCCGAGCTCAACTTGAACATGGAGCCGGCGCCCTCCTCCCGCTCGTCGCAGCCGCCGCTGCCGCCCGGCCTGCGCCCCGTTACGTCCAACGGCTGAGCAAATCGGCCGCAGAAGATGCCCCCTTTTCAAAGGCGGCGAGTGCGGCTAACTTGAGTGCGAATCGCAACAAACGGAAAGGAGGTGATCCAATGTCCAGTGGGATCCTGCAGTCGGCGAGGCCGCTGAAGCTCGATCGCGCTTGTGTTGGAGCAGCCTCCAGCGAGGCCTGAGCGGGCGGTATCTAGGGCGGTCGACAACAACCGCCACACATCGGCCATTCGCCACCGATCTCACGGGGGCCGCCTTCCGAGGCGGCCCCTATTCGTTGGTGCTGGGTCGATTGATGCAGGGGCAAGGGGAACCGCAGCGCTTTCGCGTCGAGCAGAGCTCGCGCACTGCAGAATGAAGATAGTATCGGCCTGAGCACAAGCGCCACGAATGGGACGAACGCAGTTGAAAGCGAGTGTCTGGCGGGCAACGCTCAGAGAAAATCGAAACGCCCTGGCGTGGCACGCCGAGAACTGTCTGCTACTCTGAGCCTTACTTCAGCGATGGAGGCTCGAATGCGTAGGGCGTTACTTGCATTCATCTTCGCGGGCGCTGCGTCGCTTGCGATGCTTGCCACCTCGGGCCAGGCCGTCGCCGCGGGGCCATCGGTTCCGCGCAACGCGATCGGAGCTGCCGAGGGCGCCGTCACGCTGGCGGGCTACTACAGAGGCGGTCGCCCCTATCGCTATTCGCGCTGCTGTGGGCGCCGCCATCATCATCGCCACGTGCCGGCCTATGGCTACTACGCCCCGCCCGTCTACTATCCTCCGCCGGTGGTCTATTACCCGCCCCCAGTCGTCTATTACCCTCCACCGGTCGTTTACGGCGGCTATGGCCCCGTCGCGCCCTATCGATACTATGGCGCGCCGGCTGCCGCGTACTATCGCGGCTATGATGGGTGGTGAGGGCCGCACGCCCTCAGCACGCAAGCCCGGAACGATAGCGAGCTTCGTCTCCGGCGCTCGTGACGCCGCAGGCGCGCAAGCCTCCTCGTCGATGGAGGGCCGACCCATGATCGTCATTTCGAAGAACGGGAAGACCACCGTCATCACCGGCTGGCGGGCGTGGCTCGTCGGCGCCGCGGTGTTTGCGGCGCTGAGCGTCATATTCGCCATCGTCGCGTTCGTCGTGCTCGGCGTTGCGATCACGGCGACCGCGGTGCTCTTCCTCGTTGTGCCGGTCGCAATCGGTGTGGCGATCCTCGCGTCCCTGTTCCGGTCGCCAGAAGCGCGATAACAGGATGCCCGCCGGGGCTTGGCGCAGCGCTCGAGGCGCGTCACATCGCGATCTTGGGCAGCTCCAATATCGGCCCGCCGAGCTTGGTGCACAGGAAGCTCACGATGTCGGCCTGGTATTCGATCGCCTTGCTGTAGGCATTGCCTCCGCCGTGGCCGGCGCCGCGGCGCGTGCGCACGTGGACCTCGCTTGCCGGCGCGACGGCGCGCAGCATCGCCGCCATCTTGTAGGCGTGGGCGGGCACGACGCGCTGGTCGTTGTCGGCGGTCAGGATCAGGAGCGGCGGATAGGTCGCGCCGGCCTTGATGTTGTGCAGCGGCGAGTAGGCCATCAGCCACTTGAAGTCCTCGGGTTTCTCCGGGTCGCCGTATTCCGCCTTCCAGGCGCCGCCGAAGGTGAACTTGTGGAAGCGCACCATGTCGGCAACCGGCACGCCGGCGACAACGGCGCCGAACAGCTCCGGACGCTGCAGCATGGTGGCGAGCACCAGCCGCCCGCCGTTGCTGGCGCCGTGGATGCCGAGCCGCTCCGTGCGCGTGATGCCGTTGGCGATCAGCCATTCGGCCGCGGCCGCAAAGTCGTCCAACGAATTCTGCTGCTTGGAAAGCCGCCCGCCTTCGTGCCAGGTGGTGCCGAACTCGCCGCCGCCGCGGATGGTGGCGACCGCATAGACCCCGCCCAGGCGCACCCATGCGGCGGCCAGGGTCGAATAGACCGGCCATTGCGAGATGCCGTAGCCGCCGTAGCCGTAGAGCAGTGTCCGGTTCGAGCCGTCGAGCGGCAGATCGGGGCGATGCAGCAGCGTGATCGGGATCTCGGTGCCGTCCTTGCCCTTGGCCCGCACCTGCCGCGTCGCCATGTCGGCGAGGTCATGGGGAGCCTTGGAGGGCCGCAGCGTCTCGAGCTGCCCGGTCAGCACGTTGAGCCGCTCTGTCCGCGCCGGCCGGCGGCGGTCGTCGACGTCGAGGAAGAGCTCGCCGTCCTCGCCGTCGCCCCGCTCGAAGCCGATCCGCACCGTGCCGTCGATGGCGACATCGGCCTGAGGCTTGCCCTCCAGATCGTAGATCGACAGCTGGTGGCCGAGGTCCTTGAAGCGGCGGACGATGAGGCGGTTGGCAATGATGGTGGCGTTGTCGATCACGCCGTCGGCCTCGGGCACGATGGTCTGCCAGCCGCGCGGGTACGGATCGCCCTGGATGATGCGCACGATGCGGCCGCGCGGCGCGTCGAGATCGGTGGCGGCAAAGTGGGCCGCGCCGTTGTTGCGGAACGGCCAGAACGAGGAACGGCCGATCGGCACCAGCATGGTGAGCAGGCCGGCGTTGGTCAGCGGCCCGACCCAGTAGCCGCGCTTGTCGTCGGTGCCGACCCAGGCGCTCACCATCAGCTGATTGGTGGCATAGGACCGGCGCAGCTGCATGAACACGTTGGTGCGGCGGGGAAAGCGCCAGACCATGCGATCGGCCGCCTGCGGGTAGCCGAGCTGATGGTGGTAGAGGTGATGGCTGCTGCGGTCCCAGGCCTCGGGCTCGGAGGCCAGCGGCGGGCGCACGTAGTAGAAGGAGTGGCCGTCCGGCAGCCACGCCACCGAGGTCCAGCGGCAGCCCTCGAGACGATCGAGCAGATCGAGCCCGGTGCGCATGTCGCGGATGCGCAGCACCTGCGCGTCGCCGCCGTTCTCGGCCGTCAGATAGGCGATCTTGCCGGCGAACCGGTCGGGATAGAAGCTCCACAGGCTGACGCTGCCGTCGGGGCTCATGCCGTTGGGATCGATCAGGGGCCGGCCCTCGTCCCCGACCGCGTCGCGGATCTCGAGCCACCTCTGCTCTTTGGCGCCGTCGAACGCCCATGACACGAACGCGCGCCCCATACGGCGCAATCCGCTGTTGTGCGGATACCGCCCGGCGGCCTGCAGGAAGGCAACGACACGCGCGTGCACCGGATCGGCTTCGAGCAGGGCGCGGGCCTGCTGATCCTGGGCCGCGATCCAGGCCTGCGCGTCGGCGCGAGAGGGGTCCTCGAGCGGCCGGAAAGGGTCCTCGACGCGGACGCCGTGCAGGATCTCGGCGGTGCCGTCGCTCGGCGCACCCATGGTGACGCTGCCGGTAGCGCTCGATGGCGCGGGCTGGGCAAGCGCCGGCGATGCGGTGGCGGCAGCGGCGGCACCGATCAGGGCCAGCGCCTGCCGGCGATCGTACGTCCGGAGCGCGCTGTCGCGCCTTGCCGGCGTGGGCTTCTTCTTGGAAATCGTGGAACGCATGGAATGCCTCCCCTGACAACAGTCTACCATAGGCAGGAAAAAGTGGCAGCCGGCGGGGCGGCGGCGGATGCGATCTGTGATCTTTCGCTCACACGTCGTCGTGGATAGTCACGATCCGATGCGGCGAGGCATGGACGCCGTAGGTCTTGAGCGGCCGTTGGCCCGTGGCGCGAAACCAATGGCGAACGTGCGGGGGCAAGACCAGCGTCACGCCCGGCCGCAACTGGACGAGACTGTCGCTACCCTGGAGCCACGCCTCGCCCTCGCCTTCCAGGACGGTGATCGTTTCCAAGTAGGGATGCGAGTGGAGGGCGGTCCTGTAACCGGGCGGTGAGGTCTGGATGCCGACGCGGATCGGCGTCGAGCCTTGTTCGTCGCCGACGAGCGCCTGATAGGTCGCGCCGCCTTTGAACGGCTCGGCTGCAACATCCCCGTGGTAGACGACCGGCATGGTCTCCACTCCAATCGCCGCATGCGTTTATGTGAACATGCGGTCGCCCTGTTGATCGATGATCTGTTTGGCTTTCGAGATCGTGAAAGCGATCGCGTCGTCCCGGCCGTGATAGGTGTCGGCGCGGACGAACCGGTGCTCTTTCACGCCTTCGGGCGTGTCCTTCTCGATTATCCCGGCGGTCTGGTACTGATCCTTGCTGCGGTAGGGTGCCGGCCGGATGCGGTAACCCTTGTATTCGACCGCCGCTATTGCCGGCCCGTCGGATGCGCCGGCTCCTCCGGTCGCCAGGCGGGTCAACACGGCTTTGAGCTTCGAGAGCATTGGATGGCATCCATCGGGTCAACCCCGTGATTATTGATTCTTGCGCGTGCGCTCGCGCCTGTCCACCCGTGACTGTGGCCCCAACTCCGCGGCGCCCTAGCCTAACGCGTGACAACGGGAGATAATCGCCCGGGGTCGCGTGCGGGGGCACAAGCGAGGGAACCGATGAGGGGCGCCTATATCTTCGTCGCCGTAGCCTACCTTATCCTCGGCGCGTCATTCCTGGCCTCGACGGGTCTCCTGATCTACGAGTTCCGGGACCTCGACTGGCTGTCGATGATCATCGCCCACAGCCACCTGTTCTTCTTCTATCCGATCTTCGGCCTGCTGGCGCTTGCCGCCTTCTACCTGCCGTCCGTGGTGTTCGCCGACCTCTACTGGCGGCATCTGCCCTACGGCAAGCTGCGGTTCTTCATCGGCTTGGTGATAGTTGCGGGGGCGTCCTACGCGGTGGCCAAGTGGCTCGACGCCCCGCCGCGCGCGCTATGGGAGGTGTCCCGCCGGGCGCTCGCGGAGGACAGGGGCGACCCGCAAGGCTGCGGCGGCTCAGCGGCGGCCACCTGCCGGCGCGCGCCGATCCTCGCCACGCTGGCGGACCTGCGCAAGGAGGGCCAGAGCCGGCTCGGCCTCTCCAAGTTCGCGCGCAGCTGCCAGGTCGATCCCATGCTCGAGATGCCCGACGAGTTCGAGAAGGAGCGCCACTGCTTCCCTGCCAACGCCCGGCTCAAGGGCGCGGCCTGCTGCCAGGTGCAGAAGCGCTTTGCCGACGAGGTGGCGCGGCTGCAAGCCAACCAGCGCTCGCTGTCGGCCACCTACGACGCGATCTTCCTTCCGCTCAAGACCTTCTTCGTCCTCATCGTCATCGGCATCGGCGTGCTGCTCTCCGCCTTGCGCGACAAGATCGACGAGCACTACCGCCCGATGGTCCCGGCGATCGAGCGCGGCGTCATCATCGGGGCCTTCGCCATGCTGTTCTGGCCGGCCATGGACTACGCCTATCAGCAGACCGCCAACGTGCTGTTCGGGCGCTGGGAGAGCGGCCCCCAGCTGCGGCTGAGCCTGGCGATCGGCCCGTGGGCGCTGCTGCTCTTGTTCTACTTCCTGCGCCGGCTCGGCAAGCAAGGCGAGATGATCGGGCAGATCGCCGGCGTGGTGACCGCGGGTGTGGCGGTACTGCGCTACGAGGACTTGAACGATTGGGCACTGCGGCTCGTGGGGGTGGGGGCGCAGACATGGATGATGGCCATCCTCTGCGTCATCGCCGTCGCCGGGCTCGTCGGGCTGCTGTGGCGATGGCAATACGAGCCTCCGGCGCAACCGCCGAGCACCACCGCGTAGGGCGCGCCATGGGGTCAGACGCTTTGACGCGACCCGGGCGCGGCGTGCGGCGGAGCTTAAGGGTCTGACCCACCGCTCGGGGGCGACGAAGCGCGGGCTTGCGACTCGCAGCCAAGTTCGGGCAATACCACGGTGGAAATACCGGAGATTGCGATGCTCACCGTGTACGACGCCGCGGAAGGGGTGCTGGTCAAGCGCCAGGGTGTGCCCGCCATCAATGGCGCCACCGTCTGGATCGATCTGCTCAACCCAACCAAGGACGAGGACCTCCGGGTCGAGCAGGCGCTCTCCATATCGGTGCCGACGCGCGAGGAGATGTCGGAGATCGAAGCCTCCAGCCGGCTCTATTTCGAAGGCGGCGCGCACTATATGACGGCGCTCGTGCTGCACCAGCCGGAGCTGCAGGGCGAGCCGCCGATCGCCACGCCGGTCACGTTCATCGTCGCCGGCAACCGCCTCGTCACGGTGCGCTACGCGGAGCCGCGCGCCTTGCAGATCTTTCTCGCC
>Ga0080064_1002130_pt1 | contig 11065 bp, 16 predicted proteins | sample Subgrocontami54m_FD_69260 | JGI IMG/M metagenome (GOLD analysis project Ga0080064, IMG submission 69260) | Subsurface groundwater microbial communities from S. Glens Falls, New York, USA - GMW46 contaminated, 5.4 m (SPADES assembly) (version 2) ... | reverse complement strand
ATAAAAACCCAAGAACCAGAAAAGCGAAAAAGATTGAGAAGAAATAGTTTAGTTTTTGTAAAAAAATCCCTCGCCAACGGCAGGGGATTTTTTTATTGGCATTGACTGGGGCTTAGAAGAAACGTATAATATGCTGTTCGGGCATTTACTACGTCCGCCTGAACAGTGTGTCCGTTACTAGAATATAGTATCACTTTGAGGAGGAAATCATGAGCTATCGATACCGTATGCTTTCTAGGGCATACGGATTGCCGGATCATCGGTTGCCCAACCAGGTACAAGTGATATTGCCGCACTGCTACGGGATGACCGAGCTCGGTCTTCCTCAAGCTACCGTTGCGACAATCACGGAAGCGATACACCTGGCAGATCTTTTTGGAGCTTACGTTGTCTTCGCCAACGTCGACTACCTTGGCGAAGGTATGGAACAAAAAGAACATCAGGCAAAACTCGAGATTTTCAGATCGCATGGGTTTCCGGAAGGGAGGATTCTTGTGTCCTCACCGTGCCAAAACTCCGTAGTCGAGGCGAAGAATATTTTCGCCCGTCTCGAAGTGAGCGGTATTGACTACAAGAATATAATTGTCGTGCACGATCGGCCTCACGGCCGCAGTGCCCGTAAGATCTACGGCCATGTTTTTGCGGGAAAACGAATCTTCCGCCGGAACGTCGACGCCGAGTGGGACGGTTGCAGACATATGGTCGCGCTTCAGCGCTCCAACATGCGCTGGCTCGCGGCCAACGTCGCCCGAGATATTCTACTCATGGTCAAAGGAGTGGAAGGGATTGGGAAGATGTCGTACGTCAGCAAAGGCTGACACAAACCCGCCGACACCAATGGATAATATCCAAAGGTGTCGGCGGGTTGTAGTTTTTTATAGAGTGATTTTTGCCAACAAATTAAATCATTTTTACAACATTCCACCACGCGTTTATATAATCAGGACGTTTATTTTGGTATTTAAGGTAGTAGGCGTGCTCCCAGACGTCGAGGCCGAGGATTGGTGTGTGGCCGTGGAGGTATGGCGAGTCTTGGTTTGGCATAGCATGCATATGCAGTTTGCCGTTTTCATCCCGCGCCAGCCACATCCAGCCGCTGCCGAACAGTTTTGTTGCTGCCTCGTTAAATTGTTTTTTAAATTCATCAACGGAACCAAATACGGAGTTAATGTCCGCGGCTAATTTTTCATCCGGTTTGTTTGCCGGGTCCATAATCTGCCAGAAGAGGGAGTGGTTGCTGTGCCCGCCGCCGTGGTTTCTTATCATAATTCTATCCGCATCGGCCACTTGTAAACTATCCAATCCCCGCAATAAATCTTCCACCGGCTTTTCTGCCAAATCCGGATATTTTTCCAAGACGCCGTTCAATTTATCTATATAAGTCTGGTGGTGCTTGGTATGGTGGATTTCCATGGTTTTAGCGTCTATGTAGGGCTCAAGCGCTTTGTATTCGTATGAAAGTTTTGGCAATTCGTGCTTCATATATCTCCTTTCGTTATTTATATTAAAATCATAGCCCCCTTTGACATTTTAGGCAAATTATGATACCATCAAATTACTGAGTATCTGGGACTGTTGCCGAATGTCATTTTTGTCAAAAATTAGCTCTCCCGGCAAAATTTCCAAAAAAATTTTTCCGCTTGCCTTTCAGGCAAACATCAAAATTTGTTTTGAAAATTTTGCTCGAAATATCAAATTTTTCATCAAAAAGCACATTCGGCAACAGTCCCTTTATAGTTAAACTTTCCGCGAAGGCAGAAACGTTTAGGCAACCTTAGTCTTTTTCTTGATTTTTCTTCTTGTGAACTTAAACATCACCCAAAATCTTCTAGAAAGACCATAAGCTAATTATACAATTAGCTATTTTTGCTTAAATTGTTTTTTACTCCTACCTTCCCGAAAAATGTAGGAATTTTTATGTTAGCAATTGTATATATTATTTTAGGGTTAGCGGTGGGGATTGGCATTGGCTACGCGGTGCGGCAAAATTTGGTTTCCAAAAGAACCGGCAGCGCCGAAGCCAAGGCTGAGAAAATTTTAGAAGACGCCAAGAGCCGAGAGAAAGAATTACTGTTGGAGGCCAAGTCTAAGTCAATAGAAATTATTGACCAGGCCAAAAAGCAAGAAGGAGAATTTAGGGCGCAGATTGTGCGTTTTGAAGAACGCATAGACAGAAAGGAAAAAGAGTTGGACAGTAAGGCTTCTTTGCTAGACAAGCAGAAACTGGATTTAGAAAAGAAGGGCGAGGAAATTAAGCAGATTCAGGAAGAAATTAAAGAGCTCCGCGTTAAACAGTTGGCGAATTTGGAAAAAATTGCCGGCATGACGCGCGAAGAAGCTTCCAAAGTTTTGCTCGACAACGCGGAGAAGCTGGTGCGCGGCGAAATGGCGGGACTCCAGAAAAAATTGTTGGAAGAGACTTATGAAAACGCGGAAAAAGAAGGCAGAAATATTGTGGTGCAGGCTATAGAACGCGTAGCCAGCGAGGTCACGGCAGAAAGTACTACGACCACGGTGCAAATTCCTTCGGAAGAAATGAAAGGCAGGATTATTGGCAAGGAAGGCAGAAACATCCGGGCTTTTGAACAAATGATGGGTGTGGAAATTTTAATTGACGACAGTCCGGACACGGTTGTGATTTCGGGCTTCAATTCCATTCGCCGCCACATTGCCAAATTGACTTTGGAAAAACTGCTTGCAGACGGCCGCATTCACCCGGCCAGAATCGAAGAAGCTTACGAAAAAAGCAAAGCGGAGATTAACGAAAAAATCAAACAGGCCGGAGAAGAAGCGGTTTATGAATTGGGCATCGCCAATTTTCCTCCTAAATTAGTCCATCTTATAGGGCGGTTGATGTTTAGAACATCATACGGCCAGAATATTTTAAGGCACTCCGTGGAAATGGCCAAGCTGGCCGCGTTAATGGCCGAAGAAGTCGGGGCTGACGTACAAATTGCCAAACAGGGAGCTTTGCTTCACGACATTGGCAAAGGCTTGGACCAGGACTTGGAAGGCACGCACACGGAACTTGGGCGCAAAATTGCCGAAAAGTTTAATTTGGATAAACGGGTAATTGAAGCCATAACTTCGCATCACCACGACACGGACGTTTCAGGGAAGAGCGAAGCCGCGACCAGTTTGGAAGCAGTTATTGTGGATGCTTGCGACAACATTAGCGGAGCAAGGCCGGGAGCTAGGAAAGACAGTCTGGAAAACTATTTGAAGAGACTTGGGGATTTGGAAAATATTGCCAACAGTTTTGAGGGCGTGGAAAAAACTTACGCCATTCAGGGTGGGCGCGAAATCCGCGTCTTTGTTACCCCGGCCAAGTTGGACGATTCCGCCTGCCAAACACTGGCGCGCGACATTGCTAATAAACTGGAAGCAGAACTAAAATTTCCCGGAGAAATTAAGGTGCATGTGATACGGGAGACGAGGGTGATTGAATATGCAAGATAACAGAAAAAAATTATTTGCCGATAATCCAACTCAGGAAACAGTCGTCAATATTGAGAAGCCGCTTTTATCTAACCCGGATTATTTTAAGAACATACCCACTCCTTTGCTTTTATGTTTGGCTTGGTTTTCTTATAAAGCCATTACTTCTATATATTCAATTTTTGCCCTAAGACTGATGTTGTTTGAAAACCCGCAACCCCCGGTTGAGCGTTTGTTTACAATAGCTTTCCCGCTTTTGTTGCTGGTAGCCTATTGGCTAATAGCTTGGGGACTTATTAAACAAATGTATTGGACAAAGATGGTTTTAGTGCTGTGGTATATTATTTTTTGGCTATACGTATGTTACCGGCTATATCCCGTGCTTAGTTTAAGTAATAGTTATGAATCTTTCTTTTACCAATTACAAGGTAATACTTACCTGTTGGCATTTCTTTTGCCAATTATTTTAGAGTTGGTAATTGATTCTAGTATTATTTATTATCTTTTTAAAAAAGTAAGCTTTACTAACCGCTAGCTTGCCCTTAAATGGCTAAGATATTATTCATCGGCGATATTGTAGGCAAAGGCGGACGAAAAGTTCTCTCCGAGATTTTGCCAATGTGGAAGGAAAAGTATAAACCGGATGCAATTATTGTTAACGTGGAGAATCTCGCTCACGGCAAAGGGGTGACGCCGTCTACTTTGGCTGAAGTTGATGGATTGGGAGTGGATTGTTTTACCGGGGGCAACCATATTTTTGACAAGGGCGAACTTAGCAATGAGTGCTTTGAAAAGTATAATAACCTTATTCGTCCTGCCAATATTGGTTCAAGTTTTCCGGGCCACGGCTACTATCGTTTTGCTAAAGACGGCAAGCAATATTTGATAATTAACCTCCACGGCACAATCTTTTTGGAAAAAGAGTTTGACGGCACCCTAACCAACCCTTTTTTGGCTATAGACAAACTTTTGACAGACCAGGCGCAAAAAGGTGATATAATAATAGTGGACTTCCACGCGGAGGCTACCAGCGAAAAAATTGCCATGGCGTATTATTTGGACGGCAGGGTAACCGGCATATTCGGCACCCATACCCATGTGCCTACGGCCGATGCGCGGCTATTACCATCGGCTACTGCCTTTATTACCGACGCCGGTATGACCGGCGCGTTGAACGGAGTGATTGGCGTAAAAAAAGAAAATGTTTTAGCGAAATTTTTAGACCCCAACGCCAAATTTAAGAACGAGCCGGAAGAGGAGGGGACGCTACAAATAAATGGGGTGTTGATAGAGGTTGGTGATGATCAGAAGGCGATAGAAATAGAAAAGTTGTACGGAGAAATTTCTAATTGACCTAATTATTCTAATTTCTAAATAAGCTATGGCAAGAAAATTATGGCAAGCCAGGTATTAAATAGTTTAATTAGCATAAGCAATTGGATTACGGCAGAAAGTTGGCGCGAATGGCTGGCTAGTTTGGTTGGGATTATAGCTTTAGCATATATTTTGCAAGCCGAGGGCGTTTATGAAAAAATATTAAGGCTGTTTTTTGTTCTTTTGGGGATTTTAGTGGTATATTTTGTGATAGTAATAATTCATACGCTTTCTTGATTTATTAGATAGGACCCTCTACCAGTCATCGGATTCCGGTACAGGGCGCGCTTATAGGACCTATAAGACAAATATCAAATGACAAAATTTTTAAATCCAAGTTTAGTGGTGGCGCAGGCCGGACTGATGCAGGGCCAGGTGGTGGCGGATTTGGGATGCGGTAACGGTTTTTATGTTTTGCCCGCGGCCCAGTTGGTGGGTTCCAGCGGCACTGTAATTGCGGTTGACGTGGTGGAAAATAAATTGGGCGCTACGGTTTCCATTGCCAACCAGTTTGGCTATAAAAATGTTAAAATAGTTAAGGCGGATTTGGAAAAGCCGCTTATGGACGTTCCGGAAAACAGCTGTGACATGGTAATTGTAGGAAATATCTTGCACGAGGTTAAGCAGACCGATATGCTGATTCGGAATATGTATAGGATTTTAAAAACCGGAGGCAGGGTAATGGTAGTAGAATGGAAGCGTTCAGCGACTCCCTTTGGCCCGCCGTTAGACAAGCGGATTGAGCAGGAAAAATTGGAAATTTTATTGATGCAGGCAGGGATGCGAAAAGTAAAAGAGTTGCAGGCGGACGGGTATCATTACGCGATGCTGTTCGAGAAATAACAAATCGAATCAACGAATTCGTATATTCGTAGCTATTCGTTGATTCGTTCCATTTGTAAATTCGATATATTTATATGGGATTAAAACAATTTTTTACATTCAAATACTTATTTGAAATTAACCGCGTGTTGGTGGAGACCCTGGACAAGTGGTTTTTTGTTGTTGGTTTGGTGCTCGTGATTTTGGCTATTGTTTTTAAGCTGGCGGTTTTATACGCGCCTGACCCAGTTAACAAAAAATACCGGCAGAAATTTTTTAGCCTTTTTCTTTCCGTGGGCGTGTCTCTAATGGTTTGGTACGGCGCGCGCGTAGAGAATGTAAATTTTTTTGGCACCCATTTTGTGGCTTGGCTGATTGTATTGATTGGGCTTGTTTGGTTTTTTTGGGTAGTTGCTAAAATCATTAGGAATTTTGGCAAAGACAAGCGGGAGTGGGACAAGGAGCAGGTGAAGAGGAAATATCTTCCAAATTAGCTGATAAGCTATTTATTATGTTCAATTGGCTGAAAAAGAAACCATCCAACAATCAAAACATCGAAAAACCCAAAACTTTGGGGCAGCTAGGGGAAGAGAAGGCGCAAGAGGAATATAGAAGATTGGGATACAAGATTGTGGCGGCCAATGAATATAATAAGAAAGGCAAGCAGCTGGGTGAGATTGACTTTATTGCCACGCTCAAAGACACAATTTGTTTTGTGGAGGTTAAAACCAGAAATATCTACGGAAATAAATTTGGCACAGGCGCAGAGGCCGTAAATATCTATAAACAGCAGAAACTTTTAAGGGCGGTTAAGATTTATTTATTGGGCAACAGCGAATATCAAAAATACAAGCCCCAGATTGACGTTTGTGTAATGGAATATAATGAGTTTGACAAAAGTTTTAAACCTGCTAAAATACTAATGAATGCAGTAGAAGATTGGAACTGACATTGATGAGCGATGCTCATCTTTTTTATTAGCAACCGCGGATATAAACGCGGATCTGTTACGCGGATCAAGAACGCCGATCCGCGTTAAGATCAGCGTCTTAGGATCCGCGTTAAGATCAGCGGTTTTTATGAACGAACAACTAGAGCAAGCGTTAGAACAGATTGCCGAAGAAAAGGGTATTACCAGGGAAGAAATTATTTCCATGATAGAGGCCTCTTTGGCCGCGGCTTTTAGGAAAGACTACGGCGAGAAGGACCAGAATATTGTGGTGGAGTTTGACCCGTCCAATTTATCCACTAAAGTTTTTGACGTCAAAACAGTGGTAGCGGAAGGCTTAGTGGAAGATACTCAAAGGGAAATTGACTTGGAAACTGCCAAAGAAAAAAAGAAAAGCGTTAAGGTTGGAGATGAAATTAAAACCGAAATTACCCCCAAGACAGGGACCAATTACGGGCGCATTGCGGCCCAGACTGCCAAGCAGGTGATTATCCAAAAATTGCGGGAAGCGGAACGCAATGTCCAGTTTTCTGACTTTAAAGCCAAAGAAAGAACACTACAAAACGGCGTGGTCCAGCGGGTGGAAGGCGACACAGTTTTGGTGGATTTAGGCAAAGCTACGGGCGTGCTGTTTCCCTCCGAGCAGATTCGCGGGGAAAAATATTCCATTGGCCAGCGCTTGAAAGTTTTAATTTTGCACGTGGAGCCGGCTACCAAGGGCCCAAAAATAACTCTTTCCCGCTCGCATCCCGACATGGTTAGAAAACTTTTTGAATTGGAAGTGCCGGAAATTTATAATGGCAGCGTGGAAATTAAGGCCGTGGCCAGGGAAGCGGGGAGCCGCTCTAAAGTCGCGGTAATGTCCAGCCAGGACGGGGTTGACCCCATTGGCTCTTGCGTGGGACAAAGGGGCTCGCGCGTGCAAACGGTGATGGCGGAATTAAGCGGAGAAAAAATTGACATTATTGAATACAGCGACGACCCGGTAAAATTTATCGCTCATGCTCTTTCTCCCGCTAAAATTTTGAACGTGATGCTGGATGAAGCGAGCAAAGAAGCCAAGGTTGGCGTGTTGGAAGACCAGCTTTCTTTGGCAATTGGCAAAGCCGGACAAAACGTGCGCTTGGCCGCGCGGCTGACGGGGTGGAAGATTGATATTAACGGGGAGAAGATTGGGGGAGAAGAAGTGGCAACCGGAGAATCGGAAAAATCGGAAGTCGGAGAATCGAAAGCGGCTCCAGAAACACCCGAAACTCCAAAAGAGGAAGCGCCGGCAGAAGAATCTAAACCCGAGGAAGTCACAGAGGTTGCAAATTCCTAATTATTCTAATTGGCCTAATTTCTAAAATAAAATGAAAAAATATTTTATCATATTGCTGGTTCTTTTAATAGTTGCGTGTTTTGCTTTTTACTGGTATGTATTGAGGGCAGAGAGAATTAAGCAATATTGTGAGCACTATGCCACAAGATTGTACGGAAGCCGTGAAACTGGTTCACTATCTTACAGCCCAAACTTATATAATACTTGCCTACATAATAATGGGTATTAATTGAAGGCTTTGTACAAGAGCCTGGCTTGCATCAACAGCCGATGAATCGGCTAACTACACACTAGCCACTAATCACTAAATAACTACTCTTATGCCTTTAGTTCCAATGGTTATTGAAAAATCGAATATGGGAGAGAGGGCTTACGACATTTATAGCCGTTTGCTCAAAGAGCGCATTATTTTTCTTGGCGAGCCGATTGATGACGCCGTTGCTAATACTGTAATTGCCCAGCTGCTGTTTTTGGACGCGGAAAATAATAAGGAAGACGTGAAGATTTATATTAATTCCCCGGGCGGCAGCGTTACCGCGGCTATGGCGCTTTATGACACTATGCAGCATGTAAAGGCGGAAGTCTCCACCATTTGCGTTGGCCAGGCGGCCAGCGCTGCTGCTGTTCTGCTGGCCTGCGGGGCCAAAGGCAAGCGTTTTATCTTGCCTAACGCGCGCGTGCTAATCCATCAAGTAATGGGCGGGGTGGAAGGCCAGCAAAAGGATGTGGAAATTCAGGCCAGGGAAATGTCTAGGATTAAGAATCAAATCAACGCGATTTTGGCCAAGCATACCGGCCAACCCATCAGTAAAATAGAAAAAGACAGTGACCGCGACTACTTTATGACCGCGGAAGAAGCAAAAAAATACGGAATTGTAGATAAAATAATCCAATAGCAACTCACTGAATTAAGCCCCATTACGCAGATTGTAATGGGGCTTTTATGTTATAATGGAAATGTAAGAATCTATTTAAAAATGCAGAAACAAAAAGGATTCACTTTAATTGAACTATTGGTTGTGATTGCGATTATTGGCCTTTTGGCTTCGGTGGTTTTGGTGGCGTTAAATAGCGCGCGTGTGAAAGCGCGGGACACAAAAAGAAAAGCAGATCTTTCCCAGATTGTTAAAGCTTTGGAATTTTATTACAATGATTACGGAGTTTACCCTCCGTTTAGGGCATCCAGTTCCTGCGGAGGGTTCCGCAATGACTGGGCTTCAAGCTATTGTTCCGACCCAAACTGGTTGAGCACGGACGCCAATTTTATGAAAGTGCTGGCCAAATTGCCAAAAGACCCGCTGAATAAATTAGGCAACGACGACACGCCCTGGTGGTATGCTAACACTTATCTTTATGGGGTGACCGCCGACGGCAAGCAATATGATTTAATCACTAATTTGGAAAATACTGCCGACCCTGACCGCTGTGAAGTTAAAGTTTGGCGCTCCCAGGCCGTATGGGCCGGAGAACCGGGCTGTTGGAGCAGCGGCGTGCTGGACAGGTCAAAAATGATTTATTCGGTGAAATAATTTTATATATGGAGCCTAATCAAAATCCGGAAAATATCACCCCCCGCCAAATTGTTTATGTTGTGCTGGGGTTAGCAGCTTTGGTTATTATATTTTTTATCATAAAGTCTGGCCGCGCCCTAAAATCCAGCGACCCCGCCGTTCCTTCCCAAATTGACCAGCAAATTTTTAATAAATTAAAGTCCAAATAGTTTTTGGAAACACCAGGGATTTTGGGAAAATAAAAAATAAAGGTATTATATTAGCTGGATTTAAAAATGAAAAAACAATAAGGATTCACCCCGTTTAGAGATTTCAATAAAATGATTTAGCGCTTATCTATAAAAAATAAATCCCAAATGGTTTCTAGCCCTAAAATTTTCCGCAAATCTCTAACGGGGTTCACCCTTATTGAATTGCTGGTTGTAATTTCCATTATTGGCCTTTTAGCTAGCATTGTTTTGGTTGCGCTTGCCCAAGGGCGGGCCAAGGCCAGAGACGCCAAAAGAGTCGCGGATATGAAGCAGATTATTACCGCTTTAAATTTTTATTACGACGAGAACCAATCTACCTACCCGCCGGTCAACCCGGCGGCGCAGGGCCCCGGGGGATGGGAAGCCAGCACAATGCCCGGGTTTTTGTCTTCGCTTTCCAAATATATTGTTGCCTCTCCTAAAGATCCGATTAACGGCTATGACGGAGGAAGTTTGTTTACCAGGGCAGGCAGCTATTACTATGCTTATTATAATTACCCGGCTGCTTCGGCCGCCAATTATGGCTGTACTTTTAACGCGGACTTCGCGGTGATTGGAATTATAAAATTGGAGACCGGAATTAAATCTACAACGCCCAAAGCCCAATGTGGGACTTTCCCTTCCGGCGGCTGCCCGCTAGGAGGCATTGCCGGCGTCTGCCGCGACTGGAGCACGGAGTTTGACTATTCTTATATGTTGGTAAGATAAAATTTTTAAAAGGTTGCCGAGCTGGAAAAAGTGATGTAAAATATTTGGAGAATTAAGAATAAATTTATGACCGATTCTAATAGAAAAGATGGCATTAGAGCAGAAGAGGGACTAAAACAGGCGCCTTTGGAAAAGACAGAACAGGTTAATGGAAAGCAACCCGAGGTGCTAATTGGTTTTATACGCGGTTTGAATTTTTTTAAACGAAATAAGGATAAAAAGGAAGAGGTTGACTTTGCCCAATTTGTCCGTTATATAACAACACATCTAGAAAAAGAAGTCCGCTTGTTGTCTCTCCCGGCAAAAGCACATTTTACCAAACAAGCCCCTAGCTGGGCTAAGGTTGTTGTTTCAGTTCTTGAAGATTCCGGTTATGCCGAGCCTGGCAGGCTTCCTTGTGAAATCAGTTCGCAGGCTGACGTCAAAACCATTATTAATGTTTTGATCACTGCCATAAGGCAAGCTATGTCGGATTTTAGAAACCTCAGTCCCGCTTCAAGGGAAAAGATTATTGATGAAAGTCGTCCCCTGGATGTTTAAGATTTTTGGAAGAACAGCTAAGCGTTTCCATTTTCACCAATTGATTTGGTGTTTTTTTATTTTAGAGATGCCTTCATGTGCTAATTCGCGCGAGGGATTAACCGGTTAATTTGGTTGGTTTTTTCCCGTTGCATCGCATAGTTTTTTTGTA
>Ga0080064_1007432_pt1 | contig 11070 bp, 9 predicted proteins | sample Subgrocontami54m_FD_69260 | JGI IMG/M metagenome (GOLD analysis project Ga0080064, IMG submission 69260) | Subsurface groundwater microbial communities from S. Glens Falls, New York, USA - GMW46 contaminated, 5.4 m (SPADES assembly) (version 2) ... | reverse complement strand
CGCGCGGCGAACCAGGAGATGCGGACAACCGGCGCGTCAGCCGCCGCCCGCGCCCCGAGCTCGAGGTCGCCCGCCCAGTCGCCGAGGTAACCCTGATCGGCGAACAGCGGCGAAACCTGCGACCGCCGCCACTGCGGATGCGCGCGCACGAATTCGAGAAACTCCGCGTTCGTGACCGGCCGGGCATCGAGCCAGAAGGCCGCCACCGCCACGCGTTCCGGCTCGTCGCTCGTGCGCAGCAGCGGAGCGTAGCTGCCGGCGGGAATCGTCACCATCCCGGCCGGCGCACCCAGCCCCGCCACTCGCGCCGCGCCGGGCGCCTCCTGGCCGGCAAGCGGCAGAAGCGCCAGCAGCGCGGTGGTCGCGGCGATTCGGACGAGGGCATGCATGGTCGCGTAATGAGCTTTCGATTACTTGTTCTCGCTGCGGACGCGCTTCACGTCGGCCGGCATCACGGTGCCGAAATCGTTGCCCCAGCTGTTCATCACATACGTGAGCACGTCGGCGGCCTGATCGTCGCTGACCTCCTGCGGCGGCATCATGTTGTTGAACGGCTTGCCGTTCACGGTGATGGGACCGATGAGGCCCTTCAGCACAATCTTGATCGCACGATCCTTGTCCGCCGCGAGGAAGTCCGACTTCGCGAGCGGCGGGAACACGGCCGGCAGCCCTTCGCCCGTCGGCATGTGGCACGCGAAGCACGAGGTGAGAAACACCTTCTTGCCGCGCTCCATCCGGATTTCCTTCGTGATGTTCGTAATCTCGGGGCTGGCGGCGATTGCCTTTTCCTTGGCAACCTGGAGTTCCGCCTCGCGCTTGCCCGCGGCCACCGCGGCATCCGAGGAGGATCCAAGGTAAACTTCGTCGATTTCCTTGCCGGAGTAGATCAGCGGATTCTCGGCGCCGGTAACCTTCAGCATGCCGATCGCACCCTTGTTGAACGCGCGCGACAGCGAGTGGTCGACGAGCACGTAGGTGCCGGGCACGTCGACCTTGAAATCCACGACGGTCGAGCCGCCGGACGGCACCATCGTGGTTTGCACGTGGTGCTGCACCGTGCCGACGCCGCCCTCCATGTAGACGTTCTCGAAGATTTCGCCGATGACGTGGAACGAAGAGGTGACGTTCGGGCCGCCGACGCCGAAGAAGATGCGGACGGTTTCGCCGACTTTAGCCTGGAGCGACTTGTCGCCGACAATGGAGCCGACCGCGCCGTTGAACACGACGTACGGGGGCCGCTCGTCCTCGGCCTTCGCCGGGTCGAACGGCTGCAGCCCCGCCTCGCCATGCCGGCCGGCGGTGTAGACCTCGCCCTGCATGACATAGTACTCGCGGTCGACCTTCGGATAGCCTTCCTTCGGCTCGACGAGGATGAGCCCGTACATCCCGTTGGCGATGTGCATGGGCACCGGCGCCGTCGCGCAGTGGTACACATAGAGCCCCGGGTTCATGGCGGTGAACGAAAACTGCGAGGAGTGGCCGGGCGCGGTGAACGACGACGCGGCGCCGCCCCCGGGACCGGTGACCGCGTGGAGGTCGATGTTGTGCGGCATCCGCGAGGTCGGATGGTTGTTGAGGTGGAACTCGATGAAATCGCCCTCGCGCACGCGTATGAACAATCCGGGGACATTGCCACCGAACGTCCAGAAGCTGTACTCGACGCCGTCGGCGAGCCGCTTCACCACCTCGCGCACCTCGAGGTGCACCACGACCTTGGCCGCGTGCTTGCGGGTGATCGGCGGCGGCACGTTGGGGGCGGCGGTGAGAATCGCCTCCTCGACCGGCAGATCGGCGGCGAGCGGGGCGACGACGGGCTTCGCCAGGATTTCTCCTTCCGTGGCCAGCGCTGGGACGGCCGCCGCCAACGAGAAGGAGAACAGCGCGACGCGCTGCCGCAATAACTTGGGTAGGGTGGTCATAATCATACGAATGGAGGGTCGAAAGTGAAAATTCGACGCGGGATTTGCGCGGAATCGCTCGACCAACGGTGGGAGCGCATAGTTTGCCACGAGCCGTGCGGCGAAACATCCCGTTTCCTGCGGTTGGTTGTGCATATCTTGTGGAGTTCAGACCGGCCAAGTGGCAGCGAGTCCCAGGATAAACAAAACGCCGGCCGCGGCCTCGAACATCCCGAGAGTGCGGGCGCGCCAGGCGGGACGGAACAGGACCAGCAGCGCGAAGGAGCGCAGCGCGAACAGGCCGAGGGCCACGGCCGCAAAACGTGGCGCCCAACCCGCGGTGGCGAGCCAGGTGGCGGCGAGCAGCGCGCCCAGGCTTGCCCCGAGCGGAAAAGCGTCGTGGCGCGCCCCGGTTTTCGCCGCGCGAATGAACGCCCGCACGGTCGCGACCGACGGAGCTGCCCGTCCGACCATCACCACGCTGAGTGCGACGGCGGCGGCGGGCGTCCAGCCGCCGAGCACCGCGATGGCAATCGGCGTCAGTGCAAACGCGGTCGCGCCCGCCAGCTCCGCGAGTTCCGCGCGGCCCGCACCACGGGCGTCACACCAGGCGAACGCCGCACCGGCGAGCGCGGCCGGCACCAGCCACATCAGCCAGTTCGCCCCCGCGAGCACGACGGCGGCGCCGAGCGCGGCCACCGCCCCGCCCACACACAGCCCAACCGCGCGCCACGCCGCCGGGCGTCGCTCCGGCCGGCGCTCGATCGCCACGGCGCGCAACGGCCGCCGGGCGAAAAATCCCGCGACCAAAGCCAGGCCAAGCAACGCGCCGGGCGCCGAGGGTGCGACGAGCAACGCCAGTGCGATCGGCTCACCGGCGAGCGACCAGCTGCCGTGCTCCTTCGGGCAAATCACATCGCGCCAGAGCGAGAGGGGACGGGCGGTCGACGCGAGCAGGGTCATGCCGGCAGGATACGTCCAGTTTGCCCGACGGGCCTTGACGTGGGTCAAAGCCCGCGTGAAAGCCCGACCTGGGCCGAGACAGAATCAGGCCAACTAGCGATGTTCAACGGAACTTATGGCCGCGCCGGGCGCATCTTCGTATCCATTTTTCAATTTCGCGAGGAAACCTGCCGCGTGCACCACATCTAACCCTTGTAGGGCGGGGTCTCCCGACCCCGCCGCAATTTCACGTCGACCGGTCGTTCGGCGGGGTCGGGAGACGGTCGGGAGACGGTCGGGAGACCCCGCCCTACATCCAGACGTCGCGAACGCGAACGTAGCACGGTCAACCTGACCGTGCTCGAGCGTCCCCGGTGAACCGAACGCGGTCAGATTGACCGCGCTACCCAAGACGTGCGTTCGCTCCAGGAGGTTTTGAAATGAGCTTTCACTTCCCCTCCGGCTCGGCGCCGAGTGTGAGCAGCATCGTGAACGCTCCCGCGCCGGCGCGCACCGCGTGCGGGTGGCTCGGCGGCAGGTGGAGCAACGCGCCGGACTCGAGCCGGTGCCACGCGCCCGCGAAGAAGAAATCGCAGGCGCCGCTCAACACGTGCACGACCGCGCGCCGGCGGCTCGTATGCGAGGTCAACTCCTGCCCCGCATCGAAAGCGAAGAGCACGACGCGCAAGTCCGGCGTCTGCAGGACCGTGCGGCTGACGATGCCCGCGGCGGAAACGGTCGCGTGCTCCGCGAGTTTGAGCATCTCGGCGGTATCCGCGTCCATCAAAGTGGTTTGTGCCATCGGGCCAGTGTAGCACACCGCCTCGTTTCGCGCGTTGACGTGCGTCAAGCGATGGGAATTTCGCGCGGCCTGCACGCCTGGAAGACCGGCCGCCTGGCTTGCTTAAAGAGCGTCGAAAAAGTCGGCTCGGAGGTAGGGCGGGACCGATTGAACAGAAGGCAACAAAGAGAACAAAGAGCCGTTCGTCTCCGTGCCCTTTGTTTCCTTCGTTACCTTTTGTTCAAAAGGATTGGAGCTTGAGTTCAGTTGCGGCCGTCTCGACAAGCCCATTCGACAAGCTCAGGGCCCCGAGCGCAACCGCGGGGTTGCGCCGCGCCGGCCTCCGGTCGTCCCTCGCCTACCGCGCCAGAAAACTTTCCACCACCAGCGCGCCCATCACGATCGGCAGGTAGACAATAGAGACGAGGAACAGCTTTCGAGCCGCGGCATCGCGCGTTTGCCCGGCGCGGAGAAAACGCCAGGCCGCCCACGCAAACCAGAGTGCCGCGACACTGGCCGTGCCACCAAAGATGACGCCACCCCACCCTGCGCTCCATCCGGCCACCGAAACCAGCGCGAGCATCGCCGCGTATCCGAATGTCCATTGCGCGGTGCGTTGTCCGTCCCGGTCGACGGCCGGCAGCAGGCGAAACCCGGCGGCGCGGTAGTCGTGCCGGTGCTTCCAGCCGATCGCGAAGAAGTGCGGCATCTGCCAGAGCAGCAGCAGCACGGCGAGGGCAACGCCGCCGCGCGCCGAAACGTCGCCGCCCGCGGCGTTGCCCAGCAGCGCGGGCAGCGCGCCGGAAATTGCACCCACTTCCGTCGCCCAGCGCGAGCGCCGCTTGAGCGGCGTGTAGATCAGCCCGTAGATCACGATGGTCGCGAGCGCCAGTGCCGCGGCCAATCCGTTGACGCCCAGGGCGAGCACGCCGACCCCGCTGATCGAAAGCAGCACGCTCCAGCCCAGCGCGAGCGAGGGTGACACCTCGCCGGCCGGCAGCGGTCGCCGGCACGTGCGCGCCATCTCCGCATCGGCCGCCCGTTCCCACCATTGATTCAGCGAGAGCGCGCCCCCGGCCGCCAGCGAGGTACCGAGGATCGCCAGCGACGTTTGGGCGGCGGGGTGTGCCGTGCGCACCGTCGCGTACGCGACCATCGCGCTGAGCACCGACATTCCGGCGAGACGTGGCTTTGTGAGATCGAAGAGCGAGGCCACACGGCGGAGCGCGGCCGAGTCGCGACGGCGCGCGCCAGCGAGCGATTGGGTAAGCACGGCGCAGCGTAAGCGAAACTTCCGCGAGAGTCCTTGACGAAGATCAAGGAGCATCCCGCGCGCGTGCCGTATAACCAGTCCATGCCTTCGTTCTCGCTGGCCCCCGTGCCACCGGTGCGTTTCCCCGTTGTGATCGAGAGAACGCGCGAGATCGACGCGAACGGCGCGCTGGACGCCGAGAGCGAAAACGCCCGTGGCTGGCTCACGCTCGCCGTCGGCAGCCTCGTGCTCGCCGGGCTGCTGTCGCTTTCCGTGGTGATTGGCCGGCTGCCGGTGCTGTCGCGGATCATCGACGACCCGCTGTTCTTCAAACGCTGCCTCGTCGTTCACGTCGATCTCGCGCTCGTCGTCTGGTTCTACGCCTTCATTGCCGCGCTGCTCGCGGTCGGCCGCGCCACCAGCCGCGGCGCCTGGATTCCGCTCGCGCTCTCGGCCGGCGGCGTGGGCGCGATGCTTGCCGGCGCCCTGGCGCGCGGCGCCCAGCCGATTCTCGCCAATTACATTCCGGTCATCGACCAGCCGGTCTACCGGCTCGGTCTGGCCGCGTTCAGTGCGGGGGTGCTGCTCACGTTTGTGCGCGCGCTCGCAACGCCGGCGCGCTGCTCGCCGTCAGCGCTGCCCGCCGACGCCGACACCGGCCTGCGCGCTGCCGCGGTGCTCGTGATGGCCGCGGCCGCCACGTGGGTTTCGGCGCGGGCCGGCCTGCCCGACGGTCTCGATGCGCACACGCGCGCGGAATTTCTCGCGTGGGGTCCGGGCCACGTGCTGCAGGCCGCCAACACCGCCGCGATGCTCGCCGTGTGGCTCTGGCTGGCGCACCAGGCTACCGGCACCGCGGTGCTCTCCCGGCGCGGCGCCGCGGCGGTGTTCGCCGCCCTCGTGCTGCCGCATTGCGCGATGCCGCTGCTCACCGCCCGCGGCACGCTCGACACGCTCTATCATTCCGGCGCGACGCTCCTGATGCGCTGGACGATCTTTCCCGCGCTGTTGTTCGTGCTCGCCGCCTGCGCCCGCCACCTGTGGCGTCACCGCGCCCAAGGCGGCGTTATTTTTGGAGGGCCCGCCTCTGTGCGGGCCGCGGACGACACGGAGGTCGTCCCTCCAGAATTCGTGAGAACGACACCGCCCTGTCACCGAGCAACAAAGGTGGGTTGCGATCTCGCGTCACAACGCGGCGCCGCGTCCGCCACCTCGTGGCGCGGCGAGCGCGCAACCGACACGGCCGGAGCGCGGGCCAGCAATTCCCGCCCCGCAGCGCGGCTGGCCACCGCCGGTTTTGGCGGCAGTGCCGCGCTTGCCGTGCTCGGGATTGCCCTCGGCGCGAGTATCCGCGGTTCCACGACGATGGTGCCGGCCCACTACCATGCATCGCTGGGGGCGGTGACGCTCGCGTTCATGACCGCGGCGTACTTCATCTGCGCCCGCGCGCGCCAGCTCGACCGCGCCCTGGTTCTGCCGGACAAGCTCTGGCGGCTCGCCCGCCGGCAGGTGACGCTGTTCGGCGTCGGCCAGACGATCTTTGCCCTTGGTTTCGCCCTTGGAGGTGCGTACGGGCTCGGCCGCAAGGCCTACGCGGGTGAGCAGCACGTGCGCGGCGCGGGCGAGCTGCTCGGGCTCATCGTCATGGGCGTCGGCGGCCTCGTGGCCGCGGCCGGCGGCCTGTGGTTCCTCTTTCTCATCCTGCGCGAACTCCGCGCGTGGTGGCGCCGCGATGATGTGGGCGACGTGCCACCCTCACCCCGCACCGCTTCCTCGGTGAAACCCAGTCACGCGGGGTGAGGGCACCCCGCCTGCATCGAATCAACGGCCTCTCTCTCATGAAAAACCAAAGCCAAGAACCGCTGCTGAAACGTGTCATGGACAACCCATGGCTCCTCCTCGCGCTGGGCGTCCTCGTTCCGATGCTCTCCTACACCCTGTGGGGGTGGATCGAACTGCACAACGTCACCGCCGCGACGCTGCCTTAACGCGCATCACCCATGAGCCTCGCCATTCCCCAACGCGATTGGTACCGCGCCCCCGCCGGCGCCGAAAAACTCTGGATCGGGCTCGCCCTGATCTGGTGCTTCGTGATGAGCGTGATGATGCCGTTCTGGCATTTCCGCGGCAAACAGAACAGCCGCGGCGAAGCCTACTCGGTGCAGCCGAAGGCGTTTCTCGAGCGCACGGAAAAATTCATCGCCGCGAACAAGGTCGGCGAATTGAACGGCATCCCGATCGCCGAGCCCGCCCCCGGCAGCGACGCTTACCTCAGCGCGCGGATGTGGGCCTGGTTCCCGGTGCTCAAGCTGCGGATGGGCGAAACCTACCGCGTTCACCTCTCCTCGCTCGACCTGCAGCACGGTTTCTCGCTGCAGCCGCTCAACATGAATTTCCAGGTGCTGCCCGGCTACGACCACGTGCTGACGCTCACGCCCACGTCGAAGGGCGAGTTCACCATCGTGTGCAACGAATTCTGCGGCATCGGGCACGACAAGATGATCGGCAAAATCCTCGTCGAATAACCCTCACTCCCTCGAACCATCATGGCTTCCTCTGCTGTTCTCGAACCCCCGCGCGCGCCCGTCGCGCCCCCCGTGCCGCAATCCGGCGGCACCCGTCGCTGCGACACCACCGGGCTGTCCATCTGCCTCGACGCCGAACACTTCATCAAGTTCAACGCCGTCGCCGCCGTCGTCTTCCTGCTCGTCGGTGGCGTCGCCGCCATCCTGCTCGCGCTGACCCGCTGGCAGGCCGTGCACCTGCTGCGGGTGGACTGGTTCTACCGCATCCTGACGCTGCACGGGCTGAACATGCTGATTTTCTGGATACTGTTCTTCGAGATCGCCGTCCTGTACTTCGCCTGCACCGTGCCACTGAAGGCGCGGCTGTTCTCGCGCAAGGTCGCCTGGGTCTCCTTCGGCATGATGCTCACCGGCGCGCTGATGGTCGATACCGTCATCTTCCAGGGCAAAGCCGACGTGCTGATGACGAGCTACCTGCCGCTGCTGGCGCATCCGGCGTTCTACGGCGGCATCATCCTCGTCGCCGTCGGCACGCTGATCGGCGTGTTCAACTTCTTCGCGACACTCTACACGGCGAAACGCGACAAGACCTATGAAGGCTCGGTCCCGCTCGTGACGTTCGGGGCGACGGCCGCCGCGATCATCGCGGTGGTCACGCTGCTGCATGGCGCGATCGTGATGATCCCGACGTTCACCTTCTCGATGGGCTGGACGCCGCAGCCCGACCCGATGTGGTACCGGATGATCTGGTGGGGCCTCGGCCATCAATCGCAGCAGGTGAACGTGTGCGCGATGGTCGCCATCTGGTATCTCATTGCGAATCTCACCACCGGGGCAAAGCCGGTGAACGAAACCGTCTGCCGCGGCGCGTTCGTCCTCTACATTCTCTTCATCAATCTCGCCTCGGCCCACCACCTGCTCGTCGATCCCGCAGTCGGCTCGGCCTGGAAGATCTGGAACACCTCGTACGCGATGTACCTCGCAGTGCTCGCATCGATGATTCACGGCTTCACCGTCCCGGCCGCGGTCGAGATGGCGATGCGCGAGAAAGGCTACGTCAAGGGCCTCTTCGGCTGGGTCACGTCCGCGCCCTGGCGCAACCCCGCGTTCTCCGGCTTCGTGCTGTCGCTCGCCATCTTTGGATTCATCGGCGGCATCACCGGCGTCACGCTCGGCACGCAGCAGATCAACATCATCGCGCACAACACGCTGCGGATCACCGGTCACTTCCATGCGACGGTGGTCGGTGGCACCTCGCTCGCGTTCATGGCCCTCACCTATTACGTGATCCCGCTGTTCTTCCGCCGCGACTTCATCTGGCGGAGCGCGGCGCGGGTGCAGCCCTGGCTCTTCGGCGGCGGCATTCTGCTGGTCTCGCTCGGGATGTCCTTCGCCGGCTCGCTCGGCGTGCCGCGGCGGAACTACGACATCGAGTCGTCCGGCATCTACGGTCCGGCGGCGCATCTGTTCCTCGGCATCATGGGCGTCGGCGCGATCATCGCCGTGACCGGGTTGCTGCTGTTCGTCGTGTTGTGCGTCGGCACGATTCTCTTCGGCGAGAAAAACGCGGGCCGCGCGATGGCCGATTGGGGCACCGCCAAGGCGATCGCCGGTTCGCACGAAAACGCGTACGATCACGATCATTGGGGCATGAAGGGCACGGTCGCACTCACGGGCGTGTTCCTCGCGTGCTTCGCCGTTTACTACTTCGCCAACTGGAAAGCGCTGGCGGACGTGTGGCCCGTGCGCTGAGGCATTAACTAGACGGAGCATCATGCCTATTTGAGCATGTTTTTTGGAGGGCCCGCCTCCGTGCGGGCCGCGGACGACACGGAGGTCGTCCCTCCAGGAATGCGAAACCTCCAATGGCCATCACATCCGTGCCGGACGAATCCACGCTCGCCGCCCTGCGCGCGAGCGCCGGGCCGACGGGTTTGGCAGACCTGTCGGCTCCCGCTGCCCATTCGCCACGCCATTCGACAGACTCACGGTCCCATGACGGTGGGGAAGCAAAGGTCCTGAGCTTGTCGAAGGACTCAGGGCCCCAAGCCTATCGAGGAGCTCACGCGGCGGGCTACAGTAGCGACCCGTCAGCATTTCGCCGTTTCTTCGCCGGCACGGGATTCCCGCTGGCGCTGCTCTCGGCGGCGTGCGTCTACGAGTTGTTCCTGCTCGCCATCGTCTTCGCGCCGGAAACGACCGGCGCGTGGGGCGGCTTCGCGCGCGAGTTCAAGCAATGGTGTTTCCGCTACGACGCGCGGACCGGCGGCATGGAATGGGCCGCGGTCTGGGTCATGCTGGTCGAGCCGGCGTTCGTCACCGGCGTCGCGATGATGCTCTGGCGACGCGCGCTCGTGCCGTTGCGCACGCGCGCCGCGTGGCGCCAGCATCGTGCGGCCGCCGCGGGCGGGGCGCTCGCGGCCTCCGTCGCGATGGCCGCTCTGTTCGTGTACGGCCGGCCCGCCGCCGGCGCCGATGCGCCGCTGCCCTTCCCCGGCGAACGCATTCGCACCCACCTCGCGGCGCCCGCGTTTTCGTTTGTCGATCAAACGGGACGACCGTTCGCGCTCGGCGAACTGCGCGGCCGCGTCGTGCTGGTGACCGGGATTTACGCGATGTGCTCGATCTCGTGCCCGGAAATCCTCCGCGAGACCAGGACGCTGCTCGAATCGCTGCCGGCAGCGGACCGCGCACACGTTGCCATCGCGGCGCTCTCGCTCAACCCCGAAGAGGACACGATGGAGTTGATGAGCCGCGTCACCGCCGCCTACGGGTTCACGCATCCGGAATTTCGTTACCTGAACGGCGAGCCGGCGGCGATGCATGCCGCCCTGACTTCGCTTGGCTTTGCCCCGGTGAAAAACCCGCGCACGGGCGTGATCGATCACGGTAATCTTTTTCTCGTGGTGGACCCTCAGGGCGAGATTGCCTATCGCTTCACGCTCGATGCGCGCCACCGGCCGTGGTTGCGCGAGGCCCTGACCTCGCTGGCGAAGGAGGCGGGCGGATCGTGATCGACATGGAAGATCTCGCGGTGGGCGACGCTCCGCCTGCGCGTCCGCGCACGACGATTGATCCGGAATGTAGGGCGGGGTCACCCGACCCCGTCGCTCCAGCGAGCATGCCGGGAGATCCGGCGAGGTCGGAAAACCCGGCGGAGTCGGGAGACCCCGCCCTACAAGCACGGGAGCCAGCCACGCCGGAGCTGATCGCCGCCACGCGCTTCGAAAGCGCCTTCATCGGGATCGACCGTGCGTTCGCGTGGCTCGATGGCCTCGTCGCCCGCTGGCTGCCGCACGAGCTCAATCCGCTCGCGCAGATGGGCGCGGCCGCAAATTTCGCCCTGACGGTCGCGGTCGTCTCCGGCGTCGCGTTGCTGCTCTGGTATTCGCCGAGCGTCGTCTCCGCCTATACGTCCGTCGCGGCCATGAGCGCCGGCACGCTCGGCGGCTGGGTCCGGGCGCTGCATCGTTACAGTTCGGATTTGGCAATGCTCTTGATTGTCCTGCACGCGACGCGGATCTTCTGCGCCCGAAAGTTCGCCGGCACGCGCTGGCTGCCGTGGGTGTCGGGCATCGCGCTGATCACGCTGGTGTGGTTCATCGGCTGGACGGGTTACTGGCTGGTGTGGGATCAACCGGCCCAGCAAATCGCGGTCACCTCGATGCGGCT
>Ga0080064_1007431_pt1 | contig 11070 bp, 6 predicted proteins | sample Subgrocontami54m_FD_69260 | JGI IMG/M metagenome (GOLD analysis project Ga0080064, IMG submission 69260) | Subsurface groundwater microbial communities from S. Glens Falls, New York, USA - GMW46 contaminated, 5.4 m (SPADES assembly) (version 2) ... | reverse complement strand
ATACGCGGAGTGCGCGGGGTATTGTCGATGGCGGTGTGCGCGCGCAAGCTGGGGATTGGCAGCCTGCTGGTTCCGTCGGAGAACGCATCCGAGGCTGCTGTTGTGGAGGGGGTGCGGGTGTTCGGGATCTCGCATCTGTCTGAAGCGGTCAAGCTGCTGAACCGGCAATGCGAGTTCACGGCTGCGCAGCCGCAAGCGGAAGCGCCGTCCACCGGCGGAGGTGAGTTGCCGGATTTCGCCGACGTTCGGGGACAAGGTACGGCCAAACGAGCGCTGGAGGTGGCGGCGGCCGGAGGCCACAACGTGCTTTTAATTGGACCGCCTGGATCGGGCAAGACGATGCTGGCCAAGCGGCTGGCCGGGATACTGCCCTCGCTGACGTTTCAGGAAGCCCTGGAGACAACGCAGGTACATAGCGTGGCTGGCATACTCAGTCCGGGAGCGGGGTTGTTGCGGGAGCGGCCGTTTCGAGCGCCACACCATTCCGTTTCCGATGCTGGGCTACTGGGCGGAGGATCCGGCACGCCGCGGCCCGGGGAGGTAAGTCTGGCGCATCATGGCCTGCTGTTTCTGGACGAATTGCCGGAGTTTCCACGCAACGTGTTGGAGCAGTTGCGGCAGCCACTGGAGGATCGGGCAGTGACGATCGCGCGGTCGAACATAACATTGTCGTTCCCCGCCGATTTCATGCTGGTGGCGGCGATGAATCCGTGCCGGTGCGGATTCCACGGGGACTCCACGCGCGAGTGCCGGTGCACGGGGGCGCAGATTCAGCAGTATTTGAGCAAGATCAGTGGCCCGCTGCTGGATCGGATCGATCTGCACGTCGAGGTGCCGGCGGTGGAATACAAGGAACTGCGGAGCCGCGGAGATGGAGTCCGGTCGGCCGAGATACGCGGGCGCGTGGAGGCGGCACGGGCGGTGCAGGCGGGGCGCGGATTCTACAACGCGCAGATTCCGCATCAGCGGCTGCGGGAGTTGTGCGCGCTGGATGCAGCCGGGGAGCGGACGCTGGAGATGGCCGTGCGCCGGATGAGCCTGTCGGCTCGGGCGCATGACCGGATCTTGCGGGTGGCGCGAACGATCGCCGATTTGGGAGGAGCCGGGATGGTGAGCGGGAAACATCTGGCCGAGGCGGTGCAGTACCGGAGCCTGGACCGCAGTTATTGGAGTTGATCCTCCTCGAGCTTTGCCCTGGGGCCAACGTATTTCCCGGTCTTTCCACTGGCGCCAATGTACTTACCTGGTTCATTCCATGGGCATTCCACCACCGGGAGGGCAGACAGTCTTCTCCCTAGTGGCGTCAGTCACGGGCGCTGGTTCCCCGACCATCTTAAAGTCCCTCTATCGTAGGCGGCGTCGGTATGCATGCCTTGTCCTCAGAGCTGAGAAATGCAGCCAATACAGATCCTTAGGACAACAATGCCCAACTCGCGGTCAATCCGGCCGCCGACGTCTCTCCGCAGGGGCGTTCGTTCATGTTGCGTGGAACTATTTCCATCCGGGCTCCGGCGGAGAACGGTTGGTGTTCCGGTTCCCCTTTTCACCGGAAGCATCCCTCCCCCTTGAGAGCCGTGGCGGCTCTTTGCGGGCGAGACGAAAAAACCCGGCCCCTTGCAGGGCCGGGTCAGTAACACAAATGCGCATCCGACGGGCTAAACTACCTGCACCCTGTGACGCGCAAGAATATCTGTCATGAGATCCTTGGCATGCAGTTTCAGCTTCTTCAGTCGAACTTCTTCAAGCTGCTCATCATCGGTGAGATGAGCTTTGGATTCCAGGTCAGTGAGAATCCGGTCGTATTCCGAATGTTTTTCGGAAAGGTCCCGGAACTCGTCACTGGTCTGCATCAGATGCGCTCTCAGTTCCTCTTCGTGAATATTCTCCATAGCGTAAGCCTCCTTTGGGTATTGAGGTCGCCACGCCGAGTCTGTCTGTGTATTGAGGATTGCGGCTCGGTGGGTGATCGTAGCTGCCATTGTTCTAGGCGTTCGATTGCGGCCCACCCTACCGGGTGAACCGGTCTCGAATAAAACCTTATCACGATCTACGCTTCATCACAATAGCCGATTCGGGTGGGCCCTGGTAGTAGCCGGGCCTTTCCCCTGTCTCTTCAAACCGGTAGCGGCGGTACAATTCCCGGGCGGCGTGGTTGGACTGGCGCACTTCCAGAAACATTTCTCCGCGAACTTGTTCGAGAACCTCCTGGAGCAGCCGGGAGGCCACGCCTTGCCTTCTCCAGCTGGGCGCCACCGCGAGATTGAGGATCTCCCACTCGCCCGGCGTAGTTTGGCGGACGACGAGAAACCCGCATATCCGGTTGTCATGTTCGGCCACGGTGGAACGGTGGGAAAGGTAGTCGAGCGGGGGCCAGGCCGGCGTCTGGGCGGAGGCCTCCTGGATGCGGGCTACTGAGTCGAGATCCGGTGTTCCCATGGGGCGGATGCGAAGGGGGGAGGGGGAGAGTTCTTCCCATAACCGCGATTGGGCGGCTCCCAACCTGCGCCAGGAAAAGTGTTTTTCGGCGTGCAGACGTGCGGCGGCTCCTGTTTTGTTGCGTAGCGCGGCGTCCTCGAGGAGTTGTACTAAACACGTGGCGAACGCATGCGGGCCTTCGGCGATCCACACCGATTCCTTGTGCTTGAGGCCGAGGCCGTCGCATCCGCTGGGGGTGGAGACGACGGCGCGTGCCATGGACATAGCCTCAAGAACCTTGATGTTTGTGCCGGCCGATACGAGCGTAGGCGCTACGACAAGATTGGTGTGTTGATAGAGCGGGTGGACGTCGGCGATGTATTCGAGCAGGCGCATTCCGGTGACGGCCCGGATGTGCCGGTTGCCGGTGTGGCTTTGCCAGTGGGGCAATGGATCCGGCCCGGCGACGACGGTTAGTTCGGCCCGCGGGCATGCGCCGCGTACCAGCGGCCATACCTCATCGATCAAGAATTGAAAGGCCTGGACGTTGGGGAAATGCCGGAACGATCCGATGAACAGGACGCGCTGTGTGGGCGGCTCAGGGGAGGGTTGGAACTTTTCCAGGTCCACGCCATTGGCGATGACGAGGGCCCGGCCGTGTCCGCTCAAGGCGGCGTCTTTGTCCGACATGACCACGGCGACCGCGGCCCGGCGGAGGGCCCGGCGCTCGAATTGACGCCAGCGCCAGTGGTTCCACCATGTGCTTAGACCGGGTTGGCGGCAGTGGATCTGGCGGTAGAGGTCAAAGGTGATATCGTGCTCCACCAGCACGTCGCCGCCGTAGGAGGCAAGTTGTGTGTATTCAGTCTGGAGGGCGGGGATGTCGAATTTGGCGCGAACTTCGCGCAGCGCGCGGGCCATGGCCGGGGAGCGATACTCGCAAACTTCGGGGGGGTGGAAGCTGGCCCATCGGGGCTGGCGGTAACGTGGCTTTTCGACCAGAATCAGCTTGGCGCAGAACTCGATGAGGGGGGCGAAATCCTGCTCGCTTTCCCGTTCCGTGAAGGCGAACAGGAAGATGTCGTGGGAGAGGGATGCTTCCCGAAGCAGATGGAAGATGCGCACGGCTCCGCCGTGGGAGAGCGGGTAGGGGAAATAGGGACTTAACACAGCCACTCTTCCACGGAGAAGCGAAAGCGGCCTTCCGTCGAGGATGCGCACGGTGTCCTGAACCGTCGATTTCTCGCCGCCGGGCCACCAGCGGGGACGGAGCCAGATGCGGTCGAGCGGGGTTCCGAGGAAGAACAGGAGGCTCGCGATGGGGCAGCGCCCTTGCAGATGATGGCGTTCCAGCCTGGCGTTGTAGGCGAGAATTTTTCCTGGCGCGAGGGCGCAGGCGGCGGCTCGCAGGGGTTTGTGGCGCGGATCGCTTGTGAATAAGACCGGGGCCATGCCGATTCGCATGCCGGCGAATTTCCGGCGCAGATGGAGATAGATGTCGCGATCGGGCAGGGTGATTGTTTCAATTCCTGGAACAGGCTGGCCGGGATTGGTACGCACCAGAAAGTGGCGCCGGTCCGGGATGAGTGTTCGCACCTCGGCGAGCATGTCGCGGACGAGCTCTTCCTCCGCGGTGGCAAAGCTCACCACTACCGCGCTGGGAAACAGCGCGCGCCGGAGCCGGTGCAACCAGCTCATGCTCTAGAACCCGTCCATTGCAAGATGGCCCAACCGCACAAGGGAAGGGGCGCAACGAGCGCGCAAACGGCGCCGAAGCCGTAGGAGTCAATCAAGCCGCCGATGGCCGGGGAAAGCACGGTCTGCATCAATCCATAGGCGAAGGTGAGAGCGGCAATGCTGGAGGCGGCGCGGGCGGCGCCGAAGTAGTCCAGCGGCATGGCATAGACGTTGACGCTGAGGGCCACCGACCAAAAGAAGCTCCAGCAGATGACGGCCGTGGCGAGGACAGTAGAGGGCATGAGGGGGGCCGCCGCCGTGATAAGCAGGGCCACGGCGGCAATGAGAACAACCTTGCGCCTGGCCGACGGCATGTCATCAGTGCGGCGGGCGAACCGGAGGGAGATTGTTCCTCCGGCAAGCCCGCCGAACGCGGCAAACAGGGGCGGGATCCAGGCAAAGTTGAGGTTGGCTTCCTGTTGCGAAAGGCCTTGCGTCCGGACGAGAAACACGGTGGTCCAGTTCATCCACAGGCTGTAGGTGGTCATGCCCAGGATGTTGCCGCAGACGAGGCCGATGAGGCGGCGGTCCTTCAGCATGGTGGCAAGCCCCTCGCCCTTTGGGGCAGGTTCGACGGGGTTGGACGGAATGATGCGGGAGACCAGCCACCAAAACGGAATCCAGACAAAACCGAGAAGGCCGGCGACAATGAAAGCCGCGCGCCAACCATAGGCGGCGGCGATGCCGGTGGCGAGCACGGGAGCGCCGACCATGCCGATGGAGATCCCCATTTGTCCGAAAGCCGTACCGAGTGCGCGCTCCTTGGGCCGCAGGTACATCGCGACCGCCTTGCCGCTGGCGGGTATTCCGCCGGATTCGGCAAAGCCGAGCGCGGCGCGGCAGGCGAGGATTCCCGGAAATCCGGTGACTAAGCCCGTGGCCATTCCGGCAAGGGACCAAAGGCCAATCGAGACGCTGATGCCTTTGTTCAAACCGACGCGATCAATCCACCAACCGGCCAGGGGCGAGGAGAGGGCGTAGGTGATGGAGAAGGCGCTGAGCAGGTAGCCGTACTGTTTGCCGGAGAGGGCGAACTCGGTTTGCACTGTCACGGCGAGGGCAGCGAGTATCTGGCGGTCCAGGAAGCTGAGCGAGGCGGCGAGCATGAACGCGAAGAGCGCGACCCAGCGCGTGTAGTTGGTCTCTGTTGTCATTTACTGAAATTCGATGAATCCCACTTCGCCTTCGGTGGCCAGTTTCGGATCTTTTTTTGGAGAGTAGTCCACTTTCATGCGGCGCGGTGGTTTTTGAATGCCGCAAGCGAGGGTGTGCTCGCCGCCTCCGCTGAGGACGATTTTGGTTGGATCGGGGATGTAGAGCTGAATGAGTTTCTTGTCGACGCCCCGCAAGGCGAGGCGGAGCTGACCCTTGAGGCAATCCACGCGTTCGAGGTGTCCGGTGAAGGACGCAGTGGTGCGGGGGCCGTCCCACCAATCCACGACTTTGGCATTGGGGTCGGCGCCACCCAGGGCGGCGTTGGCACGGAGTTCGGCAGCGCGAATGTTGGCCATGGCCTGATCCTTGAGTTGCGCCAGCTCTTTCTGCTTTTCCTCTTGCATGCGTTTCTGTTCAGCCGCTTGGAGATCGATGCGGCGCTGCTCGAACTCCTGACGGCGCAGTTCGAGGCGCTGGCGCTCCTTTTCGGTGGGCGCGGTTCGCGCGGCCATGCGCCAGCTTTGCCCGGCGCCGGCAAAGTCCTTGGCGGCCAACTGAGTTTCGGCCAGCTTTTCCCATAGTGCGGGATTGCGGGGTTCCAGATCAGTGGCTTTCTTGAAATAGGGAAATTGTTTACCGGGAGTGGATTCGAGTTCACCGGAACGAATGTGGGGTTCGGCCCAACGGGGATTGAGTTGGGCGGCTTTTTGGTAGGCGGCGCGGGCTTCGACGGGATCCTTGAGGGACTGTCCGTAACGCAGCCAGGCGCGGGCATTTTCGCTGCCCTTGGCGACGGCCTCGGCGTAGAGTCCGGCGCCATCGTAGGCGTCCGGATCGGCGGCGCCACGATTGAGCACTGTCTGATAGCTCTTGCGCGCCTCGGCGGGATTCTGCAGGTCAGCGAGGAAAACCAGGGCGCGGAGGGCATCCACGGGACGGGGGCGGTAGTCGCGTTCCGGATTGAGTGCGCGGCCGATTTGGGTAATCGGTTCAAAATTTCCGGCTTCCAGGCGGCGGGCGATCTCCGCGTCGACGGCGGCGGCGGTCATGCCGATGGAGTTGCGGAATCCGGTGTCGAGGTCCGAACCTTGCCCGAGGTTCGAGAAGAAGACGCGGATGCGGCCGGAGTAGTCGGGATTGAGGGCGAACAGGTACATGCGCGCCCAGTCCCGGGTGCGGCGGGCAGGTTCGGGCGGTGCGTGGAAGGTGATCCTGGTGGCATCGACGGAGGCAATGGAGAGGGCCTCAATGTAGCCGTGCTCGACCTCGGCGGGCAAGGCAGGGGTGTCGTCGCGGATGAGGATTTGCAGGAACTCGCGCAGCATGTTGGCCGGGACCGGTTCGCCAGCGATCAGGCGGGCAGAGTAAGAGTCACGACGCAGTTCCAGATGTGCGGAAGGCGGACCTTGTTTCTTATCCACGACCACCAGGCGCACCGGCCACAGTGGGGTGAGTTCCTGGCGGCCCATGAGTTTGGCGGTGATGTACCGGAGTTGGTCAAAGGTGGCCAGAACCTGGCGGGCGTCCTTGTCGCCGGCGCTGGAGAGCACTTCGATCGGGCCGGCCCGGAAGAGGCTCCAGTCGACGCAGAGTGCCGAGCCTGAAGCGGCGAGAATTAGCAGGATCAGCCTTGCCACGGGCATAAGGTAACACACTGGTACTGAGGCCGGCAGTTTGGCCGAGCTATGGCCGAGCTATGCCATGGCGGAGCTATGCTCTCGAACGCCGCATTGTGGACTCTTCCTCCTGGAAGGCGCCGGAGGGGTCTTCGGGAGCTCGGGGGAAACGAACCCGGAAGCAAGTGCCTTTCCCGGGGGTGGAATCGACGTCAATGCTTGCCCTGTGGCTCAAGACGATCCAGCGGGCGAGCGACAGCCCGAGTCCGGTCCCTGGGGAGGAGCGGGACTGGTCGGCTTGAAAGAAGCGATCATAGATCCTGGGAAGAGCTTCCTGGCTGATGCCGACGCCGGTGTCGGAGATTTCCAGGAGGAGGGCCCCGTCTTCCTCGATGTCCAACCGAATGGCTACCTGTCCCGGGACCGGGGTGAACTTGAGGGCGTTGTCGAGAAGGATATTGAGTAGTCTCGAAAGGGAAGCTTCATCGCCGAGCACATGCGCGGGCGAGTCCGTACACATGAATGCGAAATCCAACGACAGGCCGCGAGCCCGCGTTTCGACGTAAGGGCGCGCGGCCTGGAGCAACGCGGCGAGGTTCACGCGAGTGAACGATGACTGGATCAGATTGGCTTCCGCCCTGGCAAGATCCAACATGTTCTCGATGAGAGTGGACATTTCGACGGATTGTTCCCTGATGGATTGCAAGGCGTCGCGATAGGCGAGCGGTTCCCGCTGGTGGCGCAGGGCCAGTTCAGCGGTAGCCCGGATAACGGCAATGGGAGTGCGCAACTCATGGGAGGCGTCAGCGGTAAACTGATTGAGCCGGAGAGCGGAATCATCCAGGCGGGCGAGCATTTCGTTCCAGGCAACACAGAGCCGGTAGAGCCCGTCACGGGCGGGCGGAAGAGGGAGGCGGTCCGAAAGGCTGCTGAGACTCACCTTGCGCGCAGCCCTGGTGAGGTCATCCACAGGCTGCAGCGTGCGTCTGCTCAGCCACCAACCACCGAGGACGGAGGACAACAGAAAGACGGGAGTCAGTCCGGCCAGCAGAGCCGCCAGCTTTTCGAGAGTGGCGTCGGCTTCCTGGTAGGAGCGCCAGAGAACGAAGTGATAGTCTTGCCCCTGAATCCTGGTATCGTGGCTGACCAACCGGATGCGCTGGCCGCCGGCAACAATCGTCCAGGGGGATTGGCTGGATTGGGTGGAGAAGGCGACCGGAGGGCGCGCCAGCAGCAGACGATCCGATGAATTGAATAGCTGAACACCGCTGCCGTTGGGCAGGCCGGTTGAAAACTCCCGCGCTTCCTCCACCACGGCCTCCTCGCCTGCGCCCTTCAGTTCGACATGGAGGAATCGATCCAGGCCCTCCGCCTGTGTAGCGAGCCAGCGTTCGATCTCGGCGTTGAGAATGCGCTGGGCGCCCATCCAGATGACGAAGGCGAATCCCAACAAGCCGACGGCAAAGACGGAGCCATGCCAGAGGATGAGGCGGTGCCGCAGTGTCAACATAGCTAGTCCGACGCTCCGGCAATCGAGTAACCGACGCCGCGCACGGTTTGTACGAGGCTCTGAGCGGAGTCGAGATCAATCTTGGAACGCAGCAGACGGATGAAGGCGTCCAGAGTATTGTTCTCCACGCCGCGTTCCCAACCCCAGACTTCCTCGAGGATGGTTTCCCTGGGCACCACCTGCCCCTTCCGCCGGACCAGCAGTTCCAGGATGGCGTACTCAGTCCGGGAAAGCGAGACGGCGCGGCCGGAGGCATGCACCCTGCGCGTCGCGGTGTTGACTTCCAAAGGGCCCGCCTGGAGGATGACCGGCACGGTGGGAGGGCCGCGGCGCATGGCTGCGCGGACTCTGGCAAAGAGGACATCAAGATTGAAGGGTTTGGTCAAATAGTCATCCGCTCCCTGATCCAACCCCTGAATGATGTCTTGCCGTGAGTCGCGCGCGGTGAGCATCAGGATGGGCGTCATGACGTGGTCTTTCCGGAGCCGCCGGGCGATTTCCAAACCGTCCATGCCGGGCATCATCACGTCGAGCACGATCAGATCAAAGGGACAGGTGGAGGCGATGGAAAATCCCTCTGTCCCCGTGGTTGCCACAGCCACCAGGTAGCCTTCCTCGGTCAAACCCTGCTTCAGGAGGTTTGCCATTCGATGGTCATCTTCAATTACCAGAACGCGCATGGTTAGACCAACCGGGGCCTGCACAATGGAGCGAGCTGAGCCCAGTGCACTTCTCATACTTTGTCACAAACCACCCGCGCGGCGGCAATCCATAAGTGAAGCTTGTGGGCGCAATCTGAAAACAGCCTGAAAGATGCCTGGCATGTCCCATCGTCTATTTTGTCAAGTGCAATTATTAGTAGTACTATTCAATCTGCCAATCGGCATAAAAGGAGTTCCGATGTCGCGAATGCTTCCACTCTTTTTTCTCGGCGCGGCGATGTACACGTGCGCGTGGAGCCAGGTTCAGACGGGCCGGATCACGGGCACGGTGTTTGACCCCAATCGGGCCAGCGTACCGAACGCAACAATCACGGTGAAGAACAAGGGCACAGGAGTGGCGCAGAGGGTGACCACGGATGCGGCGGGAGCCTATGTTGTTCCGTCGCTCAACCCCGGGGTTTATGAGGTAACGGCAGTAGCGAGCGGATTCAAGACGCTGGTCCGGCAAGGCGTGGAAATGCTGGTGGGCCGGGATCTTCTGCTCGATTTAGATCTGTCGTTGGGTGAGACGACGACGGTGGTAGAGGTGAACGCGGAAATCCCGCTTTTGAGCTCGGAGTCGGGCAATCTCGGACACGTGATGACGAACCAACAGATTGTGGATTTACCACTGAATGGCCGGGGGTTTAATGAGTTGGCGCGGTTGACACCGGGAGTGGTGTTGCTGGGGGGAACGGGCAACGTGAACCGAGTGCGGCCGGAGTTCTTTAACGGGACTACGATTAGCGGCGTACGGGGAAGACAGGTTTCCTATTACCTGGACGGGGCCGACACTACCGAGCAGCATCAGGGCGGGAGTTGGATACAAACCTCCATCGATGCGTTGCAGGAGTTCAGCGTGCAGCAGAACGCCTATTCGGCGGAGCATAGCCGGTCCGGCAGCTTTTTTAATGCGACGACGAAATCCGGAGCCAACGATATTCACGGAACGCTGTTTGAGTTTCTGCGCAATGAAAAGTTGGATGCGCGCAACTTCTTTGGTTTGCGGCGCGACCTCCTGAAGAGGAATCAATTTGGCGTCTCGATCGGCGGACCCGTGGTTCTGCCGAAGATCTACAACGGGCGCAGCCGGACGTTTTTCTTCTTCAACTATGAAGCGACCCGTGAGCGTCAAGGCAACGTCGTGAACCGGTTCAGCCCCACCGCGAACATGTTGAACGGCGACTTCGCAGCGTTGACCAACATTCTCTACGATCCGGCAACGACGCGGGCGAACCCGGCCGGAGGATCGGCTCTGCGTACTCCGTTCACGGGCAATCAGATTCCATCCTCGCGGTTGTCACCGCAAGCGCGGTTCTTTGTGCCGTACCTGACCACGGCATCCACGCCAGGCGGGCTGTACACGTTCTCACCCTCCACCGGGGTGGATTTGGACCAGTTCACCACGAGGCTGGACCACAGCATCAATGACCGGAACCGGGTATTCTTCCGCTGGAGCATGAACCGGAACGGGCTGAGCGAGCCAGGAAATGCGCCGGCGCTGGGCATCGCCGATTCCAGCACACGCGGGCAAAACTACACCTTCAGTATCACCAGCAATCTCAAACCATCCTTGATCAATGAGTTCCGCCTGAACACGCTCTACGGCCTGATCCAGTTGGCGCCGTATTTGCTGGGCCGCGACTTCAACAAGGACGCTGGGATCAAAGGCATGGAGGAGACCAAGCGCTCATTCGACATCGGTTCATTTCCCGACTTCGGATACGCCGGATACGCAGGGCTATCGGGATCCACATTCGATCAACGGCCGAAGACGCAGGAGCGATACACGCTGGAGTTTGTGGATAACGCGACCTGGATCCGAGGCAAGCATGTGGTGAAATTCGGTACGAAGATACGCCACTATTCCTGGCTCGGGACAGACAGCAAGAACTATATGGGTCAGTGGAATTTCAACGGGCAGAACACGCAGAAT
>Ga0080064_1007430_pt1 | contig 11071 bp, 13 predicted proteins | sample Subgrocontami54m_FD_69260 | JGI IMG/M metagenome (GOLD analysis project Ga0080064, IMG submission 69260) | Subsurface groundwater microbial communities from S. Glens Falls, New York, USA - GMW46 contaminated, 5.4 m (SPADES assembly) (version 2) ... | reverse complement strand
AAATCCTGGTGTCGCCGGTTCGATCCCGGCTCTGCCCACCAGTTGTTTTACATCTGAATTATTACAAAAACTTTTTGTGGCTTCGAACATGTGATAATTGTTCAATACACGATTGATAGTTTCCCGCCTTTACTTTCATTTCCAGACATTCGAGATACGTTACTCAGTAATGATCTAACTGGTAAAATTTGTTTATTATTATGTATGATACAATCAAAAGAATTTTTGTTTTTATTGGGTATTTATAGGACATGATAAAATCGCAATGCATAGATATTAAGTCTATGGAAGAACGCGCAAAGGTCATTCGCAGACATGTTGTCAGAATGCTCGCAAGGGCAGGGTCTGGGCATCCCGGCAGTTCATTATCAACGATCGACTTGCTGGTTGCTCTTTTCTATAATAAATTAAAACATAATCCTCAACAGCCTGCATGGCCTGATAGGGACAGATTCGTTCTGTCAAAGGGTCACGGATGTCCGGCGCTCTATGCCGTACTTGCGGAAATGGGTTATTTTGGTATAGACAAGCTCGATACCCTCAGACAGTTTGGAAGCATCCTCCAGGGACATCCCTGCATGAAAACAACACCGGGGATTGAGATATCAGGCGGATCGTTGGGACAGGGGCTATCGGTCGGTTTGGGAATTGCTTTAGCTGCAAAGTTGGATAAAAAGGATTACCGGACGTACGTTATGCTGGGCGACGGAGAGCTTGCGGAAGGGCAGGTGTGGGAAGCGGCAATGGCGGCAAGTCACTATAAGGCAGATAACCTGTGCGCCATCATTGATCAAAATGGACTGCAAATTGACGGGTTTATTCACGAGATTATGTCGTCGTACCCAATTCCTGATAAATGGCGCGGTTTTGGCTGGCATGTGATTGAAATCAACGGACACGATTATAAGGCTATCTCGTCTGCTTATGATGAGGCAGAGACGGTAAAGGGGAAACCGACGGTTATCGTTGCAAAAACCATAAAAGGGAAGGGTGTCTCTTTCATGGAGAACCAGGTTGACTGGCATGGGAAGGCTCCTTCGAAAGACGAGGCGGAACGGGCGTTGGCTGAATTGAAATAAGTGGTTGAATAATAATTATGCGAAAAATTGTAAGAACTTACAGACTTAATGATCCTAATGATTTAGACAGGATGGAAAAAGACGATTTAGAAGGGTGGTTATCACTGTCTTATTCTACAAAAACAGAAGTTGTTTATTCTTTGTGGGAAAATTATTGCGGGATGCATGGAGTTAATGTTAATGCACAAAGACTTCAACGAGTTTTTAAAATTATTAAATTACCACAAAGTTAGATATGTAATAGTAGGTGGATATGCTTTAGGTGCACATCTGATCCCACGCACAACGAAGGATTTAGATATTCTTGTTGAAACAACAGAAAAAAATATCATCAAATTATTAAAAGCTTTGGAAGATTTTGGATTTGGGTCGTTAGGCTTAAAAATAGCAGATTTCATAGAACCTAATATTATTATTCAGTTAGGTTATGAACCTGTGCGAATAGATGTTTCCACTTCCCTTACAGGCGTCGAATGGAATGAGATTTGGGCAAATAGAACAAAAGGGCTTTTCGGCAAGTCGCGTGTGCCAGTCTTTTACATAGGAATCCAACAGTTAATAAAGAACAAAAAAGAAGTTGGTAGACCGATGGATTTAATAGATGTTAAAAAATTGGAAAAAATAGGAAAAAACAATGTAAAACGCATTCGAAAGAGATAATAACAACGAAATAAATTTTTAGCGCTTTATTTTTATGCGTAAGGTTGTAACAAATGGTGGAAATATAAAAAATGACAGAAATGATAGCTACGCGCCAGGCATACGGCGATGCGCTGGTAGAGTTGGGAGAAAAAAACAAGGACATCGTGGTACTGGATGCAGACCTTTCAAAGTCTACAACTACAGCCAAATTCGGCAAGAAATTCCCCGAAAGATTTTTTAATATGGGAGTTGCCGAGGCCAATATGATGAATACGGCTGCGGGGCTGGCGACATGCGGGAAAATAGCCTTTGTCAGCAGCTTCAGTATCTTTGCCACTGGCAGAGCCTGGGAACAGATCAGAAATACGATATGTTACAGTGGATTAAACGTAAAGATTGTTGCTACGCATAGCGGGGTGTCGGTCGGACCAGACGGGGCATCACATCAGTGCATCGAAGACATTTCTCTGATGAAGACAATTCCAACCATGACGGTTGTCGAACCGTGTGATGCGGTAGAAACAAGAAAATCCATTCTGGCGGCTGTAGCCCATAAAGGTCCTATTTACATCCGATTGGGCAGGGCTGCGGTACCGGTAATTACAAAAAAGGAAGACCCCTTCTCTATCGGGAAAGCGAGTATCCTCAGAGGTGGGAAAGACGTGGCGATTGTTGCCTGCGGAGCATTAGTAGCCAACTCGCTTACTGCGGCTGATATGCTATCGAAAGAAGGAATTGAGGCAACAGTAGTTAATATGCATACCATAAAGCCCATAGACCAGGAAATCCTGGTGAAGGTTGCAAAGCAGGTAAATGCTGTGGTGACAGCAGAACAGCACGTGCTTGACGGTGGTCTGGGCAGCGCCGTTGCATCGGTATTGGCCAGAAATTATCCCGTTCCTATGGAAATGATTGGCATTGACAATCGTTTTGGTCAGTCGGGGGAACCGGATATCCTCTTTAAAGAATATCACCTTCTGCCGGAAGATATTGTTGTGGCGGCAAAACGAGCCATAGAGCGGAAGAAGAAATGATGAAAAGGCTGGGCATTTTTTTATTATTTGCAACCCTTGTCTTTGTTAGAACGGTCTCGTTTGGGCAGGAAGTCCCTCTTGAAAAGCCTCAGATTGAAGTTAAAGCGGGGACGGGTCAGACCAAAGAAAGTGTCTACGAGGAGTATGAAGAGTTTGTTAAAGTTGTTAAGGAGTTACAGGACAAATATGTCGATGAAATAAAAATTAACACGATCCTTGTGAACGCATACCGTGGCATGCTTTCGGGCCTCGACCCATACAGTCAGTATTTTAGCCCGGAAGATATGGAAGACCTGAAAATTGAAACAGAAGGAGAATTTGAAGGGCTGGGAATCGAGGTGATTGTCAAAGAGGGACTGCTGACGGTGATTACTCCTCTGCTTGATTCTCCTGCTTTCAAGGCCGGTATACTGGTAGGAGACCGAATTGTCAAGATCGACGGTGAAACCACAGAAAACATGAGTATTCGGGATGCCGTGAAAAAACTTCGCGGAAAGTTAGGAACAAAGATTACCCTGACCGTCGTTCATGAAGGCGATACGACCCCAACGGATATTACCATCGAACGAGCGAAGATTCATGTAAAGAGCATACGGGGCGCTCGAATGGTGGATAATGATTATAAGGTTGGTTACCTTGCGGTGACAAATTTCCAGGAGAATACCGTAAGGGATATGGATGCGGCTATTCAGGATTTGTTGAAGAAAGGCATGAAATGCCTGGTATTGGACTTGAGATTTAATCCCGGCGGGTTATTGAATGTCGCTGTCGATATGGCTGATAAATTTCTCGATCGCGGAGTAATTGTATCTACCAAAGGAAGAGACAAGACACAGAATTATGTGTATCAAGCCCATAAGCAGGGGACGTATCCCAATTTCCCGTTGGTGGTGCTCGTAAATAATGGAAGTGCGAGCGCATCGGAAATCGTTGCCGGTGCGATCAAAGACCACAAACGTGGTTTATTATTAGGTATTAAAACATTTGGCAAGGGCTCTGTGCAAAGCCTGATTCCTGTGGGAGAAGGGAAAGCCGCCTTGAAATTGACAACGGCGCGCTATTATACGCCGTCAGGAATTTGTATCCATGAAAAAGGGATTGAACCGCATGTGAAAGTCCCGCTCAATTTTACTGAGACAAAGGCATTGCACGAACACCTGGCCATGATAAATATCGAGACGAAGATTAATGAATCAAAGGTTAATGAAGTCAAGGGAACAGAGACGGTACTGAAAGGAACCGTTGGGGCAAAAGAAAAACCACAATATATCGATATGCAATTGGAAAGAGCGATTGATATCATGAAAGGTATAGAGGTCTATGCAAAGCGTTCAGGCTCTCCCTAAAGAATGGAATAGTGTTTACATTAGATAATTATGACGAAGGCAGGAGATATTCCTGCCTTTTTTTATGACATGTTAATTCTGGGTATTGAGACCTCATGTGACGAGACTTCTGCGGCTATTGTAAAAGATGGGCGAGAAATAGTATCGAGTATTATTCTCTCCCAGGACGCATTACATCGCCAGTTTGGAGGCGTGGTTCCTGAAATTGCCTGTCGGGCCCATTTGGAGTCTATCATTGGTATCGTTAACAACGCCCTGAGTGATGCGAAAGTACAGCTTGCAGAAATCGATGCAATCGCCGTTGTCAATACGCCGGGTCTCATTGGCGCCTTGCTTATCGGTGTGACAGCCGCGAAAACTCTGTGCATGGTGCTGGACGTACCGTTGTTGGCAATCAATCATCTCCATGCCCATATCTATGCGAATAATCTGGAGCATGAGAATATACCCTACCCCACGATTAGTCTTGTCGTTTCGGGGGGACACACTACCCTTTTTTTATCAGAGAGTGAGACGAAACACACGCCGTTGGGCTGGACAATTGATGATGCAGCAGGTGAGGCATTTGATAAAGTTTCAAAGATATTGGGTCTGGGTTATCCAGGGGGTCCCGTCATTGATAAGCTTGCAAGGTGCGGAAATCGACGTGCAGTGACATTCCCAAGGGCGTATCTCGAAAAGGATTCGCTTGATTTTAGTTTTAGCGGACTGAAGACTGCAGTGTTATACTATTATCGGGGACAGGATGTGAGGATATCCCGTCCAAAGACGCCATCCGATCAAGAAATCGCTGATATCGCTGCGAGTTTTCAGGAGGCGGTGGTTGATGTCCTGATAGATAAAACAGTCCTGGCGTCAAGGATGTATAATGTTAGTGGGATTGCATTGGGTGGAGGTGTTGCAGCGAACTCAAGGTTGCGTCAGAGGTTGCAAGAGGTATCAAAGGAGATTGGAATTCCTGTGTATTGCCCATCGCCCAAATTATGTACGGATAACGCCGCTATGGTGGCTGGTCTGGCTTACAAGAAGTATTTAGAGGGTGATATTTCGCTGCTTGATGTTGAAGCTATTCCATAAACACAGCATAGCCGTAATTAAAAAAGTGAAAATAAGGCAAGTGGCGGGTGACGAGTGACGAATAAAACGTCACCCGTCATTCGACACACGTCACTAAAAACTTACGCAAAAAAAGTTTTCACAAACTAATATGGACATTGACGTAATAAAACGATTATTAGAAGATTATAAGGCCGGAGAGGTGTCAATAAATAATGTCCTTGGAAAGATCAAGGAACTGCCATACAAAGACATCGGTTTTGCCAAGGTAGACAGCCATCGCAAGATTCGCTGTGGTTTTCCAGAGGTCATTTTCTGCATGGGTAAGACCACAGAACAGGTGGTGAAGATTGTGGAACATATCGTTGCCGGTGGAAATGATATGCTTGCGACCCGTGCAAGTACGGAGATTTACAAGGCCGTTTCAAAAAAGTTTCCGGAAGCAGTTTACAACGAACAGGCGAGGACAATCACGATACGAAAAACCAGGCGAAAACCTCATAAAGGGCTTATCCTGATTATAACAGCGGGGACTTCTGATATCCCTGTAGCTGAGGAAGCAAGGGTAACAGCGGAGATCATGGGGAACAATGTAAAGGTGTTGTACGATGTGGGCGTTGCGGGTATCCATCGGTTGATGAAGAGTCATGGTGAACTGCTCAAGGCAAACGTAATTATTGTGGTAGCAGGGATGGAAGGGGCGCTGGCAAGTGTGGTTGGGGGTCTGGTAGATTGTCCTGTCATAGGAGTCCCGACCAGTATTGGTTACGGCGCTAGTTTTTTTGGAGTGGCGCCGCTCCTGTCCATGTTGAACAGTTGCGCCTCTGGTGTTTCTGTGGTAAATATCGATAATGGCTTTGGTGCAGCTTATGTCGCCTCTTTGATCAATCGAACAAAGAGGTAAGGTGATCTACAGGACATTAGCCGCCGAGCACACAGAAGGCACAGAGGATAGGTAAAATAGAAGGCTGGGAAATTGTGAAGTTTTTGTAGGGTGGATTAAGCGAATGCGAATCCACCATTTGGGGGGGGGATTGGTGGATTCGGCGCAAAAAACCTGCGCCTTAATCCACCCTACTCAGGTCGTTTCTTTGGGCCTTTGGCGGGTTCAGGTTTGAACCCACAAATTTATTTGGATAATAGCGCTATATACAAGCGATAACAGGATCAAAAGTTTAAAAAGCGGTGTTCTCTGAGAACTCTGTGGCTAAATAGTTACGGTGGTTTATGTATGAAGTAAAAGACATACCGAAGATTCCTTCTCGAAAGCCCGATACCCACAAAGGGGACTACGGGCGCGTATTTGTGCTGGCAGGCTCCAGCGGTATGACCGGTGCTGCGTGTATGTGCAGTACTGCTGCCTTACGTGCCGGCGCCGGGATTGTCACACTTGGAATTCCGGAGAGCCTGCATGATATCGTTGCATCCAAATTAACGTGCGTTATGACCCATCCATTGCCTGAAACACATGTAAAAACCCTGTCTGAGTTGGGACGACAGGACATCATTGATTTTTCTCATCGGTTTGATGTAGTTGCTATTGGGCCCGGATTATCTCAGTATCTGGAAACGAAGAGATTAGTGCTGTGGCTATTGCAGTCTTTGGATTGCCCCATCGTGTTGGATGCCGATGGTATTAATGCCCTGGCTGATAATCCAAAGATATTGGATCAGATAAAAAAACAGATTGTGCTGACTCCGCATCCAGGTGAAATGGCGCATCTTCTGGGCATATCAACACAGGAAGTTCAGTCAAAACGGTTGGAAATTTCCAGGATGTTTGTCAAAGGCAGGAAGAACGTAACCCTGGTGTTGAAAGGTCACAAGACTATCGTTATGAACGAGGAGAAGTTTTATCTTAACGAGACAGGCAATCCCGGAATGGCTACTGCCGGTGCGGGAGACGTGCTGACGGGCATGATTGCTGCCTTTTTGGGACAACAATGTGCTCCGTTTGAGGCGGCGCAGTTGGGCGCTTATTTGCATGGTCTGGCTGGTGACATTGCGGCACAGGAGAAGGGTGAAAATTCGATGATTGCCACGGACATCCTGGATAATCTGCACAAAGCATTCCTGACTTATAAGGAAAACATGTGTACATAAAGAAATTATTGATAATAATAGTATTTGGTTTTGCATACAGTTCCCTATTTGCAGCAAATAGCACTTATTATAACCCTGATGGTACTGTTAGAGAGCGATTAAAAGAGGGGATTGCATATACGCGGCACAGTGTAGATATGTGTATTCGTGATTTTGCTGCCCTGGAAATAGGTGAGCCTCTGGATGTCGCAAGAAACAGGGGCGTTCGGGTGCGTGCTGTGATTTTAGAACAGGGGAATGACAATCAAAGGGGTTCACTTGCAGAGATATTGATTCATAAAGGATTTGACGTAAGAGTCCTGAAGCGCCAACTTGGTGAAAACCCGTTGCAAGAATTTGTTGTATTCGACGACAGGGTATTGGCGACCGGCGCTTACAATTGGCTGGCGTACCGGAGCAGAAACATTTGTAATGACGTCTTATTCCAGTACGACTCAGACAAAATCCAAGATTACAAGAATACGTTTTGCAGACTGTTTACAGAAGCGGAGGCTGTTCCTTCTGTAAATAATCGAAAGGAACCCGTTGCTTCAAACAATCCGCCGGTAACTGATACGGTTTCTGATAGTGCTGGTGCAAAACAAACCATACGGGAGAATATCCTTGAAAGCGAACAAGCGGCGGCAGAGGAGTCTCCGAAGACTGCTACAGAAGTAATATCCAGGGATTTTATTGACGTTTCTATCGAAGAGATGGATAAACAATTTGGAAGGGAGAGTTCACTGTCTCGTTCTGAGAAGAATGAATTGTGGAAAAAATACAAGGGCAAATATGTCCGATGGCGCGGTGTTGTTATTTATAAGGGAATGGGACGTGTGGACTGGAATCGTATTGGGGTGAACCGCAAGAGTAGCAAGAATGCAGAAGTGGAAATCTTATTTGATTGGAGGAGGTTCGAAAAGATTATGGATGTTAGGATTGGTAGCACGATTACGTATACCGGGAAACTGGTTTCCCGTCCTGGTATTAATTCCCCGTATCGTCTGGATGATGGAGATATAGAGTAATTGTAAGAATTATCATTAATAATTTTTTTGGAGGGTAAAGTTATGAAAAAGATTACAGCAATTGTGAGGGAAGATAGGTTTGCTATGGTAAAGGATGCCCTGTCAGATGTTGGGTATCCGGGGATGACGGTGACTGGGGTAAAAGGGCACGGTAATCAAAAGGGTATTACCGAACAATGGCGCGGCAGAACCTATAAGACAGACCTCATAAGCAAAATGCAGATGGAAATGGTGGTTGCGGATAAGGATGTCGAGAAAATCGTCCAGTGTATTGTCAAGGAGGCAAAGACAGGCAATATTGGGGATGGGAAGATATTTATCAATCCTATTCTTGACGCTATCCGTATCCGCACCGGGGAAAGGGGAGAAAAGGCCGTTTAGGCAGAGTCAGCACTGAGAGCAAAAATAAAAAATGAAAAGGCCGTGGTTTGCAATTGTCTGGTTTGCTGTTTGGGGACTTTTCCAGGCTTACGCAGTATTTTCAGTTATAGCTGGTGGTTGGAAACGGCCTGAAGCCTTTCCTGAAGAAGCGTATTATGGTCTGATATGGCCTGACATGTTTTTCATACCGCTTTACCTGTCTGCATCGGTACTTTTGATCCTTCATCATCGCCTTGGTTATATCTGTGGCCTCCTCTCAGGAGGAGCAGTGATTTATATCATGATATATTTGTTTGCACTATCGAATCTGAAGGGCTTGGAAAATCTGATATTTGACGGAATATTTCTGGTTGTTGATGTGATTGCGGTATTACAAATTGCAAAAAGAATTTATGGAAATACTCTGGCTAAAATATAACCAATATAAATAATAAAACTAGATGTTAAGGAATTTCACAGTTGCAGTTGTAGTGCGAACTTTAGTTCGCATAGAGTGAAAGCGAACTGAAGTTCGCGCTACATTGAAAAAGTCACCGAAGGCTTAATTTTATTTCCGGCTTGTCCAGATTATGACTGTGGACATGGAAACTCAGGAATTGAATGTTGTTACAGGTGCGTTTGGCTACACGGGTAAATACATAACCCAGCGACTTCTTTCGATAGGGAAGAGAGTCAGAACGCTCACCGGCCACCCCAACCGTCCGAATCCGTTCGGTAATCAGGTGAGTATTGCCCCATTTTATTTCAATAATCCAGCAGAATTAACAAGGGCTTTGCAAGGAGCCACTACTCTTTACAACACATACTGGGTGCGCTTCCCGTATGGTCAAGTTACTTACGATAATGCCGTTGCGCACACGAAGACACTTATCAATGCGGCAAAAGAAGCAGGACTCCGTAGGATCGTACACATCAGCATCACAAATGCCTCAGAAGCATCTCCCTTCCCTTATTTCAGAGGGAAAGGAGTTCTTGAGAAGGCTATCATCCAGTCCGGTATTTCCTATGCCATCATTCGACCGACCGTAATCTTTGGGCACGAGGACATCCTTATCAACAATATCGCCTGGTTTCTCACAAAGTTTCCGGTATTTGCCATTCCGGGAGATGGTAACTATCAATTGCAGCCTGTATTTGTGGAAGACGTAGCCGGGATAGCGGTAAACGCCGGACAGTCCAATGATAACATAATAATAGATGCCGTTGGCCCTGAAATTTTCACGTATGAAGAGATCATTCGGCTCATTGCAGACAGGGTTCACAGTAAAGCGAAAATCATGCATCTGAGACCGGGAATGGCGCTTTTTCTCTCAAGATTTATCGGGTATATGGTCAAGGACGTGGTACTGACTCGAGATGAAGTCAAAGGGTTGATAGCGAACCTGCTCGTATCGAAAAATCCTCCAACAGGAAAGACGCGACTAAGTGACTGGCTGAGTCAGCATGCAGACACTATAGGCAGACACTACGCTTCTGAGTTGAACAGACACTATCGTTAATAATTGCATGATAGAAAAATACCCGTTAAAGCAATGCATTTGCGTTGCAAAATTACTTTGCAAATTTGCAATAGCAATAGTCATTAGGGTCACCCATTAGCCATAGAAAATGTAAAATTACTAAGTGTCAATAGACTTCATATAACATATACTTTCTAACATGAACTTAAAACGATGTTTATTAGTTAGTTGATGAAACACTTGCCGGCGGATTAACAGTAACTGTATCGGTTCCTACCTTTGCTAATTCTCCTATCCACAAATTATAAGATTCACCTTTTTTGTACTCAAATGTAATCCTTAAAGCGGAAATCATGTGCGTTTCTGCAGTAAAAGAACTCCCCAGAAATTCGCCCTTTTCGTTTCGGACAACGGTAGTTTTCCTAATAACAAAAGGTTTTTGTGCCAGAGGGACAATTTCTGTCAGTCTGCAGTGTGTGTCGAAATCCACAGTTTCTTTACCGATTGTTTTCTTTTCGCCGATAGTTTCCCCTTTTTCTATAGTAAAACTTTCATTCCACAATTTATCCTTATATAATTTTTTTACCTGGATCAATGCCATCTCTGCAGTTCCTCCTTTAAAAACAAATTCTATTTCACCAGGTGTAAAGTCTTCTGGACGCGCGGCGGTTTGTGACTCTGGTTTTTTCAATAAATCTTTGGTCGTGATGTCTGAGTCTGCTTTTCCTTTCGTGAATTTACTGAAGATTTGAGGTCTCTGTAAAGGACTTGCCGGAGATGGCAATGTCAGACGTGACGTCAATTGTTCCGCGTGTTTCAGTTCCGTATCTATTGCTGGTGGTGTGCTTATTTTCAGCTTTCTTTCAATTGCGCTTGATGAGGATAATAATTTTGTATCCGTCCTGCGTACTTCTAAATTCAATATCACAAAAGTATGAACCGTTGTATACATGAGATAACAAA
>Ga0080064_1007427_pt1 | contig 11073 bp, 12 predicted proteins | sample Subgrocontami54m_FD_69260 | JGI IMG/M metagenome (GOLD analysis project Ga0080064, IMG submission 69260) | Subsurface groundwater microbial communities from S. Glens Falls, New York, USA - GMW46 contaminated, 5.4 m (SPADES assembly) (version 2) ... | reverse complement strand
GCCCTGGATTTTTCACGCTGCTGCGGCTTGTGCTGCTGGCGGGTGCGATCGCCATCGCAGGCTGCGCCCATGTTCCCTCTGGCAGTGCGGGCGCGGCGCAAACGCCGAAGAACATCATCATCATGTTCGCCGACGGCGCGGCGCCCACGCAATGGGATTTCGGCCGGTATTCGAGCCGGGTGCTGCGCAATGAGCCGTTTGTGACGACCGACGTGGTGTTCCGGGAGGGGGCCGTAGGACTTCTGACGACCAGCCCAAGCAACGCTTACGTGACCGATTCCGCGGCGGCCGGTTCGGCCATGGCAACCGGCTTCAAGGTCAACATCGGCGCAGTGTCCATCACGCCGGACGGCAGGTCGGTGCGCACGGTGATGGAGGCCGCCAGGGCCAAAGGCAAGCGCATCGGGCTGGTCACCACCGCGACCGTCTATGACGCGACACCGGCTGCTTTCAGCCTGCACGCGAAATCGCGGCGCGATTACCAGGCGCTGGTTGACCAGTATCTCGCGCTCGAACCGGACGTGCTGATGGGAGGCGGCGCGGACTTTTTCCTGCCGCAGGGTGTCCCCGGCGGCAAACGCAACGACGGCAAGGATGTGATCGCGGCGTTCAAGGCGAAGGGCTATCAGGTGGCGCGAAATACCGCTGAGCTCAAAGCTGCGACCGGCGCGCGATTGCTCGGCCTGTTCGCGGAAGACGACATGGATTTCGAGATCGACCGCGACCCGGCGATGGAGCCGAACACCGCCGAGATGGCTGCGGCCGCGTTGAAGGCGCTGTCGCAGGCGAACCCCGATGGATTTGTGCTGTTAATTGAAAACGAGAACATCGATACCGCGGGGCACGCCAACGACGCCGCGTCACTGATGCGCGCCCTGTGGGCGTTCGACGATGCGGTCAAGGTCGCGCTCGAATTCCAGCGCACTTCGCCCGGCACGCTGGTGATAGTGACCGGCGATCATGAGACCGGCGGCTTTTCGCCGACTTATGCGCTGAAAGATCTGAGTACGCTGTCGAGCAAGAACCGCTTTGTTACCGGCGATGAGCATCTGCGGATGATTGCCCGCATCACGATGTCGTTCAACCGGGTGAAAGACAAGCTCGGCAAGAAACCCTCGGACGCGGTGCTCGATGAACTGCTGGCGCAGCACTTCCCCGGCTTCAGGCTCGATTCCGACCTGCGCGCGGCGATCCTGAAGCAACAGACTCTCGAGCGCAATTTCAGCTACCTGCCGCAAAACCTGCTGGGGCGGATGGTAGCGCGGCAGACCGGCTATTACTGGGGCACCTCGGGACATACCCCGCAGCCGGTGCTGGTCGGCGCGATCGGCCCCGGCGCGGAACTGTTCCGCGGCTATCAGGACAACACCGACTTCGGCAAGCACCTGCACCGCCTGATCGGCGGCAGGTAGCGCGCGCACCGGCAGACAAGAGCCTTGTGGGAGCGGGCTTGCCCGCGATGGCGGGTAATGGAGATCTTGTGGGGGCGGGAATTCGCGGGCAAGCCCGCTCCCACGGATTGGGCCGGGGATCGCGTTGTCGTTTCGGCAAGGGAGGCGCATGAATAAAACCGAACGCATCTTCAAGATCGAGCAACTGATCGCCGCGCGCAAGCTGGTGTCGTTTAACTTGCTGCTCGAAGAACTCGAGGTGTCGCGCGCAACCCTCAAGCGCGACCTCGAATATCTGCGTAGCCGCATGAAAACCCCGATCATCTACGACCGCGGCGCCAATGGCTACCGCTTTGGCGGCAAGCGCGGCGAGGCCGAGCGGGTCGAATTCCCCGGGCTCTGGTTCAGCGCCGCCGAAGCCGCGGCGCTGTTGACTATGCAGCATTTGCTCGAGGAGTTGCAGCCCGGGCTCTTGAAGCGCCACCTTGAACCGCTGCGGGAGCGGCTGAAAGCGCTGCTGGAGAGCAGTGACCACTCGTTTCAGGAAATCCAGCGCCGCGTGCGCATCATTCACCTCGGCCGCAGGGCACCCCAGCCAAAGTTTTTCGAGACGGTCGCCGGTGCGTTGCTCAACCGCCGTCAGTTGCAGATGACCTTCCATTCGCGCGCCACCAACGAAACCACCGAACGCGCGGTCTCGCCGCAACGCCTGGTGTGTTACCGCGAAAGCTGGTATCTCGACGCGTGGTGCCATCTGCGCCGCGACATACGCAGCTTTGCAGTCGATGGCGTACGCAAGGCGAAGATTCTCGACCTGTCCGCGAAAGAGATCACCGACCGCGATCTCGATGAAGTGCTCGGTGAGAGCTACGGCATTTTCTCCGGCCGCGCGAAAGCGTGGGCCCGGCTCAGGTTTACGCCGGCGCGTGCGCGCTGGATTTCAGCCGAAGAATGGCATCCGAAGCAGCGCGCGAGCTTGGAGCCCGACGGTTCCTACGTGCTCGAAATACCCTACGGCGACGACCGCGAGCTCATCGGCGACATTCTGCGCCACGGGCCCGAGGTCGAAGTGCTCGCCCCGCCCGGGCTGCGTGTCCGTTGCCTGGCCCAACTCAAGGCCACACAGCGGCTTTACGCCGGCTGCTAAGCTTCTCCCCACAGGCTCATCTGCTGAGCCTGCCTTCCCGCATCATGACGGCATCAACCTTTATGGGGAGGTTCCGATGCCGATCAGCGAACTTACAGCACATGCACAAGCCCGCATGCAGCAGCGCGGCGTGACGCCAGGACTGCTCGAATTGCTCGATGCCTACGGCGCTACCGAACACGATCATCGCGGCGCCGAAGTTCGCTACTTCAACAAGGCTGCCCGCCGGCGGTTGCAACGTGCCGAAGGCAGGGATGTCTACCGCGCCATCGAAGCCAAACTCAATGTCTACGCCGTTGTCACGCGCGACGGTTGTCTCGTCACGGTGGGACGCCGCGACCACCGCATCAACCGGTATTAAGGGGTGGTCATGGCGACGCTGCTGGAATTCGTAACGAACCCGGACATCATTGCCTTCGCGTTCGTGTTCATCGGGGTCATGGCCGACTGATGCCGCCGCCGCTGAGCTGCGGCAGTCAAGAAACTATTTGAGGAACCATGTCGCAGACTGCTCGCGAGCATGAATCAGCCGCCGGCGCCGGGGCACGACAACTGGCTCGCCGACACTGCATACAGATTGCTAGGAAACGACCCGCGCTTCGAGGGGCTGCGCCGGGTGGCGCTGCCGCGCGCGTTCGCGCTGGAGCGCGACCTTGTTGCGCTTGCGCTCCGCGCGCACTGGCTCCGGAGTTGCGTGCCGCGGAGCACCTTCAACCTGGTGTGGCGACAGCCTCGCCCGGCTGACCGGTGACGAGCAGAAGAGCGTCAAGACGACCGCCTTCGATTTGCAAGTCAATCCGGCCAATCCGAGCATGAGTTTCCACAAGCTTGCCAAGGCAAAGGACAAAAACTTCTGGTCAGTGCGAGTCAGCTCCGACATACGATTGATTGTCCATAAGACGGCCCTCAGACCTTCCGACTTACGACGCCGTAAACCTCTTGAACGGCGCATGTACATTGGCTTCCAGGCCGATGGGCGGTGAAGATAATCAATCACCTCGGGGATGATGTGATGAAGGTGGTTAGGGTATGAGTAAGCAGGGGCTCAATTGGGCGATGTCGTGAAGTTTGACTAAAGTTAGTCAAGTTATAGAATATTTGTAATTCCGATAATATCCCTATAAACTGCCCCGCATGGACCCGGTATCAAATCCATTCGCGCCTGGCGCGGGCACACCTCCACCAGAATTAGCGGGCCGGGATGATCTGCGCGAGATGGTTCGCGTGGCGATTGAAAGAGTCCGCCGCGGATTGCCCACGAAGAGCATTCTGATGGTTGGGCTGCGGGGCGTGGGCAAGACGGTGTTGCTCGACCGCATGCGCGATGACGCCGAAGCGGCGGGAATACATACAGTGCGCATCGAAGCGCCCGAGAGCCGTTCCTTGCCGGCGCTTCTGGCGCCGCAGTTGCGCCAAGCTTTATTGCGCCTGTCGCGCAATGAGCAGGCTAAAGAAATGGCCCAACGCGCGCTGAGAGCTCTCGCTGGTTTCGCGAAAGCGCTGAAAATCAAATACCAGGACATCGAGGTCGGCGTTGATTTCGACCCTGAGCCGGGGCTCGCAGATAACGGCGATCTGGAGCACGATTTGCAGGCTTTGCTTGAGGCCGTTGGCGCGGCCGCGCAAAAAGCCGGCACCGCACTGGTTCTGTTCATCGATGAACTGCAATACGTTCAAGAGGACCAACTGGCGGCGCTGATTACAGCCTTGCATCGCACTGCGCAGCGCCGTCTCCCGGTCGTGCTGGTGGGTGCGGGTCTGCCCCAGCTCAGAGGCCGCATGGGCCACGCCAAGTCATACGCCGAGCGGCTATTCGATTTTCCGGAAATCGGCGCTCTGGCCGAGCCGGCCGCGAAAATCGCAATCCGCAAGCCGGCCGAGGCGCAAGGCGTCGAAATTAAAGAAGACGCCTTGCGACGACTCGTGAAGGAGACGCATGGATACCCGTATTTTCTGCAGGAATGGGGCAAACATGCCTGGGACACGGCGGCCGTCTCGCCCATCACGCGTCGCGATGTGGAATTGGCATCAAGGACAGCCGTTGCAGCACTTGACGAAAGTTTTTTCCGCGTAAGGTTTGACCGGCTTACGCCTGTCGAGAAAAAATATCTGCGAGCGATGGCCGAACTCGGTCCGGGGCCGCATCGTTCGGGGGACGTCGCGGAAAAACTCGATCGCAAGGTGACCTCTCTCGGACCGACGCGGAATCAATTGATTTCCAAGGGCATGGTCTGGAGCCCGAGCCATGGCGACACGGCGTTCACCGTGCCGCTATTCGACGAATTCATGCGTCGAATCATGCCAGGCGACGATTGGAGACGGTGAGACGCGGCGATTCGCATCCGCAGCGTCTGCCATCACCGCCGGCATGACCTTCCGCATCGCCGATACCTTTACCGACAGCCTCGCCCGGCTGACCGGTGACGAGCAGAAGAGCGTCAAGACGACCGCCTTCGATTTGCAACTCAATCCGGCCAATCCGAGCATGAGTTTTCACAAGCTTGCCAAGGCAAAGGACAAAAACTTCTGGTCAGTGCGAGTCAGTTCCGACATACGATTGATTGTCCATAAGACGGCCGACAGTCTGTTGTTGTGCCACGTGGGTCCCCGCTCAAAGACAAGCCTCTTGGAGATCCCGGTCAATCTGTTGATGAGCAGTTGTTCGAGTTGACTTACGATAAAGTCTTGACCCCGCTGCTGGCGGCGACTGTTATCTTGATACTCGCAGGTCTGGAGTGGTCGCGTTACTACTTTCCGCAGCCGCCCAATCCAATTATCTACTCGCGGTAGCCTTGTTCGGTATCGGCTACGCGGCATTTCAAATCGGGCGCGCATGGCCGCAACTTAAGGCGCTGCGGCTGGCCCGCGATGGTGAGAAGGTTGTTGGGCAGTTCCTGGAGCAACTGCGCGAAGACGGTTACCAGGTTTTCCACGACGTTGTTGGAAACGGATTTAACGTTGATCATGTCCTGCTTGGGCCAACTGGGATGCTCACGATCGAAACCAAGACCTTCAGCAAACGTTCTTCACCTGATGCCAAAGTGATTTTCGACGGTGAACGCGTTCTCGTGGATGGATACGAGCCTGATCGCAATCCAGTTGCTCAAGCGAAGGCGCAGGCGGCATGGCTGCGCGAGCTGCTTGCCGAGAGTACAGGACGCAAATTCTCTGCACGGCCGGTGATTCTGTTCCCCGGCTGGTTCGTCCAGCAAGGGAAGGGTACGACGCGCGAAATCTGGGTGCTGGAGCCAAAGGCGCTGCGGGCTTTTCTTGAAAACGAACCAGCGGTTCTTTCGATGGAGGATGTGAAGCTCGCAAGCTTCCATTTATCGCGCTTCATCCGGACAAATGAAAGCCGCGTCAGTTGAAGTCGGAATATGGAGGGGCAGTGTAATTATTCCGTGGGAGATATGCGGGTCGGGATTTGGGAAGGCGGATATGGCGGCGCTGTTGGATTCCATGCGACGCGCCTGCGCTATCAAAGGCACAGGGTGTAAGGCAGCGAAAATACCGCTGGAAAAAGCCGGAAAACCGCATGGATATTCGTCTGCAGGGCAGAAGCGCGGCAGCCGCCTACCGGCGGGCAGCGGGATGCGCGGCTGCAATTCGACTCACGGCTTGCCGAGAAAATCCATCTTTCCGACTTCGACGCCGTTGTGCCTGAGAATGGCGTAGGCGGTCGTGATGTGGAAGTAGAGGTTCGGCATCACGAAATTCAACAGATACACCAGTCCCGTGAAGGTGAGATCGCCGGTTCGCATCTGCAGCGTGATGCTCTTGTCTTCGGTGCCGTCGATCTGCTCGGGCGTGAAGGCATCGAGAAAGTCTGTTGTCTTTTTGACGCGCGCGATGAGTTCGGCAAACGTCGCTTCGTTGTCCTCGTACTTGGGGATCTCGGCGCCGGCGAGGCGGGCTGCGCATCCTTTCGCGGTATCGGTCGCGATCTGGACCTGGCGCGCCAGCGCGAACATGTCGGGGTAAAGCCGGCTTGCAATCAGCACCGCCGGGTCGATTTTCTTCGCCTCGGCGTGCGCGGCGGCTTTTTGCAGTATGTCCGCGAGGTTGTTGAGCATGCGCTTGAGCACCGGTAACGACGCCTGATACATGGATATTTTCATATTTCGCTCTCCGTGGATTTGCATGGGATGGAAAGACAAAGTTTAGCAGACACCGTGCCCGGTTTAGCAGGGCAACGTGATTTTCCCCGTGGGAATTACGCGGATTGCGATTCGCAAGTCCGGCACGGCTTTGCGGCCTGATCCCGCAGGGAGCCAGATGATTTAAGGTGCTATTGTTCTACTGTGAATTTACCGGACTCGGAACCCAACGGCGTGCGCATCGACAAGTGGCTGTGGGCTGCGCGCTTTTTCAAGACCCGCGCGCTCGCGCAGGCGGCGGTTGCCGGGGGCAAGGTCAAGCTGCACGGCGAGCGCGTGAAGCCGGCGAAAGAACTCGGCATTGGGGACGGGCTCGCTATCCGCATCGGGGAGTACGAGTGGCTGATCGCGGTCAAGGGGCTGTCCGGGCGGCGCGGGCCTGCGGCAACGGCGGTGCGGCTCTATGAGGAGCGCGAGGAAAGCCGCGCGCGGCGCATGGCGCAGATTGCGGAGCGCAAAGCACACGGCAGCGTGGGGGGCGAGCGCAAAGGGCGGCCGACCAAGCGGGAGCGGCGGCAGATTATTCGTTTTCGCGAGGGCGGGTAAAGCACGCCCGCTCCGACAAGTTTAATCGGGAATCGCGGGCAAGCCCGCTACCGGCTAGAATTCGCCATGGCCGCGAAAAAACTGTTCGATCCCGCATCCGACAAGCCGTTCGCGCTGAGCCGTTCGAAAGTGGAACTGTTCATGGACTGCGCGCGATGCTTTTATCTCGATCGCCGTTTGGGCATCGCGCGTCCGGCGGGTTTCCCGTTCAATTTGAATTCCGCGGTCGATGCGCTGCTCAAGACCGAGTTCGACCGCTACCGCGCGCAGGGCGCACCGCACCCGCTGATCACCGCAGCGGGTATCGACGCGGTGCCGCACCCGCACCCGCAGCTTGCGGACTGGCGCAACAATTTCCGCGGCGTGCGTACCGTGCACGAGCAATCCAATTTCGAGCTGTTCGGAGCGATCGACGATTTGTGGCGCGACCGCGTGACGGACGAATTCATTGTGGTGGACTACAAAGCCACCTCGAAAACAACTGAAGTGTCGCTCGACGCGGACTGGCAGATCACCTACAAGCGCCAGATGGAGTTCTACCAATGGCTGCTGCGCCGGCAGGGGCTCGCGGTGGCGCGCCGGGGCTGGTTTGTCTACTGCAACGGGCGGCGCGATCTGCCCGCGTTCGGGGGCCGGCTGGAATTCACGATCAAGCTTTTGCCGTATGAAGGCAACGATGGCTGGGTGGAGAAAACGCTCGCCGCGATCCGCAAGACGCTGAGCGCCGATGCGCCGCCGTCGAATTCCGGCGTCTGCGAGTACTGCGACTTTGCCGAAAAGGCAACTCGGGCGGGGGAAGGGTAGGGCGTGGTGCGCTGACGCTGCGCATCCGCTATCGCTTTCGCACGCCGAACCCCTAACGGCGCCCCGCGTTTGCCGCGCAGTCCAGAAGTTCGAAGGTTAGGGCATAGATGCCGGGGCGTTTGCTCTCGCGTGGGCCGGCGACATTGAGTGCATCTGGCGATACACGTTGCAGCCACTCCAGCAATTGCTGAACTTCCTCGTCACCCACGCCGCAATCTAGCTGCACGATGAGATGCGGCTTGCCCAAAGTCTGGGCGAAGTTAACCGTCTCCAGAGTGCCGCCGTCGAGTATTCCGGTGTTTACGATCAGCGTGGCGTCGCTGTCGGCCACATTTTGCCGGGTGCGCCAGCGGTAGTCGGACGTAGCGGATTCGCGGAGTTGATACTGCGCAGGAAGCACGCCGTCCTCGGCGATCCTGCCGCGAGGACACCAGCCGCCGTGGGCAACGCCGTTGCCTATCGCCCAGTCGAGGGCTGCGCGATCCGCGCCGGTCTGGCCGCCGGAGACGATGCGGGCGGCGAGTGGGTTGCGCGGCTGTGGCATGGCAGCGTATCGATTACGACAGATATCGCGGCACGACTGCGTCTTAGTAGGCGGCCTTGGCGGGAACCACGCCGCGGATGCCGCCGCGGGGGTTGGGTACATCGCCCTGGTATCTCGGTATCACGTGTATATGCGCATGCCACACCGACTGCCCGCCGGCCTCACCGCAGTTGGCCCCGACGTTAAACCCGTCCGGCGAGTATCGGGCAAGCAGCAGGTCCTTGAGCGCGAGCACGAGCCGGAAGCAGTCGGCGAATTCCGCTTCGTTCATCTCGAAGATGGTCACGACGTGGCGCCTGGGCACCACCAGCGCGTGCCCGCGCGCGACCGGGAAGGTGTCGAAAAACGCAAGCCCATGGGTGTTCTGCGCAAGAATTTCCCGCTGGGGTGCGCAGAAAATGCAGTTCGTCTGATTCATTCCGTGAGTCCATCCTCGTTTCAGGACCAATCAATGGTGGAGATTTCCGGGGTTGGATTGTCCCATTTTTCCGGCGGTAAGAGCCAGCAGCCAGGGTGACCTGCCCGATATTCGGGCGTAGCATGTCATAGTCATCCTCAACAGGAGGTCGTCATGTTTCGAATACTCGCAATAATTTTGACCACGGCGTTAATTGGCGGTTGTACATTGAATTGGGGTTGGTTAAATCCAGCCCCGCCTCAGGCCACTCCAGCGGAGAAGGAACAGAAACAACGCGAAGCGTACCGCGAAAGGCTTTTGACTACCTGCGATAACATTGGCCTTCCACGAGGAACGGAAGCTCATGCCAGCTGCGTTCTTTCCCAGCACCAGCAGAATATTCATTTGGGTACCGCGGTGCTACCGCAGCAGAAGAAATAGGGTCAGTGTAACTTTTCGATTCCACGCAGCGGCTGTTGCCCGGCGAGAAAGCTACACTGGCCCTATATAATCATGCAACAAAAAACTGGGCCAGGAGAAACTGCCATGCCATTCTACGAAAAAGGCGACACCCGCATTAACTACGAAGAGGCCGGCTCCGGCTTCCCGTTGTTAATCATCCCCGGCGGGGGTTTGAACTCGACAATCTCCTTTTTAACCGGTAGCGCGCCGTTCAATCCGATGGAGGAGTTCAAGCACGAGTACCGCTGCATCACGAGTGACCTGCGCAACGCCAACGGCGGCGAGTCCTCCGGCCCGCTCGAGATCGACCGGCCATGGGACGCGTACGCCGACGACCAGCTCGGCCTGATGGATCATCTGGGCATCAAGGAGTTCATGGTGATGGGCTTCTGCGTTGGCGGCCCCATGATCTGGAACCTGTTGCAGCGGGCGCCCAAGCGTATCGTCGCTGCCGTGCTCGCGCAGCCCAGCGGGTCCCGTCCGGAGATGCGCGACCTTTTCTACGAAAACAATATGAAGGGCTGGGGCCCGGCGCTGAGCGCCCACCGGCCCGATATCACGATGGCGATGGTCGACAAATTCCTGACCAGGATGTACCGCACCAATCCCGACTTCGTTTTCACCGTCACGCGCGATTTCGTGCGCGCCTGCCAGACGCCCGTACTGGTCCTGCCGGACGACACCCCGCCACACCCGTACGCCGTCGCGATGGAGTCAGCGATGCTCGCGCCGAAAGCTGAAGTGAGCTTCTTCCCCTGGAAGGAGCCCAAAGAGCGGATTCCCTTGGCGGTGCGCCAGATACGGTCGTTCATGAAGGCGCATCGGCCTGTGTGACAGGTGCCCGCGAAGACCGAGACCAATCAAGGGTGAAAATTAAAGGGGCTTGGCCCCTTCTATTCTTTCTTTTATTCTTTTTCGTTGTGTGGCGCACGGGGCCTAAGTATCATTGACCCATGGCAAAGCGAAAATCCTTACCTAGGTCACCATCGCCTACCAAGATTGGGCGTGACGTGCGCAGTGGCCAGTTTATGCCAGTTCGCGAGGCGTTGGCCCGGCCACGCACGACTGTGGTCGAAAGAGTGCCTACCCGTGGTAAAGGCCTTTCATCTAGCAAGTGTCAAGGTTGGCCGACTTCCACTGTGTCTGCAAAAGGAGAGCCCTTGCCACCCCGCGACGCTAGAACCGGCTCATTCACAACGCGCAAATCTACGGCGGCCATTAGTGCAAACGTCGTAACATTTTCAGACACTCTTAAGCGTCTTGCCAAGAAATAGCAGGCATCGCTTTACACACTACCGCGTCACCTTACGTGATGCATTGCAGGCTCACGACGAAGCATTGCAATTTGGTGGGCTAGCCGGGGTACAAAATCTTGGCCTAGTAGAATCTGCCATTGCGAGGCCTTACTCTGGTTACTGCCGAACGATATCAAAAAAAGCCGCCGCTTTAACACATTCATTAGCAAAGAATCACGGATTTCTAGATGGAAATAAGCGAACGGCCCTGGTCGTCGCCACACTGCTTATTACGCGCAGCGGATATGAGTTGGTCGCTGTAAAAAACGACATCGGCGAGGAAATCGAGAGCATGATTTTAGATGTCGTAGTTGATCGTATGGCGATTGA
>Ga0080064_1007425_pt1 | contig 11076 bp, 10 predicted proteins | sample Subgrocontami54m_FD_69260 | JGI IMG/M metagenome (GOLD analysis project Ga0080064, IMG submission 69260) | Subsurface groundwater microbial communities from S. Glens Falls, New York, USA - GMW46 contaminated, 5.4 m (SPADES assembly) (version 2) ... | reverse complement strand
CGATACGTAAAAACATAGCCCGTCTTACGCGTCTTTAAGCAGCTGCGCCGCGATGATGTTGCGCTGAATTTCGGACGTGCCTTCGTAGATGCGGGTGATACGCGCGTCGCGGAAAACCGTTTCGATGCCGGCTTCGCGCATGTAGCCCATGCCGCCGTGGATCTGCACCGCGGCGTCGACCACGCGCCCGAGCGACTCGGTGGCATGCAGCTTCGCCATCGCCGCTTCGAGCGTGCCGCGTTCGCCGCGCATCAGCGTCGCGATCGCGCGCTCGGTCAGGCCGCGCGCCGCGTCGCGCGCGACCGCCATGTCGGCGAGCATCCATTGCAGGCCCTGGTACTCCGCGAGCTTGTGTCCGCCCTGCGTGCGAATTTTCATGTAGTCGACACAGCGGCCGATCAGCTTGTCCATCATGCCGACGCACCGTGCCGCAACGGTTACGCGCCCGGCGGTGAGCGTTTTCAGCGCCTGCACGAAGCCCGCGCCTGCGGGACCGAGCAGGTTTTCCGCCGGAACCTCGCAATCGCTGAACGCAACCGGCGCCGTGGTGCACCCGTGCATGCCCATCTTGAGTTCGTTGCGGCCAACCGTCAGGCCCTTGAAACCGCGCTCGACGATAAATGCCGAGATGCCCTTGATGCCCCGGGTCGGGTCGGTGACTGCCATCACGGTCAATACGTGCGCGACCGGCGCGTTGGTGATAAAGATTTTTTCGCCGTTCAGGATCCAGCGATCGCCCTTTTTAACTGCACTGGTACGCAGCGCGCCCGGATCGGAACCGGCTTGCGCCTCGGTCAGCGCAAAGCAGCCGATCCACTCGCCGCTCGCCATGCGCGGAAGATATTTCTTTTTCTGCTGCTCGGTGCCATGTGCGACGATGCCGGTCGAGCTGATGCCGGTGTGGTTACCGATCAGCGTCGCAAAACCGTAGTTGGTCTTGCCCATTTCCTCTTCGACTGCGCATTTGCCGGCGAGATCGAGGCCGATGCCGCCGTACTTCTCGGGAATGGTGAGACCGAACAGGCCGAGCTCGCGCGCTTTCTGCACCAACTCATCGGGAACTGTGTCGTTTTCCTCGATCCAGCGTGACCGCGGCTCGACCTCCTTCAGGAGGAAGCGCCGGATTTCATCACAAAGCTGTCTGACTTCAGTCGAGATCTGCATGGGTATCTTAGTTGCGCGGGAGCGTCCTGATCAGCGCGTCGCCCGCGATAACGCCCTTGCCTCGAGCGAGCACGAACAACGGGTTGATGTCGAGTTCCGCGATATTGTCTTTAAGATCGAGCGCAAGCGCCGACAACCGCACGATCGTATCGGCGAGCGCATCAATGTCGGCGTGCGCCGCACCGCGCGCGCCGGTCAGCACCGCATGGCCCCTGATCCCGGCGATCATGTCGAGCGCGACCGATTGCGTCACCGGTGCAACGCGGAATGCGACATCCTTCAGCACCTCGGCGAAAATGCCGCCAAGACCGAACATCACGGCCGGCCCGAATTGTTCGTCGTTAACGACGCCGAGTATGGCTTCGATGCCGCCCACCACCATCTGCTGCACCAGCACGCCTTCGATGCGCGCATCGGCCCGGTAAGCCCTGGCGTTGCGCAATATCTCATCATACGCCGTGCCGACCTCCGCGTCCGAAGCCAGCGCGAGCCGCAACGCCCCGGCTTCGGTCTTGTGTGAAATATCGGGAGACTGCACCTTGAGCACGACCGGATAGCCGATGCGCCGCGCCACGGCAAACGCCTGTTCGCGGCTGCCCGCCAGTTCCTCCCGCGTCACCGCGATGCCGTACCCGGCGAGAATGCGCTTGGCGGCGTGCTCGGAAACATCGTCCGTCTTTCCGGCAAGCGCTTGGCGTGCCGCTCCGCCGGAAATCACCGGCATCGTCTCCGCGCGCCGCACCTGATCGCGGGCTAGGGCGCCGGCGTAATACGACAGCGCGGCCAGGGCGCGGCCACAGCGCACCGGCGATCTGTAATGCGGAACCCCGGCAGCATCGAGCAATGCATAGGCATCGCGGTTAACCTCTTCGCGCGCGCTCCACGCCATGAAAATCGGTTTGGTGCATTGCCCCGCAACCGCCGCGATTTCGGCGGCTACCTTGGTCGCAAGTTCGCCCTGCAGCGAGGCGTTGAGCATCGCGATGCTGTCGATTTCGGGATCGTCGAGCATGGCGCGCAGGGTCTTCCTGATCAGGTCAGGATCGTTGAATATCGCGGCCGTAACATCGACCGGATTGAGCAGCGAGCCGAACGACGGAATTATGGCGCGCAGCTTTTCGGTCGTGGCAGAAGCAAGCTGTGGCACCTCCATGCCGCGGCTTATGCATTCGTCCGTCATGAGAATGCCGGCGCCGCCGGATATCGTAACGATGCCGACGCGGTTACCCGCCGGCAGCCTGCCGCACCGGAACGCGCGCCCAATGTCGGTCACGTCCTGGATGTCCTCGACCTGGATGATGCCGGCCTGCCGGAACGCCCCCCGGTAGAGTTCCATCGCCCCGCCGAGATTCGCGGTGTGCGATACCGCGGCTTTGCGGCCCTGCTCGGTGTTGCCGACCTTCCACGCCAGGATAGGCTTGCGTACCTCCAGCGCGCGCGATCCAACCGCGAGCAACCGGTGCGCATCCTTTAGCCCCTCGATGTAGCAGACGATGACCGAAGTCTGCGCATCGTCGATGAAATAGTCGATGAAATCGAGCGAGCTCACGCCGACTTCGTTGCCGGTAGTAACGATCTGCCGGAAGTTGAGCCCGCCATCCTTGGCAGCGAGATTCATCACCGAGTACCCGAACCCCCCGCTTTGCGACACCATGCTGACGCCGCCGGGCTCGTAGTCGGCGCCGAATACCGAGCCGAAGCCGGCGAACACGCCATCGGCGACGTTGATCATGCCCTGGCAATTCGGGCCGACCACGCCGATGCCGTACTCGCCTGCGATCGCGGCAAGCTGGCGCTGCAGATCGGCACCCGCACCGCCGACTTCGGAAAAGCCGGAGCTGAAAATGATCGCGTACGGCACGCCCTTGCGGCCGCACTGCTTAAGCGCCTCCGCGACACGCGCGGCATTGATCAGGATCAGCGCCAGGTCAGGCGTCTCAGGCAGCGCCTCCAGCGAGGGGTAACATTTGACCCCCAGGACTTCGCTGTATTTCGGATTGACCGGGAACAGCCTGCCGCGGAAGTGGTGTGACGTCAGATGTTTCAGCGGCTGGCCACTGATGGTGCCAAGGTCCTGCGACGCGCCGACGATGGCGATCGAGCGCGGATTGAAAAACCGTACAAGGTCCCTGCGCATCCTCCACTGGCCTCGCGATTTATTTTTTGAGCCTGCGATTATACGCTGCTCTTGGTGGGAACTGACCGCAGTGCTATCATCCGCGCATTTATTCCGCGCCCATCTCATGAACACTGCCACTGCCTCCGTTACAGCCGCGCCGCAGTCCTTCAGGGAAGTGTGGCTGATCTCCGCCGGCCACGGCCTCACCCACTGGTACACCGCGACTTTTTATCTGCTGCTGCCGCTGATCGGCAAAGAACTCGGCCTGTCGTATACCGAAATCGGGCTCATCATGACGGTGCAGCACCTCGCCGGGGCGATCTCGAATCTGCCCGGCGGTGTACTGGTCGACACCGTTGGCAAGAAGGGCTACCTGATGGCGACCTCGCTGTTTTGGGTCGGTTTTCCGTACGCGCTGATGAGTCTCACCCACAGCTTCTGGATGCTGCTCGTTTGCGTAACACTGGTCGGTGTCGGCAACAATCTCTGGCATCCCGCCGCCATTTCAACGCTCGCCCACCGCTATCCCGAACGCAAAGGCCTGGTACTGTCGTTCCACGGCATGGGCGGCAATGTCGGCGAAGCCGTCGCGCCGCTCGTGATCGGCGCGCTGCTCGCTTGGTACGGCTGGCGCTCGGTGGTCGTGCTGAACGTGGTACCCGGGCTTGTGATGTCGGCGTTGATCCTGCTGTTGCTCGGCGCGTTCTCCATGTCGCGGGAAGACGGCGCAATCAATGTGGGGGCCAAGGCGCGCGGCGCGAGGGAATACCTGCGGGATTTCGCCACTTTGCTCAGAAACAAGGCGCTGATACTGATCGCGTGCAGTTCCGCCTTCCGCACCATGACACAGACCGGGCTGCTTACTTTTCTGCCGGTATATCTCGCCTACGAGCTCGGTTATTCGCCGTTCCTGGTGGGGGTTTTTCTGACCGTGCTGCAGCTCGCCGGATTCATCGCGGCCCCTATCGGCGGACATCTGTCCGACATCATGGGCCGCAAGCGCGTGATCACCGCGAGCATGACCATGACCGCGGTGATGATCGTAGGCATGGTGCTCGCGGGCAAGAGTTCCGCGTTCGTGGTTTTCATCGCGCTGGTCGGCTTTTTCCTCTACGCGATGCGCTCGGTGCTGCAGGCATGGGCCGTCGAATCCGTTCCGAAAAACCTCACCGGCGCCGGCGTGGGCCTGCAGTTCGGCGTCACCGCCGTGGGCGCGGGTATCTCGCCCGCGATCTTCGGCATGATCGCGGATGCCTACGATATCTACACCGGTTTCTACTTTCTCGCCGGCACCATCGCCTGCGCCAACATCCTGATTTTTTTCATGCCTAGCGGCAAGCTCGTGCAGGCGCAGGCCGCCGCGTCGGCATCCTGACGCGCACAAGGGAGCAAACCATGAACAAGGAAGCATACGACAAGGGTATGGCAACCCGCCGCAAGGTGATGGGCGAAGCGCACATCGCAAGGCGGCAGGCAAGCGACGATAAATACACCCGGCAGCAGTATGAGTTTGTCACCGAATACGCATGGGGCGCGTTCTGGTCACGCCCGCAGCTTCCGCTCAAGGTAAGGAGCCTGGTAACACTGGCGATGATCACCGCGCTGAACCGCCCCGATGAGCTGAAGGGCCACATCCGCGGCGCGCTCAACAACGGCGCGACACCCGACGAAATCATGGAAGTATTCCACCACGCCAGCGTCTATTGCGGCTTTCCCGCGGCCAACGGGGCTGTGCGCGAGGGCGTGGAAGTTTTCCGGGAACTCGGGCTGATCTGATTTTTACGCGTCTCGCCCCCGGCTTCACTGTGCTATCCTTTCTGCCCCGCGTAATTACCCGCGGTTGTGCAACGGAAAACGTCGAATCGGAGTTTTAGCATGCGCATGGAAGTCCACGTTCACGGCACCGCCTTCCTGTGCAAGGGCGTGCATCTGACGCAAGTCGAGCACGCGCTGCGCCCGTGGCTCGAATACCTCGAAATCGACTCGATTGCGAAAGCCCAAAGTCTCGAGCGGGACGAGCCGGGCATCCGCTTCGACGCCAAGGAGCAGGCGCTTGATATCTGCTGGACGGGCGAAGTCGGCCGCAATTTTCAGGCCCGCCTGAAGGAAGCTTTGCAGTCGCTCGGCCCGCTCACCGAGTATGCGTCGGAAGTCACCGTCACTTGCTATCACGACGGCGGCAACGAAGACTTCCAGCAAATCTTCATTGGTCCGAGCGCGGAGGCGATTCATGAAATCCGCCGCCAGTGTGTTGAGGAGGATCTGGCCTCGCTGCTCTCGTCACATTTCGACAAGGACAGAGTCGACCAGGTGACTGCGATGGTCAACCAAATGTTCGACGAAGACTGGAAGAGCCGGCCCACGGTCGAAGAGCAGTCCGTGGCGGCGCCGGCACTGCAACCACATCCCCGCAACCGTCATCTGCATTAGGAAACTGTGAATGCCTGAAGGGTGAAGGGTTTCCTTGCCTTTTATTCGCTCCGGCAGTGTTTTTCCGGCCGTCAAGCATGGACGACATCGTCAAGCAGGCAATGGTCAAGTGGCCGAATGTCCCTTCTGTTTTCGGCTGGCTCGGACTCGACCGCCGCGGCAAGTGGCTGATCAAGGGCGAGCGCATCGCGAACCCGGCAGTCGCCGGCTTCATCGGCCGCAACTATGATCACGACGCCGCCGGCCGCTGGTATTTCCAGAACGGGCCGCAGCGCGTATTCATTGCGCTCGATTACACGCCATTCGTCCTCCGCCTGGTCTGGGATTCAGCCTCCGGCGGTGGACCGCTGCGCATCGAGACCCATACCGGCAGGCCGGCGTCGCGAGTCGACGGCGCGTGGATCGACGATGCCGGCATCGTGCTCCTCACCACCGAACACGGGGTAGGCATGATCGACGACCGCGATCTCGAACGCCTGCTGCCATGCTTCACCGACGGATGCGCTCAACCGCTGCCGGAAGAAGCAATCGCCGGCGCGATCGAGCGCCTGCAGGCCGGGGACAGCGCGAGCCTGCGCTTTCACTACCGGGGAAACACGGTGCCCGTGTCGGCGATCCGCGCCGGTGAGGTTCCTTCGAAATTCGGCTTCGTGCAAAGGCCGGTGCAGCCCGCCGGGCAGGAAGAGTGTTATTAGGCTGATGGGTGATGCTGCCGCTCGCTGAATTCCCGTTGATCGCACGTCGCAATATCCGCGGCGTGTTGTTCGACATTGACGACACTCTCACCACCGACGGCCGCCTTACCGCCCCCGCCTACGCGGCAATGGAAGCAATGCATTGCGCAGGGCTGCTGGTGGTTCCGGTCACCGGCCGCCCGGCGGGTTGGTGCGACCACATCGCGCGCATGTGGCCGGTCGATGCCGTGGTCGGCGAGAACGGCGCGTTTTACTTCCGCTACGATCACGGCGAGCGCGCGATGCATCGGCGTTATGCAGTAGACGCGACAATTCGCGTTGCGAACCGCGCCAGACTCGACTCCATTCGCGACCGCATAGTGGCGGCGGTTCCCGGCTGCGCGGTCGCAGCCGACCAGCCCTACCGCGAGGCGGATCTCGCGATCGATTTCTGCGAAGACGTGGCGCGACTGCCGCCCGCCGCAGTGGATAATATCGTGACGCTCATGCAGCAGGAAGGACTGACCGCCAAGGCAAGTTCGATCCACGTCAATGGCTGGTTCGGCGGCCACGACAAATTGTCCATGGCCAAAGCCTTGATGAGCGAGCGCTTCGGCACCGACCTCGACGCGCAAAGGCGCGCGTTTGTGTTCGTCGGCGATTCACCGAACGATGCCCCGATGTTTGCTTTTTTTCCGCATGCAGTCGGCGTCGCCAACGTCAGGGCCTTCGCCGGACGACTCATTGCCGAGCCGGCGTACGTGACGCAGGCCGTAAGCGGCGCCGGATTCTGCGAACTGGTGGATTTCCTGCTCGCCGCGCGGCTGGTTTCGTCTGACAATCCGGAGTGAAAATGATCGATCTTAGAAGCGACACCGTAACGCAGCCCACCGAAGCGATGCTGGACGCGATGCACTCGGCGACCTTCGGCGATGACTCGCGCGACGGCGATGCGACGGTAATGAAGCTCGAAGCGCTCGCCGCCGCTCGCACCGGCAAGGAAGCGGCAACGTTTGTGCCGAGCGGCACCATGTCGAACCTGGTATCGCTGCTTGCCCACGGCGACCGTGGCGGCGAGGTGCTGGTCGAAGGCACCTCGCATATCCTTACCGCCGAGCTGGGCGGGGTCGGCAACATTGCTGCGATGTTCTACCGCGGGCTGCCTGGCGCGCGCGGCGCGATGGACGTCGAGCTCCTGCGCGAGCACATTCGCCCGCGCATCAACCGCAATCAGCTCGGCACCGCGCTGGTATGGATGGAAACCTCACACAATGCGGCGAGCGGCGCCGTGCTGCCGCTTGCACACATGGCCGAAGTCTTCCGCATCGCGCACGAGAACGAGGTTCCGGTCCACGTTGACGGCGCGCGGGTGTTCAACGCCGCCGCCGCGCTTGGTGTCAGCGCCGCCGAAATTGCGAAACACTCGGACTCGGTGAGCTTTTGCGTTTCCAAGGGACTTTCCGCTCCGGTCGGTTCGCTGACCTGCGGCACGCATGAATTCATTGAACGTGCGCGCGGCTTTCGCCGCATGGTCGGGGGCAACATGCGCCAGGCCGGGCCGATCGCGGCCGCCGGCATCGTCGCGCTTGAAAACATGGTTGAGCGTCTGCCCGAGGATCACCGCACCGCGAAACGGCTCGCGACGGGATTGCACGCGATCGATTCCAGCATCATCGATCCCGCGACAGTGGAAACCAATCTGGTGCGGGCCTCGGTTCGTGCAAGCGGCCGCCAAGCGGCGGAATGGTCGGCGCAAATGAAACAGCGCGGCGTGCTGGTAAGTCCGTGCGCGACGTGGGATCTACGCTTCGTCACACACCGCCATATCGGCGATGCCGAAGTTGATCAGGCGATCAGCGCGTTTGCCGACATCTGGAAGAAAAAATAACCGCTACCACGGCAGGACCGGCCATCAGAACCGAAGTAGATCAACGTTCCTGAAGCGTTTCGCCAACATTCAATGGCGAAAGCGATAGACCGGACCCACAGCCCTGCCCGGGCGCCGGCGCATCCGGCCGTTACTGCCGGTTCAGGGTAAACGTGCCGCTGCCCAGGCTGGTGCCGCCGGTTCCAGTGATGGTCGTGCCGTCGAAGGTGGCGGTGAAACGGGTGCCACCGCTGGTAAATATTGTCAGCGAGTTGCCGCTGACCACGCCGTTAACCAGGCTGCCCGATGAGCTTGCCCCGACGGGATCGGGACAGAGCCCGAACGTGTCGATTGCCGTTACACGCCGCTGAAAACTTCCGGTAACGGTGCCGTCGCTCTGGGTGAGAGTCCAGGTGAGCGCGCTGGTTTCAAAATCGCAGAATCCGGCGACTGGGCGGGTCCAGGTGCCGATCCAGGTTCCGGTCAGGGAGCTGCTGGCAGCGGGGCGCGGTCTGGCGTTCAGGGTGATCGTGGTGCAACTCTGGTTGCCTCCCAGATCCACCGCGCATACGTCGAACTGGGTGTCGCGTTGAACGGTGGGAGTGCCGCTCAGGATGCCGTTCGGGGCGAGGATGAGTCCGATCGGCGGAAATCCTCCGGCGGTGCCAAGCGTGAAGTAATAGGGCCCCGAGCCGCCCGAGGCGAATGGCGAGAAATCGAACTGGTAGGGCGTTCCCACGATCGCGTCTTCAAGGGCCGGCGGGTTGAACCTCACACCCGACCCCGGCAGTGTCGGCGCTGCATTGAACGTCGCCGTCGTGGCAGCATTGGCCACCCGATTGCCGGTGTTGGTCGGGTCCGCGCCCGCTCGCGCCACGATGATCGCAAACTGGTAACTTCCCGCCGGCACACCCGCAAGCGGCAAGCTGTAGAAATTGGGCGCCGTGATGTCGATCAGGCGAAATCCGGGAACCAAGGGAGTCGCAGCCGTTCCCCACTGCAGGTTAGGGCCAAGATAATACAGCGCCGCGTTGTTCACTTGGGCCTGAATATAGATGTCCACTGTGCTCCCCGCGGACGCTCCCGCCTGAATGCTGCCCGAGAGAGTCAGCACATCGCCGGCATCCACGGTGTATGTCGATTTGCTGGTAGACAAGGTGGCGGCGGCGCTCGGTGTCGACGTGGTGCAAACGCCGCTGGAACACACCATCGTCTGGCCGGCCGACGTCAGGAGATAGTTGACCGTGAGCCAGGTGCTATTGCTGCTGAACTCCGACAGGAGCAGCGCGATATGCCAGGTGCCGGCCGGAGGGCGCGTCGCAGCAATCGACCCGCTGGATACATTGGAGTAATAAGCGCCGCCATTCAGCGGATTCAGGGAATACGTTGCCAGCTGGTAACCGGACTGGCTCGTGCCGCTGAAGGGCGACGCAAACGCCCATAGCTCCATGCGCAGCGTCCCCGAACGACCGCCGGTCGTGTTGTTGGTGATTCGATCCACGGTCAGGAGGACCGTCGACCCGGAATACTGATAGCTCCAGTTGCCCGAAAGCGACAGGCTGGTTGCCATGGCGAGCTGCGAGAAACAAAGAGCACCCGCGAGCATCACGATCAGCCTGGACACATTAACGTAGCGGGATCTGCGATCCTTCGCGTTCGCCACCGGACTCGCGAGAGCATGTGGGTCCGGTTGCTTCAGCGTGCTGCGGCCATGGTCAACTTGCACGCCCGCCTCCGTCGCGATTAAAAGACAGTATATCCAACCGCACGAGCAAGAAAACCCTGCCGAGTATCTGCCGTTGCCATACCCCAGTCAAACGCCCTCCCCGTCGTTCACGTCTGGCGATGCATATGCCGGCCAATTCCACTTCCCCGGCGCCGCTCGCGATGCCATTCCTGATCTAGATGATCTTTTTACGGATCGCCGTTACCACGATCTCCGCGACGATCACCACCGCGAAGATCGCGAACATCATCAGCGCCACGCGCTCCCACTGGAAGAGATTCATCGCCGTGTCGATCGCCATGCCGATGCCGCCGGCGCCGACCAGCCCCAGCACCGCGGACTCGCGCACGCTGATGTCCCACCGGAACAGCGCGATCGCCCAGAACGCCGGCTCGACCTGCGGCCAGTAGCCTTTGACGATGATCGAAGGCCACGGCGCGCCGGCGGCTTTCAGCGCCTCGATCGGCCCGGGCCGCGCCTCCTCCAGCGCCTCGCCGAAGAGCTTGCCGACGAAACCGATCGAGCGGAACGCAATCGCCATGGTGCCGGCGAGCGCGCCGGGGCCGAAAATCGCAACGAACAGCAGCGCCCAGACCAGCGAGTTGACTGAGCGGCTGGCAACCAGCAGGAACTTGGCGAAGTAGTTAAGCGCGGCATTCGGTGTGATGTTGTTGGCGGCGAGCACCCCGATCGGCAACGCCATGAGGATGGCGAGCATGGTGCCAAGCGTGGCGATATGCAACGTCTCGAGCAGGGCATCGTGCACGCCTTTCGGGTAATAACTCCACTCGATCGGCCACATGCGCTTCAGGAGGTCCGCCATCTGCTCCGGTGCATCGTAGAGAAATTCCGGAATGATCTCGACCGTGCGCAGACTGAGTACGCACGCGAACACCACGCCGAAGTACAGCGCAAAGCGCCCCAGCCGCTCGCGCGGTGTGTAGCGCCGCCATTCCCGGTGGATCGTCGCCGCGGTCATTGGTAGAGCTTCTTGATCCAGTTCTGCAGCATTTCGCTCACCATGATCACGGCGATGATCGCGAGCAGGATGGTGAGCAGGTAGTCGTAGTCGAAACGCTGGAACGCGGCGAACATG